>ERZ1292640.3552-Hain-H43-02um-R1-3552-length-12127-cov-8_pt1 | contig 12127 bp, 7 predicted proteins | sample MGYA00564404_ERZ1292640 | MGnify/ENA primary metagenome ERZ1292640 (study PRJEB36523, sample SAMEA6512636) | groundwater metagenome | collected 2019-01-08 | study: AquaDiva: Metagenomics assemblies of 32 groundwater samples | reverse complement strand
ATGACTTATCCTCTTATAGGCAATTATGGCATAAATAAAGAAGATATAGAGTCTTCAGGGCCTAAGGTGGAAGGTTTTATTATAAAGGAGAGGAGTAAAATCGCAAGCAATTGGCGCTCTGAAATTAACCTGGGTCAATATCTTAAAGAAAATAATATCATAGGCATTGAGGGGGTTGATACAAGGTCTATCACATTGCATATCAGGACAAAAGGCGCAATGAAAGGAGTTATCTCAACAATAGATCTAAATCCCAAAAGCCTTATTAGAAAAGCAAAAGAATCTCCGGGGCTTATTGGCAGAGATTTAGTCAAAGAGGTAACCTGCAAAAAATCCTATAATGCAAAAACGATTCACCTTTTACCCCTCACCCCTCATCCAAACACTCGTTTCAAAGTAGTCGCGATGGATTTTGGGATTAAATATAATATTTTACGCTGCCTTATGGATGCTGGCTGTGATGTGACAGTTATGCCGGCTTATGCAAAAGCAGACGAAATCTTGGCGCAAAATCCGGATGGGATATTACTTTCAAATGGGCCTGGCGATCCGGAGGCGATTACTTACGCAATCGATGAAATAAAAAAACTCCTTGGCAAAAAACCGATTTTTGGCATATGCCTCGGCCATCAGTTATTGGGCCTGGCTTTCGGGGGAAAGACATTTAAATTAAAGTTCGGGCATAGGGGCGCTAATCATCCTGTGAAAGACCTGAAAACAGAAAAAATTGAAATAACCTGCCAGAACCATGGATTTTGCGTGGATATAAATTCCCTGAATAAAAACGAAGTAGAGCTTACGCATATAAGTTTGAATGATAACACGCTCGAAGGCATGGCGCATAAACAAATGCCGGTATTTTCCGTGCAGTATCACCCTGAAGCTTCTCCGGGCCCGCACGACTCAAGATATTTATTTAAAAGATTTACGGATTTGATGGATAAATATGCCAAAAAGAACTGATATACATAAAATTTTAATAATCGGCTCAGGCCCTATTATCATAGGCCAGGCATGCGAGTTTGACTATTCAGGCACTCAGGCTTGCAAGGCGCTGAGAGAAGAAGGTTTTAAGGTGGTCCTTATAAACTCTAACCCAGCCACTATCATGACCGACCCCGAGACAGCTGATGTCACATACATAGAACCAATCACCCCTGAGGCTGTTGAAAAAATTATCGTAAAAGAAAAACCAGACGCGCTTCTTCCTACTCTGGGCGGCCAAACAGCTCTCAACACAGCTATGAGATTGCACGAAACAGGGGTTCTTGAAAAATATAACGTTAAAATGATAGGCGCTGATCATAACGCTATAAAAAAGGCAGAAGACAGGGGGTGCTTTAAAAAAGCAATGCTCAAGATAGGCCTGGATCTTCCCAGAAGCGGTATGGCTTATAATATGGAAGAAGCTAAGAGCGCGATGAAAAAAATCGGCCTCCCTGTGATAATAAGGCCAAGCTTTACCCTTGGGGGCACAGGCGGAGGGATTGCGAGAACAGAAGAAGAGTTTGAAAAAATAGCCTCGCTCGGCCTTCAGAACAGCATGATAGGCGAGATATTAATAGAAGAATCTATCATGGGATGGAAGGAGTATGAGTTGGAGGTTATGAGGGATAAGAAAGACAATGTTGTTATAGTCTGCTCGATAGAAAATTTTGACCCCATGGGCATACACACAGGAGATTCTATAACCGTTGCTCCAAGCCAGACTCTTACCGATAAAGAATATCAGAAAATGAGAAACGCCAGCCTGGCAATCATAAGAGAGATAGGCGTTGAGACTGGCGGATCAAATATACAATTTGCGGTGAATCCTAAAGATAGCAGAATGGTTGTCATAGAAATGAACCCCAGGGTTTCCAGGAGCTCTGCCCTGGCCTCGAAGGCAACGGGATTTCCTATTGCAAAGATTGCGGCTAAACTTGCTGTCGGCTATACGCTTGATGAAATAAGAAATGACATTACAAAAGTTACTCCTGCTTCGTTTGAGCCGGCCATAGATTATTGCGTAGTAAAAATCCCCAGGTTTACTTTTGAAAAGTTCCCGGAAGCAAAAGATGTCCTGGGCATATCAATGAAGTCTGTCGGCGAGACAATGGCAATAGGCAGGACATTCAAAGAGGCGCTGCAAAAGGGTTTAAGGGGACTGGAGATAGGGCATACAGGACTTGATAATAAACAATCTTACAAAAATATCTCTGACGAAAAAATCAAGCAGAGGCTGGAAGAACCCAATGCCTCAAGGATTTTTTATATTAAATACGCGCTGCAAAAAGGATACAGCGTGGAAAAACTGCACGAGCTTACCCGGATAGATCCGTGGTTTCTTGAGAATATAAAGGATATCGTGGAAACAGAGCAGGAGCTTGCTAAAAGTTTAAAATCAAAGGTTAAAACCAAAATAAAGATAAAAAGAAAATTAGCGATAAAGCTTGAGATATTGCTAAAAGCTAAAAAATATGGATTTAGCGACGCTCAGATAGCTGAATTGGCAGGGTCTAATGAACTGGCAGTGCGTAATTATAGAAAACATCATTTCATAAAAGCTGTCTTCAGGCTGGTTGATACCTGCGCCGGAGAGTTTGAGGCCTATACCCCTTATTATTATTCTACATATGAGACAAAAGACGAGGTAAAGCCGTCAAAAAAGAAAAAAATAATGATACTCGGGGGAGGGCCCAACAGGATAGGCCAGGGCATAGAATTTGATTATTGCTGCTGTCATGCCTCGTTTGCGTTGAAAGAACTCGGGTTTGAGACGATAATGGTAAATTCAAACCCTGAAACAGTTTCAACAGATTATGATACGTCTGACAAACTGTATTTTGAGCCTCTTACATTTGAAGATGTTATGAATATAATAGACAGGGAAAAGCCAGACGGGGTTATTGTACAGTTTGGCGGCCAGACACCTCTTAATCTGGCCAGGCGTCTTGAAAAAGCAGGAGCCCCTATTATAGGGACAAGCGTAAAATCCATAGACATGGCAGAGGACAGAAAAAAGTTTTCCAGGCTTTTGAAAAAATTGAAAATAGCCCAGCCTGAAAGCGGCTTCACTACTTCCATAGCCAAGGCAGTAGGTATTGCAAAAAAAATAGGATTCCCGATTCTTGTCAGGCCTTCATATGTTCTGGGCGGAAGAGCGATGAAAATAGTTTACGACGAAAGCTCAATGCTTGAATTTATAAAAGAGGCAAAAGAGGTCTCGGGGAAACACCCGATCCTGATAGATAAATTTTTAGAGGACGCGATTGAAGTGGATGTAGATGCTGTTTCAGACGGAGACATAACAGTTATCGGCGGGATAATGGAGCACATAGAGGAAGCAGGCATACATTCCGGGGATTCTGCCTGCGTGCTTCCGCCGCATACGCTGGGTGATGATATTATAGAGACAATAAGAAAATATACGCATGCTATATCAAAAGGATTAAAAGTAAAAGGGCTTTTGAACATACAATTTGCCGTAAAACAAAACACTGTATATGTGCTGGAGGTAAACCCGAGGGCCTCCAGGACAGTGCCTTTTGTAAGCAAGGCAATAGGCGTGCCTCTTGCTAAGATAGCAGCAAAGGTTATGACTGGAAAAACATTGAAAGAACTTGGATTTACTGAAGAGAAAAAACCAGAGCATATTTCTGTTAAAGAGTCTGTCTTGCCTTTTTCTAGATTCTCAGGAGTAGATATACTATTAGGGCCTGAAATGAAGTCCACAGGCGAGGTGATGGGTATTGACGCTTCTTTTGGAATGGCTTTTTATAAATCCCAGATAGCAGCAGGCCAGGCATTGCCGAAAAGCGGCAAAGTGTTTATAAGCGTCAGAAATCAGGATAAGCGCAATATAGTGTTTATTGCCAAAAAACTTGAAGATATGGGCTTTGAGATAATAGCCACAAAAGGCACTTATAAAGCTCTCCGTTCTAATAACATTAAAGCGGAGATAGCTGGAAAGATAGGAGAGGGCAATACAAAAATGCTTGATTATATAAAAAGTGGCTCTATTAACCTGATTATCAACACGCCCTCGGGCCAGAAAAGCCAGTCTGATTCAAAGCCTATCAGGAGTGCTGCTGTCATGCGCGGTATTCCATGTATAACTACTATCTCAGGCGCCCAGGCTGCAGTGAGCGGCATTGAAGCGACATTAAAAAACGATTTTAAGGTCAAATCTCTCCAGGAATATCTAAAAACTTGATAGTCCTGTTTTTATTTGCATAAAAATGCCTAAATATTAGGCAAAAGGAGTGCAGATGATAAAAGATAAATGTTTCGATAATAATAAATATCTTGAGGAGCAGACAAGGGAAATACTTGAGCGGGTAAAGAAATTTGATAATAAGCTTTACCTTGAATTCGGAGGAAAGATATGTTTTGACTATCACGCAGCAAGGGTTTTGCCGGGTTATGACCCCAATGTAAAGATGCGCCTTTTAGAAAAATTAAAAGGCCACGCTGAGATAATCGTAAGCGTATATGCCAAGGATATTGAACAGGGAAGGGTGAGGGGGGATTTCGGCATTACTTACGACCTTGCCACTTTAAAGCTCATTGACGACCTTAGGGCGTGGAATCTGGATGTAACAAGCGTAGTGCTTACAAGGTTTGAGAACGAACCCAGCGCAATTAAATTCCAGAGAAAACTTGAGCGCCTGGGAATAAAAGTCTACAGGCATTATAAAATCGAAGGCTACCCTTTTGATGTTGAAAAAATAGTTTCCCCCGAAGGATACGGGAAGAATGATTATATAGAAACAAAAAAGCCTGTAGTGATAGTCACTGCGCCGGGACCGGGAAGCGGCAAGCTGTCAGTTTGCCTTTCCCAGTTTTATCACGACCATAAACGCGGCATAAATTCAGGCTATGCAAAATTTGAAACCTTTCCGATATGGAATCTTCCTTTGAAACACCCTGTTAATATTGCATATGAGGCAGCGACAGTTGATTTAGCGGATTTCAATCTAATAGACCCCCATCACTTAGAGACATACAATAAAATATCAGTCAATTATAACCGCGACGTAGAGGCATTTCCTATTTTAAAAAATATAATAATGAAAATAACAGGTTCAAAAGACAGTTATTACAATTCTCCAACAGATATGGGAGTGAATAGGGCCGGCTTTGGGATTATAGACGATGAAGGCACGAAAGCCGCAGCCAGGCAAGAGATGATAAGAAGATTTTTCAGGCATAATCTGGAGTTTGCGATAGGCAGCGGAACCAAAGAAGAATTTGACAGGGCAAAGGCTATTATGGAGTCAGCAGGGGTAAAACCTGAAGACAGGCCTGTGGTATTGCCTGCTAGATCCGCTGCAGAAGAGTGTAAAGAAAAAAGCAAAGGCAATAAAGGGTATTTTTGCGGGGCAGCTATTGAACTACAAGACGGCAAGATCATTACAGGAAAAAACTCTCCGCTTATGCACGCGGCCTCAAGCGCTATTATCAATGCGATAAAATACCTTGCCGCTATAGATGATTCTACGCATATTTTGAAACCTGAGATTATGAAAGATCTTTCGCGGCTAAAAAAAGAGATATTGTCTTTATCTTCAGAAAGCCTGAATCTGGACGAGATACTTGTGGCGCTGTCCATAAGCGCCCATACGGATAATAACGCAAAACATGCGCTTTCTAAACTCAAGGAATTAAGAGGCTGCGAACTTCATTCTACGCACCTGCCCACGCCCGGCGATGAGGCCGGCTTAAGAAAATTAGGCATAAACTTTACAACAGACGCGATACCTTCTTCCAGTTTATTTTTTAACGTTTAACAGCAGGCCAGGTTAAACCTGCCCTACTGTCAGCTGTTTTTAACTGCTAAAAAAGGAGTATACACATGAGCGGAGTATTCGGAGTAGTGTCAGAAAAAAATTGTGTGAGCGATTTATTTTACGGTGTTGATTACCAGTCTCACCTGGGGACTCAGTACGGCGGCATTGCAATATTCTGTGGAAAGCGTATTTACAGGCAGATACACGATATATCCCAGAGCCAGTTCAAATCAAAATTCTTTGAGGATTATAAAAAGTCAGAAGGCAGGTACGGCATAGGGGTCATAAGCGATTCAGATGCCCAGCCTATGTTTCTCAACACGAAGTTTGGGTCATTTGCCATATGTATGACAGGGCTTATCGAGAATACCAGGGAACTCATTGCAGAGCTTCATAAAAAAGAATGCTCCTTCAGCGAAACAGAAGACGGCGCTCCTAATGTTGTTGAGGTGATCGCAAAGCTTATTAGTATGGGGGACGATGTCGTAAGCGGTATAGAGCATATGTTTACAAAAATTATCGGGTCCTGCAGCGTTTTGATACTTTGTAAAGACGGGATTTATGCGGCAAGAGATAGATTCGGATATACACCTTTAGTGATAGGGAAGCGCGAAGAGGATTTTGCCATTGCTTCTGAATCCAGCGCTTTCCAAAATACAGGGTTCCAGATATATAAATATCTATTGCCCGGAGAAATAGTTTTGGTAAACGAAAATGGCCTCAAGGAAGTAAAAACAGGTCATAAGGACGCAAATCAGATATGCTCATTTTTATGGATATACACGGGTTTTCCGGCATCTAGTTATGAAGGTATCAATGTAGAAGTAGTCAGAGAGAGATGCGGCGCGTATCTGGCAAAGCATGATAAAGATATAGACGTGGACGTGGTTTCAGGCGTTCCTGATTCAGGAATTGCCCATGCGATAGGCTATGCAATGGAGTCCGGCAAACCTTATCGCAGGCCTCTTGTAAAATACACAGCAGGTTACGGCAGAAGCTACACCCCGCCTTTACAGGAAATACGAGACCGGATCGCAAAAATGAAACTCATACCCATAAAAGATGTAATAGAGGGTAAAAAGATAGTTGTTTGCGAAGATTCTATAGTGCGCGGTACGCAGCTTAAAAATTTCACAGTCCAGAAATTGTGGGATAACGGCGCAAAAGAAATACACGTGCGGCCTGCCTGCCCGCCGCTTATGTATCCGTGCAAATTCTGTCTTTCGACCAGGACCATACATGAATTGGCGGCCAGAAAGGCCATAAAAGATATAGAAGGCCATGATATCGAAGATGTGTCAGAATACATAGATCACGCTACCAAAAAATATCAAAAGATGGTAGAATGGATCCGTAAAGATATAGGTGTTACCACGCTTCGTTATCAGATGCTTAGCGATATGATAAAGGCGATCGGCCTCTCACGCGAAAAACTCTGCACATACTGCTGGAACGGCGAATGCCTTGCAAAAGGGAACCTGTTATGAGAAAAATAAGGCATCTTTTTTTATTTATTGTAGGATTATCGGTTGTTTTTAGCGCTCATGGGCTTTGTGCAGGCGGAGACGCAAGGGCCAGATATAATGCGGCTGTCAGGTATATTAAACTAAAGCAGCCTGATTTTGCATTGATGGAATTCAGAAGCCTTTTAAGAGAATTCCCGAAAAGCCCGCTTGCTCAAAAATCATCGTTTGCAATAGCGGAATATTATTATGACAATAAGATGTATAATGACGCTATCAAAAGTTTTACAGGGCATGTAAAAGATTATCCTGATTCAAAGGCGGGTATTTTTGCAAAGGCATATCTTTTAAAAATCATAGAAGAGATTAAAGATCCCGCGTGGGAAGAGAAGAGATTGTTTGAGGATATCCAAAAAGACTTTTTTTCCAAGCCGCTGTTCCTTCTTTTCAAAGAATATAAAGAGGCCTCATATAAAAGCCCGCTGCAGAATAAATTCAAGATAAGGTATTATATAGATAATATCGAGGTCTACAGAAATGGCCAGCTCTTCATCAAGATCACCCAGTAAAGCCCTTCTTTTTTTCTTCATAGCGTCTTTAATCCTGGCTTCTTTTAACCTGCCCGTTATTTTCGCCCCTCAATTCCTGAAAATAAAAAATACCATAGAAAAAAGAGGCTCTTTTATTTTGGATAAAAATGTTCATATCGAAACTATAGGGTTCTTGCCTTACGGCGAAGCTGTATTAAACAATATAAAAATACAGGATATAGAGATAGAAAGACTTACTATCAGGTTTAATATTCTGGAATTTCTGATACATAAAAAGGTGGAAGAGTTTCATTTAAAAGGCGTAGTGGTTTTTAAAAAACCCGATTTTATAAAGCCCGTAAAATATACTCTGAATACAATTATAACCCCGGATGTTATATCAATAGGAAATTTATGCTTAAATTATGAGCAATATTCTATAGATATAAAAGGCAATATCAGCGGTTATTCTTCCGATCCCAGGGCTGAATTCAATATTGCCTCCAAAGAAATAGACACCCCTGGATTCGGAAGAATAAATAACCTGTACAGCGAGTTGGTATTATCGAAAGATGAGTTATTTATAAAGGGCCTGAATTTTTTTCTGGATAATTTTCCTCTGGGCGTCAAGTGCAGGGTTTCTGATTTTAAATCCCCGGTAGTAGAGCTCAAAATCATATCATATCCCGGGCAAATACCGTCGCTGAGGGCTTTTAATCCTATGAATTTTGAGATTAGTTTTTCTGGCAAAAAAACAGAAAATGCCATAAAGGGATCTCTTGGGCTCGAAAGTCAGAAACTTTTATCAGTTGATCCAAGAAAGATTTCTTATACCAGGATTAAAATGGAAGATTTGTCGTGCGTTTTTTTCAACAAGGCCATTTTTGCTGAAGCAAAGGATATTATTTGCGAGACAAACGCATCAAAAAATACATTTTATCTAAACGCTTCTGATTTTAAGGCATCAGCTTATTTGATTAAATCACGGATATACCTGACAGGGTTAAATCTTTTGGCCTATAAAGGGGCAATAAAAGGCAATGGCTCCCTGGATCTTAAGCAATCACCTGCCGGATTACTGCTTGACTTTAAAGTTTACGGTATGGATATTGCGGAATTTGCCAAAGCCTTGTATTTGAATTATGAATTAAAAGGGGATATGTATTTCAGCGGAGTTTTTAATAACAGGCAGGATCCGTGTTTATCGGGTAGAATGGTTGTTAAAGAAGGTTATTTAAAAAATATGCAAGTGCTAAGCATGATTTCTGATTTTTTAAATGTACCTTCGCTTAAAAGTGTATATTTTGATCAAATATCTGCGCTTGTTTATCTTTTTCCTAGAAATAAAGAGGTGATGTTTGATAAAGTTACTGTCAGCGCCAAGGATATAAATTTAAAAGGGTCTATGAAAATAAAAAGCACTAAAAAACTTAACGGCAATTTATCAGTCAGATTACCCACAGCGCTGCTTAAAGAGTCTTTTAAATTAAAGCTTTTATTTTTTATTATAGGAGAGAAGCTCGGATATCAGGATTTTGAATTTGAAATAGGCGGTTTTGCAGGTTCTCCGCAGATAAAGTGGCTTTCCACTAGATTCAGGGAAAACGTGATGAAATATCTTACCGAGGGCGGCAAAAAATCCATAGAAAGCTCGCTTGAAAAAGCAATAAAACAGCTTTTGTAACCCAAAACAAATAGAAAACCGACATTGTTAATTTTCTAGTTAATATTATGGAAAAAATTTACGATGTGATAGTGATTGGCGCGGGGCACGCGGGTATAGAGGCTAGCCTGGCAGCAGCGAGGATGGGGTCAAGAACTCTGCTTATCACAATGGATCTTGGTAAGATAGGGTATATGTCCTGTAATCCTGCTATCGGAGGGATTGGCAAAGGCCAGCTTGTCAAAGAAATTGATGCCCTGGGTGGGGAAATGGGAAAGGCAGCAGATGCTTGCGGCATACAGTTTCGTATTTTGAATAGAAGTAAAGGCCGTGCTGTCTGGTCTTCGAGGGCGCAGATAGATAGAGATTTATATTTGAAATATATGCAGGGTGTTGTCAGAAAAACCACAAATCTGGATTTATTGGAAGGCTCTGTGAAAGAATTGATTGTTAAAAATAGGTCTATTAAAGGCGTTAAGCTTACGGATGGGTGCGCTGTAAAGTCTAAGACAGTAGTCCTTGTCCCGGGAACTTTTTTAAACGGCCTCATTCACATAGGGCTCACGCATATGCCTGGCGGCAGATTAGGAGATCCGCCTTCTTTAGGCCTTTCGGAAAATTTAAAATCATTAGGTTTTAATATAGCACGGCTTAAAACAGGCACTACTCCCAGGCTCGATGGCAGGACTATAAGATTTTCCAGGCTTAAAAAACAAATAGGCGATACGCCTGCTTCTCCTTTTTCATTTTCCACAGAGAAAATAAAAAGTAAACAAATACCCTGCTTTCTTACTTATACTAATAGGAAAACCCATAAGATTATAAGAGACAATCTGGACCGTTCCCCGCTTTATACAGGGAAAATACAGTCCACAGGCGTCAGGTATTGTCCTTCTATCGAAGATAAAATAGTGAGATTCAGCGACAGGGACGCTCATCAGATATTTCTGGAGCCCGAAGGCTTGAAAACAAACCAGTACTATCCGAACGGGATATCCACAAGTTTACCGCTGGATGTACAGTTAAAGATGGTGAGAAGCATCGTTGGCCTTGAAAAAGCTGAAATACTTGTGCCTGGATATGGCATTGAATATGATTTTATTGACCCGACGCAATTAAAACCTACGCTTGAAACGAAATTAGTGGAAAATCTTTTCCACGCAGGCCAGATTAATGGCACAACTGGTTACGAAGAGGCAGCTGGCCAGGGTTTTATCGCAGGCGTAAATGCAAGTCTGAATGCGAAATCAAAAGAACCTTTTATATTAGACCGCTCAGAGAGCTATATAGGTGTTTTGATAGACGATCTCGTTACAAAAGGCACGAACGAACCTTACAGGATGTTCACATCCCGCGTAGAATACAGGCTTTTATTGAGAGAGGACAACGCTGACCAGCGCCTCATGGAAAAAGGCTTTAAAAAATTAGGCCTTATAAGCGAAAAGCAGTATAAAAAGATGCTTTGCAAGAAAACCAACATAAAAAGAGCCCTGGAAAAGTTAAAAGTGGCAAAACTTTACCCGAATTCTAAAATTAATAACAAGCTGAAAAGGGCAGGCATAACCCCTATAAGCAATGTGGTTACCATGTTTGATTTATTAAAAAGGCCAGGCGTAGATTTTAATATGCTGGAAAAAATCAGTAAAGATGGTAAAATACCTCTTTCCGACATAGAGATCCAGGAAGTGGAGATAGAGGTAAAATACAAGGGTTTTATAGACAGGCAGCTTAAAGAAATAGAGAATTTCAGGAAGATAGAGCATATAAAAATACCGGGCGGTTTTGAGTTCAAAGACGCGCCCGGCCTTTCAAAAGAAATAGTTGAAAAATTATCAAGGATAAAGCCTTTTAATCTGGGCCAGGCATCCAGGATTTCAGGCGTGACGCCTGTAGCGATATCTATACTGATGATTTATTTAAAGAAACTTAGAAATTTACCGTAAAATACACCGTGTAGGTGGGGTTTAAACCCAATCTACACGGTGGGAGTGGTTAAAGATGCGGCTAAAAGACGAATTAAAGAATTTTGCTTTTGGTTTAGGCAGTTCACTTTTTGGTGTGGCATACGTTAAGCCTATAAAAAAAGAATTTCTTTTTTCTGATGAAACTTTGAAGGATTTGGATTATACTATATCCTTAGGCTTGAGGCTTTCTGACGGTATATTAGAGGATATAACCAGCTTTCCTACCAAGATCTATTTTCATCATTATAGACAGGCAAACGCTATATTAGATCAGATTGCTTTTAAGGTTTCAAATTTTATACAGGATAAAGGTTATAAGGCATTAGCTGTACCGGCTTCCCAAATACTTGATTGGGAAAAGCAAACTGCCCATCTTTCTCATAAAAAGATAGGAGAGATGGCGGGCATTGGTTTTATAGGAAGGAATAATCTTTTAGTAAACCCTGAAATAGGGGCCAGGTTCAGGCTTGTTACTATTCTTACAAACATGCCTTTAGAGCCTGATAAAATGCTGAAGGTTTCTTGCGGCAAATGCAGGTCTTGCATGAGCGTTTGCCCGGCAGGCGCGATAAAAGATAAAAAAGAGGATTTTGAACACATAAAATGTTTTGAGAAGCTTAAGGAATTCAGGGACAAGCGTTTGGTAGATCAATTTATATGTGGTGTTTGCATAAAGGCATGTAAAGGCAAAGGCCGAGAATAGGCAGGTTTTAACCTGCCTGATTATGAACCCCGC
>ERZ1292640.3551-Hain-H43-02um-R1-3551-length-12128-cov-7_pt1 | contig 12128 bp, 12 predicted proteins | sample MGYA00564404_ERZ1292640 | MGnify/ENA primary metagenome ERZ1292640 (study PRJEB36523, sample SAMEA6512636) | groundwater metagenome | collected 2019-01-08 | study: AquaDiva: Metagenomics assemblies of 32 groundwater samples | reverse complement strand
CGCCGGGCCACGCGGGTCGCCCCGGGTGAGATTCTCGCGGTCCTTGACCGGCCGGGGCTCGCGCCGCCCGCCTTCTGGCCGCCCGTCCGGAAGGCGGTGTACGCCCCCGGGGCGCTCCCCACGCGGATCGAGGACTACCTGGCCTTGGGCGGGTATTCCGCGCTGGCCAAGGCGCTGGACAAGATGGCCCCCAAAGAGGTCATCGAGGAAGTCAAAAAGTCGGGCCTGCGGGGCCGGGGCGGCGGCGGGTTCCCCACCGGCGTCAAGTGGGAGTCCGGCCGGGAGGCGCACGGCTCGCCCAAGTACGTGATCGGCAACGGCGACGAGGGAGACCCGGGGGCTTACATGGACCGGAGTCTGATGGAGGGTAACCCCCACAGCGTCATCGAGGGCATGATCATCGGGGCCTATGCCATCGGCGCTAATGAAGGATTTATCTACGTGCGGAACGAATACCCACTGGCGGTCCTGCACCTCACGCTCGCCATCGCGAGCGCCCGGGAAGCGGGGCTCCTGGGAAAGAATATCCTGGGTAAAGACTTCAGCTTCGACATCTCCATCAGCCGGGGCGGCGGCGCCTTCGTCTGCGGGGAATCTTCGGCGCTCTTCGCATCCAGAAGGCTCCGAATGGCTTCCAGCAGGAAAGTGCCATCCAGGTTGATGATGGTGTCTTCCCGATTGTCCTTCTGCACTTTCATTCCGGTGGGCAGGACACCCAGAATCGCGACCAACGCAAACGCCACAATAGCAATGGACAGCGCGATTTCCACCATCGTAAAGGCCGCTTGCTGCATCTTGGCAATCGAGATTCTCATGGCGGTAATTGCGGGAGAACCACCCGGGACCGGCCAGTCAGCCAATCGATGTGGATGCGATTGGGATTGTTGGTGGAATTGCCTCGGGGCGTTTCAATCACTTCTGCCGCCGCGAACTTGGGGGTGCCGGCGGGCGTCTCCGGATAAATGATGCTCCCTCGCGCCAAAGGGATGATCTCTTCGTCCATCCGGCTTGGAATCGTCGGATCGCCACTCCTGGACAGAAGGCGCCCTTGAAAATCAAAGGCCATGTAGGGCAACAACACGGGCCTGTTTGTCGCCGTGGGAAACGGGATCAGATCATGTGCAAAAGGCCGATTGGTGTTGCTGCGGCCTGAAACAGTGATCCAGTTCTGCCAGGCGGTCTTGTTCAAAGCTTGGTATTTGTTCGTGGCCACAAAAACGCCGTCCGGCAACGATCTCCAGTCGGTCAAATATCTGGGATGCTCCTGGCCTGGCTGATCGCCGACCGTGCGCTTGCTGAACAACGCGTAGGAGGTGTATTGGCCATTGAGGAGATTGGCCACCTGCTTGCGCTCGTCGGCATTCAAAGCCGAGAAATCCTGGCTCACGATGCTGGGCGACACAAACACCATATAAACCGTGCTCCGCCCGTAAATCGCGCGCAGCCGGGCAAAGGCAAGGTCATCGAGCAATTGCCGGTTGGCCGATGCGACAGCGTTGGATTCCCCAAACCCTTTCAACGAATTCAAGCCAATCCCGGCCAGGATGGCAATGATGGCGATGACAACCAGCAGTTCAAGCAAGGTGAAGGCGCTGGAATCGCATTGAGGCGTCGGCGGCAAATCACACGGGCTCCTCCTGCCAGGCCACTGCTGCTCGAAAACTGGATTTGTCGCTCCTTGCTTCATGAACAGCTTATTTCCAGCTTAGGATATTGTCTTTGTTTACACCCTCGATGGCCGTCGTATTTCTGTCATCTGCAAATCCGTCGGGACCCAGCGACCAAACCATCACGGGCACCCGGGCCTCGAAAACGGCTGACGCATCTTTGGCCTTGAAAAGCCCATTGTAACCTTTCGTCGTCTGCCCCGGAATAGAGGAGACTTTATCGTTTCGATAGAACGCATCGCGGCATTGATTGTTGTAATCTAAGTCCAGGGTAATGATAAAAGGATTCCCCCACGGATCACGATAAACGCCATCAGCCCCAACCCCCGCTGACGTCATGTCATTGCCCAGTTTGGCGTGGATGTAAGGAGTCTTCTTAGGGTTCTCGACGTTGAGCTTGTCCTGATTCCTGATATCTTGAAACCCGTATAGAATCGCCATTAACTCAGAGTTGTTGGCCTTGTGGCTGACCCCAGGGGTTTCGATGATAGGCAGGTTCTGTCCTTTCTTATTCTTAAAGGGTGTGGCCAGATTGTACGTTCCATAAGTGAAGTCAGGACTCTCATCGCTGATCCCCTTCTGCCGCACGTCTTTAGACGACGGAAAGCGCCCGTAGTCAGCCTGGTACTGAGTAATGGCGGCGGCCAAAGAACTGATTTCCTGTTTGGCCTTGGCGATTTGGGCTTTCTCCTTGGCCTTGCTTATAACCGGCAACAGCATTCCAGCCAGGATGGCAATGATGCTGATCACGACCAGCAACTCAATCAGCGTGAAGCCCGGCCGGGCCGAACGCAATGGTTTGGATAGTTTTTTCATAGGACCATGGTTAGTTCCCTTCATGTTCATTGTTTCCAGTTGCCGATAATATTCGTGCGTTTGCCGATCAGAATCTCGGCCCACAGATCGAACGAATTCCGGTTGTGACGGTTGGTGCTCGATGCATCGTAGCGCCACGGATTGATGTCGATGACGTTGCTGCCATCGCGCCCTTTGATCTGATTGGGCCCTTTGGCCGGCACGATCAGCAATTCGACATCTTCCTTCACTTCCATTTCCTTGTATTGGCTTGGTTTAAAATCCATCGAAAACTTCACTTCCTTTGGATCGTTTCGGGCTGAGTTCATGATTCCTTCACGGCCAAAATAAGTTTTTAAGACTGAAGGCGCGATCGTTTCCAGGCGGTTTAAAGTCTGAAAGTTGCCATTTGTAAAAATGGCGCCGGACAACTCGTAATACAGCGGAGGTTTGTTCGGCTGTCCGGGATTGTCGGGTGGATATGAGCCGATGTCAGCCTTATAAGCTTCGATTCCTGTGACCAGCCGGTTCAATTCCGCCCGCACTCGTGACTCCTTCATCTTTCGGGAGGCCAGCGGCCCAAGCCCAACCAGCAATCCCGCCAGCAGGCCAATGATCGAAATGACCATCAACAATTCAATCAGCGTAAAAGCGAAAGAAGCCGAATGCCCATGGCCACGTTCGTGAGAACGTGGCTCAACCCGCAGCGGGGCCGTCCACGCCGCCTGCGGACCCACGTCCGCAACCACGCTCCTGGCATGCAATGCCGAATTATTACGCCTCTTCATTAGTCCTGGTAGTTCGCCGGCCAATAGATCGTTGTCGCGTCGGCCGTTGTTCTCATCGCTCGCGTAATTCCTGTTCCATCCGTTCGCTCAGCCACTGTTTCATCATGCTCTGGTAATTGAGATACCTGGATCTGGCTAACCGCTTGATCCGTGCCAACATTCGCGGGTCCATGCGGAGCGTGATCGTGACCGATTCCGAAATCTCAGAGCTCGCGGCCACGGCGGCGTCCATCAACCGCAGGTCCACCCTGTTCTCCATCCAAAAAGCCGCCTCCGCTTCTTCTCTGTCAAAAAGCGGAACTTCTTCCCAATTCATGATTACGTTCATAGCAACTGCCAAAGCGGATGCGGCAATTCCGGTCCGGCCTTCTCAACCTTCTCTGCCGGCTGAATCCTCTCATCCGGATTGACTGAGAGTCTGGTTCACTTTCCGCTGATAATAGAAGTGCTCTTCGGGGGCGAACGGACGAGAGAAAATCACGCGAATCTGTTTCCCATTGGTCCGATAGACACTAAAGATGCCAAGGCCATTGGCCGTTCTTCCCAAGTTGAAAAACCGGGCTTGGACTGCAAACCGGGAGGAATCGGGCAAGAGCCGAATGGCAAAAGGATCCTCAAAGGACTCCTCTACGTCTCGTGGCGTCAAAGAACTATCCCACTCGAAGGGCGGATTATTCCAATCAAACTCCATAAACGCTCAACTGTAAATCAAACGCCCATGCATTGTGATTACATTGTATTTACATCCCGCGTTTTCCATTGTCAAACGGTTTTTGTTTTTTTACAAATAAAATGGCCACCGAGTTCTCCCGGTGGCCATGTAACTCTACGAAAATCGACTATTCTCCGCCCTCCCCTTTCTTCTTGGAACCTTCAGAATCACCGAGTTGGTCGATCAGTGTGATCAGCGGCAGGAACAAAGCGATGACAATGCTGCCGACAACCACTGCCAGGAATACGATCATGATCGGTTCCAGGAGGGATGTCATGGCCGAAACCGCATTATCGACTTCATCGTCATAGTTATCGGCGATTTTCATCAACATTTCCGGCAAAGCGCCCGTTTGTTCACCGACGTCCACCATGCTGATCACCATGGGCGGGAAGACATTGGACGCCTCCAGGGGCGCGGTAATGGTTTCGCCCTCTTTAACACTTTCATGGACGGCGGCCACCGCTTCCCCAACCACAATGTTGCCGGAAGTCTCTTTGACAATGGTCAGCGCCTGCAAAATGGGCACGCCGCTGCTGACCAAAGTCCCCAAAGTGCGGGTAAATCGGGAAATGGCCACTTTGCTGATGACCGGTCCCAATAAAGGGAAATTAAGTTTGAACTTATCGAATAAGCGCCGGCCAAATTTGGTGCGAAGAAAGAGTTTCAAAGCGATAATCAGGCCAGCCATGGTCCCCAAGGCCACCACGAAATGTCCGGCAATGATTTCGCTGATACCCAAAACGAATTGCGTAAACACCGGCAAAGGCGCTCCTTCGAGCATGTCCGCGAAAATCGTTTTGAACTTTGGCACCACGAACACCATCAGAATGGTCAAGATGGTCACCGCCACGGTCATGACGGCAGCCGGGTAAAACATGGCGGCCACAACTTTGCCTTTGATTTTCTGGGCTTTCTCCATGAATTCGGAGAGGCGGTTCAAGACGACTTCCAGCACGCCGCCCAGTTCGCCGGCCTTGACCATGTTGACAAACAGCCGGTTGAATACCTTTGGATGCTGCGCCAACCCCTCTGAAAACGTGCTGCCACCCTCGATCGCCGTGGCCAAGTCGGAAAGGATTCTCTTGAGGGCCGGGCTTTTTTCCTGCTTCTCCAAAACCCGCAAGCCGCGCAGCAGTGGAAGACCGGCGTCCACCAGTGTCGCCAACTGCCGCGTGAATGCGGTCAAAACCTTGGGTTTGACCTTGCCGCCCAGGCCGGGAATTGTGAAGTTGAGATTGAAACCGCCTTTTTTCTTTTCGCCGGCTTTTTCAGGCGCTTTGCTTTTGCCGGCCTTAACCCTGGCTTTTTCGGCTTCAACGACCTTCGTCGGGAAATAACCCATTTCCTTGAGCCGGCCAATCGCCTCGTTTTGGCTGGCGACTTCCAAAGTGCCCTTGGTTTCTTTGCCACGGGAATCCATGGCCACATAATTGAATTTAGGCATATCGGACCTTTGTTTGGGCGTTTACGTGTACTTCAGCACCTCTTCGATGGTGATTTCCCCATCGAAAATACCGCGCAGGCCATCTTCCCGCAGGGTCACCATTCCCAACTCGACCGCTTTTTGCCGGATGACCACGGTGGGCGCCCGCTCGTTGATCAGAGCGCGAATCGAGTCGGTGATGGCCAGCAGTTCAAAAATTCCCTTGCGGCCTTTGTAACCCGTGTCATTACAGCCGGAACAACCCCGGCCGTAATAAAAAACTTTGTCACCAATATCATGCGGCGACAAATTGAGCAAGGATAACTGGTTCTCGGTCGGCTCAAAGGGCGTGCGGCATTTCTTGCAGATCGTGCGCACCAGCCGCTGGGCCAGCACCGCCATCAACGTGGACGAAATCAAGAACGGCTCCACCCCCATGTCCACCAGACGGGTCACCGCGCCCGGAGCGTCATTGGTGTGCAGCGTGCTCATAACCAAGTGTCCGGTGAGCGAGGCCTGAATGGCGATCTGCGACGTCTCCAAATCCCGCATTTCACCCAGCATGATGATGTCGGGGTCCTGGCGCAGGAACGAGCGCAGGGCTTTGCCGAAAGTCATGCCGAGCGCTTCGTTAATGGCGACCTGCATGATCCCTTCGATGTCATATTCGACCGGGTCTTCGGCCGTCAGCAATTTCGAGTCAATCGTATTGATCCGGCGCATCGCCGAATAGAGGGTCGTGGTTTTGCCGCACCCGGTCGGACCGGTGACAATAATGATGCCGTTCGGCTGCAGAATGGCTTCGTTCATGTACTCAAGAACGGCCTTGGGCAGGCCGAGCGATTCCAACTCCAGATTGATCGCCGATCGGTCCAGCACGCGCAACACGACCGATTCGCCGAATTGAGTCGGCAAGGTCGAGACACGCAGATCGATCTGGCGGCCGCCCAGATTGATGGTGATGCGGCCGTCTTGAGGCAGGCGACGCTCGGAAATGTCCAGATTGGCCATGACTTTCAAACGCGAGGTGACGGGCAGAGCCAGGTGCTTGGGCGGCGGCGACATTTCATACAAAGCGCCATCGACACGATACCGGATTTTGAACTCGTCCTCGAACGGCTCGAAGTGGATGTCGCTGGCCCGGTCCTGCACCGCCTGAAATAAGACCAGGTTGACGAACTTGATGATGGGGGGCTGGTTGGCCAGGTTGTTGATATCGGTCACGTCCGGCCCCCCCGCCGCCTCTGCCACTTCCCTGCCCAGATCGCTGTCGGCTCCCAATTCCTTGAGGATATCGCTGACGCTGTCCGAGTCTTCAGGAAAAAACTTATTCAGGGCTTTTTCGATCTGCGCCGGATCCGCCACCACCACTTGTATTTCCTTGCGCACGATGAATCCCAACTGGTCAATGGACTCCGAATTCAACGGCTCGGCAAAAGCCACTTTCACCATCGTACCGAACACCTCCACCGGCACACATTTATACATTCGGGCGGTCTCGGCCGGGATGGCCTTCAGCACTTCGGGCTTCAATTCGGACTCGCGGATTTCCACCACTTCAGTCCCCAGGTGTTCGGCGACGATCTGCAATTGCGTCGGCATATCGACCAAGCCGAAGTCCACCAGAATCTGGTTGATGGGCTTGCCCGTGCGCACGTGCTCCTGGTTGACTTCCTCGATCTGCAAATCGTCCAGCAACGAACGCTCTTGTATCAGCGCCAGCAGAGGATTGGAGATAATGTCGGCCATAAACGTTTTACACCGCCCCCGCCACCCGGCCGGCTTCCAGTTCCTGCAGCTTGGCGAGGATGGTGGTCGGGTCCTGCGCTTTGGTAATCACTTCCTCTTGCGCAATCATGCCCTGCTGGTACTTGTCCAACAGGAAGCTGTCCAGGGTGATCATGCCGTATTTCGCGCCGGTTTGAATGTCCGAGTTGATGCGAAAAGTCTTATTGTCGCGAATGAGCGCGGCCACCGACGGCGTATTGATCATGACTTCAAAAATGGCCACCCGGCCCGGCTTATCGATACGCGGGAGGAGCAGTTGCGAAATCGAAGCCTGCAACACGGTGGACAACTGAATGCGAATTTGCTCCTGCTGGCTGCTCGGAAAGGCGTTGACAATACGATCGATGGTCTTGGCCGCCCCCGTGGTGTGCAAGGTGCCAAAGACCAAGTGCCCCGTCTCCGCGGCGGTGATGGCGGCATCCATGGTTTCCAAATCGCGCAGTTCACCGACCAGAATCACGTCGGGATCCTGGCGCAGAGCGCGCCGCAAGGCCTCGGCGAAATTCGGCACATCCACGTTGACTTCCCGCTGCGTCACGAGCGACTTCTTATGTTTGTGGTAATACTCGATGGGGTCTTCGACGGTAATAATGTGCGCATCATCCCTCTCCTCGTTGATGATATTGATCATCGACGCCAGCGTCGTGGTTTTGCCGGAACCGGTGGGCCCCGTCACCAGCACCAAACCGCGCGGTTTATACAAGAGTTCCCGGACCGACGGAGGCAGTCCGATTTGCTCCATGGTCAGCAATTTGCTTGGAATCTGGCGGGCCACCACGGCGAAATTTCCCCTTTCCCTGAAGACACTGACACGAAAGCGGGCCAACTCGCCGAAAGCAAAGCCGAAGTCAGCCCCTCCCCGCTCCCGCACGTGCTGGATGTTGTCTTCGGAGGTGATGCTGCGCATCAGTTCCTCCGTGTCTTCCGGCTTCAGAGTAGGGCCTTCCACTCGGTGCAAAACCCCGTGCAGCCGGATGACCGGCGGAACGCCCACTCTGACATGCAGGTCGGCTGCCCCTTCCGACACCACCAACTGCAACAAATCCGACATCGAATACGACATAAATCCAAGTCTAACTCAAACTGGCTCACGTTAGTTCAACCATTGCTGGGAATCTGGCGGGCCACCACGCCGAAATTCCCCTTTTCCTTGAAAACGCTGACACGAAAGCGCGCCAGCTCGGCGAAGACAAAGCCGAAGTCGGCCCCTCCCCGCTCCCGCACGTGCTGAATGTTGCCTTCGGAGGCGATGCTGCGCATCAGTTCCTCCGTGTCTTCCGGGTGAAGAACAGGGCCTTCCACTCGGTGCAACACACCGTGCAGCCGGATGACCGGCGGCTCGCCGACTCTTATATGCAAGTCGGCTGCCCCTTTAGACACCACCAACTGCAACAAATCCGACATCAAATACGACATAAATCCAAGTCTAACTTAGACTAGCTCACGTTAATTCAACTATTGCTGGGGATTTGGCGGGCCGAGAACCGTGACCGGCTTCCCACCCGGCGTGTCCTGCATCGCGTTCATCATTCTATATCTCCAATGGTCGCCCGGATCACCTCTTCCGCGGAGGTCAAGCCGGCCAAAACCTTCCGCGCGCCATCTTCGCGCAAGGTTCGCATCCCCATTTCCCTGGCCCGCGCCCGCAACACCGAAGATGAAACCTTGTCATAAATCAACTTTCGCGCCTCGTCATCGATGAGGAAGATCTCGAAAATGCCGAAGCGCCCGCGATACCCCGTCTTGTTGCACTCGTTGCAGCCTTTGCCTTTCAGGAATTGCGCCCCAGCGATGTTGTTGGGGTCAAGGTTCAGCGCGCGGAGTTCCGCCTCCGAAGGCATGTGCGGCGTCGAGCAGCGTTTGCAGATTTTCCGCACCAGTCGTTGCGCCATCAACGCGCGGGTCGAGGAAGCGACCAGGAACGGCTTCACCCCGATGTCGATCAAACGGGTGACGGCGCTGGGGGCGTCGTTGGTATGCAGCGTCGAAAAAACCAAGTGGCCCGTGAGCGAGGCGTTGATGGCAATCGTCGCCGTATCCAAGTCGCGAATTTCCCCCAACATAATCACGTTCGGGGCCTGACGGAGAATGGAACGCAAGGCCCTGGCAAACGTAAATTCGATGGCCTCATTAACCTGCACCTGGTTAATGCCCGCCAACAGATATTCGACTGGGTCTTCCACGGTTATGATCTTTCTGTCCGGTCGATTGATATAGTTTAGACAGGAATAAAGCGTGGTCGTTTTGCCCGATCCGGTCGGCCCGGTCACCAGCAGAATGCCGTCCGGCAGCCCAATCAGCCGTTCAAAGGTCTGCTGGTCGTCCGTGAAGAAGCCCAGCTCCGGCAAACCCAGCCTCAGCCCTTCCTTGTCCAGGATACGCATGACGATGCTTTCCCCATGCTGGGTCGGCAAACAGGAAACGCGCAAGTCAATCATCTTGCCGCCCACCGACGCTTGAATGCGCCCGTCCTGCGGGATGCGCTTCTCGGCAATGGACATGTTGGACTGAATCTTCAACCGGCTGATAATCGAAGCCTGCAACCGTTTGGGCGGGCTTTTCATCTCATGCAAAACACCGTCAATGCGGTAGCGCAACCGGAACCGCTTGGCCAACGGCTCCAAATGAATGTCCGAAGCGCGCGCCTTGAAGGCTTCCACAATGATGGTATTGACCAGCTTGATGATGGGCGCATCGGCTTCCACGACGGCGCCATCCTCCTCCGCTCCCAGAGCGGCGGTTTTCCCGATTTCGACTTCTCCCTCGGTGATGTCCTGGATCATCTTGCCCACGGAATCATCTTTGCCCCCATAATACTTCTTCAGCGCTTCCTCGATGTCTTCGGGTGTCGCCACCTGGGGAATCACCTCCATGTTCAGCGAGTGGTGCAGGCTATCCAGAGTGTCTAAATCCGAAGGGTCACTGAGCGCCACCGTCACCGTTTGGCCATGCTTATAGACGGGCACAATGTTGTAGCGCTTGGCCACGTGCCGGGGGACTGCGGCAATGGCATCATCCGGCAAGCGCATCAGCGCTAAATTCACAAACTCGGCGCCGAACTGCGCTGCCTTGGCTTGGGCGACGTCGGCCGACCGAATCAGCTTCTTGGAGAGCAGCACGTCCACCACGCCTTCCCCGGTCGAGTCCGCTTCTGTGCGGATGGGAGCCAACTGTTCGTCGGTCACCAAACCCATATCAATCAAAGTATCTAACAAATAATCGTCTTTTGCGGCCACAATTCGCCTTTCCCTTTTGAGGGATTAACCAATTGGATTCTTGCCGAATACTAATTGCCCAAAACCCAAAGTCAAATGTTCACAAAAACTTCCGCAAGGAAGCACCTCAAACATACCACACGGATCCATCGCTTGCTCAGCCATCCCATCGAGGTCTGAAGGCGGTTCTCACCGTCAGAATCAGCCTGTCCGGAACGGCAAATCCGTTGCTTTCACCACGCTGATCGGCGGCTCGGTGACTCATTTTAAGCAAAGCGTGTGCCGGTGCGGCCTGGCTTGTTCGCCAATGATCCATGAACCGGAGTGGCGGCTTTCCAGCCGACGGGGGGTACAGGCGGCCTGAAAGCCGCCACTCCAAGAGGACGCAACGGTTCACCGTCAGTGAGCAGGCGCGCAAGAAACAAGCCGCCGCCCATGAATCGGCCGGCATGTGGAACGAAGCTTTCAGACCACAGGAAGACATTCCTGCAATCTCGGTTCTCGGCAGCTTAAATGAGGCGTCGGACAAAGTGTGCCGGACGGGCTGAAACATTGCTTAACGGCCCAAGCGCACCAAGTGCGGCCGCTGCCTGGCAATCGAGGAAAGCCCGTGGCCGCGGTCGGTCCCATGGCTGTGGGCGTGGCGCAGGCGCTCATCCAGGGATGCTTTCCCGGAGTCGAACGGCCGGCCGCCCATTTCCACGAACACTTTTTCCACCTGGGCCGCAAAAGAGCCCCCGATGTAACGCGCAATCCGGTCCTGTTTCCGCAACGTCGCCTTGATTCCATCCGCCGCCGCTTTGACTTCTTCAGGTTTCTTGCCGGCATCGACGAGCTTTTTCACTTCCTGGCGCAGTTCGATGAAAAAATTCTGCTGGTCTTCCAGCACGCCGGCATTTCCCATGGGACCATGGCCCGGGCAGATCGTTTGCGCTCCCAACTGTCTGGCGGCTTCCAGGGTCTTGACCCACTGACCCGTGTCGCCGTCGCCCACAAAGTTGTAAGCTCCATTCACACAGGCATCGCCCGTAAACAGAATTTTTTCCTTCGGCAGCCAGGCGAATCCATCGCCGTGAGTGTGGGCCACACCAAAATGCAGTAATTCCACGCGGTGCTTGCCATCATCGAAGATCATGTCTTTGCGAAAGAGAAGCGTGGGCGGCTTGAGCTTGCTGTCGGCGACATCCTCGCGATTCTTGGCCGTGTCTTCCCAACGCCCCGGTTTGTCGCCGTAATAGCCGGTTTCGTATCTCTTCATTTCCTCGATCACACCCGTGTGAGCGACTGGAACGGCCCCGTTTTCAACCCAAACCTGGTTGCCATAGACATGGTCGCCATGGTGGTGGCTGTCGAAGGCAAATCGAATTGGCTTGTCCGTGATGGCTTTGATTTTGGGGATGATCTCCTGAGCTCCCGAAGGAAAGTTGGCGTCAATGACGAGCACGAAATCCTCAAAAACGACCCAGCCATTGTTGCAGTGGCCTTTGCGTCCGATGTCGCCTTCGTGAAAATAGACATCCGGCGCCACGGTCTCGACCTTGTTCACCTCGGCCACGCACAATAGGGCCGGGAAGCCGCTTAAGAGGAGGAAAAGCAAAAGGAAACTTTGTTTTGGAATTGTCATGCCGCGATCCTCAATAAAGCGCCTTTGTCAGTCAATGCGAAATAAAGTCTCGCCCTGTCACCAGCCGGATCGCGGCCTGCAGGCTCAGTCGCGGCACCGGCCCGTCGAGTTTT
>ERZ1292640.3550-Hain-H43-02um-R1-3550-length-12129-cov-4_pt1 | contig 12129 bp, 12 predicted proteins | sample MGYA00564404_ERZ1292640 | MGnify/ENA primary metagenome ERZ1292640 (study PRJEB36523, sample SAMEA6512636) | groundwater metagenome | collected 2019-01-08 | study: AquaDiva: Metagenomics assemblies of 32 groundwater samples | reverse complement strand
GCGCCCGCACGCAAGCGCGGCCCCTCACACAGGCGGAATGGGACGTTCTGCGCGGACGGGCGGAACAGGAGATGCTGCGGCGCAAGGCGGAGATCCTCCGCGGGCAGCTGAAGGTGCTGGACGCCGAGCGCGCGGCTCTGGGTGAGAGCGTGGACCCCACGCTCGGCCTCCAGTTCCAAAACGCCTCCCGCATCCTCCAATCCCTCCTGCAGGACCAGAAGCGCGCAGACGAGTTCCTGCTCGCCGCGCTCGGCCAGATCCTGGAGGCGCAGCAGCGCGCCATCGCGCTGGGGGCCAACCCGCCGCGAGGCGCATCACGCGTCACGCTGGCCTGGCCGGTGCGCCCCACGCTGGGCATCTCCGCCGGGTTCCACGACCCCTCTTACGAGGACCGCTTCGGCTTCGCGCACGACGCGGTGGATATCCCCGTCCTCCAGGGCACCGATGTGCGCGCGGCCGCCGACGGCACGGTGGAGGACGTGGCGGACCACGGGCTGGGCTTCAATTACGTCACCCTCAAGCACGCCGACGGCACCGTGACGCTCTACGGCCACCTGACGAAGTTCTCGGTGCAGCGCGGCGACAGCGTGAAGGCGGGGGACGTTCTCGGCCTCTCCGGCGGGCGCCCCGGCACACCGGGCGCCGGCCTCTCCACGGGGCCGCACCTGCACTTCGGCGTCTTCCGCGACGGCGCGGCCATCGATCCCATGGGCGCGTTGCCGCCGCTCTCGAGCTTCGTGGAGACGGAACTTCCCGCTGCAGCGTCCTCCTCATCCTCCTCGTCCGTCCGGAAGGCGGCTCTTCAAGAGGGAGCGAAGATTCCTGTTCTACAACTTCGGAAGTAGCGTTCTCGCGTACGAATCCGTCATGCCCGCCACGTAGTCCTTCACTGCTTCGGGGAGCGTGCTTCCGGTCAAGCGCTTGAGCTCCAGGACTTTTTCCGTGGGGTCGCCGAAGAACCGGTCGCAGAGCCAGCGGAGTATCCCCTGCCCCTCCGCGCCCGCTTCCGACACCCGCGGATGGTTGTACATGCGCTCCCACAGGAACGACCGGAGCCCGCCCAGGTCCTCTTCCATCGCACGGGAGAAAGACACGAGGGGTTCCGCGGAGTCGTAGACGTCCCGGACCGTGCGGATGCCGGCGGCTTGCAGGCGCCGCGCGGTTTCCGCGTAGAGGTCGCTCACGAGCAAGTGGATGATGGCGCCGCGCAGTTCCGTCCCGCGCGCTTTCCTCTGCCCGTTCGCGCGGCGGACGAGGGGGAGGGACGCAATGTCTTCCATGGAGAAGAGCCCCGCGCGCAGCCCGTCGTCGCAATCGTGGCCGGAGTAGGCGATCTCGTCCGCGCAGTTCACCACTTGCGCCTCCAGGGAGAGGCCGCCCCGCACCGACGCGAGCCCTTCGATGGCACTCGGGGTAAACCGCAGCGAGCGTCTGGTGCGGGGGAGCGCCTCGCGGTGCTTCTGCATCCCCTCCACCACCTCCCGGTTCATGTTGAGCCCTGCCGCAAGCGGAGAATGCTGTTCCAGAAGCGTGACGATGCGCACGGACTGGTCATTGTGCTCGAACGAGAGGCCGTGTCCCTCCATCCACGCGTCCAGCGCCTCCTCCCCCCGGTGCCCGAAGGGCGGATGCCCCAGGTCGTGCGCCAGCGCGATGCACTCGGCCAAGTCCTCGTTCAACCCCAACGTCCGCGCCACGTCCCGCCCGATCTGCGCCACTTCCATCGTGTGCGTCAGCCGCGTGCGGTAGTGGTCCCCTTCCCCCGCCACGAACACCTGCGTCTTCCCCTGCAGGCGGCGGAACGCCTGCGTGTGGATGATGCGGTCGCGGTCGCGCTGGAACGGGTTGCGGGTCGGGTCCTCCGGTTCCGCGACGGTGCGCCCGAGCAACCCTGCCGATGGAACGGCGTATGGCGCGGTACTCATCAATGCAAGATTAACGTTACCAGAGCCGGTGCAGAGAGGGCTTTCCCATCGTCTGCTTGGTAGGTGAACGTGACGGTGCCGGGGGTGGAGGAGGCGGGGACGAAGGTGAAGGATCCATCAGCGTCCGCCATCAGGACGCCGGAGGAAGGCGGGGAGACGATGCGCGCCGTGAGCGCGTCCCCGTCCGCGTCGGCATCGTTCGCAAGCAGCCCCTGCGCCGCGGGGACGGTGCGGGGGGAGCGCCGTTCCAGGACGTACGCGTCCGCCGCCTCCTCCGGCGCGTCGTTCACGGGCGTGACGGTGAGGAAGGCCGTGGTGGCCGCGGAGGGAGCGGATCCCGCGTAGGCGCGGTAGACGAAGGAATCCTCGCCGTGGAAGTCCCGGGAAGGCTTGTAGGCGAAGGACCCGTCCGTGCCCAGCGTGAGCGCGCCGTGCGCGGGGGGTTCCAGGAGGATGGCCTTCAATCCCCTCTCGTCCCCGAAGTCATTGAGCAGCACGCCCGGCGCTTCCATGAGGAAGGTGGCATCCTCCTCCATCGTGTAGCTGTCGTGGAGGGCGGCGGGGCTCGCCCCCGGCCGGAGGAGGGAAGCGCGGAAAGACGAAGACCGCATCCCCCGCACCGCCATCGCCATTCCCGCCGCCAGGAGGAGGGCAGTCACAAGGAAGAAGCCCCCGAAGGCGCGCAGGAACCCCGGGGAAGGGCGGCGCGGTGGCGTCCGCGGAGAGGGCATGGCATGCAGTGTAGCAGTGGCTTAGGGCATGCCCAACGAACCCACACCGTGCAGCCTGCAATTGCCGTCATTCAGAAATGAGTGTATAATGATTGAAAACACATGGATACATTTCCGACGCTCATTGCACGAACGCTGGAGCACGTTCGCCGCCACTGGCGTACGTTCTTGGGGGGTGTTCTGCTCTTTGGCGTTCTGTGGGCTTTGATTACTCATATTTCGCAGAATGTAGGATTTCGTGTCGCTGGAACTTTGAATACTATCGTCTGGCTGTGCACGTATTACTTCTTTTTCATCCAGACGGCTTTTGAGGAAGAGAGCATTCGAGCGCTTCTGCAGAAGAGTATCCGATACCTTCTGCCTTCCATCTGTCTCTGGGCTTGGATCTTCGTGCGTTCATTTGCCTGGCTTCCCATACTTCCCGTTTATTTTCTGCCTTTCTTCCTTGCGGCTCCTGTGATCATGGTGCGGGAAGGAACGGGAGTGCTTCGCAGCGCACAACTCAGCACGGAGCGCAGCAAAGGCCATTGGTTGGGCATCATGAGTTCGATGGCATTGCTGTTGGTGGCTTCACTCGTGGGCATTATCCTGGTGTTTTCCATCCTATCCCTCTTCCAGCTTGAGGTACTTCTCCTGCTCTTCCTCCAGCCGTTCATTATCACGGTCGTGATCGCCATCCAGGCGGTGTTCCAAACCAAGCTGTCGTTGTCGCTCTCCCCTGGAGATGAACGGGGTCTTTCGCAAACCCCTGCCACATCTCCCGGCGCTTCAGTCGCAGTCGCCGGAGAAGGGCAACTTCCTGCGCTACCGAAAGACCATGGGCAGAGAAGCACGCCGTCATCCCTGCGATGGTCTTTCTTCGGTACGTTGTATGGAGGCGTGTGGGGCGTCCTGTTTGTCGCGATATCAATCTTCGTCCAAAATGAAGCCGTTGCAGTTATATATGGCGTGTTTTTCCTACCTATGGGGTTGACGCTCGGCTCGATGGTGTTCGGTTTCGCGTTCGGTGCCGCCCGTCGTTGGCGAACGCGCTTCCTCATTTTCTTGGTCAGTATTCCTCTGTTCTTCACGCCATTCCTTCCCGGCTACTACAGTCAGGTTCGAGCCTCCCAATGGTTACATAGCATACCGCTACCCGCCGATGCTCAGGACATCGAGGAGAAGAAGTTCGGGTTGCATATGAAGTCGAAGATGACTGCAGAGGATTTTTACCGGAAGACCCTGCAGAAGGAGGGGTGGAGAAGCTGTCCTCAGCTTGTTCCGACTCGCGCAGACCCGGCGAACTACTTCGTTGGGAGGAAGAGAGATATGGTGCTCACTGTGAGATCAGCAGGCAAGGACGACAGTTTTATCATGTCAGCACAGTCGGTGGGCAAAAATAACATATGCCGTTGATCGCTGGTTATTGCGCTCTTCACACACGCCCAACGGCCCCGCATCAGACGCTCGCTGGAGTTTACCCTGAGGGTCCTTGAAGGGCTCGCATCGGTACGGGGCGAGAAGTGATAGTGGTCGATCCTCGTGATCGTTCCATGTTTACCCACGTCCAAACGACCGTCGGGCAGTGACGCTTGTCCCTGGCGTGTCCAGGTGGGTGGCCGCACCCAGCTCCTTCTCCGTACAGTGGAGTCCCTGAGCGGGAGTCCACATCTCCTCCGGTGTCTTCAGAAGGGGCTGGGGATTGAGCCTCCCTTTACAAGCTATTAGAGAAGAAACGTTGCTGCCACATGACGGGTCGTCGAGACGGGGATCATCGTACCTACGGACGCAGCGTACATGCCAGCAAATTGGTTGAACCTTTTGCTACCGCATCACGGTCGCCTCCTCTATAGGTCCAGTAGGTTTCGCTGTCGCAAGCGGTGCATTGGGGTTGACGTTCGAAATGTTCCCGGCGCACACCCAGCGTCCACAGCCGGTCTTCGGCGATCGCCCGCAGGTCAACGTTCCTCCCTTCGAAAAAGCGCGGGTCGATGCCCGGCAGCTCCCTGCTGGGATCTGTGAACTGTGCGCATGCGCGGCACAGGGAAGGCCCCGCCCCCACGTAGGTCTCCTCCGGCCGGATGCCCCACTCTTCCCGGAGCAGGCCGAATGTAGCGGGGAGAATGCCCGCCAAGAGCCCCTTCCATCCGGCATGGGCCAGCGCCACCAGGTGCTGCTCCGGTGCGTAGATGAGGAAGATCTGGCAGTCCGCGGCGCGGATGGTGAGGGCGAGGTGGGGCGCGTCCGTGGCCGCCGCGTCCGCCTGCACGTCCCTCCGTATGCCCCGGCGTGTGGTCACGGCCGTGCCGCCGTGGACTTGGTGGAGTGCCGCAACATCGTTGGCGCCCATCGCCTCCCGCACGGAGTCATCGGTGAACGCGCCATCTTTCTTATCGAAGAAGGCGACATCGAGACGGGACGCGAATTGGTCGAAGATGTGGAACGGTTGTGAGGGCATGGGATGCGAGTATGGTAGCGATGAAACAGGGAAGGTCTATCAATGAGAAATAAGAAATGCAAAATGCAAAATTATGGGAGTATTTCCTCAGATGGAGCGTATGCAACAATCATTTCTCATTTTGCATTTCAAATTTCAAATTTCTCATTCTTCATCAATGGTCCGCAACAGCTCCGGGATCAACTCAATCACCTCCTCCGCCGTATACGCCGCCCCTTTCTCTTCAAAGAGCATCGTTCCCGCACGTTTGATCACCGTGCTCGCCGCTTTGCAGGCGTCCTCCGCCGGCAACTTCTGAGCCATGAGGCCACCGATCAGGCCAGCCAGCGCGTCGCCCGTCCCTCCCACGGTCAATCCGGCATTCCCGCCCGCCACCGTCCGGATCGTGCCGTCTCTGGCGGCAATACGGTCCTCCGGCCCCTTGAGGTGGAGGGTGATCCCCGCCTCCTTCGCCGCCATGCCGATCCCATCCTCGCTGATCCCCATCCGCTCCAGTTCCCCCAGGTGCGGCGTGAGCACCGCATCCCTTCCCCGCACCACATCAATGGTCCACGGCTGCAGCGCGGAGGCGTCCAGCACCAGCGCGCACGGCGCTTCCGCCACGAGGTTCTTGAGGGCGTCGAGGGCTTCGGGCGTGCGCGCAAGCCCCGGCCCGATCACGGCGGCGTCCATGGTCGCCAGCAGCTCCAGCAGCACGGGAACGTCCTGCGCGGCCAGTTCATCGCCGGCGAAGGGATGCACCTGGAAGTTGAGCGACGTCATCCGGGAGATGAACTGGTGCAGCTTGGGCACGGCGACGAAGATCAAATCCACGCCGCTCGCTTCCGCCGCCAGTGCGGAGAGCAGCGGTGCGCCGTGGATCGTCCGGCTCCCGCCGATCACGGCCACTTTGCCATTTTCCCCTTTATGGGACTGCGGATCGCGTTGCATGTTTATCATTGTAGCGGGAGAGGGGAGTGCTATCATCTTGTTTCACGATGGCTGAACTCGTTCTCCTTATCATCGCCTTCGTGGCGCTCTCGGGGCTGCTCTCGCTCCTCGACGCTTCCATCATCAGCCTCCACCAGGCGGAAGTGGAAGAGGTGGCGGCAAGGAAGCTCTACGGCGGAGGGGCGCTGCGGCGGCTCATGGAGCGGCAGATGCGCGCGGTGATCGTACTCGTCATCCTCACCAACGCCGTCAACATCCTGGGGCCGGTGGTCATCGGCGTGCGCGCCACGGTCCTCTTCGGGAACGAGGTCCTGGGCGTGCTCACCGCCGTCCTCACCGCCCTCACCATCCTCTTCTCGGAGATCATCCCCAAGGCGCTGGGCACGCGGCACGCGCCGCTCGTCGCGCGCTGCAGCGCGCCGTTCCTCCTCACCCTCATCCTCTTCCTCTCGCCTCTCGTCTCCCTCATCGAGTGGATGGTGAAGCCGCTGCGCAAGGGCGAACGGCCGGTGGGCACGGAAGAGCAGATCCGCGCGCTCGTCAAGATCGGGGCGCGGCGCGGGTTGATCGAAGAGGACGAGCAGCGCATGATCGCGCGCACGTTCTTCCTCAATGACCGCACGGCCGCCGACATCATGATCCCGCGCGGCCGCATGGTGGCCTTTCCGCCGCACACGACCATGCGCCAGGCGGCGGAGATCGCGGCCGTGGCGCTGCACCACCGCTATCCCGTCATCGGCCCGGGCAGTGACGAGGTCCGCGGGTTCGTGATGAGCCGCGACATCCTGCAGGCGCTGGTGGAGGGGAAGGGGGAAACCTCCGTGATGGAGATCGCCCACGACCCGGTGGTGGTCCCCGCCGGCATGCGCGCGGATGCCATCCTGGAGATCCTCCGCAGCCGCCGCCTCCACCTGGCCGTGGTGCGCGACGCCCGGAACCGCATCGTCGGCATCGTCACCTTGCACGAGATCCTGGAGGAGCTGGTGGGGGATATGGAGGGGGAGAGCAAGTAGGGACGCGCCGCCGCCGCGTCCTTACGAATACACATGTCTATGCATTGTCTATACAACCATCCTCACGTTCTCCACCTCCTCCCTCATCCTCTCCCGGAACGTGGAGGCGGCGAAGGGGCGGGCGTGGTTGCGGATCGCGGCGGGGTCGAAACGCATGCCGGAGAACGTCCGGAGCGCTTGGGTGAGCGATTCCTGCGTCTGCGCGGGGAAGAAGAGGCCGGTCACGCCGTCCTTCACGCTATCCAGCGCGCCGCCCGCCCCGTACGCGATCACCGGCGTGCCGCACGCCTGCGCCTCCATGGGCACGATGCCCGCGTCCTCGTACTGGGGGAAGAGGAGGGCTTTGGCGTTGGCGTAGAGGGCGGTGAGTTCGGTCTCCGGCACGAAGCCGCGGAGCGTGACGGTGGGGCCCGCCAGCTTGCGGAGCCTCCTCTCATCGTGCCCCCGCCCCGCAATCGTCAGCGGAAGCTTGAGCGCGTTCGCCGCGGCGATCAGGAGGTCGAACTGCTTGTAGGGGACCAGGCGGCCGACGGCCAGGTAGTCCCCGCGCCCCTCCATCGGCTGCAGCGGCGTGCCGAAGAAGCGGTCATCGACGGGCGGAGGGATGACCACGCTCTCCCGCGCGTAAATGCGCCGTATCCTTCGCTGCGTTTCGGTGGAGTTGGCGATGAACGTATCCACGCGCTTGGCCGTTTCCAAATCCCACCGCCGCAGCCGCTTGAGCTGCCGCTTGATGCCGGGCCGCAGCCAGCGCGGGATGCGGAAGTCCTCGAGGTACTGCTCCTCCATCTCCCACGCGTAGCGCATGGGCGTGTGGCAGTAGCAGACGTGCCTGGCGCCGGGCGGCGGCACGATACCCTTGGCCACGGCGTGGGAGGAGCTGAGCACCACGTCGTAGCCGCGCAGGTCGATGTCCTCCACGGCGCGGGGCATCCAGGGGAGGAGGACCTGGTGCCACCCCGCGAGCCGGTACCACCGCTGCAGCGGCGTGACGCGGATGTCCGCATCGCGCAGGGGGCCCACGCGACTCCGGTGCGCGACGGTGGTGAAGACAGGTGCCTTCGGCCACAGCGCGTGGAACTCCGCGATGGCGTGTTCGGCGCCGCCGAAGACGGTGAGCCAGTCCGCGACGATGGCGAGGTTCATAGGGACATGATATATGATACCTTCCGATGTTGTTGCGACCCACACGCCTTCCACGGCGGTTCAACCGCCCTGTGAGCAAGAGCCCGGCGGCCTTCGTCAAGCGGAGGCATGTGCGGCGCCGGCAGTATGTCCGGGAGAGGTGGGTGCGCGGGCTGCGCAAGTCGCAACGGATCTTTTCGTGGGGATGGGACTTCCTCCGGCAGTGGCTGTGGCTGAGCCTGGCCACCGCCCTCCTCATCGCCTTCGGCGTGGTCCTCTTCTCCCCGCTCGTGCACGTGCGGGAGATGCGGGTGAAGCGCACCGACCCCCGCCTGGACAGCGAGAAGATCCAGAGAGCCCTGCGCCCCCTCTTCGGCAAGCACCTCTTCTTCCTCCCCGCGCAGGACGTGCGCCTGCTCGTGCAGGACGCCATGCCGGACGCGGCGACGATCACGGTGGACAAGCAGTACCCCTCCACGCTCGCCATCACCGTCACCCTTCAGCCGCTCCTGGCGCGCCTGCAGATCGACGAGGAGGGGCGGGGAAGCGTGGCTGCCGTCACGGCCTCGGGGAGCGCGGTCCCTTCCGGCAGCGGGTCCGTCAACAAGCCCGCGCCCCGCTTCGATTACCTCACGGAGAACGGGTTGTACGTCTCGCTCCCCTTCGAGGCCTCTCCCCCCTCCCCACTCCAAACCATCCGCATCGTCGACTGGGCGGTGCGCCCCGCGCCGGGTTCGCCCCTCCTCTCCCCGGATTTCCTCAAGCGCATGCGGGAGGCGGAGGAGACGCTGCAGCAGCAGTACGGCCTCAAAGTCCGCGAACGCACGGTGTACCTGCGCGCGCGGGAGTTCCACTTGCGCACGCCGGCGTACAGCCTGTGGTTCGATGCGTCGGGGCCGCTGCAGGACCAGTTCTTCCGCTACGGCGTGTTCCTCAAGAACGTGCCCAAAGGCGAGGCGAAGCAGTATGTGGATCTGAGGTTGGTGGGAAGGGTGGTGTATAAGTGAATCAAACTCATTCCTTTGTCAACCACCCAATATCCTCCTCCCTTTTCCCTTCTCCTTCAATCTTCCCTTTCCCTCTTTCCGCAGCGGGAAAGTCACCCTACACTGGAGGAGATGTTCGGACCACTCCTATCGGTTCTCCTGATGGGTATGCTGCCCGTGCCGGGCGCGCCTTCCCTGGACCAGGCGGCGCTCCGGAACCTGGCGATTGCGGCGCCCCTGCCCTTCACCGGGAGCGCTTCCACCCTGCTCGACCTCTCGCGCCGCCTCTCGGCTTCCGGCGTCCTCATCGTGGACCTGCAGAGCGGGCAGGCGCTGTTCCGGAAGCGCGCGGAGGAGCCGCGGGCGATGGGCAGCCTCACGAAGCTCATGACGGCGCTCCTCATCACGGAGCAGCATGACTTGGGCGAGACGGTGACGGTGCCGGAGGGCATCGAGCGCGTGAAGGGCAGCACCATCGGCCTGGAGGCGGGGGAGCAGTACGCGGCGGGGGACCTGCTCACGGCTTTACTGGTGGCTTCGGCGAACGACGCCGCGCTCACGCTGGCTATGTTCCACGCGGGATCCGAGGAAGCGTTCGTGGAGCAGATGAACGCGCGGGCGCGGGTGCTGGGCTTGCGGAACACCACCTTCGCCAATGCGGCCGGCCTGGACGATTCCGCGCAGCGGTCCACCGCCCGCGACATCGCGTGGCTGGCGGCGTTCGTTCTGCGGCAGCAACCCATCCGCGCGCGCATGGCGCTGCGTTTCTCCACCATCACCTCCTACGGCGGCCGCGCCATCCCCTTCACGCACACGCACGCCATGCTGGGGGAGGAGGGAATCGTGGCGGGGAAGACGGGGACCACGGACGCTGCGGGGCAGTGCCTCCTCTCGCTCGTGCGGCGGGGGGGGAGGGAGTACGTGGCGCTCCTGTTCGGATCCCGCAACCGGTACGCGGACATGCGTGCCGTGCTGGCCGCGATGGAGGAGATGACCCTCTGAGCCCCGTCTATGCGCTCCCCCCTCCAGCGCTGGCTGACGTTCCGTATGCGGTTGATCTGCGTCACGGTGTTCGTACTGGCCTCGCTCCTGCCGCCGTACGTCCCCCGCAGCGCGCAGGCGCAGGAGAACATGCCGGCGTCCTCGCAGCAGTTCCTGTTCGTGGAGGACGGTTTCCTCATGAAGCAGTCCTCCCTGGGCCAGCAGGGGTCCCGCCTGGCGTACGGGGAGGGGATCATCCACAAGGTGAAGGCGGGGGAGACGCTCCAGAACATCGCCAAGCGCTACAACCTGAAGCCGGAGACCATCCAGTGGGCGAACGGCATCCAGCCGGGGGTTGCCATCCAGCCGGACCAGGAGCTGGTGGTCCTCCCCGTGGACGGCGTGCTCCACACGGTGCGGCGGGGGCAGACGCTGGGGCGCATCGCGCAGCTGTATGACGTCGCGCTGGAGGAAATCCAACGCCAGAACAAGCTGCGGGGGAGCATGATCCTCGCCGGGCAGCAGCTCATCATCCCGGCGGCCAAGCCGCTGCCGGGGGCGGTGGCGGAAGTGTTGCGCTTCGGCGACAACGTGGACGCGAGTGACGTACAGGTGCGCGTCGCCTCGGGTGGCGGTGGCAAGCCTGCGCAGGCGGTGGGTCCCGCCGTGGGAGCCGTGCTCACGCAGACGGTGCTGCAGATGCCGTGCGGAAACTGCATCATCACGCAGTACTTCAATGCCCGCCACTTCGCCGTCGACGTGCAGACGCGCGGCGGAGGCCCCATCTACGCCGCGGAGGCCGGCACGGTGATCCGCGCGGACAAGGGATGGAACGGGGGGTACGGGAACGTGGTGGAGATCGACCACGGCAACGGGCTCGTCACGCTCTACGGGCATAACAAGGAGCTGTACGTCAAGGAGGGGGATACGATAGAGCGGGGGCAGAGGATCGCGTGGATGGGCAATTCCGGCCTGGTCTACGGACCCACCGGCATCCACATCCACTTCGAAGTGCGCGTGAACGGCGTGAAGAAGAACCCGATGCTGTATTTGGAGTAGGGGACTCCCAACACTCCTCTTTTTCCGGTAGGATAGCATTGATGGGTATCCAGCAGATCCGCACGGGCGTGCGCAAAGCCCTGGAACGTTCCCCCTCTCGGGGATCAGTCCGCCGCATTGCATTGTTCGGATCACAACTGCACGGGGAAGCGGGTGCAGGAAGCGACATTGATCTCCTCATCGAATTCCGCTCGCCTGTGGGTTTTTTCACTCTACTGGAAATCCAGGATGCATTGGAGGAGAGCCTGCAGCATCCCGTCGATCTCCGCACGCCCGCGGAACTCAGCCGCTACTTCCGCGACGATGTCCTCGCCGAAGCCCAGTCCCTCTATGAAGGATGACCGCCTCTACCTTCGGCATATTCTCGATGCCATTATAACGGTGGAGGAGTATCTCCAGGGTGTCGAGCGTGAGGCATTCATGGGGAATCGTATGCTGCAGGATGCCGTGATGCGTGAACTGGCTGTCATTGGCGAGGCGGCGACGAAAGTATCGGAAGGCTTCCGCACAGCGCATCCTTCCATGCCTTTCCCGAAGATGATCGGGCTTCGGAACCGGCTCATCCATGCCTACATCGATGTGGATCTGGATATTGTCTGGGAAACGTGCAAGCAGAATATCCCCTCTCTCAAGGTTGCGGTCGAGGAGATCGTGAGGGAAAGCCCGACCGTGTGATTCTCCGGATCTCTCCTCCATCGTCCAGGAAATCGTCAACCGGCCGGGGTGGGGGAGCGGCAACAACATCGCCTTCCTCATCCAAGGTTCCGGCACGCGCACCGCATCCTCCTACGACGGCAACGCCAACGCCGCGGCGGCATGGAGGCACTGTAACGCGGCGGGGCTCCGGATGTGATTGACGGGGGCGTCGCCTGTGGCGCCTGGCCGGCCGGGTGTATGGCCGAACGCCATCACCCCGTCTTCACGGCGAATACTTTCACGCTT
>ERZ1292640.3547-Hain-H43-02um-R1-3547-length-12131-cov-19_pt1 | contig 12131 bp, 12 predicted proteins | sample MGYA00564404_ERZ1292640 | MGnify/ENA primary metagenome ERZ1292640 (study PRJEB36523, sample SAMEA6512636) | groundwater metagenome | collected 2019-01-08 | study: AquaDiva: Metagenomics assemblies of 32 groundwater samples | reverse complement strand
ATGTCGCCCCGACGAAGCCCCGGGCTTTAGCCCGGGGAGAGGAGTCCGGTTCACTGCTCGGGTACGGGGTCTTGCCCGCCCTTGTAGGGATGCGCGCGCCGTTTCCCATGGACTTGTGGCTATTCTGGTTCGCACGCCACGAAGGCATCATGGCGTTTGCCCAAGGAAACGGACAGGCGACCATCATCGACTTGGAGCCTTCGCAGAAGGTGAAGCTCTACTGCGAGTGGCTCCGCCTTTCAACGGATGTCGGCTACGTGGACGAGAGCATGCTCAGAATCGTTCTTACGCGTGCCCTCGCCGCGCGTTCCGATACGGCAATCGCCACCTTCACAGGTCAGGTTCTTGGCCTCTGGTTTACGCAATGTGGCCTTCACTATGGGTCGGGCTCCGTTCCGTATGACCCGGACGTATGCCGAAGGCGTTTTGCCGTCTATCATGATGTTCTTCTCGAGAGTTCCGTCGCGGTAAGGTGTGTGGTCTATCCGGGATTGCTGGAGGGGGCGCTTCGCCAGCTTGGGTCCGAGGAAAGTCCTTGCGCCGAAAAGGTCCTCCAGGAGGTATTGGCCGAGGCGACACAGGAACGATCTCCCAAGATGAAAGCCGGACTGAGGGAGGTCCTTGGTGAGTTTGTTCATGGCGGCAATGCCAAACGCTGCGAGAAGTATACCCGCATGCTCAGACGCGCGATCGAGGAAATGTGAAGAAGGGGAGGGCCTTGGCGCCTGACGTTCCCAACCGCGGCGGCTCGTCGGGGCGCGGGGCCATCCTTCGGATCTCCGGAGTCCCCGGAGAAGGGTTCAGTAGAACGCGGCGAGGGAGCGGACGACCCAGTCCTGCTGGTCGGCGGTGAGTTCGGGATAAATCGGTAGCGCGAGGACTTCCCGCGCCGCGCGCTCGGCCTCCGGGAAGGCGCCGGCCTTGTAGCCAAGCGACGCGAAACACTCCTGGAGATGGAAGGGCAGGGGGTAGAAGACCGCGCAGCCCACCTCCTTCTTCGTCAGGTGCTCGCGCAGGAGGTCCCGGTTCGGGGCCCGGATCACGTACTGGTGATAGATGTGGTAGTTCACGCGGCCGGAGTTCTTCCACGCCGCATACGGAAGCCGCACGCCCTTCTCGACCAGCCGGTGTTCCTGGATCAGTGCGTCGTACCGCTGGGCGTTCGTGCGCCGCGCGGCGGACCAGCCGGACAGGGACGGCAGCTTGATGTTCAGGGCGGCCGCCTGGAGGGCGCTGAGCCGGAAGTTGCCGCCAATTACTTTGTGGTAGTACTGGCGCTCGGCGCCGTGGTTGCGCAGGAGCCGGACCTTGGCGGCCAGCCCCGAGTCCATCGTCAGGACCGCGCCCGCGTCGCCCAGCGCCCCGAGGTTCTTGGTCGGGTAGAAGGAGAGACAGCCGAGCGCGCCCATCGTGCCGGCCCGGCGGCCGTCCCGGTATTCGGCCCCGATCGCCTGGCAGGCGTCCTCGACGACGGGGATCGAGCGCTTGGCCGCGATCTCGAGCAGGGGCGCCATGTCCGCGCACTGGCCGTACAGGTGCACGGGGAGGATGGCTTTCGTCCGCGGCGTGATCACGGCCTCGATGTTCGCCGGGTCGAGATTGCAGGTCACGGGGTCGATGTCGGCGAACACCGGCTTCGCGCCGAGCCGGGCGACGACGCCCGCGGTGGCGAAGAACGAGAACGGGGTGGTGACGACCTCGTCGCCCGGGCCGATGCCCAGCGCCATGAGCGAGACCAGGAGGGCGTCCGTGCCGGAGGTCACGCCGATCGCGTGCGCGGCGCCGCAGGCTTCGGCCAGGCTCGCCTCGAAGGACTCTACTTCCGGGCCGAGGACGAACTGGCCGTGGTCCACGACCCGCGCCAGCGCCTTCACGAGGTCGCCGCGGAAGGGGGCATGGTGCGCCTGTAGGTCGAGCATCGGTACTTTCACGATCTCCGTATTATCCGCGAATCGCCGCGGAATGCCAGCGCGCTCCAGCGGGGTCCGGAACGCCAGTGCTACGATGGGATTTCATGCGATCACCCGGCGGACCTTACCCCCGATGACGGCCGGCATGGAAACGCCGCCCTGTGACGTGTGCGGAGAGACCTCCGTGGCGGTCGTGTTCGAGCGGAATCCGGGCGCTCGGTCGGGGGACGCCTTCATCCCGACCACGGACACCTTTCACGGCTACGGACGGGTCGTCCGGTGCGTCCGGTGCGGCGTCCTCCGCCTCTCGCCCCGCCCGGCTTGGGGAGCCCTGCGCGGCGAGTACGAGGCATCCGCAGACCCCCGGTACCTCGATGAGCTCGCCGGCCGGCTCGCGAGCGCCCGGAGGATGCTGAGACTCCTCGAGCTGGTGGTGGCGCCCGGACGGCTCGTGGATGTCGGGTGCGGCCCGGGCGCCCTGCTCGCGGCCGCCGCTCCGCGCTGGCGTGCGACCGGGGTGGAACTGTCCCGGTGGTCGACCGCCGAGGCGCGGCGGCGGGGCGGCGAGGTCGTCGAGGGCACTCTGGCCGGGGCCGCGTTCCCGGACGCCTCGATCGACGCCGTGACGATGCTGGACGTGGTCGAGCACCTGCCCGATCCGCGGGAGGTTCTCGCCGAGGTGCGCCGGATCCTCCGTCCGGGCGGCGCCGTCCTCGTCCTGACTCCCGACGTCGGGGCGTTCATGGCGCGGGCCATGGGGGCCTGGTGGTGGGGGCTGCGCCCCGCGCATCTCTACTACTTCTCCGCGCGTACCTTGCGGGCCCTCCTCGATCAGGAAGGCTTCGAGGTGCGGCTCGTGCGGCGCGTGGGTCGGGGGTTCACCTTCGGCTACTGGGTCAGCCGGATGCGCGGGTACGCGCCGGGGCCCATCGACGCCGCGAGCCGGCTCATCCGGTTCGTCCGCCTGGACCGGCTGCCGGTGTTCGTGAACACCTTCGACTCGATCGCCGTGGTGGCGGTCCGGCGGTGACGGGGCTGGCGGCCGCCTGGGCCCCGGCGGTCGTGCTGATGGCGATCGAGGGTGCGCTGGCCGCCCTGCATCCGCTCGCCGCCCTGTGCGCGCTCGCGATCGTGTTCCCCTTCGACGCTCCGCTCGTGGTCAAGGCGCCGGTGACCGTGTTCTCGGGCGAGGCGCTCGTGGCGGGCCTGCTGGCGGGGCTGGTCGCGCGCCGGCTGTGGACGCGCGGGGCGCTCGTGCGCCCCGTGATCGTGGCCGGCGGCTGGCTCGCCGTGCTCCTGGCTGCCGCCCTGCTGTCCGGGACCCACGCCGTGGACCGCTGGGCCGTCGTGAAGCAGGCCCTCCGGTGGGCCCAGCCCTGGCTCGTCTTCGCGGCCGTGGTCCAGGTCGTCCGCGCGGGGGCGGCATCCGCGCGACTCGCGGGGGCCTTCACGGGGATGGCGGTCGTCCTCGCGTTGCTCGGAATCGCGGAGGCGCTGGCGGGTACCGGGTCCGGCCTGAATATGCCGGGCTGGGTGCTCGACGAGAACCCGCTGGTCGAGCGCGCGCACGGGCCGTTCCATCCGAATCTCCTCGCGCCGTACCTGTCGATCGCCATCCTGATCGCGGTGGCGTCGTGGCGTGGCTGGATTGCCCGGGTCCCCGGCTGGCTCCTGGCGGCCGGGGTGGCGGTGCTGGCCGCGGCCCTGGCGCTGACGCAGGCCCGGACGGGCTGGGTGGCGATGGCCGCGGCGCTGGTCGTGTGGGGTGCCGCGCGGGCGCGGCCCCGCCGCGTGCTCGCGGCCGCGGGGGTGGCGCTGGTCCTCGCGGCCGGGGCGGCGGCGGTACTTCCGTCATTGCGCGGCCGCCTGGCTTCCATGACGGCGCCGTGGAACGCGCCGAGCTTCCAGTTCAGGGTCCAGGCGTTCCGCCTCGGGCTCTCCTTCTGGGCCGGGCACCCGCTGACCGGGATCGGGGGGGGCAACTACGCGGCCGCGTTCGACCGGAGACTCGCGGCGGGGGCCCCGAATCCGGGCGAGGCGATGCGTTACCACACGCACAACTTCTTCCTCCAGACCGGGTTGGAGACCGGCATCGTGGGGCTCGCGGCGTGGCTGGGTGTGCTCGGCTGGCTCGTCGTGCACTTCTGGGGCCTGCGGGCGCGGGCGCCCGGGGGGGCGGCGCTCGGACTTGCCCTGGTTACCCTCTTCGTCGCGGGAAACATGCTGGAGGTGACGGTCACGCAGGCGCGGGGTCTCATGTACGCTTTCGGATGGGGGATCGCGGCGGCGATGGGGGCGGGCCTGGCGCCTCGCCGGCCAGTTGTCGGACGCCGGACCCGGGGCCTATCATGAACGACATGGAGACATCGAAGACACCGGGCCGGGGGAGCTGGGTGCGTGACGCGGTCCTGCTGGCGGCCTTCGCGGGCGTCGTCGGGTGGTCGCTCTTCTTCACCGTCGTGCGGCCGGGGACCGGCGCGGCCGGGCCGGCCGCCTCCGCGGGAGCCGCCGTCTATCGGGGCGAGCTCACGATCCGGGCCGCGCGCCTGCCAGAGGCCGCGTGGCCGGCCGTGCGCGCGGGAGACGCTATGGGGACGATCGCCACCGTGACCCGGACGGCGGTGCGCGACTTTGGGCCGGGGCGCCGCGAACTCCACGTCACCCTCAAGGTCGCGGGTCCGATCCCGTTCACGACCGAGCGGTACCCGTTCCCCCAGCAGATCCTGCCCCTGCGGATCGGGTCGCTCGTCTGGTTCGAGACGGGCCGGTACACGATCATCGGCGACGTGATCGCCATGAACCCCTGAGCCCGACCGGGGGATACGGCGTGGCAATTTCGCCGGGCCTCCTCGGGCTCGGCGCGGGGTTGATGGGGGCCTGCGCGCTGGAGCCCGCCTGGGGCCTCTGGCTGCTGCTGGCCGCCACGATCGTCGAGGTCCGGACCGACACCACCTTGGGGTTCACGGTGTACGCTTCCGAGGTCGTCTTCGCCTGCGTCCTGGCCGTGTGGGCCGCGGTCCGAGGCCGCGCGGTCCTGCGCGATCCCGCCCACCGGTCGCTGCTGGTTGCCTCCTGTTTCATGGTCGTCGCCGCGTTCGTCTCGGGGGTGCTCGCGGGCACGCGCGCGGACGCCGTAAAGGGCGCCCTGCGGTGGGCCGAGTTCGCGGGGGTGGCGCTGATGGCGTCCGATGCGGGGGCGCGCGGGGTCTTCTCCCGGCGGCTGGTCGTGGGCGGGCTCGCGCTGGTGGCGCTCGTGCTGTCGGTCCAGGCGCTCGCCGACGCCCGCCCGTGGGTGCTCCGGCTCGACGACGCGCCGGCCCGGATCGTCTTCCGGCTGCCCGGGGGGGCGGTGGTCTGGCGCGCCGCCGGCTTCGAGCACCCGAACGTGCTGGCTGCGGCCCTGTTCCCCTGCGCGGCGGTGTGCGCGGCGGCCTGGATCGCGCTTCCGGTCTCGTCCATCGCGATCGCGGCGCTGGCGGCGTCCGGCCTGGCCGGCGCGACGATCGTCCTGACGTATTCCCGCGGGGGACTGCTCGGCTGGCTGGCGGCGATGGCCGCCGTCCTGGCGGCCGGATTGATGGGACCCGCGAAGCGGGGCGCCCTGGTCCGGTTCGCGGGAGCGGTCGCGGTGACCGCGGCGTTGGTTCGCCTGTTCGCCGCCCCCGCGGCGCTGGCGGAGCAGGTGCGGAGCGTCCGGACGACGGCGGTCAAGATGGCCGGCATCGCCGGGGGGCATTCCGAGGGGAAACGCCTCAAGGACGACCTCATGGGTGAGGCCTCGCAGGCCGAGATGGCGGTCGGCTCGCTGAACGACCGGAAGCTGATGGCCGAGACGGCGGGCCGGATTCACCGGGCCCATCCGTGGTTCGGGGCCGGGCCCGGGGGATGGCGGCGCGAGGCGCCCGCGCTCGCCCCGGCGGAGATGACCGCCGCCGGGCTCACGCATCACCCGCATAACCTCTACCTGCTCGTCCTGTGCGAGGGCGGCCTGGCCGGCTTCGCCGCGTTCGTCATCCTCGTGATCGCGCTCATCCGGGGGCCGGCCCGGATAGGGCCCTGGCCCGCAGCCGCGTTCCAATACGCGTGGGTGGGCATCTTCGCCGGCTTCCTCGCGGTGTCGGCCTTCGACGTGCCGCTCGTGCACGCGCGGGGGATGGGTTTCGCCTTCCTCCTCGGCCTCCTGCGGTGGCCGCTGCCGGAAGAGTCGCGCGCGTGAGCGAACTCCACCGTGTCCGCCGGAACATCGTCTCCAAGTTCGCGGGGGAGGCCCTCGTCCGCGGGCTCGGGGCCCTCACGTTCTTCTGCCTGGCGCGCCTCATGGGGGCCGGGGACTTCGGAGCCTACGTCGCGGCCCTCGCCTTCGCCGGCGTCTTCGTAGTCTTCCACGAGGCCGGCCTGCATTTCCTGCTCGCGCGCGAGGTCGCGCGCCGGCATGCCGCCGCCGGGACGTACACGCGCCAAGTCGCGATCCTCAAGGGGATCGTCTCGGCTGCGATCCTGGTGGCGGCGCCCGCCGCGGCCTGGGGCGCGGGGATGGAGCCCGGGATGGTGCGGCTGGTTCTGCTTGCGACCGTCGCCCTTAACGCCGCCTCGTTCGTCGAGATGCTCGGCGCGGCCCTCCAGGGGCTGGAGCGCATGGACGCGGAGGCGGTCATCCGGGGCGGGCACAAAGCCGCGCAGTTCCTGCTGCCCATCGGCGCATGGCTCCTCGCCCGTCGCGCGGGTTGGGTGCTGGCCGCGCAGGCGGCCGCGTCGATCGTGGCGCTCGCGGTCGCGTACGGCTGGACGCGCGGGCGCGGGTTCCTGCCGGCCGCCCGGCGCAGCCCGGGCGGCTTCCGGCGGTCGATCATGCCCTGGCTGGCCGAGGTCTGGCCGCTCACGGCCGTCGCGGTCTGCATGACGCTGGCCGCGCGCGTGGACGTGATCTTCCTTTCCCGGTTCCGCGGTATGGCCGAGACCGGTCTTTACGGGGCGGCCTCCCGGCTCTTCGAGCTGACCCAGGTCCTGCCGGCCCTGCTCATGGGCGTCCTGTTCCCGGTCCTGTCCCGGCTGGCGGTGGGCGACGACGGCGCCCGGCGGGACCGGACCTACGAGCGGCTGTTCCGGTGGTTTGCGGTACTCGCGGTGCCCGCGGCCGTGCTCCTGTATGCGTGGTCGGGTCCGATCATCCGCGTCTGCTACGGCGCCGCCTACGGGGACTCGGCGGGAATCCTGCGCGTGCTGGCGCCCGCGATGGGGTTCTCGTTCATGGGCTACCTCTTCATCAACGCCCTGATCGCCTCCGACCGGCAGACGACGTTCCTCGCCGTGACCGTGGTCGGGTGTACGGCCAACATCGTGGCCAATCTCCTGCTGGTGCCGGCGTACGGCGCATCCGGCGCGGCGTGGGCCCGGGTCCTGACGGAGGCCGTGTTCTTTGCCGGCGGGCTGGCCGTGTTCCACCGGATCGTCTCCCGCGTGCCCGTGGGTCTCCTGACCCGGGTCCTGCTGGCGTCCGCGGTGTCGGTTGGTGCCGCCTGGGCTGCCGGTGGCTCGCTGATCGGGGGGACTCTGGCGGCGCTGGCCTATCTGCCCATCCTCTGGCTACTGCGGGTTATCGCGGCCGATGACCTCGCGTTCGGCTTGCGCCTCCTGCGCTCCCGCCGCTAACGAAGAGCTTTCCGGTCAGGAGGATCCCGGTGACGCGCCCGGCGCCCACCGCCGTCCACCAGAGCCGGAGGAACGGAGCGACCAGCGATTCCGCGGTGAGCAGAACGACCTCGCCTGCGGAGGCCCGGCGGCGCCGGAGGAGCGCGTAGAGGGTCGCCGCGAGCGACGCGGCGGCGAGCGCGGGGATGCCAATGGCGGACGCTTTGGCCGCGGGTACGGCACCGGCCAGCACGAGGATTCCCCACAGCGCGGCGGCGTGGAACCCGAGGTGATACGCGGGGATCGCCCAGCCGTCGATCCACTTCAGCCGCGTGAGATACAGCCGGGGATGGCGGCAGAACAGGAGCGGCTCGTGGAGGCAATACCTGGACTCCCGCAGGAACAGGCCGGGCTTCCCGCGCTTAACCGGATGGAAGACGGCGGCGGCGGGAACGAACGGCACCGTGGCCTCCTGCTCGAGGACCGTGAAGTAAAAGTCCGTGTCTTCCCGGCAGTGCGGGTGGTTGAACCGCTCGTCCAGCCCGCCCAGCCGGCGGAAGGTGTCGGCGCGGACCGCGAGGTTCGAGGTGAGCCCCTGGCCGCCGCGCACGTTCGCGACCACGTGGCTGTAGACGTCCGCGTGCGCCGCGCCCTCGGGGCGCACGGGGCCTTCCAGCAGGATCGCCTCCGGGTGACGCGCGATCGCTTTCGCGTAGGCGGCCAGCCACCCAGGGGCGGGCCGGCAGTCGCTGTCGGTGAAGACGACCCACGGCGCGCGTGCCGCGGCTACCCCGGCATTCCGCGCTCCTGCCGGTCCGCGCGATTGGGGCAGCCGGACCGGCCGGAGGGGGAGCCGCGCTCCCCACTCCCGCGCGATCTCGCGTAGCCGCCCGGCTGTTCCGTCGCGCGAACCATCGTCCACGACGATCACTTCCACCTGAACCCGCGCCGCGCGCGCGGCAGTCCGAACGGCGCGCAGGCACCGCGTGATCTCGTCCATCCGATCCCGGGTGGCGATGACGACGGAAAGGGCGGGCTTCATCGCATCACCCCGGCCATCTAGCGCAGAAGCGGGTCCCCGGAGCCCGCCGGCCGGTTGATCTTCATCCGTTGTTCCGGCGTGGCGAAATGGTGGGTTCGGCGCAGGATGCTGCCGTCGCGGGCGAACACGATGTCGACATGCGCGAGCGCCCCGTCGATCGGCCTGCGTGCGCCACCGAAAATGTCGCAGGCGAGGAAACCGCGATCCTTCATGAACAGGACCAGATCGTGAAGTTGAGGCCCTCCCACGAAGAACTGGAACAGGAACGCCTCCACCAGGACTGCTTCGGTCTGCTTAAGCGTCTCGGAGGCTCCGGCCAGCACGAGCAGGTCGGCGCCCTGCGTGTCCAGCTTGATCAGGAAGGGACCCGTCAGACCCTTTTCCTTCACGACGCCATCCAACGTGACCGTGGGCACCTCGCGGGCTTTGCCGTCCGCGATCGCCCCGTCGCTCTCTTTCAGGAGAGACGAGCCCGACAGTATGTCGTGGACATTGAACGAGGCGGTGCCCGCATGATCCGATACCGCCGCGATCATGAAGTCGCCTTTGACTCTCCGGCAGATCCCCTCCAGCGTGGGGCGGTACTCCTCCAGCGGCTCGATGAGCATGTACCGGGGTTCGGGATAGACCTCGTAGAGCTCCTTTGTGCCGTACGCCACGCCGACGTCGATCACGGTGGCCGGCATGACCCCCTGGCGCCGGATGTGCCGCAGGGCATCTTCCATCGTGGCCCGCATCCCGCCGCGCTGGACGGTGAGACCGAGCATCCGGAAAGCCTTCCGAACGATGTCTTTGATGAGTGTCTTGAGCATTGGTCTCGTCATTATACGGGCTTCCGGGCCAGCCCGACCCACGAGGACGGCATGCCCAGCGCGATTCCGAGCCCGCTAAGCGTCATCCAGACGACGTTGCGGGGGAATGGCCGATCCATCCTGTGCCTCCACTGTTCGTCCCCGCGGACGGAGTCCGGTTCAAAGCCGGCTGTCCGGAACAGCGTCAGCAGGCTCCGGCGGCTGAACTCGGACAGGTGCTGGAGAAATACACGGTTGTCCCGCTTGCGGATCTTGTCCAGCAGACGCGGGACGCGGTAGTTGGTCAGGCCCGTGGAATTCGGTACGTTGACGCAGATCCATCCGCCGGGCTTCAGCGCCCGCCGCGCGAGTTCGAGGAACGCCTTGGGGTCAGGGACGTGCTCGAGAACGTCCAACATGGTGATGACGTCAGAGGAACCCTCGCCAGCCTCCTCGATACCGTGTTCCGCCACGGCCAGCCCGAGCCGCGTTCGGACGTACTCCGCCACGTTGTGGGACGGCTCGAGACCCGCGACCGAGAATCCGCGTGCGGCGGCCCGTTCCATGAATAGCCCCCACCCGCATCCGACGTCCAGGAGGCGGCCTCCCCGGCATCCCGCCTTCTGCATCAGCGCGAGGATCCCCTCGGCTTGCCGCACCTTCCAGCGGGGGCGGTCCCGCGTCCCGTCGGGAAGGGCCCGCTCCGTGTCGGTGAGCAGGTAGTAACGGGGACTCGCGTAGAGGCCTGCCAGGTCGGCAGGGGAAGGCGTTGGGTGGACGAAGATGTGGGTGCAGGCGGGACAGGCGAGATGTTCGAACTCGCGCGGCTCCCCGAAGGTGTCGGAGATGAATCGCCGGGAGACCACGGTGTCGCTAGAACCGCACACCGGACAGATGGGAGGCATCCCCAGCATTATAGCGTTTGCCTGTCGCGCGGTTGTTGAGTGGCGGCCTGCCGGAGGGTAGTATGGGTGAATCGTGAAGGACGGCAAACGCATCGTCGCGGTCCTCCCGGCGTACAACGCCGAGAAGACCCTGAAGGCCACGCTCGACGACATCCCGAAGGATCTCTTCGACGAGATCGTGCTCGTGGATGACGCCAGCAAGGACGGCACGGTCGCCCTGGCGCGCCAGCTCGGCCTCAAGCACATCGTCGTCCATCCGAAGAACCGGGGCTACGGCGGCAACCAGAAGACCTGCTACAAGACCGCCCTCGACCTCGGCGCCGACATCGCCGTCATGATCCATCCCGACTTCCAGTACGATCCCACGCTGGCCCCTGAGCTTGTCCAGCCGATCTTGGATGGGAAGGCCGACTGTGTGCTCGGCTCGCGCATGATGCGCGACACTGCCCTCAAGGGCAAGATGCCTGTCTGGAAGTACGTGGGCAACAAGTTCCTGACCGGGCTCGAGAACCTCGCGTTCGGAGTGAAGTTGTCCGAGTATCACACCGGTTATCGGTCCTATAACCGGAAAGTCCTTTCGACTCTGCGCCTCGACCTCAACAGCGACGGATTCGTCTTCGACCAGGAGATCATCGCCCAGATGCTTGCCAACGGTTACCGCATCGCCGAGGTCCCGATTCCTACCCGCTACTTCAAGGAAGCTTCCAGCGTGAGTTTCCTAGTGAGCGTCAAGTATGGCCTGCAGACCCTCTCTACTCTCGCGAGCTTCAATATGCACAAGAGACTGGGTTGGACTCAGAAGGGTCTCCTCCCCCTTGCCTAGCGGCTCGCGGGAAACTCTGGAGGATGGCGATGCCCGGCTAAAGGAGTTCTACAGAACGTCGGATCAATACCTTTCCATGAACCTTGCGGGTCACGATGAAGCGTACTTCGCCCTCTTCCTGGAACGTGTGTCCCGGTATGTCCCTGCGGGTTCATCAATTGTTGACCTTGGGTGTGGAACAGGCTTCTCCTCGCATCTGCTCGCGGCCAGGGGCTATCGAGTGACTGGCGTTGATATCTCGGAGAAGTTTCTCGATCGCAAGCTCGAGCGGGATGGACTGGTTTTGGTGAGCGCCGATGCGAGCGCACTTCCTATCCCTGATGGCTCCGTTGACGCTGTTGTCTCCTACGAGTTCATCGAGCACGTTGTCCGGGTGGCGGAGGTGCTGGATGAGATGATCCGGGTTGTTCGGCCCGGCGGTACTATCCTCATCCTTTCCCCGAACCTTGTTTCGCCTTTCCTGCCGCTGAAGAACATACTCGACATCATCAGGGGGCGTGTGCCCGCTGAGGTGGGGGGAAGGACCCTTGGTCAAGCCGGTCGCCTTGTCTTCAGGAACCTCTGGCTGTCGCTCGAGAAGGTCTTCTCTGGGAGGGTCTCCTTCCTCCTGAGAACTCCGGACCTGTCGAGGCCCGCTGAGGCAGACGCCGATAGCGTCTATCCGGCCAACCAGATCGATCTGCGGAGGTATCTCAGGCAGCGGGGTTTGGTGCTGGTAGGGGGGAGTGAGGGGCACACCTTCTCCGGAAGGCTTCTGGCGTATGCGTTTCCGTGGATGTGCGGGGAGTGTTGTGTGATGGCCAGGAAGCCAGCAAACTAACGCGCATGGCTCCGCGCAGACGGGCGACGGCGGCGTGCACTGCCCCTGTGGTTTCAAACCCCATCTCGCACTCAGTATAGGTCATGACAGAGGCAGGCATCAGAGGCCCGTGTGAGTGGCAAAAAGCAGGCGCGCCCCTTCTTTGGATTGCGTGAGCTGCGCGCGTCGGACCAAACTGAACACCGAAAACGGACCAATCTGAACACGATTAT
>ERZ1292640.3546-Hain-H43-02um-R1-3546-length-12134-cov-4_pt1 | contig 12134 bp, 22 predicted proteins | sample MGYA00564404_ERZ1292640 | MGnify/ENA primary metagenome ERZ1292640 (study PRJEB36523, sample SAMEA6512636) | groundwater metagenome | collected 2019-01-08 | study: AquaDiva: Metagenomics assemblies of 32 groundwater samples | reverse complement strand
AGCAGCTACATTGCCAATAGAATGTTGCATGTCTCTCACCCTATCATCACCAAATCCCTTCGCCTTTTTCACGAGGGTGTCTCTTGGCGCCTTATCATAAGCAGCTGTCCCTCCGTTTTGTATGAGGCGCCAAAGGGCGCTAGCAACCGGCGTCCCGTAATCAAATGCCTTCGTGACGCGTACGTGTCCCTTCTCACTCTCGGTAAGTGCCCGTTCCTTGCTTCGAAGCACATCGTCACGGCCATCAAACGCATCACGAAGCTCGCGTGCTGCCGATTCGACATCATCGGTTTTGACAAGTTCAGCTGATCCCAATATCCCCATGATAGTCGACTCTATCGCTGCCCGCTTTTTCCCTTCTTCCCGCCCCCATTTCATCGATTCATCGATGTGTTCTTTCGCTGCACCCAATATAAATGGAATGCGTACTAGGCTTAATACGCCACCCACGAGATCCATCCGCGCAAATTGCGACGCGACAGACATGCCCGTCGCGATGAGCCTGGGCATAATATCGATGTGATGATGGGCAATCAAGTTCGTCACCGCCCACCGCCCCCGTTCAATCTTCGTGATCATCTCTGCTGCAGATGCGTCGTGAAGAAACTCAAAGTCCCGCATGAGGATCGAGTCAGAAACCCGTTTGTTAAACGTCCGGTTCACCTCTCCCATCCCCTCCCCAAACTTTTCCATAGCTTTACCCCGAAGCTGCCCCAAGGGGATTGCGGAAAGAGAAAAAAGAAGTGGGAGTTTTTCGAGTATGAGGCGCTGAGCATATGGTTTTTTGAGCGCATCAATTTTACCCGGGTCTACACCATTATTTTGAGCAACTCGTGTTTCCTGGCGTAAAAAAGCATTACTAGGCGATTGGATTGTTGCATCTCCGTCCTTTTGCGCTTGCGCTCTGGCCTGTTGCCATTCCTGCATATCGCTCTTTGCAATCCTATTCACCCAATGCCAGGCCACATACTGCGGGCCGATGCCGTCGATGGCGGCTGTGGCAATGAGTGCCCCCTGCCAAACGCGGAGTTTCGGGCCGGCGTTAGTCGAAAATCCATATTTGTCCGATACGTCATTGACGACCGACGTATACTCCGGCAGCCAGTGAAGAAATTCGGAGAATCCGCTTTGGGTTTTATGGTCAAACCCCCCCGGCTCATGCACAGCTTTTGCGGTTTTACCAAAAAACCCACCCATAAATTTCCGCCATCCTTTTTCTTCTTTAGGAGTCTGGGTTATCCCCGCTGAAGCGAGATCTTGAGATACGGAATCAAGGAGTGCCTTGGTCGCTTCGGCATCTACAACGTTACCTGAAAGCATCGCCTCGGCCACTGCCTTGGAGGCAGCTAGGGTCTCCGGGGATACACTTCGTTCTAGTCCTTCTTCGACAGGCCTTTCCGGAACGTGCGGCTGTTGGACCGATAAAGGAGATTCTGGTGCTAATTCACCCATATATCCTTAAATGATACCACAGGGCTCAATCGAAGATGCTACGTATTCCCTGCTTTATCTGATCCGTCGCCCCTTGCATGCGCGGGGCATCTTCTGATTTTTGTTTGACAACAATATCTTCCAACACTCCATACACGGCTTTCTTATAATCCGTAACTGCCCGGGTGTGTGCTTGGTCAAACTCATCAACGATCTTCTCAAGCGCCTTCACATCAGACGCTGAATACCCATCCACCGCAACTAGGATTGCAATCTTATCCTCATCACTAAAGAGTGTGGTTTTTTTAATTTTTTGTTTCAGTGACTGCATAAAATTACCCTTTCTTCATCTGCCAAAGTCCGGTTGCAACATTTCTCATTCCTCCGACGGTGATGGGGTTAAAAACATATTGAAGTAATACCAAACCCACACTACTTGCAATCCCATTACTTTTATTTGACGCAATTTCCGTTAATCCAAATACTCCATTACCGATAATCCAGTCATACCATTTAGCAGGAGGTAAATTGTTTTTTACCGCAATTTTTTTATTGTAATGTACGCCGGATGTTTCAAAACCAACATATGAACCGGCAACGGCTCCCAAATCCATCCCTTTGAAAATTCTATCAATGGTGACGCCTTGTCTACGATATAATTCCCTGACCTCATCAGTCATTACCGTTTTCATATCAGCATATTCTTTTACACGTCTATTCAGACTCGCATCTCTATCTGTATCTGATTGTCCGACTATGGATCCATACACTCCTCCTGAAACAGCCCCTACGAGTGCTCCACCAACACCCCAAAAAAATCGTGACTTTACACTCTGCCACACTCCGTGCCCCATCTGCTTAAGTCCGGCATCGACGAGTTCTTTCCCTTGAAGTTTTTTGAGCTCCCCTGCTGCCTTCTCCCGCCCGTCCAATTCCAACGTTTCGAGTTTCGCTCCTGCTTTCTCCATCACATCGACGACCTGTTGTTGCTCCGGGAATAGCGTGAATTCATCCGTGACGGGAACTTCTGACTTCCGTGCATCCGCCTGCCCGACAAATTGTGGATTACTGGGAGCATTTTCACTCATAATATAAACATATCACACACACACAAATATTCAATTCACTCCTCACTCCTAACGAGTCCATCTATCCTAGGATTTCCGTCAACATTCGGTAGACATCTTTTCTATGACGGATAAGGATCACGATTATCTCATCTTTCATTCTTTTGTATACGATCCGGTAGTGCCCCACACGAACGCGATATGCATGAGAAAAACCTGCAAGTTTTTCTTCTCCGGCGAGGGAAGGCTCTGGGAGGGAACGAATTTTAGCGGCGATGGCAATCTGATCGAATTTAGGGATCTTGCGCAGTTCCTTTTCCGCGCGAGAAAGAATCGTTATCTTCATATCCCAAGCGTGTCGGCGACATCCTTAAAATCCTTTTTGGCTGCATAGTCCGCGTGTGTTACGGCGGCCACATCGACCCGATCTTCTACATACGCGAGAAGCTTTTCAAAAAGGCTCTTGCCTACCACATAAGCTGCGATAGTACTGCGGTTAGCTACCGCCACAGGGTAGTCACTAGCTTGAGCAATGACAGCAGATGGATTCAATTTAAGTTGAGATATGGTCGTCGTAATCATACTATAAATATAGCTTTTCACAGGTCTTCTGTCAAGACCTATTCTTCGTCCCAAACGTTTTGTTTTCCCATCTTCCTTGGGAGCATTGGTCGGATTGGTTGTATTTGTAGTTTGGTAGCATTGATTACGGCGCTCCGACGACGACCAGCACCTACTCCACAGGTTTCTTATTAATCTCTTAAAAGTCTACAATCCTCTCGGCAATCGCCTCGAAACTGGGGTCATACGTCACGGCAATCACCAAATATGCTATACTTTACCCATGAAAGATGAAACGAAACTCTGGTTTGATCTGGCAAACGAAGATCACGAATCAGCAGTGCTTCTTTGGGAAAACCATCGGTATGGTTTATCTATATTTCTCTGGCAACAAGCTGTTGAAAAAATGCTCAAAGCCTATATTGTTGAATACAAAAATAAAATACCTCCCAAAACCCACCGTGTTGAAAATCTCATTAGAGAAGCAGAACTCGACCTCAAAGAAATCGGTGGTCCTGACGTGACTGAGCTTTCTAAGGCCTACATCCGGGTTCGTTACCCGGACCTCAATAAACACTATTTTCGTACGAAGGATCGTGCCCAGCCACTCGTCGATATGGCAAAAGAGGTATTCTTATGGATCAAAAACAAATTCAACGTGCGTTAAACATTTTTACTGATCGGGTAAAAAATAAATTTGCTGCAGAGCAAATTTTTCTATTCGGTTCCTTCGCCCGCGGGAAAGCCAACGAATACAGTGATGTGGATCTCGTCGTTATCGCAAAACAATTCTCTGATATCCCCGAAGACAGCCGTTTTGATCTTTTGTATGATCTCACCGCCGGCTTAACCCCGGACTTTCATGTCTACGGGTTTACACCGCAAGAATTTCATAACGCAAGCCCATTGACGTCTCTTTCAGAAGTGAAACGCGAAGGCATCCCGCTTTTATCATAACCATTAGCAGACTCAACCTTCCCCCACCAGCACCTGCTCCACCGGCTTCTTATTTATATCCTTAAAGTCCACAATCCACTCCGCAATTCCTTCAAAGTTTGAGTCATGGGAAACCGCGACCACGGTCATCTCCGGCCGCTTAACGCGCAGCCCCTTGATGATCTCCAAGACATAGGCTGCGATAACAGATGAATTCTGTGCAAGTGAATGGGGGGCTCCTCAATCGTATGCTATCCCCTTCTCCCTATACCAATCAACACTACTTCCACTCAGACAGCCAGACGATGTGGGGAGAGGTGGATTTTTTATGATGCCGGTAGTCAGCAGTTACAAGAGGAATGTGTAACGTTATCGCGAGAGATACAAATGCAGCATCATAGCTTGCCATCCTGTGCTCATACATGGTTTTGACGATATGGTTCGTGTCGTCCACGTCGAGTAAATTTGTACACAGGTTCTCAAACGACCGAAGAGACTCATCACACAACGATTGATCGAGCTTTTTACCCAAATAGAGGACGTTCGCAAGCTCTAAAAGGATGATTTTGGGGCAGATGAGACCAATTGATCCATCTTGACAAGATTCAAGCAGACGGGAGGCTTGCTTCAAATCATCCTCATTTTTTTGGGCATACCACTTAGTGATCACCGAGGTGTCAACGATTATGTTCTTCATAATACTCTTTCGTTCGCATCCGGTCCCGCTCCCTGATTAACCATGCTGTTGCGGATAGTTCACCTTTCTTCAAAGGATATTTTTTTGCAACAGTCTGAAAAAATTCTACCGCTGCTTTTCTTTTTTGTGATTTCGGTGTCTCTCCCACGGGTCTTACGGCATTAAACAAAATTGATTGCCCACGCAATACCTTCACCTCCGGATACTTTTCCAATAAATCCGTCAAGGCATCGATGTCCTTGCGAACCTGCGTGATGGAGATGACGTTGGGAATAACATCAGAAATGTGTTGTGTCTGCATATGCCGGTATCCTAACAAATCGTACTATTTTTGTCAATAGTTATCGTAAGAAAACTATTACGATGTAGATGACCCACCAACACCTGCCCACCGTCATCTCCGGCCTAGTACGGCGATTAACCAAAAAAAATAGAAAAGAAATACCGCAGAGGAATGGGGGGGGTATTATTGGCGCAATTGACCACTGACCGTGGGTATCGTCCCAAGCGTCATCCGTCGGACAATCCGATCTACCTGCCCGGTGAGCGATTCGCCGTCACCGGTGCCAAGTCCTTGTGCCGCCCGTTGCCCTGCTTCCGTCTGGTAATACGTCCGTAGCCTTCGAGAGCGCGCCTGCAAAACCCTCTTCTCTTGCGATCCGACGTTACGCATACCAGAATATCCCCAAACCAATACACCCGCTCCCATGAGGCCACTTACAATCGCGCTCGGTCGATCTTCACTCCATAGCCCTCTAACACCGCCCAAAAGCATCATACCAAAACTTGTTTTTACTGCAGTCACAATGAGATTTGATACTACCGCTTGCCTATCCAGAGTTCGGAGTCCCTTTTCTATTTGTGGTCGTAGCGCTTCAATTGATGCTTCAAGTGGCGATCCCTCTACCTGAGACAGAATCGATTGTAAATGGAAGTCCGATTCTTCCGAAACGGCATGGCTATAGTCATGAATCCGTTCTGAAATTCCTGCTTGGATTCGCTCTATAAGAGAAGGTTGATGAATTTCTCCAGACACTGGTACGCCAGCCTCAACGTTTGCCATAATGAATTGAGTATAGCAAAAAAATGACCGCTTGTCAAATATTACAGGCTTTATCTAAATACTTGACTCCTCTCCCAAAATATCCTATAATATTATTATGGCTGAAACTATCGCGCCCGTTCCATCTCCGGACATCATCAATTCTGTCGTTGATCTCCTCACTCCGGTTTCCATAGATAAAGCCGGAACCCGGGTTCGGGGCGTTGAAGATTTTTTCAAAGAGTACGATGCGTCAATCACCAAGCTCTCCGAACACGAACGAAGCTTGCAGGAACAATACCGGTCAAAATGTTACGGCATGCTCCCTACCGAACTTCGCCGTGGAGCACTCAAGCAGCTCGATATGGGGGCCCGAATCCTTATCCCCCAGCTCACGCTCGTGCCGGTTACCTTTGGCTTAAGCGAAATCATAGCTCCCTTTGGATTTTCCTTGTATTACAACAAAAAAGTTTCAGAGCATCAGCCCATGGATCTTCCTAAACTCCAAACGTCAGACTGGGTGTTGGGGGCGCTCGGCTGGATGGTCACCGGAACAGTACTCAACCCGCTCTCCGTGGCCGGGATCCGCAACTATATGAAAGCGCGGTCCATGCTTATGGAAATCAAAAACAAGTCTGGGGACAAAAAACAGGAAGGGCCGGTCGTGTATAATGAAAAAATAGAAACGGAAGAACAAAAACAGGGAGCAGTTACTCAATTCAATAATCGTTTTAAAGCGCGACTGGAGCAATTCACCGATGACGAAAAATTCCTCCATGCCCAAATGAAAAACAAACTCGGCGGATTATGGCCCGAAGACGTTAAAAACGGCGCCATCAACCAGACCGCGCTCGGTTTAGGAGTGTATGGGGTATCTCTTCTTGCCGGAGCTACCTCATTTGGCATCGGGTCTCTTGCTATTGACGCCGGATCAAGCCTAGCGTATGAATACGCCCGTTCCAGATTCGATGGAATGAACGATATGAAGAGTCTCAATGCTTTTGACTGGATCGTTGGACTTCCGATTCCGGGCTTCCTCAATCCGATACTCGTAGGGGGCATCCGCAACCTGTTGACGGCATACAATGCGTTTCGATGGATTGAACGAAATAGAAAACACTAAATCCTATGACCCCGCTTCAGAAAAAAATTAGAGCGACTACCCTTTTCTCTCTGGAAGAAAAGGTTGATCTCCTTATCGCGCTCGATCACATGACGGATGATCAAAAAAATCAATTAGAAAATTCTATCGATGAATACCAGGAAAAACACGCTGTGTTGACGCAACAGTTCAAAAATGACACAGAACAGCACCTCGACACCTTGATTGGGAAAACCGGAGCAGATGACAAAGAAATCCTCGCATCCGCAAAACTCATGAAGGATGGTCTAAACGGCCTAATCTAGCGTGCTTTTCGAAAAAGGTCACTTGCACGCGGATCATCATCGACATTCGTGCTCCCCACGGGTTGTCCTATTAGTTCCATAAATCGTCGCCGTCGTTCTTTGTCGTAGGACGCGCGATATCTGTCTCTCTCTTTTTGAGCAGCGGAAAGTGTCGCTTCGAGCTTTTGAAGTGCTCCCCGATGAAAGCCTGCTTTCAGCTCTAAATCGTAGACTGCGTCGTTGATATTCTCGACTTCCTCTATCTCGTGTACATGCTCTCCTACCGCCCGCCGTGGTTCTAGGACATGCATCACGTCCTGATCACCTTGCCGGTCATTCTTTTTCTCAAGTACGGCAATATAGTATTGCTCCCGCTTGAGGGAATCAGCGAACCGGCGGAGTAGGCTTTTGTCTTCCCATCTCCCTTTTTCAAAATCAAAATACACCGGTTTTCTTTTTTCTTTTCCCGATGCATCTGTTTCGACGCGGAAACTGGATTTTTTCACGCTTTGTGCTTCCCCGGATCGTGCTTTTAACGAAGAAAATTTATACTCTGTTACTATTTCGTCTGTTTCCTGGAGCATAAAGGAATTCTTATTCTTATTCCAAGTGCCTTGCATCACATAGTGCCCGTGCCCTTCCGGCGCGCCAAAAGCCCGCGCGGCACGGACAAATTGCTCCCCGTCCGTCTTCGCTTCCGGTGGTGTTGCTATCGCTTGTTCTAAAACCGGTGGTTGTAGATTTTCTACCATAATCATATCTCATCCAGGTCAATCCTCTTATGCCAGTCGATCCTTAACGCGAACCAGAAGCGTCTCCACGAGCGCAGGAAGTTTTTTCGTCTGTTCGTATACATCATCGGCCATCAACTCCTGGTACACGTGAACCGTGATATTTCTGGCATCCAGGAGCTTCATCCATATTTCGGGCTCCGTGATGAGGTCGTAACGGGCAGCCGCGCGGATGCTCTCACGCGGACCAAATATATCTGTTCCCAAGTATCGACCCGTAGCAGCCATAAGCTTCCAGGCAAGCTCAAAAGTGAACTCAAGCCGTTTGATCGTAGCGTCTTTATGAATCTGTGTTGGCGGCAGGACGAGAGCTTCTTTTAGCCGTTCATGCGCAGCAGATAGCTGTTTTAGAATTCCCCTCGCTTGTTCCAAGTATGGTGTAGTCATAACGCTATCGTTGATGTTCCCGCAATACGAATAAAATCTTTTGATACGCTCGCAAAATCTACTACATCTACGTGGACCGGAAGGCTAGACTTCTCAAAAAGTTCTCGTATTCTTATAAGCGTGTCTGCCGGCACCGGACGGTCTCCGGCAACTCCCACGTCTATATCGCTATATGGGTGGTGCCGATGGTATGTACGGGATCCGAAGATAAACGCCTTTACCGCCGGATCAGGGAAATACGACCGGATTGTGGTGCGGATAAACTCGCGGGTCTTGGGGTCTACCATACCCCCATTATAACACGGATAGGAGGGTTTCATACTGCAACGGGCTTGGGCGCGACGGGAGGAGCGTCCCACCCACGGGTAATCCGGCCAACGGTTTCCGCGACCCGTACCCCGAGAGGTCGTAATGCGTGCTTTTCCAATGCGCCGGCTACTTTATGGACAACGCCAAGTCCTGATACACCTACGCCTGCCGCCTCACCCAATGTTGTACGTATTGCTTCCCCAGTATAGAATCCTATTGCTCCTCCTCTTGTTGTTTTTTGACCCATATCTGGATTATAGCCTGGATTACCAAGTTGATGTAATCTTTCTGGAATCCAGCTCGTAAACCTTCGGACCAAAGAGTTTGTTATGACTCCCAACGAAATTTCACCTACCGTTACCTCTATCCCCGCCATAATCGCTCCTGCTTTATACACGGGTTTCAGCTTTGTTAAAACCTCTTGTGCTTTCCCCGGGCCTACCGCCTCATGAATGGCTTGTAGCGTCTCCATTTTGCCTTGTATGATGCTCTCCGGGCCAACCCGCCGCCAAAACTCGACGAGTCCCCGTTTTACACTATCAACGATGCCATGCTTTTTTTGTTCCGGTTGAGATGGTATTTCTGCTCCTTGATCTGCCATAGAGGTTATACTCCGTGTTTCTTGAGGCGTTCTCCTACTGTGGACAGGACACTTTCAAGAGCATCATTGACTTCTTTAAGGGCGGTCCCGTCTTTGACGGTGTCGGCGACTAGCCGTACATACTCCTCGGGAGTCACTTTTTCCGGGTGTTGGGAAAGATCCTGTAGAACGTCCGGCGGCATGTGTTTGACGAGGATGGGCAAAGCAACAGTCTGCAATCCTTCCTGGATAGCCACGTAGAGATCTGCCTTCACGTCGTTGGAAAGGCTAGATGCTTGTACGCGAGCAACGATTGATTTCAGCCGATCATCTACCATATTTTTCCAATCATCACATGGGAATAGGTATAACTCTTATTCCACCCGGTGCATCAATCTTTGTCCCCCTAATCGTTGGACCCAATATCCGATCTTTGATTTCCAATACTTTTCCTCCTCCAAAGGGCACCAAGTCTTTAAATGCCTCCCACTCCCCGGTCTGGTGCTTCATTTTTTCGGCAGACATTTCTCCCCAAGCGCGAGCCTTTGTTTTTGCAAGATTCTGGTATTTATCGCGAAGTTCAGGATTTCTTCGTACTGTGGGATTGAACGTATTGCGGAAAAAATCATTATATTTTGCACCCCACTCGGCAAAACGACCACTCACATTACTCGTCCACATTTCTGCAAACTGGACTCCGTAGGCACCTTGTTGTTCCGGAGGAATCTGGTCTTTGATTTTCTGAAATGCCTTGATATATTCATCCCGGACCGATACTTCTTTCGCTTTTTCCTCAAATACTTTTCGGACGTCACCCACGACCGGCGCTTCTTTACCACGCTCTTTAGCATTTATTGGGTTTTCTGCATTCGGGTCTGCCATATTATTTTATCTACTCCTGGGTAAGTGCTTTTTTTGACATCCTCAAGAAATTTATAACGGCTTCCGGTTTAATACTTCTTCATTCCTCTTTAGTGAAACGGAATTACCTATTTCGTTATGCATCTCCTGTCAAAGACAGGACACCTCTTTTGATGGTCTCTGTCGCGGCAACAACACGGGGATTCGTTGATGCTTTTTTAGTTATTTCATCAAGCTCTTTATTTATACGAGATCGAAACGATAATACAACTTCGTTATATTTTCTATCATATTCATTCAACACGTCTTCTAATACCTTTTTGTCTTGATCTGAATATTCATCAAGTTGGGATAGAATCGCAACCTTTTCGTATTCTGCAAAAAGGTGAGTATTTGCTATTTTTTGTTTTAACATAATGAGAAGTATTCCCTTATCCTTTTATTTTCGACTCATCCCGCTTAACGCTTGATGGCCACTCCAGATATCCCGTATGCCACTGACCATCACGGGATTTCCTATGAGTTGTCCGAATATCCAATCTTTTTTATCTAGTCCTCGAGCCTGCGTATCCCAACGGCGGACTATATGATCATAGGCAAGAGCAGACAATTCTGTGCCCCCAATAGCACCCACTAAACCTACACCGCTTCTTCCTGCCAATGCTGCTAAATCAGGATTCACTTTTAATTTACCCCCTATAAATTCCCCCATCCTGTGCCCAACAACGCTTCCAATTAATCCCCCAACCATTGAAATTGGAGTTAAAGCTAACCCATACACTACCTTGCGGATCCCTGCATCACGAAGTGATTTGGCTTCAGCCCTGTGCAGCAAAGCCTCTCTTGCCACTCTATTTGCTTCTGCTTCTGCAGTATTTGCCGTATTAACTTCTTGTTTTAGCGCAGATTCAAATTGCTTCGCTGGATTTTCTTGCTCAATTTTTGTATCCGCAACTATCGGTTTCTCGTTTTGTACTGCTTCTGCCATACTATTTGATCCCTTCCTGGGCAAGAGCCTTTTCGACTTCTCCGAGGACTTGATTCATGAGTCCCTCGATTTCTTTGAGGGCTACTCCGTCTTTAATGGTGTCCTCGATGAGCGTTGCATAACTTTCTACGGTGACCCGGCTTTTTGGATCTGCAGCCAGATACTCAAGCTTCTCCTTGGGCATGTACTTCAGGAGTACCGGCCACACGGTCGCCTGCAGCCCCTCACTGATTGTGGCATAGAGCTCCTCTTTATCCGCATCTTTAAGTGTCGATGCCTCAATCTTGGTCACAATCGCTCTCAATGTGTCTTCCATAGGTACTTCTTACATCCGCCTAAAATCAGGCACTCAATATTCTCTTCATTATGCACACATCTTCTCTGTGATTGCAAGCAGCATTTTCTAGAATTTTAAAATACAGTTGTTTTATTTCATCAACGTGCGCAGCTCATCAATAGTGAGATGGGATTGTTTGAGGATTTTGGCAAGTAGTCCTTTTCCGAGTGTTTTAGCATGAAACGGGACGGTAGTACGATATCCGGCTGGATGGCGAAGATCTACATGGCTTCCGACAGTTTTGATCTCCACAAACCCGTGCTTTTTGAAAGCTCGGATGACATCGCGTGGACGAACGTTGCCTAATTTACTCATGCAAATGCGAAAGGATAGCTTTTGGGAATGGAAACTTTTGCCGTAGTAACAACCACAGTGCTACTGGGATCCTCTGGTGATGGCACCGGCTCACCGGCAACCATAAGCGCATCTATTCGGCAACGGATAGCTTCAGTTATGTGCACGATCGCCTCTTCGATGGTATCCCCATTATCCGCAACATCAAGTGCCGATGTGTAGGCTAGATAGCACGGCTTTCCTGATCCGGAATACACGTCTGGCTCGATAATAACCCGATAGTTCAACACTTTTGTATCCATAATGATCCCATTGTACTTCAATCACTTTCGTCATTCAATGTGAGAAGACGCTATCGTCTTCCTATCCTCGGAATCGAGTCTGCCCCACCGTTTCTTCATATACGTGTCAATAAGGTGGACCCCTTTGTCAACACAGTAAACGGTCAATTCTTAGACTAAGTTTTT
>ERZ1292640.3545-Hain-H43-02um-R1-3545-length-12134-cov-6_pt1 | contig 12134 bp, 15 predicted proteins | sample MGYA00564404_ERZ1292640 | MGnify/ENA primary metagenome ERZ1292640 (study PRJEB36523, sample SAMEA6512636) | groundwater metagenome | collected 2019-01-08 | study: AquaDiva: Metagenomics assemblies of 32 groundwater samples | reverse complement strand
TGAAGCATCAAATCCACCATCGCGCGCAAATGACTGTTCTGATGCGGCAGGCGGGACTTAGAGTGCCGGGCGTCTACGGGCCGTCTCGCGAGGAGTGGTCGCAGTTCGGCATGCCCCCTCAGAAGTGACTCCGATGACGAGCACCTCAATTGCTGCTCTCCTTCTTGCCGCAGGTAGCTCGACGCGTCTCGGCACACCGAAGCAACTCTTGAAGTATCGCGGCCAAAGCCTCCTGCGCCATATAGCGGAGATTGTGCTTGCTTCGAGTGTCGGGGAAATGCACGTGGTGGTCGGCTTTGAGGCGGAACAAATGAAAGCCGAGCTTCACGGCCTGGACGCTCGTCTCGTTGATAACGCCAACTGGCACAAAGGAATGGCGTCGTCCATTCGCACTGGCATCTCCGCTCTGCAGCAATCTATCGATGCCGTCGTGATACTGCTATGCGACCAGCCGTTGATCACGACTCAGCTACTCGATGGGATCATCAGTGCTCACGCTACCACGGGCAAGCCGATTGTTGCTTGCGAGTATGGCGGCACGGTTGGCGCGCCTGCCCTTTTCGCCCGCTCCTGCTTTCCCGAGCTACTCCAGCTCGAAGGGGACCGGGGTGCAAAACAGTTGATCACGCAGCACCTCGATCAGGTCGCGGTCGTTCCATTTCCCGGCGGTAGCGTCGACATCGACACCGCTGCCGATTACGAACGGCTTCGTTCTTCCGAGAAATGAGTTCGATTCATCCATCCACCATTCACCGATGCCCGGCCTCCGTTCGCCGAAAAGACCGCAACAATTCGGCTTGGGCCGAGTATCTTTGAAGTGAACAGTTTGATTGGAGGATTTTATGGATCAGGCAATATCATCCCGCATGACCTGGCAGTTCACGGTTGGTGGTGCTGTCCTTCTCCTCGGGATCGTATTCTTGCTGAACAATTTTGACTTGATTGATATCGGTCCGGCGTGGCGCTTTTGGCCATTGATTGTTGTGGCGATGGGACTGAGCAAGATCGTCCAAGCCGAAAATTCGTTGGAACGCCGGCGAGGCTTCTGGTGGACCTTCATCGGCTTGTGGCTGTTTGTCTCGGTGGCGCACATCTTTGGCCTCACGTTCCGGGACTCGTGGCCCATCTTGCTAATTGGAGTTGGAATTAGCATGATCTGGAAATCTGTCAATCCCGAATCTCGAAGTCACTTCGCAAAGGACTAATTCTATGGAAACACGAAGCACATTTCGCTTAGGCTCTCAACTTGTCTTAGGACTGATTGTCATCCTCATTGGACTGCTCTTCACCCTTGACAATCTCGATATCCTCGACGCGGGTGAGTTCATAGCGTACTGGCCCGTCCTGCTAGTCATCTACGGACTCTGGCGAGTCGTCGTTTGCGAGACGGCACCTGGGAAAATCTGGGGTTCGCTCTGGGTCCTCATCGGCGGCATCTTGCTCCTCAACAAGCTCTACGTTATCCACGTTCACTTCTGGGATCTGTGGCCTCTCATCCTGGTTTTCATCGGTGTCAGTCTAATGCTCGGCAGCATGCGACGACGGCGCGAATTCGCCGCGGGAACGACCGTGAAAGCTGCCGACAGCAATTCAACGATCAGCGCGTTCGCCCTGCTCGGGGGGCTCAAGCGTACGAATGATTCTCAGGACTTCCGGGGCGGAGAAGCAACAGCCATCATGGGCGGCTGCGAAATTGATCTCCGCCGGGCTTCCATCAAAGAAGGTGATGCTGTTCTGGATCTCTTTGCATTCTGGGGCGGCATCGAGGTGACAGTTCCAGAAGATTGGACTGTTGTGCTTGAAGGGATTCCTGTGTTAGGAGGATATGAAGACAATACACGCCCTCCCAAGGGCGACACAAGGAAGCGATTGATCATCAAAGGCTATGCAGTCATGGGTGGAGTCGAAATCAAGAATTAGCCAATGCATCCCATTCTTGCAAATCAAGAGCGGCTTGCAATCTACATGCTCGCGTGGCTCATCTTCGGGGGGATGCTCGCCGCCGTGCTCGCCCTGCCGAATGACTTCTTGTGGACTGAGTCGCTCGCGCTTGCAGTACCCCTGACTGTACTGTACGGGGCCATTTGCCTCTCCTCGTGGTACCTTTGTCGTGTGTTCCCATTGCATAAGACGGGCTATGCGCAGTTGCTGCTTCTGTACGTCATTGCGGGGCTCCTAACAAGCTCTCTGTGGATTCTCATCGGCAACGGCTGGACTCTGCTCCTCGAGCGTCTCTCGCTGTTCGCCCCACTCAACGCTCGGTTCATCGCCAAGACCCCTCTCTTCGTGGGAGTCGGCTTCATTCTTTTCACGCTGACCGTTGCGGTTCATTACCTCATCATTACCTTCGAAGCAACAAAGGTAGTGGAACAACGCGAGCTGCAATCTCGTATCCTCGCTCAAGAGGCCGAATTGAAGGCGCTTCGCGCACAGATCAATCCTCACTTTCTCTTCAACAGCTTGAACTCCATCAGTGCTCTGACAACGCAGAATCCCGCGGCAGCCCGTACAATGACGCTGCGGCTGGCGGATTTTCTCAGAAGGAGCTTGCGCGTCGGGGCGCAGGAGTTCATTCGACTCGAGGAAGAAATCTCACTGACACTAAATTTTCTCGAGATAGAACAAATCCGTTTCGGCTCACGGCTTGGCGTGGAGCAAATGATCAACGAGCCCTGCACAAACTGCCTTGTCCCCCCTCTCATACTTCAGCCACTTGTCGAAAACGCAATTCACCATGGCATAGCCCAGCTTGTTGACGGCGGAACGATCAGGCTGCAGGCTGAATGGAGCGGCAGCGTTCTCCGCATTCGACTGGAGAACCCCATCGATACTGATCGGCCCAGAAGTCGACGAAGCGGTTTCGGACTCGAGAATATCAGGAAGCGACTGAAAGCCATTTATGATACTGATGCCGATTTACGCACCGAAGAAAAGGACGGTTGCTTCACCGCTGAGCTCTCTCTCCCAGCCCAGACAAGCCGAGCGTTTTCAAGCCGTCATAGGGCTGATAACGGTAGTGGCTTGAGGGACGTTTCGAACAATTAGCCGTCAAAGCTCACCTTCCCCGTTTGCTTCACACCAGGCAGTTGTCGGATTTCCATCGCTTTTTGTATCTTTGATTATCCATGCGAAGGATCCGTTCCATCATCGTCGATGACGAGGAGCTTGCGCGCAGCATCGTGCACGAGTTTCTCACCCCGCACTCTGATATCGAGATTATCGCTGAATGCTCGAACGGCTTCGAAGCAGTCAAAGCGATCACCGAGCTGAAACCTGATCTTGTCTTTCTCGATATTCAGATGCCGAAGCTCAACGGTTTTGAAGTGCTCGAGCTCGTTGACAAGAATCTCTCCGTCGTTTTCGTGACAGCCTACGACCAGTACGCAGTCAAAGCATTCGAGGTGCACGCGGTTGACTATTTGCTGAAACCTTTTACCAAAGAGCGCTTTGATGAGGCGCTTGAGCGAGCCCGGCAGAAGGTTGCGCGAAACGAATCTTTTCCGCTCAGCGAAGTCGTAGCAGACGCTCGAGCGCCGGATGTCCCTCTCGAACGAGTCCTGGTGCGAGATGGATCCAGGGTGCACGTTATTCCCGTCGATAAGATTGACTACGTCGAAGCGCAGGATGACTACATCGCGATCAGGTTTGAAGGAAAAACGCACCTCAAGCAGCAGCGACTCTCGGTGCTCGAATCTTCTCTCGACCGGAAACGGTTCGTTCGAATCCACCGCTCGTTCATCCTGAACGTCGAGCGACTAGCACGCATCGAACTCTACGCCAAAGACAGCCGGATGGCGATTTTGAAGGATGGAACGAAATTGCCCGTGAGCCGCGCGGGGTATGAGAAACTCAAAGGGCTCTTGTGACAGCAGACCTGACAGGTTTCCAAAACCTGTCAGGTTTGAAAGACAGGAGAGGATTAGCGAGGACAAATTGAAAGACTTTCACAAACTTGAACTCGGTAAGTTCTACCACGTGTACAATCGCGGAAATAACCGTGAGAACATATTCATTGAAGACAGAAATTATGCTTACTTCCTGCAACTCTACGAGAAGCACATCCCTCCTGTCGCTGGTACCTACGCTTACTCATTGATGAGAAATCACTTTCACATCCTAGTGAGAATCAGGGACAGATCCGAGACATCTGCTCATTCTACACCGCCGTCAGTGAGCCCCGATCCATCACAACAGTTCTCGAATCTTTTCAACGCATACGCAAGATCAGTCAACAACGCATACCATCGAACTGGAGCATTGTTTCAACGACCCTTTGGACGAATCGAAATAGCTTCCGAAAGTTACTTCATGCGGGTTATTCTCTACATCCATTTGAATCCGCAGCGGCACGGGTTTGTCAAACACTTCGAATCGTACCTCCATTCATCATATCAAATGCTTCTATCGGATGAACCTACATTCTTGAGGAGAAAAGAAGTCCTCGACTGGTTTGGATCCAAAGAATCCTTCATTCAAGCTCACCAAACATACGGAGACGAGAAAGGCCTGGAGCAATTCATCGGCGGTGACGATTGAATAAACCTGACAGGTCTCAAAGACCTGTCAGGTTTCAGTATTTGATTGAAACCCAGAGGAGCTACGGAGAGCGGGTTAGCTTGATCGACCACTCACACCTATTTCAGGAGATCTATCCATGCAACGAATAATTTCGCTTATTGCGACCCTCTCGCTCATTCTAGCTTCGTCCAGCCTGTCACAGATAACTGTCATCAAAGCCGGCAGGTTGATCGAGCCGAAGAGCGGCTCGGTTCTCGCAAACCAGATCATTCTTGTGGACGGCTCGAGAGTGAAGGCAGTCGGATCCAACGTTTCCATTCCCCGAGACGCGACGGTCATTGATCTCTCAAAGCACACAGTCCTTCCCGGCCTCATCGATTGTCACACGCATATCCTGCTGCAGCCGGAAGACGAGGGAGCCATTCCGCCGATCATCACCAAGTCACAGGCATTTCGCACGGTGCAGGGTGTCGCGGCTGCCAGAAAGGATCTCGAAGCTGGCTTCACAACGCTGCGAGATGTCGATAGCGAAGGCGCCGGCTTTGCAGATGTCGCGATCCGAGACGCCATCAACCAGGGGATCATCCCGGGTCCCCGCTTGCTCGTTGCGGCCGATGCGCTCACAATCACAGCCGGACATATGAACCTCGAGGGCATCAACCCCGACATCCAGGTTCCGGACCCCGCGATGCTCACCGATTCCCGTGATGCCATGATCGCGGCAGTTCGCCGCGTTGTGAAATATGGGGCGGATCTGGTCAAAGTGTATGCAACTGGCCGAACAAGCCAAATCAATCCCGTTACGATGGAGCCGCTGTGCACCTTCTCGAAAGAAGATATTGAGCTCATCGTGAACGAAGCGAAGCGTTGGGGCAAGGATGTCGCCTCCCACGCCTATGGGGGTCAGGGCGCAAAGAATTCCGTTCTCGCCGGTGTCCGTTCTGTTGAGCATGGGATGATGCTTGACGATGAAACACTGAAACTGATGGTTGAGCGTGGCACGTATTGGTGCCCAACGCTCTGCGTCTACATTGCGGAAACCCCACTGGGAATGACAGAAATGCGAAAGCGAATCATCCCGCTTCACAAGGAGACGTTCCAAAAGGCGATGAGGATGGGAGTGAAGATCGCCTTTGGTACTGATGTCGGCGCCTACGAGCACGGCACATCCGCACGTGAGTTTGTGAAGATGGTGGAATACGGCATGAGGCCCATTGATGCGATCCGATCTGCGACGATCACGGCATCCGAACTGATTCGTATGGAGAAGGAAATTGGGACGATTGAGCCGGGTAAGTACGCGGATATCATCGCCACCGATGGCAACCCCGCCGACGACATCAAAGCGCTCACCCGTGTGGTCTTTGTGATGAAAGAAGGGAAAGTGTATAAGGGAATGAAGGACTGATCCATTGATTCATTTGATTATTGATTCATTGGTAAGATGGAATATCTGTCTGAAAAGCTGAAACAGCGGACCAAAGAGTTAGCACTGAGGATTATTAGAACCCTCCGCGCACTGCCGAAGAGCGATGAGGCGCGTGTGATCGGTCGCCAGCTTCTTCGATCAGCGACCTCAGTAGCGGCAAACTATCGGGCTGTTTGTCGATCCCGATCAAGGGCGGAATTCATCTCGAAGATCGGAACCGTTGTTGAGGAAACGGACGAGACTGTCTTCTGGCTCGAGATGCTCCTCGATACTGAACAGTTGCGAACAGATGAGGTCCAGTCCCTTCTGGTCGAAGCGAATGAATTATTGGCGATTTTTGCGGCATCCCTACGCACGGCTAAAGCCAACAAGAAATGAACCAATGATTCAGTGATTCAATGATACAATCCACTGAGCTGTCAGAGCTTTTCGATAGGATCGCACGCACTTCCATCGGCGTCAGCGGAGATTTCTGCCTTGACGCATACTGGGAGCTTGATGCAAGCCCTCCTGAGCTCTCCATCGAAACCGGAAAGCCAACTCACGCCATCACAAAACAACGATACAGCCTCGCTGGTGCAGGAAACGTCCTGAGCAATGTTGTCTCATTGGGCGTGCAGAGGGTGTTCGCATTCGGCGTTCGCAACAACGACCTCTTTGGGCGAGAGTTGCTCAGTCAGCTGCAGGCCCTCAAGATTGACACGACGGGAATGGTGCTTCAACCTTCTGATTGGGACACTCCCGTGTATGCAAAGCCGTACCTCAACGCCGAGGAACAGAATAGACTGGACTTCGGTCGGTTCAATTCAATCTCTCAGGAATCCGCAAATCACCTCATCGATGCCCTCGAAGCAAGCTTGCCTCGGCTCGATGCCCTCGTCATCAATCAACAGCTCCCAAACAGCATCTATACTTCTGAAGTCGTTGTGACTCTGAACCAACTGGCTGAACAATACGCCGAGAAAGTTTTCCTTCTCGACTCGCGGAACCGAGGCATTGAATTTCAACATATGATGTACAAGATCAATGCACGCGAGGCCGCCAGAGTGTTTGGGAGGACAGTCGAAAGCAATGAGTCGGTCCCTGGCAGCGACTTGCAGCACTATGCCAGACAGCTGTATACACGATTCCTGAAGCCGGTCTTCATCACGCGCGGTTCGCTTGGGATCTTGTTGTTTGACGGAAAAGAAACGACGGAAATTCCGGCTGTGCAGCTTCGTTCACCGACCGACACCGTCGGCGCGGGCGACACAACTGTTGCTGCCATCGCGTGCGCTCTTGCTGCCGGGGCGACGTGGAAAGAAGCTGCGACGCTCGCCACCTATGCTGCGGCCGTCACCGTACAAAAGCTGCGACAAACCGGGACTGCCAGTCCAAGCGAGATTCTCGAGATAGCAAATAGCGCCAGGTAGATGACCGTCATCTGACTTGACCGATCTGTGTGAGATGACGGTCATCTCACAACTTGTGAAAGGAGCTTTCTCATAAAATCCGCACTTCGAACACGAATCCCCTGGCACGAAAAAATGAAGAAGCCCCGAGAGCCAAGAATTGTTCGGATCAAGCCTCGGTGGAAAAGGTGGCAACAGCAGTTTGGAAAAGGGACGATGCTCATTGCCACTCCCCGGCTCGTGGAGGGCCTGATGAGAAGGGCGCCCAAAGGAAAGCTCCTTACCATCGGTCGAATCCGCGAGCGGCTCGCAAGGGATTTTGGAGCCACCACCACATGCCCCCTCACCACCGGCATCTTTATCCGCATTGTGGCAGAAGCAGCCAATGAAGAGATCAACAAAGGGAAAAAGCGCGCCACACCCTTTTGGCGATTGGTTCGCGATGATGGTTGCCTGATGGAGAAATTCCCCGGCGGAGTCCAACATCAAGCAAAGCGGTTGCGACAAGAAGGACATACCATCGTCCTGGAGCAAGGAAAGAAACTGCCGCGAGTCAAGGACTTCGAGCAGAGCCTCATCAAGCGCTGAACGATTCCCACATTCCTCTTATCTCCCCCGCTTCTTTATTGCATCTTCTTCTCCCGGTGTGTACTTTCTTCTGTAAGGAATACACTCTCTCGACTGTACAACTGTACACCTCCGGCTTCTCGTCATGTCACTCGATTCGACCTCCCGACCCAGTTTCTCGGCTCTTCGTGCCATGCGAAGCCCCAATGAGTCCGAACGGACGCGGGCATTTGAGCTGATTATTGCAACGCACTGGAGATCCATCTACAAATATATCCGGCGACGCTGGAACAAATCGAGCGACGATGTGAAGGGTCTGACGCTCGGATTCCTTTCACGAATGATGCAAAAGGGATTCTTCGATCGCTATGATCCTGCCAGAAAACGATTTCGGGCGTTCCTCCGGGAACAAGTAGACTCGTTCGTTTCCATAGAGCATCAGCCTCCTTCTGAATCAGAACTGCTGCCACTCGACTTCAGCGCGGCGGAAGAAGAGTTAACACACGATCTGTCGGATCCAAACAAGTCCCACGCAGAACTCTTCGACAGCGAATGGGTTCGAAGTCTCTTCACCCTGGCAATTGAACAACTTCACAACTCGCTAGAGTCCCAGGGAAAACTCCTTCATTTCAAGCTCTTCCAACGCTTCGATTTACAGGAGCGGTCAAGCGGAGAAACCCTCACGCTCGAACAGTTGGCTCAGGAGTTCTCCCTTTCCACAACTGAAGCAGCGAGGTGCTTGTCCGATACCCATCAATCGCTCAACACGATTGTACTAGATCTGCTTCGCTCATTGACCTCTTCGAACAATGAGTTTCGCCAGGAAGCCCGCACATTGTTCGGACTGTAGATCTGTGGTTTATTCTCTTATCTCCCCCCTTGAGGAGCTTGCGAGGATTAACACCAAGCGACCGTACTTCCTTCTGGTCCACGTTCGTGAATCGAGCGACGTCAAACGGGTGAAGGGGATCCTTGACAAGCTTGGACGCCAGCTCGAAATCGTTCCACTCGATGTGTTTTTTGACGATGGTCGCTCAGAATCCCACCTTCTAAGAGCGATTTCTGGAACGGTCAGTCAAATGAAGAACCGCCTTGCATAGTGAATAATGCCCTGTCCGAGGGACGCCTTCGGGGAAGGGCATCTCCTTGTGAACGGATACATCTGCATAGCCTGACCCTTAAGGGTTAGGCTATCTTCGATATCAAATGCCAAAATGAAGGGCATTCATGCCCTTCGAAGCTTGCAGTAGCAGCCGATGAAACCTTATCGGTATTTCTTGCGTTTCAGCGGTAACCTTAGCATTCAAACCATTTGATCTTGACCGGCATCCTAGAGACGAAAGGCACTGTGTCCATGCTCGACCAATCCATCCCGTCAACTGCGTGCGGAGGCCATCCTGGAAGCACAGCTTGACAGCGCCGTGCATCTGACGGAGACGGTTCGACGGGCTCAGCGAGGCGGCCGGGCGGCGTTTGAGCAGATCTACCGCGAGCACGTTAGGCGTGTCTACGCGCTTTGCCTGCGGACCTGCGGTGATGCTTCTCGGGCGGAAGAGCTGACACAAGATGTGTTTGTCCACACGTGGGAGGTGATCGAATCGTTTCGTGGGAAAAGTGCCTTCTCCTCCTGGTTGCATCGACTTACGGTGAACGTTGTTCTCTCAGATTTTCGCTCGGAGAAACGAAGAACATCTAGAGTGATGGGAACTGATGACTTGAAACCATTTGACAGAACGGATGATGCTGTGGAGCTTGGCGGTGTTATCGACCTCGAAGATGCGATTTCCAGACTCCCGCCTCAGGCTCGACTCATTTTTGTCTTGCACGACATCGAAGGCTATCGCCACGAAGAAATCGCAGAACTATTGGGCGTAGCGATTGGGACCTCCAAGGCCCAATTGCACAGAGCCCGAAAGCTTCTGCGGGAGGTGCTTGAACAATGAATTGCACAGGAGTCCAAAACTCGTTGAGCGACTACGTTGATGGCGAGCTTAGCCTCGAACGGCAGCAGCTCGTCGAGCTTCATCTGAATGGGTGCAGCGAGTGTCAGCACGAGCTGGCAAAGCTGCGTTCGATCTTGGCAAAGACTGCAACGCTCCCGAAATCGATTACGCCACCGCGCGACCTCTGGACTGGGATTGCGCCGCGCCTGGGGCACCAAAAAATCATCTCTGCTCAATTCAGACAAGACCTGTCCAAGAGGAAAAACGGAGCACCAATTGCTCTGCTTGAACGCTCTCTCTGGAGGTCCGTCTGGGTGAAGCAAGCATTTGCGGCTGCCGCAGTGTTGATCGTCGGCGTCGGGAGTTTCTGGCTCGCCCAACAGTCGTCTAAACCAGCCTGGCAGGTTGCACAACTCCAAGGGGCCCCGCAAGTTGGCACTGAGCGCATAACGCAAGAGGGACGGCTTCGCCTCGGCGAGATATTGGAAACGGACGCTTCCTCACGGGCGAAGATCGACGTCGGTGTCATTGGCAGCGTCGAAGTCGAGCCGAACTCCCGCGTTCGCCTGTTGCAGGCGACCACAACCGATCACCGTCTGGCATTGTATCGCGGCACCATTCACGCGAAAATCTGGGCTCCGCCGCGACTCTTCTTCGTCGAGACCCCTTCTGCAACTGCTATCGATCTGGGTTGCGAATACACCCTGGCGGTAGATGACCACGGTGCGAGCGTCCTCCGGGTAACGTCCGGTTGGGTTGCGCTCGAGTTCGGCGGACGCGAATCGATTGTGCCCGTCGGCGCGATGTGTATGACACGATCCGGATACGGGCCCGGCACGCCATTTCAAGAGGACGCGTCTGAGAAGCTCCGCGTGGCGCTGCAGACGTTCGATTTCGAAAATGGCGGGTCTGAAGCTCTGACGACCGTGCTTTCGGAAGCTCGCAACATGGATTCCATCACCTTGTGGCACTTGTTGTTGCGCGTCAATAAGAACGAGCGCGCTCGAGTCTACGATCGCCTTGCGGCCCTTGTCCCCCCACCAGAAAACGTGACGCGCGAAGGCGTCCTGCGTGGCAACCCCGAGATGCTCGAGATCTGGCAGAAGCACCTGAACCTCGGCATGAAGAAGTGGTGGCAGTTCTGGAGTAGCCTCGGACTTCAGTCCGAGCAATAGGTTACTGCGCGAACGTGTCTTCTTTCCCACCTCCAGCCACACAGATGGCCGTTATATTTCAGTTTCCACCTCCCCCTCCGTTTTGACATTCCATCAGAATTCCATAAATTGACACAGGAGTTGACTCCATTCTCTCATTCCATCATTCCAAAACCACAGTCTTTTCATGCCCAGCCGACCCTACATCCTCTTCGAAACAACATGGAAAACCGTAAGGATCACAGCCTACGAAGTGGCGGTGCTTCCGTGGGGCGCGACAGAAGCCCATAACTACCATCTCCCCTATGGAACCGATATTCAAGAAAGTGACCACATCGCCGCGGAGGCAGCACGCATCGCGTGGGAAGCCGGAGCCAAGGTTATCGTGCTGCCCACAATCCCGTTCGGAGTAAACACGGGCCAGCTTGACATCAGACTCACGATCAATATCAATCCCAGCACACAGGCGGCAGTCCTTCGGGACGTCGTCGAATCGCTTGCGCAACAGGACGTCCATAAGCTCGTGCTCCTGAACAGCCACGGTGGAAACGATTTCCGTCAGATGCTGCGGGAGCTCCAGCCGCAGTATCCCGACATGTTTCTCTGCACGATCAACTGGTGGCAGATTATCAATCAAAAGGATTTCTTCGATGAGGCGGATGATCACGCCGGTGAGATGGAAACCAGCGTGATGATGAAAATAGCTCCAGACATGGTTCGCCCGCTTGCGGAAGCTGGACCCGGCAAGTCAAAGAAATTCAAGCTCCACGGACTGCGCGAGCGATGGGTCTGGGCTCCCCGCCTCTGGACGAAAGTCACTGAGGACACCGGCGTCGGTAATCCCTCGAAGGCCACTGCCGAGAAGGGAGAGCAGTATCTCAAGGCTGTCACGCAGAAGATTGGCGGGTTCCTGATCGAGCTGGCGGCGAGTGACATCAACGATCTTTATGAGTAAAGTCATCCGGCAGACCTGCTGTCAGGACCTACGGGCCTGACAGTTGCCAGCAAGAGAGCAATCCTCCCATTGTTCGACAGATCATCTGCCGAACATTGATTTAGGAGGATGGTCAGTGCGAGCAGCCCTGGACACTCGTTCGGGGCTTTTCTGTTTCCTCATTCCAACCTTTTCCTC
>ERZ1292640.3543-Hain-H43-02um-R1-3543-length-12137-cov-19_pt1 | contig 12137 bp, 9 predicted proteins | sample MGYA00564404_ERZ1292640 | MGnify/ENA primary metagenome ERZ1292640 (study PRJEB36523, sample SAMEA6512636) | groundwater metagenome | collected 2019-01-08 | study: AquaDiva: Metagenomics assemblies of 32 groundwater samples | reverse complement strand
AGATGAAAGTTCTTATTACAGGCGGGGCAGGGTTTATAGGGTCGCATCTTAGCGATGAATTGATAGCAGACGGGAATGAGGTAACTATATTAGACGACCTTTCTACGGGAAGGTTTGAGAATATTGCCCATTTAGATGGAAATAAGTCATTCCAATTTATAGAAGGCACTATACTTAATGAAATGCTTGTGGATAAATTAGTCGAAAGATGCGATGTAGTATATCATTTAGCTGCGGCAGTAGGAGTGGATCTTGTAGTAAAGAAGCCGTTGGAATCTTTAGTTACTAATATCAAGGGAAGCGAGATTGTCCTTGATATGGCGCACAGGTATCATAAAAAAATTCTTATAACATCTACATCTGAAATATACGGCAAGAATACAAACGGCCCTTTAAAGGAAGATGATGACAGGATTTTAGGCTCGCCTCTTAAAGTGAGATGGGGTTATTCTACGGCAAAGGCAGTGGATGAGATGCTGGCTTATATCTACTGGAAAGAGAAAAAAGTTCCGACTATCATAGTGAGGCTTTTTAATACAGTCGGGCCCAGGCAAACAGGCGCATACGGTATGGTTATACCCAGATTTGTGGGCCAGGCTCTTAAGAATGAGGATATGACTGTATATGGAACAGGAAAGCAGTCCAGATGTTTCTTGCACGTCAAGGATGTTATTAAGACTCTTATTAAACTAATGAATAATAAAGATGCTGTAGGCCAGGTATTTAATATAGGTAGCCAGGAAGAGATAACAATAGAGAACTTAGCGGAAAAAATTATAGAAATCACAAAAAGCAAATCAAAATTAGTTTACATACCATATGAAAAGGCATACGAAGAAGGCTTTGAAGATATGCAAAGACGTGTGCCTGATACCACCAAGGTCAAAAATTTAACAGGCTTCAAGCCTACCATAGATTTAGAAGGTACTATAAAAAGTGTAGTAGAATATTATAAAAGATAACCATGCTTAAGACCTACCTGATACCATTCTTATTATCTTTCAGTTTATCTATTATTCTCACTCCTATAGTGAGAAAGATAGCTATATTAAAAGGCCATATCGCAGAACCCAGGGAAGACAGGTGGAATAAGAATCCCACGGCGCTTTTCGGGGGGATAGCTATATTCCTGAGTTTTATTATCCCATACGCTCTTTTTGTAAAGTTTGATATACAGGCCCTGGGTATTATGCTGGCAGGATGTTTTATTTTCGGCGTAGGTATATTTGATGATGTATTTCATATAAAGCCCTACACAAAGCTTCTTGCGCAGATAGTGGTGGCAGCTTTACTTGTAAATTTCGGCATAAAGATCAATATAATACCATATCATCTCATAAGCATACCTCTTACAATATTATGGATTGTTGGTATTGTGAATTCATTTAATCTTCTGGACAACATGGACGGTCTTTCAGGAGGGATAGGGGCTATAGTAGGAATTGTCTTATTCGTATTTTCTATTTTAAATGGAAACCTTGAAGTGGGACTGCCTGCTTTGATTCTTGCCGGAAGCCTTTTAGGATTCTTAAGATATAATTTTAATCCAGCTAAGATTTTCATGGGAGACTCAGGAAGCATGTTTATAGGTTTTATGCTTGGAGCTATTGCTTTGCAGGGAACATGGAAAGAATCAGCTCATTTAATGATGGTGCTTCTCATACCGTTACTTATCCTGGCAGTGCCCATATTTGACACCATGTTTGTAACTTTAATGAGGAGTATTAATTCACGTAAAGTTTTCCAGGGAGGTAAAGATCATATATCTCACAGGATGGTGGTGCTGGGGCTTTCAGAGAGAAAAACTGTAACAGCCCTGTATTTTATAAGCCTGGTTTTCGGGTCTATCAGTATTCTTTCCATGTTTGTAAGTCCAACTGTAACTATTATTCTTATGCTTTTAACGGTCATAAGCCTTGTATATTTCGGCTTATTTTTAAGCAAAGTAAAGGTTTATGGAGAAGGGGAAATCGGTGCACTCAAGAAGAAAAACGGGAATGTAGTCCTGAATAATATGCTTCTTTATAAAAGAAGGATTCTGGAAGTGGGGGTGGATTTTATTTTGATATGTCTGGCATATATCGCGGCAAATCTTTTAAGATATGAAGGAGTTTTATCAATAGACAGCCAGAATCTTATAGTTCGTTCTCTGCCTTTAATATTGATTATTAAATTCCTTGTATTTTTCAAGTTCGGGCTTTACAGGGGCATATGGAGGTATGTGAGCGTTTCGGATCTTGTAAATATTTTTAAAGCAGTATCTTTCGCGTCCATAGCTTCTGCGTTAGTAGTGCTTTTTATATGGCGTTTTCAGGGATTTTCAAGGGCTGTTTTTATAATAGACTGGCTGTTACTTTTTCTTTTTGTATCAGGTTCAAGGGTTTTGGAGAGGGTATATAAAGAAATATTTGACCAGGCAAGCCTTAACGGCAAAAAAGTTCTTATTTACGGCGCAGGCGACGCTGGAGAGTTTATCTTAAGGGAGATGAGAAATAACAGGGTATTGCATTATGATCCTGTAGGGTTTCTGGATGACGATGAAGACAAGATAGGCAGGCGTATCCATGGAGTGGCTGTTCTTGGAACCAAAAAAGACATTGGAAAGATCCTGAAAACCAGGGAAATAGACGAACTTATCATAGCCATACCAGGAATATCAAAGCATATCATGGAAGAAGTCATTGCCGCATGCAATAGCCTTGACGTAAAGTGTAAAAAGATATCAGATATCCTTCCTAAATGATTATTTACGCAGAGCTGGGTTTAAGGCAGGGTCGTTATACATCTTGTGTTGCTTGTAAGATTTAATCTTTTTCCTTCCGGAATAAATATCATCCATTAATTCTTTCAGGCATTTAAGAAGGTCTTCAGATTTTTCCTGGACCTGCTCGAGCATTTTAGAGCATTTTTCTATGTGGGCTATGTCAATGTCTTTGCGGTTAATTTCTTTTTTTAAATTATAGGCCCTGAGAGCGAGTATTGTTAATCTGTCATAAAGGCTTCCTGGGTTTTCAGAATTCATAGGAAGGGTCTGGTCTATAACCCGTAGGGGACGATCGCGATCGTCCCCTACAATATCCTTTACGATAAGGTTATCTATGGCATCTATAAGGTCATTTCTTTTCTGGTTTTCTTTATCTATTTTTCTTTTTAAGTCAGCTATACAGCTGTCAGGCACATCTTTACGCCTTACCTCGTCTTCATAGCCCCAGAGCGTAAAATTCGCAACCAATAGGTCTATTATAGTCTTTTCAATAGGTGTAGAGCCTGTATTTTTAAAGTCTTTATTATACAGGTCTTCCACAAGGGTATTTATAGATTTAAGCCACTTTTCCATAGCTAAAATATTATATCATATTTTTATTTTTTATGGTATATTATAAACTTAAATGAGAAAGAATATTCTGATTATAAATCCATTCGGCATAGGGGATGTTCTGTTTTCAACAGTACTAGTAAAGCAATTAAGAAAAGATAACCCCAATAGTTATATAGCGTATATATGTAACCTGAAAGTAAAAGATATTCTGGTTACCAATCCTGATATCAATGAAGTCCTTGTATTTGAGCGCGATGAATACAGAAATGAATGGAAAAAATCAAAGATTAAAGGCATAAAAAAGTTTTTAGAGTTCTGGAGAGAGGTAAAAAAGAAAAAATTTGATATAGTATTTGATCTTTCACTTGGCAAGGAATATGCGTTTTTCTGCTGGAGAGCAGGGATAAAAGATAGAAGAGGGTTTGACTATAAAGGCAGAGGCAGATTTTTAAACCATAAGCTCCTGTTCGATGGTTTTAACGACAAGCCTGTCGCAGAATATTACTTGGATTTACTTAAGGAACCCCAGAGGTGGCCGGAGGCCTCCTCTGGGGTTGAGGTGGTTAAAACAGTTTTAGTTACAACTGATTCGGATAAAGCCTATATAGACAATTTTTTAAACCAATCCGGCATTAAAAACGAAGATATTCTGATCGGCATTGCCCCTGGCGGAGGCATGAGTTTCGGGAAAGAAAAACAGGGCAGGAAAAGATGGTCTGGGAAAAAATTTGCAGAGCTTTCAGATAAAATAATTGGAAGATATAATGCTAAGATTGTTCTTATATGGGGGCCAGGAGAAGAAGATCTTGTAAAAGAAATAATGGATAACATGAAGTCAAGGCCAATAGTAGCTCCCAAGACAACCATAAGAGAAACAGCGGCTTTGATGAAAAAATGCAGATTAGTTATATCCAATGACGGCGGTATGCTGCAAATAGCCGTAAGTCAGGGTGTTAACACAATATCGATATTTGGGCCTACGGATGATAAAGTCTATGGCCCATATCCAAGAGGCGAGAAAAATACAGTGATAATTTCAGATGCAGATTGCAGGCCGTGCTATAAAAAGTTTAAATTGCCTGAATGTGGGCATAAAAAATGCTTAGAAGATATTTCCGTGGATGATGTATTAGGAAATATAAAACTGTAGGGCAGGTTTAAACCTGCCCTACAGCTCGCTTGTTTCCCTCTCCCGTTTATGGGAGAGGGTTAGGGTGAGGGAGGAATCATGAAAGTCGATATTTTTACTCTTAAAAAACAATACGAGAACCTTAAAGGCGAACTAAGAGGCCCTATTGAAAATGTTATGTCTTCAGGCGCTTTTATTCTTGGAGAAGACGTGGGGTTTTTTGAAAAGGAATTCGCGGAATATTGCGGGGTTAAATATGGTATAGGCGTGAATTCCGGAACCGACGCTTTATTTCTGGCTTGCCTTGCCTGTGGAATAGGAAAGGATGATGAGGTAATAACCCCGGCTTATACTTATATAGCTACGAGTCTTGGAATTTCGATGGCAGGCGCAAAACCAGTTTTTGTGGATACAGAAGAAAAAACTTATAGCATAGATGTTTCAAAAATAGAAAAAGCTATTACTAAAAAGACAAAAGCTATTCTTTTAGTTCATCTCTACGGCCATCCTGCTGATATGGATCCAGTAATACAGATTTCCCAAAAGTATAAACTGAAAGTCATAGAAGACTGTGCCCAGGCGCACGGCGCGCTTTATAAAAATAAAAAGGTGGGTAGCTTTAGAGACGCAGCATGTTTTTCATTTTACCCAACCAAGAATTTAGGGGCATTTGGCGATGCCGGCATGGTGTTGACTAATTCGGAAGAAATAAAGGATAAGATGGTTCTTCTGCATGATTACGGCCGCAAAGGTAGATACGAAAACATAATAAAAGGTTATAATTCCAGGCTTGATACGCTCCAGGCAGCGATACTCCGCGTAAAGCTTAAACATCTGGATAAATGGAATGAAAAGCGCAGGAAAAACGCCAGCCTGTACACCAAATTATTTAGAGAAGCAAAGCTTGATATAGTTCTTCCTTATGAAGCGGAATACGCGAAACATGTTTACCACCAATATACAGTCAGGGTTAAAAATAGAAAAGATGTAATGGAAAAATTAGCCAATGAAGGTGTGAGAACGCTGATTCACTATCCAATACCCGTGCATCTTCAGGAATGTTATAAAGAACTAAAGCATAAAAAAGGAGATTTTCCTATAGCAGAAAAATGCTGCGAGGAGATTATGAGCCTTCCTATGTATCCGGAACTTACAGAAGAAGAAATCAGGTACGTTGTAAATACTTTTAGTAAAATAATATGAAACTTTTGATTATAGGCGCTTCCGGGGTTTTGGGAAGCAGATTACATAACGACGCAATAAAGAAGAAATGGAATGTTCTAGGAACGTATTGTTCTCATGAGCGCGTTGGCCTGTCTTATTTGGATGTAAGAGATAAAAATAGTCTTGAGAAGGTATTTAATTTTTTTAAACCGGAAGTTGTAGTCATGGCTGGCGGTATAACAGATGTGGATTTATGCACATTGAAGCCGAAACTAGCAGAGGATGTAAACATAAAAGGCACATTAAATATGGTAAAAGAAATAAAAGAATATGGTTCCAAACTGGTTTATGTGTCCACTGATTACATATTTGACGGCGAAAATGGGCCATATAAAGAAAATAATAAGCCGAATCCAATAAACATATACGGCAAGACAAAACTGGAAGCAGAAAATATCATTAGAAGCAAATTAAAAGATAATCTTATTGTCCGTACTGCTCAACTTTACGGAGCATTACACCTGCGAGGTGGGCAGAATGCCCTCCTCGCAGGTGGTGAGGTTAAAGTGGTTCAAACCAATAATTTCACAATAAAAATAATCCACAATATGCAGAATAATAAAAAGGTTTACGCCGCAGATGATTTGTATTCCACTCCTACTTATTCTGGATCATTGTCAGATATATTGATAAAGTTGATAGAAAAAAACTCCGAGGGCATTTATCACGGAACAGGAGCTGAATTTTTAAGCCGTTATGATTATGTCAATAAAATTGCAGACATGTTTGAGCTCGATAAAGGTTTAATACAAAGAGTTAAATTAAAGGACTTGAAACTAAAAGCAAAGAGGCCCAGAAAAGGCGGGTTGAAAATAGATAAGATATGCAGCATAGTGGAAATAAAAGTAAATAATGTAGATTATTATTTAAAACTGTTAAAAACCGACATAACCTCGTAGGTGACCCTTAAGGGTCACCTACGAGGTTGGGAGGGTGTCATGATACCGGTATTTAAGCCTTCATACGGAAAAGAAGAATTTGAGGCTCTTAAAAAAGTCATGGAGTCAGGCTGGGTAGGCCTGGGCCCAAAGACCCAGGAATTTGAAGAACATTTTGCGAAATATATAGGCGTTAAATATGCGGTAGCGCTTAATTCCTGCACTGCAGCGCTTCATCTGGCCATGAAGGTTATGGATATTGAAGGAGGCGAAGTCCTTACTACGCCTGTCACATTCGTATCTACGAATCACGCGATTCTTTACAATAACGCAACGCCTGTTTTCTGCGACGTGGAGCCTGATACGCTGAATATAAGCTTTAAGGAGATCGGAAAAAATATTACCAAAAATACAAAGGCAATAGTTACAGTGCACTATGGCGGCCATCCATGCGATATGGACCCTGTTATTAAACTGGCAAAGTCGCGCGGTATTAAAGTGATAGAAGATGCTGCTCATGGATGCGGTGGAGAATATAAAGGAAGAAAAATTGGCACTCTGGGGGATATAGCCTGCTTTTCATTTCATGCAGTTAAGAATCTCGCAACAGGCGAAGGCGGCATGATCGCAACCAATGACCAGAAAATATACGAACGGCTTAAAAAACTCAGATGGCTTGGCATAAATAAAGGCACCTGGGATAGAGAAATATCTGAAGAGCATAGTAATGTTAAAAAATATTCCTGGTATTATGATGTGGAAGAAGTGGGGTTTAAGTGCCATTTGAATGATATCCCTGCGGCAATAGGATTGGTCCAGCTAAAAAAATTAGACAAGATGAATAATATAAGGCGGAAACTTAGTTTCAGGTATAATGAACTTTTAAAAGGCGCGGGAGACATAGAAACGCCTGTAGTAAAAGATTATGCCAAAAGCGCTCATCATAATTATGTGATTAAAACAGAAAAAAGAGACGGTTTAAACGCTTATCTGCAGGAAAAAGGCATATCTACAGGAGTTCATTATATACCGAACCATCATTACAGGATGTATAAAAACTGCAAGGCAGACTGCCCTGTTGTAGAAGAAGTCTGGAAGAAGCTTTTAACTTTGCCGCTTTATCCTGATTTGACTTTCAAACAGCAAGACATGATAATTAAACACATAAAGGATTTTTTCAAATGAGATGCGATATTATAATTCCTGTCTGGAATCTTAAACATTATACTGAGCAGGCTGTGGAAAGTATTATTAAGAATACTGATTACCCATACCGCCTTATAATCATAGACAACGGCAGCGAGAAAGAAACCAAGGAATATCTTGAGAGCTTGAAAAATGACAAGAGGCTGCCTGGTTATATTCTGATAAGAAACGAAGAAAATCAGGGCTATACAATAGCCACAAATCAGGGAATGGAAATCTCTGATGCGCCATATGTCTGCCTGCACAATAACGATACAATAGTCTGTAAAGGCTGGCTTAACGAAATGGTGGCAGTGGCGGAGTCTTCAAAAGAAATAGGCATAGTGAACCCGAATAGCAATAACCTGGGCTCCAGAAAATCCTGGCATATGAGCCTTGATAAATACGCTGAAAAGCTTATGAAAGAACATAAAGGCCAGTATATTGAGATGGCCACTGCCATAGGGTTCTCTTACTTAATAAAAAGAGAAGTAATAAATAAAATAGGCATATTAAAAGTCGGTTACGGCCTTGGGAATTTTGAGGACACAGAATACTGCATAAGAGCGTTTAATAACGGCTATAAGTCAGTTTTTGCAAGGGGCGCTTATGTCTGGCATGCTGAAAACGCTTCGTTTGACCTTGTGGAAGAATACGAGGAGATGTTCAAAAAGAACCAGGAAATGTTTTACCAGATGTTTGGAAAGCCAGGCAGGCTTCTTTATGTGCTGACAAAAAGGAATGAGGCTTATTTTGATAAACTCAAAAAAGAAACATACTATCTATCCCAGAAATTAAACTGGGTATGGATAATATCAGCGATGCGAACCGGCAAGATCCCGGCAAATGTCCATACCAATATTATACGATTCAGGTATTTAGCGCCGTTTTTTAGAATCAGGTGCATCTGCAGGATCTTGATAAAAAAGAAAAAATTCAGCAAGATTATTACAGATGATGCTATTCTTTATAATATTTTAAACAGATTAAAAAGATTTCATAAAGCAGAGCTGGTAAAAGTCTAAATGGCAAATTTATTAAGAAAATTTTACACTGATTTCTGGCTGCTGAATATGATAAGGGCATTTTTTACGCCTTACATGATAGAAAAGAAAAAAGAAGCACTTCTTTTTGACGATTCCATGTTTTACAGGATTAATCTAAACTGTAGGGGAGATGCTTGTTATGGCTATGCGAACATAGAAGACAGAAGGACAAAGGCAAGAGTCTTTGTATCTCCTATGCACAAGCTTCCGTTTTATGATAATAAGGTTAAATTGATATTTGTGGATTTTGAAACCATAAAAAATTATAAAAATCTGGGCAGGATTTTTAAAGAGTGGTCAAGAATTTTGGTTCCTAATGGCATTCTTTCAATAGATAATATAGAATTAAACGAAGACATAACCGGTAGATTATCAATTCTCGGCTTCAATCAGGTGTTTAAGGGCTCAAATTCTCAGAAATACCTGCCCGTAGCATATTTTACATACACACCTGTAAAAGAATTTAAAGAAAAGACGCCGCCTGTCTTAAAGCCTGACAGCGATAAGATTGAATTAAAAAATATGATTGAATATATCAGGCCTGACAGGTTGGAAGAATTTTTAAAGGAGGCTAAATCCGGCCTCAAGCCGGGAGGCAGGCTGGAATTATCAATAAAAAATGAAGTTTTTATGGAAGATGATAAGTTTATAAGCTTTTTTGACAAAGGAAACCTCGCGCAGTTTCTTACAGAGGCAGGATTTTTATTCGAAAAGATCGAATTGGTAGATAAAAATATAGAAGTCATTGTAAAAAAGAAAGAAACTCTCGCCCTGAAAATAGAAAAGCCAAAGCGCATCTGCGCAATAGGCCAGTATATGATGATCAGGTATAATCAGCTCGGGTTTGACTGGGATGGCATACCCAGGGCTATGGATGAACTTGGGTATGATTACATATTGCTTGAAGGTATGCGCAATATGGATTACAAGATTTTGCATAAAGCCATACTCGCTTATGGGCCGGATTATATACTTTTAGTATTAAAAGAGACTCTTCCGATACTTTTTGATATAGCCAAAGATCTGAAAAAAATGGGCACAAAGACCATTTTCTGGTTTACTGATCCTGATACGCCTTGGCAAATGGATTTGAACGGAATACTGGACTATATGTTTTTGAGTAACACAGGACAGCTGGAGGATTACAAAAAGGCATTTAATATAAAGAATGTATATTTTATGGCCCAGCCATGCACGCCGTCTATAATGCATCGTTGTAATCTGCCGGAGATATATGACGTAGGTTTTACAGGGGCTCTAAGTAAAGATAAACTTCATGACACCAGGAGAAAAGTCGTAAACGATTTATCCGGTAAATACAATGTGGCGGTGCGGAACAATATGCGTAATCACGTGTCAGAATTTTACTCGCAGTCAAAGATAGTTTTCGGAGCAAGCGATTTTAAATACGAACTTTATACTTCAAACAGGATCTTTGTGGCAATGAGCTGCCAGAGGCTATATCTTACGAATAAATTTCCAGGCATTGAGAGGCTTTTTAAAAACAAAGAGCACCTATTGTGGTTTGAGAATTATAGCGAGGCAATGGATATAGTAGATTATTACCTTAAGCATGATAGCGAGCGGAATAGAATTGCTGAGAATGCTGCCAGGATAGCGCATGCCAAGCATACCTATAAAGAGAGGCTTAAGAATATTTTTGATATAGTGGAAGGCAAGACAGATAATTTTTATGGCTTTCTAGAATAATATGAAAAATCCCATAAGACTAATAAGACATAAGTTAAAAGAGCATTTATTCTTCAGAAACAAGAGAGGTCTTTTTGAAGTAAACCTGGAAAACATATACGATGACAGCCAGTTTCAGAGTAGAAGGCGGGATGAGTATTTTGAATATGGCTCTGCTCTAGAGGAAGTATTTTCAAATACCAGCCTTATGGATATAGGCTGCGCAAACGGGCATTTATTAGACTATTTTTATCAGAAAGGAGCGAGAAGGAATATAGCAGGGCTTGAAGGTTCTGAGGCAGCCTTTAAGTACATGCCGGAACATATAAGGCCCTATATCATAAAGGCAGATCTTAGTAAGATTATTAAAGCTCCTGACAGAAAATACGATCTTGTGAATTGCACAGAGGTGGGGGAGCATATACCGTTTAAATACGAGGATGTTTTTCTAAAAAATATAACCAGGTTTACGGCTAGGAATCTGGTACTCTCGTGGGCAGATACATGGGAAGGCTGGCACGGGATGGAAAAGCAGGAGCACGTAAACCCCAGAAGCAAGAGGTATGTCATTAAAAAACTTAAAACCCTGGGGTTTAAGTTCAATAAAAAATTAACTGATAAACTTGTGCGGAACCTTTTAAAACGAAAAGTCCATGACCACTGGATAAAAAGGGTAATGGTTTTTGATAAATGAAGCAGCCTATAACAGTTGTTATTATCGCAAAGAATGAAGAAAAAAGAATCGTGCCGTGTTTGGAGAGTGTTAAGTGGTGCGATGAGATTGTGGTCGTGGATGATATGAGCGTGGACGAAACCGCTCATATTGCCCGTAAATATGGAGCAAAGGTAGTGGCTCATCTGTCAAGCGGCGATCATGATAACCAGCGGAATATCGGGATTGATAATGCATCGAGCAATTGGATATTGCAGATGGATGCTGATGAGATGGTTTCGCCTGAATTAGGGAGAGACATTAAAGGCATTTTGTTGAGACATGTAGAATTTGCAGCTTTTAGCATCAAAAGGAGAAATTATTTTCTCAGAAAGTTTATGGCGCACGGCGGATGGTTTGAAAATCAGGTAAGGCTTTTCAGAAAAGATAAGGCAAGGTATATTGGCCACAACGTGCATGAGACTTTAAAAGTAGACGGAAACATAGGTCGATTAAAATCATGGCTTGATCATTATGCCTTTAGTTCGGTGAGCCAATACATTACGCGGCAGATTTATTATGCAACCATAGAATCGCGGGTTATGTATGAGGATAGGGGCAGGATAAACATAAAAGAAATAATCTATCACCTTAAGGTGAAACCTGTTAAGCTTTTTTTCAAGCTTTATATTAAAAAACAGGGTTTCAGAGATGGAATGCACGGATTTATATTTTCAATTTTAAATGCCTGGCGCCATTATGCAATATGGGCTGTATATTGGGAGAAGTATTATAAAAATTTAGCGTTAAGGTTTAAAGAAAATGTGGCAGTAAAAGTAGATATAATAATGCCGGTTGCAAGCGGTGTCGAGATTACCAGGAATTGTATAGAGAGTATTATTGTTAATACCGGTATTCCATTCAGGCTTATAGTAATTGATAATAAAAGCGATTTAGCTGCAAAGAAATATCTAAATAGCGTAAAAAGTATACTCAAGAATAATTTTACCCTTAT
>ERZ1292640.3539-Hain-H43-02um-R1-3539-length-12146-cov-4_pt1 | contig 12146 bp, 14 predicted proteins | sample MGYA00564404_ERZ1292640 | MGnify/ENA primary metagenome ERZ1292640 (study PRJEB36523, sample SAMEA6512636) | groundwater metagenome | collected 2019-01-08 | study: AquaDiva: Metagenomics assemblies of 32 groundwater samples | reverse complement strand
CCCTACCGCCTGCGCGGCAAGGACCGAGAGCGCGCCGGCACCCGCGCCGAGGTCGGCGACAGTTGAGCCGGATTGGAGGTCAAGCTGGGTGATGATGTGAGAGGGGTCGGAGAAAGGCATACAAATCTCTAATTACCTAATTTCTAATTCTATAGGACTTATGCATTGGACCCTTTTCCCGTCATTGCGAGCCGCGTAGCAGGCGAAGCAATCTAGGAAAATACGGCTTTCCACTGGATTGCTTCGCCTATTTCATGGCTCGCAATGACGAAATGCATCTTTTTGCAAATTGCAAATTGCCAAATTGAGATTTACCGAGTTTTGCTTTTTCGTCTTCCTCGGTTATACTCTCGCCAATGTTAGCGCTTGAAATCAAAGTTCGGGAGCCGAATGAGTCGGCTGATGCCCTGCGAAAACGCGGCTCTATTCCCGCGGTTTTTTACGGTCCGAAAGAGGGCGCGACTGCGGTTTCCATTGACGCCCTCAAATTCGACCGCGTGTGGAAAGAGGCGGGCGAGACGACTGTCATCCAGCTCACGGGAATCGACGACGCGAAAGAGACCCTCATTCACGACGTGCAATTCCATCCTGTCACAAGCGTTCCTCTCCACGCCGACTTCTACGTGCTTGAGAAGGGCAAGAAAATCCGCATCAAGGTTCCTCTCAAGTTCGTGGGCTCCGCGCCTGCCGAGAAAGCCGGAAACATCGTGTCCAAAGTGTTGCACGAAATTGAAATTGAAGTCGCGCCCGCGGAATTGCCTCACAACTTGCCGGTGGACATATCTCTGCTCGCGAATGTCGGCGAACACATTACCGCGGGGCAGATAAAACTTCCTCCGAGCGCCACTCTTATAACGCACGCGGGCGATATAGCGATAACCATCATTGAATTCAAAGAAGAGAAAGTAGAGGAGCCGGTGGCGGTTGCCGCGGCAGAAGGGGCGCCAGTTGCTGGAGAAGCCGGAGCGGCTCCGGCCGCGGCGGAAGCGGGAGCGCCAAAGGCGGAAGCAACTGACGCGAAAAAAGAAGTGAAGAAAGAAGTGAAAAAAGAGGCGAAGAAGTAAGGATTCAGGAATAACGAATTAGGAATAAGGAATGAAGAAAGGTGGTATGCAGTCGCACGGCTGACATTCTAATGTTTTGCAAAACACTAGAATGTCAGCCAGTTAGCTTTTGTTGCTATAATTGCGCGATGCCGCGTTCAATCGCCAATTTTTTTGTAGCAGTTTTTTGCGCTGGTTTTTTGATGCTCGCGCCGCTTGCGGCGCGGGCGGATGTAATCGCAAATCAGCGCGCGGAACTGGAGCGCCAATTACAGCAAATAGAAGCGGATATAAAGGCGAATCAGGGAGTTCTCGCGGAAAAGCAGAAACAGCGCGCGTCGCTCGAGCGCGACGCCGCGATTCTTGACGCGAAAATAACGGCGGCAAAGCTTGGCATCAAGGCGCGGGATATCGTCCTCAAGAATATCCAGAGCGGCATAAAAGATAAAGAAGATTCCATTCGGGCGCTGGACGGCAAGGTGGCGAACAGTCAGGATTCTCTCGCGCAAATACTTCGGCGCACTCGCGAGATTGACGAGACCACGCCCGTGGAACTGGCGCTCGGAGGTTCCATCACTGATGTTTTCAACGATATTGACACATTCCAGACGATACAGCGCGCCCTGGGCTCGTCGTTCAAGGAAATGGCCACAACGAGAACAGACCTCTCATTCCGAAGGCGGGCGCTGGAGGAGCAACAGCAGGAAGAACAGGACCTGCGCCAGCTCCAAGTTCTTCAGCAAAGGTCTTTGCAGAACGATGAAAAAGAGAAGAAAGAATTGATTGGCGCCGCGCGCGGCCAGGAATCAATTTACCTTCAGCTTATAGCGGATAAGGAAAAAAGCGCCGCGCAAATACGCGCGGCCCTGTTCGTACTGCGCGACTCGACCGCGGTAGCATTCGGAGATATCTTTTCATACGCGAAAGAAGCATCAGTGAAAACGGGCGTTCGCCCAGCGCTAATTCTCGGAGTACTCGCGGAGGAAAGCAATTTGGGAACCAATGTTGGAACAGGAAACTGGAAGAAAGACATGCATCCGACGCGCGACCAGCCGGTGTTCGCAACAATTACCGCTGGGCTCGGCCTCAATCCCGATACTTTGCCGGTTTCCAAAAAACCGTGGTACGGATGGGGCGGGGCGATGGGGCCGGCGCAGTTCATTCCATCAACATGGGTTTTGTATCAGGATAGGATAGCGCGCGCGACAGGGGAGAACCCACCGAATCCGTGGAATGCGCGCACGGCGACGTTCGCCGCCGCGCTTCTTCTCATGGACAACGGTGCCGACAAAGGCACGCGCGTGGCGGAACGCCTCGCGGCGCTCCGCTACCTCGCCGGCTGGAAGAATGCGGGGAAGTCCGCCTACGCGTTCTACGGCGACGACGTAATGGAGTTGACGGATAAGTTCCAGGGGCAGATAGATATTTTGGGGGGTTGATGGTCAAGCCCCGCATCCTTTTTTTGGCGGCCTATCGGTAATGATAGGCACCTGTAGACGGGACTAATGACTCATACCGGCAAAAAACGACGCGGGGCTCTCATATCACCCTTTTTGGGCTGGCTAGAAAATCTTTGACAAGTGGCAGTAAAATGATATGAAGTAAGCAAGTTCGCGTCTCTAATGAGCGAACGTAAACGAAAAGGAGGGTGCCATGATGGCAACCGAGCGGTACATCAAAGAGCTCATCGGGGACGTGGAAACAGCTTTACTCCACGCAACCGCTGCGGCTACGGCGATGAAGAAAGAGTGCACCATTGAATTCGCTAACATGCGGATTACGGCTAACCCGGCCGCGGAAGGGAAACTGGTAACGGTCACGTACAAGGGGACTGAACTGGTCATGCAAGACCTCTGGTTTCTCGAGGGACTCGTCAAGGGCATCAATATGAATGTCCGTGCATCCTTCACCAAGAGCATCAGGGCAGAATTCGTGGTTAATCTTGGCGATAACGGTGAGTTAATCAACAACCGTTACCACGAAGCCCTCAAAGCGGGTCGCGGATAGCCGTCCGTATCTGGCGGGCCTTTCTCCGGTCGATAAGTGTGGTCTTTTTCTCCTGCGCGCACGTACGAGTGTCACCAAGTTTGGAGGGTTCAGGGTTGTGCGCGCACCTGACCCTCCTCTTTTTTACATGCTTGTAATTCTGCAAATTTTAATGTATTCTCTTGGAACTATGAAAAAGGATATTCACCCGAAGGAATACAGGCAGGTGATTTTTGACGATGCCACTTCCGGCAAGAAGTTTTTGATTGGCTCGACTGTAAAGACCGCAAAGACAGCGAAATTGGACGGAAAAGAATACCCTGTTTTTAATGTTGAAATCTCAAGCGCGTCGCATCCTTTTTATACCGGCCAGTCCAAGACTATTGATACAGCAGGGCGAGTTGAGAAGTTTAAAACCAGGGCCGCATCAACTAAAGTTAAGCCAAAGTCCGCCAACGGCGGATCCGCCTCCGGCGTAAAGTAGATGTCTTGCTTTGACGCGTCCCGCAAATGGCGGTACGCGTCGCGCTATACTCTATACGCTATACTCCATACGCTTATGACCGAGCACATAGACCCGAACAACTACGCCGAAGACAGGCGTGTGTCCTATTTGGTTGCGGAATGGAAGAAGCTCACGCAAGCCGAAAAGGACGCGGAGGAATTAGTGAAAGTTGACCCCGCCATGCACGAACTTGGGGAAAAAGAACTCGCCGAAATTGCCGAGCAAAAAGAGCGACTCATGGGTGAAATAGAAAAGATTGTAGGCACTGCCAATGAGCGCGAGTGGCCGAACGAAGTTGTCTTGGAGGTGCGCGCGGGAGTGGGCGGAGATGAGGCATCGCTCTTCGCTGGAGAGCTCGCGAGAATGTATTTGCGATACGCCGAGATAAGAGGTTGGAAATGGCGCCCGCTTTCGGAGTCATCGGCAACCGTCGGCGGATACAAGGAGGCGCAGTTTGAGATAAAGGGAGAAAATTGCTATCGCGAACTCCGGTTTGAAACCGGCGTGCACCGCGTTCAGCGAGTGCCGGCGACGGAAAAGGCCGGGCGCATCCACACATCAACGGCATCTGTCGCCGTTCTTCCAATATACAAACGAACGAAAATCCAGATTAATCCGGCCGACCTTGAGATGGAGACATCGCGCTCCGGCGGCGCCGGCGGCCAGAACGTCAACAAAGTTGAAACGGCTGTGCGCATAATCCATAAGCCGACCGGCATTGACGTTAAATGCACATCGGAGCGCTCGCAGGCGCAGAACAGGGAAAAGGCGCTCACGCTTTTGACGAGCCGTCTCCAGCAGGCGCAAGATGAATCAGAGGCGCGCGCTCGTTCCGCGGAACGAAAAGCTCAAGTCGGCACTGGCGATAGGTCGGAAAAAATCCGCACATACAATTTCCCGCAAGACAGAGTGACCGACCACCGTATAAAAGAATCATGGTCAAATCTAGAAGGCGTCATGGCGGGGAAAATATCGGACATTTTGATGACTCTGGATAAAGCGGAGACGGGATGAATCCCGTTAGAAGTTGCGGAAGTTGTAGACTTCACGGTGGTCATATTTACAAAACCATGCGTCGAACAATTACAAACGCTGATAACCAGTCGGAAGCGCAAGCTTCCTACTTCTAACGGGATAAATGATAGAATTGGCTGAATGTCCAGTCGCGCGCTTCTTTTTGCACAGCTCGCCGTCGTCGCGGTCCTCGCAACATTGCATTTGTATGCTCTTGCCCATTTCTCGTATTGGATATTTCCCTGGCTTGACATGATTTCTCATTTTCTGGGCGGTTTGTGGGCAGGACTTTTTTCTTTCTGGCTTTTCGTCAAAATCGGCAAGGAGCCGAATATTATTTACTGCGCGGGAGTCGTGTTCGCGCTTGGAATAGCGTGGGAATTGTTTGAAGCATTGAACGGCGTTACCAACATTTCTTCCGAAATGCTGGATACGCTCGGAGATATTTCTATGGATATAGCGGGAGGTATTTCCGGAGTATATCTTGCGAGATTAATTTCTAAACAGTTAGCGAGATGACTGCGCGACTAACATTTCATGGGGGCGCCGGAACCGTGACAGGAGCAAATTTTTTGCTTGATATTTACCCCGTTAGAGAAAAGTCCCGACATCAAGTCGGGACTGAAGCTTCGTCCAAAGACGAAGCGTTCTCTAATGGGGCGGGTGACGTGAAGATTCTCATTGATTGCGGAATACATGAGCGCGAACAGATGTGCGACCCAAAAAACTACGCCGCGTTTCCCTACGACCCGAAGACCATTGACGCCCTGTTCATAACGCACGCGCACGCGGACCACATCGGGCGCGTACCCAAACTCGTGCGCGACGGATTCAAGGGAACCATATTTTCGACGCCCGCGACAAAAGATCTCTCGGAGATTATGTTTGGCGATTCTCTGAATGTTATGAAACAAGACATGGCAGAGCAGAACTGCGGGATTCTTTACGAAGAGGAGGATGTATCGCATGCCCTATCTTTATGGAAAACGAAAGAATATCACGAGTCATTTGAGATAGGCGATGCCCGAGCTGAATTTCTTGACGCGGGGCATATCCTCGGTTCGGCGATGGTGAAGCTCACCCGCAACAACAGAAACATAATCTTTACGGGCGATCTCGGCAATTCCCCGGAGCCTCTCTTAAACGACACTGAAAGCCCGGAGGGAGCAAACTATTTAGTGATGGAAAGCGTGTATGGCGACCGCGTCCATGAAGAAAAAAGCCAGCGGCTTCTTCAATTAAAGCGGTCAATAGATGAAACGCGCGCGAAAAAGGGAGTGCTTCTCATACCATCTTTTTCACTGGAGCGCACCCAGGTTTTACTTTTTGAAATATCCAAGATTGCGGAAGCCTGCCCACCGCCATCGATACCGGTCTATCTAGATTCGCCGCTCGCAATTCGGATAATTGATGTTTTCCGCCGTTATAAGAATCTTATGAATCCCGCCGCCCAGGAACATCTTACAGAAGGCAATAATCCGTTTAATTTCCCCGGACTTACGTTAACCACAGAAATGGGAGAATCGAATCGCATTCACAAGTCGCCCAATCCAAAAATAATCATTGCCGGAGCGGGAATGTCGCACGGCGGACGCGTCAAGCGGCATGAAAAGCGCTACCTAGGAGATAACCACACTACTCTACTTTTTGTCGGTTATCAGGCGCCCGGGTCCCTTGGGCGCCGAATACAAGAGGGCGAGAAAAGGGTGGAAATTAATGGAGAGCATATCACTGTGCGCGCCCGCATAGGGACAGTTACCGGATATTCGGGACATAAAGACAGGGACGGACTTCTTGAGTTCGCGAGCAACGCCGGCGACACTCTTGAAAAGGCCTTCGTAACTATGGGAGAACCGAAGGCATCTCTTTTTCTCGCCCAGCGCATCAAAGATCTTTTGGACATTGAGTCTATAGTTCCGGAAGATGGACAATCTTTTCTTTTAGACTGGTGATGCGCTTGGGGATGCTATCCCGGTAGGACAATGTGGCATCGTCTTGGTTGCGGTTTCTCTCGACAGAATCAACATGACTATGCAAGTGAAAATATGTAGGCGAGGAGCATTGTACAGCGACAGAAACTATGCCACATTGTACTAACCGGGTATAATGCCTCGCATATGTCGCGCAATAAATACATGAATCCGAAACACGTTGCAATGCCGGGCAAGTTTTGCCGCGTGCCGTCAGAATACGGAGTTGTGAAAATCTGCGTTTCCGGCGCGGCGGATACAGGCCACTGCGGACTGGACGCATTCGATAAAGCGCGGGAAATTGGGCGCGAAATCGCTCGGCAGGGAGCGATAATTACAACAGGCGCAACCACAGGATTCCCGCTTTATGCGGCGGGCGGGGCCAAAGATGAGAGCGGTTTTTCCATAGGTTTTTCGCCTGCTTCAACCGAGCGCGAACATGTGGAAACTTACAGACTTCCTCTCGATTATTCGGATGTAATGGTTTACACGGGATTTGGGTACGCGGGTAGGGACTTGCTTCTCGTGCGCTCATCCGATGCCGTGGTTATCGGCTGCGGCCGCATCGGGACTCTGAACGAATTTGCGGTTGCGTTCGAAGACAGGCGTCCATTGGGAATTCTTGAAGGCTCGTGGGAGACCGATGAACTCCTGAAGAACTTCATCGCTTCCGCGCATCGCCCGAACGATAGGCTGATTTTTGAGTCTGACCCGAAAGCGCTGATTGAACGGCTTATCGAGATGGTCATAAAGATTAAAGAGGAGAACAGTCTGGTCTACAACAACCACGACGGCTGGGGAGGAACAGAGAGGAAAGACCAAGTGATACTCTAAAGTATGCCGTATACGGCATTTTGTATTCTGTATGGAATGCAAAATTTAAGAAAAGAAAACCGGATTCATCCCGGAATTTTCTTTAAGCCTTCAGTTGTTTTGCTAGACGTTCGAAAGTCGCTGGGTAATCTTTTGCGAGCGCGGAGAGCGATTTGCGGTCAAGGCCTATTTTTTTCTTTTTGAGTTCGCCGATTAATTTTGAGTATGAAAATCCAACGGTGCGGCTTGCCGCATTGATGCGCAATGTCCAGAGGTTCCTGAACTCGCGTTTCTTTGCGCGGCGGTGCCTGAATGCGGAAGCTCCCGCGTGAGCGATTGCTTCTTTCGCTACGCGCTCTTTCTTTGACCGTCCGAATCGGTACCCTTTTACTTGAGAAAGGATATTCCGTCTCCGCTTAAGTTTTGTGACTCCTCTTTTAACTCGGGACATATTTTTTAGTAGGCAATAGGCATTAGGCAATAGGTAATAAATTCGCAATTTTAGATTAACTCAAGAATCTGCTCCTGTTCTTCCGCGTCATTTCCAGGAAATTCGGATGCTTGTGATGCGTCCGCTCCGCTCCCGTGCGCTTGGCATTGAAATGGTTTTGCCCCGGAGCGCGGGAAAGTATTTTCCCGCTTCGTGTAACGCGCAAACGCTTGGAATACGATTTGTTTGACTTCATCTTTAAAAACTGGCCGTGATTGGCCAGAACGGAACTATACTATCTTTTTCTTTAATAATCAATAACGTCAGAAATTCGGCACATTTCACTGATCAAGTCTTTGTTCTTCTTGCGTCGTAAGCGGTGTCGCAGGTTGTCCCGCCACCTTTGGCTTTTTCTCCGTTTTGGCTGCGGAAGAAGCGCCTTTCGCCCCGCCATCGTGTTCCACAACGACCGAGAGGCCTTTGGGACTTTTCCGTATCTCGTCGGCGATTTTATATGATTCCGGAATAAGCGCGAGAAATCTTTCTAGGCGTTCTTTAAGGAAATTGAATTCCATGTACTTGTATCTGCCCCAGAGGAAAAGGTCTATTTTCGCCCGATGCCCCTCGCGGAGCCAAATGGCAACCTTGGATGCCTTGATGTGCATGTCGCGTTCCGAGGTGCCGATTTTCACTTGGGTTACTTTTGTTTCCGTCACGTGAGACTTCGACTTCGCGTCTTTTTCTTTTTTCTTTTGTTCGTATTTGAACTTGCCGTAGTCGGTTATTTTCGCGACCGGCGGAACGGCGTTCGGCGATATTTCAATAAGGTCCAACCCGAGTTCTCCCGCCTTAGCGACGGCGTCTTTGGTCTGCATCACGCCGAAATTCTCGCCTTCAGGCCCGATGACGCGCACTTCGCGCGCGCGAATGCCGTCGTTCATACGAACGCGCACCTGTTCCTTTTGTGAAGTGTATTTAGTGAATCCCATCCCGTTAGAGGTAGGAAGCTTGCGCTTCCGAACCGAATATAATCTTTAGTAAGAATGTCATCTTTTACAAATGTGTCACACGTATCATACTACGTAACTTCCGTAACCTCTAACGGGACCCATTTAGTTCGAGAATCATATCATTTATAAATGAAACGAGCCACTGATATCCGGTCCTTTACGGAATCAGTGGCCCTGTTAGCTGAAATGATCGTTGGGCAAAGGCAAGGCTAGAGAAGTCGCTTCTTTGCTTTGAGCATTCCTTCCAGCATGACGTCGATTCTCCTTTTTGTCTCGGCCTGTTGGCTTCGGATTAGTGCCACCTCAGTTTCTTCGACATCCGAGGGCAACGCCTTTTGGCTTATCGCCTGCTCCAAGTCGGAGATGCTTTTAAGCAAACGAAGCATGGCATCTTCCATGTTTGGCCATGCCATGGCAGTTTGCCTTTCAGCGAGACGTTGATTATGTTTGATGCTGAACCAAAATATATTCCTACCCCACGGAATATATTTTAAGAGTTTGATCTTGAACATTTGCAACCCTCCTTTTTATAGACATGCACTTAAAAATCACTGACCCTAGAGGGATACTAGGTCTCACAGTACTGCATGTCAATGGAGAACTTTTACGGCAAGCTCTCGCACACCCTACCGTCGCCATCGCGGTCGAGTTTATGGATGTCGTTCTTGTCGCCGCCACAAAGCTCGAAAACGTATTGTGCCTCGGCTTGCGTCTTGAAGCTTGAACAGTTATAGGCATTTTGCAAGCAATTGTAGAGGCCGGAAGCTGGGGTAATCGTTGGCACGGCACTCGGAATATTTTTTGGGTCAATCACTGTAGATTGTGCGCATGCATCGGGAGACCATAATCCCCGCTTGTTTTCACGAGCAGTTTTCTCCGCATCTTTAAATTCTTTCTGATACTTGTACGGCAAATTATATGTGTACTCGTACCCAAAGCCCTCGGCTATCATAAGCTGATTAAAAAGAGTTCCGCCTGCCTGCGCAGGCAGGTCTTCCATAAAAACGTATGCAAGAAGTCGTCCATATTTATCCAAGTCGCCTTGCGAGGGGTCCGTCTCAATCCGTACGTTTTTTCCACTCAATAATTCTTTAGCTTTATCGCTGGCTTGTTTTCCAAAGCACTGTACCGGTTTTCGCGGGTCAACGGTTTCCGGCGTATCCAGTCCGATAAGGCGGATGGTTTCGATTTTTCCTTTCATCTCGACTGCAATCGTATCGCCGTCCACGACTTTTGTTACAGGGTAAAATGTTTCCGAATCTTGGGAAATTGCCGGTGCGGTATTCTGTGCTTTTTCTACTGCCGCCGATTGCGCGACAGGTTCAACATTCCGCATGCGTATTGGAAGCGCGCGGCGTATCGCAAGCCCTAAAAGCGAAGCGATAATAACGAGGCCAATAAGGATTTTTCTATTCATTAGGACAATTGTATCTGATTTAACGATAGGGTAGGATGTGTCTAATGGCAATCAAGTTTGCAATTCTCAAACAAGCAGACGCGCCGGCGCTTCGTGATATACGCGGGCTTTTGGCGCAGGTGCGCAACGGCTCCGAGAAAGAAGTCATAACAATCTCACAGCTTCGGGATGTACTAAAAGATAAGAACACGCTCATTATCGTTGCGAAGGACGGCGTGCGAATCGTTGGAATGGCCATGCTCTGCATCACCGTTCGCATTGGCAGACGGACAGGGCAAATTGAAGACGTGGTTGTTGACAGCGGGTATCGCGGGAGGGGAGTCGGAAAGAAGCTGATGCAAAAACTCATTGATTTAGCGCGCGAGAAAAAGCTCAAGGCAGTCTATCTCACAAGCCGCCCCGCCCGCGTCGCGGCAAACGCTCTCTACCAAAAGCTCGGTTTTGAGAAAAAAGATACTAACGCGTACTGTCTAAAGCTGAACGCATAATCGCGCCAAGACCATTTTGTACACACCCATGGGGTGCAGATGTTGCATTTTAGTGGATAATTGACCCAACAGTGGCTAAACGCTTATGGCTCAATATTTTACTCAAGAATCAGCTGTGTCTCATTTCTTTTACTCCAGCACTAAAAGCGCGCTTTTGTGGCTCGTGGTGCGCGTGTATCTTGGGTACGAATGGCTTATTGCAGGGTGGGACAAAATAAATAATCCGGCGTGGGTGGGGGATTCAGCCGGTGCCGCGATTACGGGCTTCGTTAAAGGCGCTTTGATGAAAACGGTGGAATTTTGCAAGCCGGCGCCGGCGCCTTGTCATCCGGATGTGCAAGGGTGGTACGCGGCATTTCTCCAAAACGTAGTCCTGCCTAGTTCAGAGCTGTGGTCGTACATGATTGCATGGGGAGAAGTTATTGTAGGCGTAGCACTCATACTCGGCCTCTTTGTCGGGCTGGCCGCATTCTTTGGCGCGTTTATGAACCTGAATTTCCTATTGGCCGGCACAGTTTCCGTGAATCCAATATTTCTCACGCTCGGAATATTTCTCGTCTTGGCATGGCGCGTCGCGGGCTACTGGGGCTTAGACCGATATGTGCTTCCGCGCATTTCCCGGCGCGTTACTTCGCAGAGTTATCGTAGTTGAAACGTAAAAAGAAGGTCGACTTTCTTTTCCAGTACGAAGTCATTGCGAGCAACGCGAAGCAATCTAGGGAGCCCTGCTAGACTGTTCTGGATTGCTTCGCTGCGCTCGCAAAGACGGAATTCTGGCAGTCTGACTGCCAGAATTCCAATGAAAAGTTTCTGTTAGCGCAGTTAGAAGCGCAGTCAGATGGCTTGCAAAAAAATCGGGGGGGTAGCATCGGCTTAGGCCGCTATTTTTTGTTGTACCAGCGGTTGGTATGCGGTAGTGGGATTGCCGAGTTGCGGTGCACCCACATGCCGATTTTGGTCAATTTCTTTTGGGAGAATCCAAATGAAAACCCACCACGGAACCGCGGGCTTCCGCGGTTCCACATCGGCGGTGTGCTGCAATACCGCCGCGCAGCTGGGTTTTGCAGTGTTCGGCTAAGTCGACCTTAAGCCACGCCCCGTGAGGGGCAACACTGGGGTTAGGGTCAGCTCAAACTGATGCCTAACCAAAACGCCACTGGGAAGAAGGTATTCCCAGTGGCGGCTTCATTTCTTGCGCCCAACAAACCGCGATGGTTTATGGGGAGAAACCTCATACACGAGGAGACTCCTCCCCCTTTGGGGGAGGAGTCTCCTCGGGAACAACAAACATGCGTACCATGTTTTAGAATGATAGACTGAAAAACATGAGATACATCTCAACCCGTGGCGGAGCGGACCCGCAGAGATTCAAAGAAATCTTGCTTGAAGGGCTTGCTCTGGACGGCGGGCTTTTCGTTCCGGAGCAATATCCGAAATTCACGGACGCGGAGCTTGATGATTTGCGCGGGA
>ERZ1292640.3538-Hain-H43-02um-R1-3538-length-12146-cov-6_pt1 | contig 12146 bp, 10 predicted proteins | sample MGYA00564404_ERZ1292640 | MGnify/ENA primary metagenome ERZ1292640 (study PRJEB36523, sample SAMEA6512636) | groundwater metagenome | collected 2019-01-08 | study: AquaDiva: Metagenomics assemblies of 32 groundwater samples | reverse complement strand
GGGATTAACAGAAGCCGGCATGGGCTCCAAAGGTATTGTAGCGTCGACAGCTGCGTTGTCGGTGCTCCTTCAAGAAGGAATTGGAGACACAATCCGTATTTCGTTGACACCAGAGCCGGGTGGAAGCCGCTCACGGGAAGTGATTGTTGCTCAAGAAATTTTGCAAACTATGGGATTGCGTGCATTTGTGCCACTGGTAGCAGCCTGTCCAGGATGCGGACGTACAACCAGTACCTATTTCCAGGAATTGGCCGAGAGCATTCAGGCTTATGTGCGTGATGAAATGATCGTGTGGCGTGAACAATATGAAGGTGTGGAAAACATGACATTGGCCGTTATGGGTTGTGTAGTCAATGGCCCGGGTGAAAGTAAGCACGCCAATATAGGTATCAGCCTGCCGGGTTCTGGTGAGACTCCGGTTGCTCCCGTATTTGTAGATGGTCAAAAAACTGTGACATTAAAAGGCGATAATATTGCCAACGAATTTCGCCAAATCGTAGATCGCTATGTTAGCGAAAAGTATCCGAGAAAAACTGTCTGATGGCTACCGGAGTTAAAGCAATTCGCGGGATGAATGACATCCTGCCGGATCAATCTTATCGGTGGGAATATTTTGAACAAACAGTACATAAATGGCTTGCCGCCTATGGCTATCGGAACATTCGAACACCCATAGTCGAACAAACTGATCTGTTTATCCGTTCCATTGGCGAAGTAACTGATATTGTTGAGAAAGAGATGTATACCTTTATTGATCATCTCAACAATGACAGCCTAACTTTACGTCCTGAAGGTACGGCATCGTGTGTGCGGGCAGTTATAGAACATAACCTTTTGTATGCGGGACCACAAAGATTATATTATGCTGGCCCGATGTTTAGACATGAGCGACCACAAAAAGGACGATATCGGCAATTTCACCAAGTGGGTGTTGAAGCACTAGGGTATGTGGGACCCGATATTGATGCTGAGTTGATTGTCATGTGTTCCCGCTTATGGGATTTATTGGGAGTCTATGGGTTGCGTCTGGAGATCGGCACATTGGGTAATGCTGAATCACGCGCCCTGCATCGTACTCGCCTGATTAAATATTTTGAGCAGCATCGCGATAATCTAGATGAAGATTCATTAAGACGATTGCATACCAATCCATTGCGCATATTGGATAGCAAAAATCCCAGGATGCAGGGGTTGATTGACAATGCACCTAAGTTAATTGATGACCTGGATGAGGAGTCATGTATTCATTTTGAATCCTTGCAACATATATTGCGTGAACAGGGAATTAATTTTGAGATTAATTTGCGCTTGGTCAGAGGGCTTGATTATTACAATCGATCGGTATTTGAATGGATCACTGACAAGTTGGGTGCACAAGGCACCGTTTGTGCAGGCGGACGATATGATGGTTTGATGGAACAAGTTGGAGGAAAATCCGCTCCAGCTTGTGGCTTTGCGATGGGTATCGAACGATTACTGGCTTTAATGCAGGAATGTGGCGAAAATATAACACCCCCGGCGCCTGATATTTATATTGCTCATCAAGGTGAAGAAGGGGCGGATTATGCCTGGAAGTGTGCTGAATTTCTCCGCGATGAAGGGCTGAATATCATATTGCATTGTGGGGGTGGTAGCTTTAAATCTCAGATGAAGAAAGCGGATGCCATCGGCGCCAGTTATGCCTTGATTATTGGTGATGATGAAGTTAAAGCACAAGAAGTAACTCTTAAACCGCTACGTGAATCCATCGAACAAGCCAGTATGAAATTAAGTGCAGTAACTGAATTAATCAAAAAGTAATCCTTATGTCATCAATGTATTGATGTTCAATATGACAAATAACTCACTTAATTAATTGAATCCAACTTACTCAGGAAGACACGATGGCAACTTATAATCACGAAGACCAAGACAGCATAGACGGGATCAAAACCTGGTGGGACAAGTTTGGTACCGCGATAACTGTTGTATTAACAGCACTTCTGGTTACTATTGGCGGCACACAAGCCTGGAAATATTATCAACAGCAACAGGCACAGCAGGCAGCCGATTTATATGTTTTGTTGCAGCAGGTTCAATTATCCAATGATCCCGCGAGAATCAATGATGCAGCTCATTTACTGACTGAAGGATTTCCATCCAGTGGCTATGCTCCGCGCGCAGCGTTCGTTGCTGCAGAGGCTGATGTCCAAGCAGGTAATAATAAGCGAGCCATACAGAATCTGCAATGGGTCATCGATAATGCAAAAGAGACAGCAATGCACGATCTGGCACGGTTAAGAATTGCCGGTATTTTACTGGATGAAGAAAAATATGATGAAGCCCTGCGACTGATGAGTACACCGCATGACGCAACTTTTGCGGGATTATATTTAGATCGTAAAGGTGACATATTGGCAGCTTCAAAGAAAATTGCTGAGGCGCGGCTCAGCTATCAAGCAGCCATCGATAAGCTCAGTAAAAATAATAATTACTATAATATTGTTCAGATGAAACTGGATGCATTAGGTAATTCTGATTAACCCTTAAAGTGATTGTTTCTTCAAATTTCACCCGGTCTTGGCGACGATTTCTATTTTCAGTATGGATTATTTTGCTACTGACTGGATGTAGTAGCATGAATCCATTCGACATGCGTATCATTGAATCAATGGGTGCCCAGCTGTCAGATCTTTTTGTTAAAGAAGAAGTGATCGTATTTGAAAAAGAAGAACTGGATGCTCTAAAAGCAGCCGATCGTATTCCTTTGAAATGGAAAGACAAGGTCAGTGAGAATAAGATCGCGTCTTTTTATGTCGTCTACGACCAAGGAGCACTATATGCTGCGGATGAAGATGGAAAACTCACAAAGTATGATGCTGCCACCGGCAAACAATTATGGCAAATTAAAACGAAAAATAAATTTTCGGCTGGGGTCGGTATCGGTGAAGGATTAATCCTAATTGGAACATTTAAGGGGGAAATCCTTGCATATAATGAGTCTGGCCATATGCTATGGCAATCGCCTGTCACCAGTGAGATCCTGAGTCCGCCTCAAGTACAAAATGATATCGTTGTTGTGCGCACTGTCGATGGGCGTATTTTTGGACTCGATGCTATTGATGGAAAACGTAAATGGATTTATCAAGGGGCAACTCCTTCGCTGACTGTACGCAGTACCGCTGGGATAACGCTCGCACACGGTGCTGTATTTGCTGGCTTTCCTGGCGGGAAATTGATAGCAATGAGCCAGTTTAATGGAAATGTGGGTTGGGAAGTGGCCGTTTCACAGCCACGTGGCGTAACAGAACTTGAACGGATGACAGATATTACAAGCTCGCCGGTGATCAATAACCAATTTGTTTGTGCAGTGGCTTACCAAGGCCGTGTGGCATGCTTCGCAATTAATGATGGCGCGAGTATATGGGCACGCGAATCTTCCAGTAGTGCAGGGTTGGCTATGGATAATGATTATGTCTATGTAACTGAGGATAAGGGTATCGTTGCCGCTTATGACATGCGCAGCGGTGCCAGCATGTGGAAACAGAGCCGATTGGGGAGTAAAAAATTAACACAACCTGTCTTAAAAGGACAATATATTGTTGTGGGAGATGATCAAGGCTATGTCAATTTATTACGGAATTATGATGGTGCATTGGTAGCCCGCTCAGCTACGGATGGCAGTAGCATTCAGACTGTGCCCAGCCTATTGCCTGATGGATTTGCAGTACAAACATCCAAAGGTGGTATCTACGCTTTTAGTACACAATTTTAGAAATTCTTGGAGTCTTTCTGGATCTTAAAGATTCGCCTATACTCTAATCCTGGCATTCACGTTCTTTCCACTTAATGATACCCATCGTGTATGGCACCGGTAGCATAAAATGATGAAACCCACACTTGTCTTGGTTGGTCGTCCCAATGTGGGCAAATCAACCTTATTTAACCGCCTTACCCGTACCCGTGATGCCATTGTCGCTGATATTCCTGGTTTGACACGGGATCGCCATTATGGTCAAGGCAGGGTGGGTGATAAGCCTTATTTGGTGATGGATACCGGAGGCTTTGAACCGGTCATTAAAGAAGGCATTTTACATGCCATGGCGAAGCAGACATTGCAAGCAATTGATGAGGCAGACAAAGTACTGTTTATTGTCGATGGCCGCCAAGGGGTAACTGCCCATGACAAAATTATTGCCGAGCAATTGCGGAAATCCGGGCAAAATATTCTGCTGGTTGTGAATAAAACGGAAGGCATGGCGATTGCCGTTGTTACAGCAGAATTTTATGAATTAGGTTTGGGCGAGCCCTGTGCAGTGTCAGCCATGCATGGCGATCATATTAAAGAGCTTGCAGACTGGGCTTTGGCAGATTTCCCGGATGCTGAAGAAGAATCGCCAGAAAGCAAACATCCGAAAATCGCTATTGTAGGACGCCCCAACGTTGGCAAATCCACACTCATCAACACTTTACTGGGTGAAGAGCGTGTGATTGCATTTGATCAGCCTGGCACAACGCGCGATAGTATTTATATTGATTTTGAGCATAAAGAAAAACACTATACGTTGATTGATACGGCTGGCCTACGGCGCCGTGGCCAGGTACATGAAACCATTGAAAAATTTTCAGTCATCAAGACCCTGCAGACCATTGAAGATGCCAATGTTGTCGTGCTGGTACTGGATGCAAGAAATGAGATTTCTGATCAGGATGCACATATTGCAGGATTTATATTGGAAGCAGGACGTGCCTTAGTTATTGTGGTTAACAAATGGGATGGTCTGGATGAATATCAGCGAGACACCATCAAACTTGAGTTGACCCGCAAACTGGCATTTCTGAATTTTGCACAACTGCACTATATCTCTGCATTGCACGGCACGGGTTTAAACAATCTGTTGCCGTCGATTGATGCGGCCTATGCCGCTGCCATGGCGGATTTATCGACACCCAAGTTGACCCGTGCTTTGATAGCGGCGGTCGAGAAACACCCACCACCACGTGGCGGCATGTCGCGTCCTAAAATGCGCTATGCCCATCAGGGGGGATCCAATCCACCTTTGATTATCGTGCATGGCAGTATGCTTAATCATGTGCCAGAAAGCTATCGACGCTATCTGGAAAATACTTTTCGTGACGTTTTTAAACTGAAAGGCACTCCGCTACGGGTTGATTTTAAAGTCGGACACAATCCTTATGCCGACAAAAAACCTGCCCCGCTGACTGAAACCGAAGCCCGGCGTGCGCATAGCCGACGTCGACGCAACCGGAAGAAATATGGTTAATCAAAAATATAAAATGCCGGTTTGCTGGTTTCAATAGTTATCGGTCAGAGACATGACAGGCCAAATCTGCACTATAGCCATTTATTGTGATCTTCACTAATGGCTGGTAATGTTGTTACAACAAAAGAATGCGCTATTCTGGATCTAATGGATTGCAAGCAATGCTCACGCTTATCCCAATTCCTGGAATCAGTAAAAGCCAAACATCCTGACTATCATGCGCGGCCCGTCAGCGCTTTCGGTGATATTAATCCTAAACTTTTAATTGTCGGGCTGGCACCCGGTATGCATGGCGCCAACCGCACTGGCCGGCCATTTACCGGTGATTATGCAGGAATTCTGCTGTACCAGACATTGCATAAATTCGGTTTTGCCACTCAAAGCGAAGCTCTTGCAATGAACGACGGACTGCAATTATCAGGATGCCGCATCACCAATGCGGTGAAATGCCTACCACCGGAAAACAAACCCATTCCTCAGGAAATTAAGCAATGTAATCACTATCTCACGGCAGAAATGGACGCATTCATTCAGCATGATGGGATGGCATTGCTCGCACTTGGAACAGTCGCACATCAAGCGGTATTGATGAGTTTGCGTCTTAAATTAAAGGATTATCCGTTTGGGCATGGCGCGATTCATCATTTACCATTGGAGAATAGCCTGAAACTCTATGACAGCTATCACTGCAGCCGCTACAATACGCAAACCAAACGCCTCACAACGGAAATGTTTGAGCAGGTATTTGATAAAATCGTTGCAGATATTCGATCATAATCACATCAGTAAGAAGGAGAGAATTTATATGCCCTATGTCAATATCCGCGTTGCCGGAACGTTAACGCGCGAACAAAAAAAGCAAATTGCTGCAGAATTGACCGATACGCTTGAACGCGTCGCCAAGAAACCAAAGTCCTATACTTATATCAGTTTTGATGAAATTCCCGATGAAAATTGGGCAATTGGAGGAAAACTGCTCGGCAGCGAGGATTAAGCAGTTTGTCAAACACCGGTTTTAATGCCAAGGAAATTTGTGTAAATCTACCGCTTCAGCCGGGTGTTTATCGCATGATAAACGCCAAAGGCGAAGTGATCTATGTTGGGAAAGCGGTTAGTCTCAGAAAACGCGTCTCTTCCTATTTTCAGAAAACCAATCTGGGGCCCAGAACACAACTCATGATTTCGCAAGTAACCGGGATTGAAACAACGGTTACTCGCTCTGAAGCCGAAGCGCTGCTACTTGAAAACAATCTGATCAAAAGCCTGAAGCCGCGCTATAACATCATATTCCGGGATGATAAATCCTATCCTTATGTCATTCTCAGCGGTCATCAATTTCCCCGCTTAGGCTTTTATCGCGGCGTGCTGGATAAGACGCATCAGTATTTTGGGCCCTATCCCAATGCGGGCATTGTCAGAGAAAGTATACAATTATTACAAAAAGTATTCCGGCTGCGTACCTGCGAAGACAGTGTTTTCAGCAATCGCACACGCCCTTGTTTGCTGTTCCAGATTAAAAGATGCAGCGGACCTTGTATCAATCAGATCTCCCAACAAGCCTATCAGAATGATGTCAGAAACGCTGAATTGTTTCTACAAGGCAAGCAAACTGAAGTCATGGAAGTCATCGCAGTCAAGATGCAACAAGCTGCAGATCGTACGGAATATGAGCAGGCTGCTTTATTACGGGATCAAATTCAGGTTTTACGAAAAATTCGGGAAAAACAATTTGTCGATAGCGGGAAAGCACTGGATGCGGATGTCATTGCTTGTGTGCTGATGAAAGATGGTTCTGGAAAGGTCTGTGTCAATCTTGCCATGATTAGAGGCGGACGACATTTGGGCGACAAGAGTTTTTTTCCTCAGAATGCTGATGATTATACTCCGGTCAGTGTTGTTGAAGCATTTCTGGCGCAACATTATTTGAACAGGAACGCGCCGCCGTTGATTATCCTGGGAGAGAAAATCAAACGTGAAACGCTACAAGAATTATTAACCGAGCAATGCGGGCATAAAATTGCGATTAATTCAAATCCTGTGGGTGAGAAGCGGGTATGGCTCGAAATGGCGATCGAGAATGCACAGCTGGCGCTCCAACAAATGATGAGCCGACAGGCTAGCCAGGAAAAACGCTTGTCGGCGCTACAGCAGGAATTGCAAATGCCTGGTTTAAATCGTATTGAATGCTTTGATATCAGTCATACACTGGGTGAAGCGACGGTTGCATCATGTGTTGTGTACGATAATTATTCAATGCGGAATAATGAATATCGCCGTTATAACATTGAAGGAATCACTCCCGGCGATGATTATGCCGCCATGCGGGAAGCGCTTTCCCGGCGCTATCAAAAGATTGTAAGTGGTGAAGGGCGATTACCTGATCTGATTCTGATTGATGGTGGGAAAGGGCAGATCACAGCAGCACAGGAAGCTTTACAGGAGCTGGGTATCAATGAGGCGAATTTATTAGGTGTAGCCAAAGGTGAAGAGCGTAAACCTGGTTTGGAACAATTGATTTTCCCCTCGCCTAAAAAGCCGTTACAATTACCTAGTGAGCATGCTGCGTTACACCTGATCCAGCAAATTCGCGATGAAGCGCATCGTTTTGCGATTCAAGGTCATCGCGGCCGGCGTGGCAAAGCCAGAACCAGTTCAAGTCTGGAGAATATCGGCGGCGTTGGCGCTAAGCGCAGGCAACGTTTATTGGGTCGATTTGGTGGCTTGAAAGGGGTTTTAACCGCAAGTATCGAAGAACTACAGCAAACAGAAGGAATCAGCCGGAAGCTAGCAGAAAAAATATACAAAGAATTGCATTAATTTTGGGCTCTGAATATCAATTCAGACCGCTATCCTTATAATCAATCCGTTTTGGCCACAATCATGCCTTGTAATCTACCCAATCTACTCACATGGCTAAGAATACTTGCCATCCCGTTATTTGTCGGCATTTTCTATTTACCGCATTCCTGGTTATCTCCCGTTAACCAGAATCTGGTGGCTACTCTGATTTTCGCCGGCGCAGCCATTACTGATTGGCTGGATGGTTATCTGGCGCGCGTTTTAAATCAAACTTCTGCTTTTGGCGCATTTCTTGATCCGGTTGCCGACAAATTGATGGTTTCTGCTGCATTGATCGTATTGGTATACCTGGGACGGCTGGATGCGCCGATTGCCTTAATCATCATCGGACGCGAGATTACCGTGTCAGCATTACGTGAATGGATGGCGCAAATCGGTCAATCGAAGAACGTCGCGGTATCTTTTCTGGGTAAAATCAAAACCACGTCACAAATGATCGCAATCCCTCTGCTGCTTTATCATGAGAGTATTGGCGAAAACTTTAATTCTCAGGTAATAGGCACATGGCTTATATATATAGCAGCCATTCTAACCCTATGGTCTATGTTCTATTATTTAAAAGCTTCCATACCGCAGGCGCTCAAAAGTGAAAAAAAGAACTTTTAATCGTTACGCACTTAACATGCGCTAAATAATGAAAATCTGGATTGATGCAGATGCCTGTCCCGCAGTGATTAAAGAAATCTTGTTTAGAGCTGCTGAAAGAACAAAGCGGCATTTGATGCTGATCGCTAATCATCCTGTATATATACCGTCATCACCGTTTATCCGGATGTATCAAGTGGAATCCGGGTTTGATGTGGCTGACAATGAAATTATCAAAAGAATGGATAAAGGCGATCTCGTTATTACCAGTGATATCCCCTTGGCAGCAGAAGTTATAAAAAAAGAGGGCGTTGTGCTGAGCCCCCGAGGCGAGTTGTATACCAAGGAAAATATAGACTCACGATTAAGCATGAGAAATTTTATGGAAAATCTGCGCGCCAGTGGAGTTGATACCGGCGGCTTGTCTGCTTTAAATCAGAATGATCGCAAATCTTTCGCTGATCAACTGGATAAATTATTAGCACAATAAATTCAGTCAATGAATGTAGTTGGAGCTTACTGACTGACTCAATTAATAGATCATTAATTTGTTTCCTGGTACTGATATTCAAGGAAACTTTCATACTTTCCCCATATTGGATAATACACAGTGTTGTCTAAATACTATCAAAAGATTCTAAATCAATAAAAGATTGCAACGGCATAGTAATTTGTGCAATACTATTTGTACGGTATTATCTTGTATCATATACTAGATATAGTGGTTTTAAGAGAAAAGTATTATTTCATTGAATCAATGGAAATTTTTATTCTTTCTCATGAATAATGAATCAGGAGGGATCATCTATGCAGCTTGCAACAGAACATACTAACCTCAAACCTATTTCTGGAAGTCAAAGTTTTACAGATTCTAACAGTCAAAATTCCCGCTTTTCCCAATATAGAGTTATCCGGCGCAATGGCGCGGTGGTTGCATTTGAGCCTGGCAAGATATCGGTCGCCATGACCAAAGCCTTTATAGCCGTCGATGGCGGTCAAGGAGCAGCATCGGTAAGAGTACGTGAGGTGGTTGCAAGTTTAACGAACGATGTGGTTAACGCATTACTCCGTCGTCAGCCCGATAGCGGTACTTTCCATATTGAAGATATTCAGGATCAAGTCGAACTTGCCTTAATGCGCTCAGGCGAACATGATGTGGCGCGGGCTTATGTGCTGTATCGCGAAGAGCGTGCGCGTGAAAGGGCCAGGCTGAAACAGAAATCCGCTGGCGAAACTGCGGCGGAAACGCTCTATGTGGTGGATAACGGGCAAAGGGCGCCCCTGGATATGGCGAAGTTATCCGCATTGATCGAGTCTTCGTGTGCCGGATTGGGAAAGGCCGTGGATCCTGCATTGATTCTGAAAGGCACCTTAAAGGATTTGTATGACGGCGTACCGCTGGATGAGGTCAGAAAATCCGTGATTCTGTCCGCGCGGGTGTTGATCGAAAAGGATCCTGACTACAGCCATGTCACAGCGCGATTATTGTTGCATAACATGCGCCATGAAGTGCTGGGCGAGGAGGTCTCGCAGCAGGCGATGCAGTCGCGGTATCAAGACTATTTCCCGGTCTTCATTAAACGCGGTATTGAAGCCGAATTGCTCGATCAGCGCCTGGCGCAGTTCGATTTGGCGCGCCTGGCTGAGGCGCTGGACGCCGAGCGGGATCTGCAATTTGATTATCTGGGGCTGCAAACCCTGTATGACCGGTATTTCCTGCATATCAAAGAACAACGCATCGAATTGCCGCAGGCTTTCTTTATGCGTGTGGCGATGGGCCTGGCGCTGAATGAAATCGACCGGGAAGCGCGCGCCGTGGAGTTTTATCAGGTGTTATCCAGCTTTGATTTCATGAGCTCGACACCGACCTTGTTCAATTCCGGCACTTGCCGCTCGCAATTGTCATCGTGTTATCTCACTACGGTGCCGGACGATCTGGACGGTATCTATGAGGCCATCAAGGAGAACGCTTTGCTGGCCAAATACGCGGGAGGACTGGGCAACGACTGGACATCGGTGCGCGCCATGGGTGCGCGCATCAAGGGCACCAACGGCAAATCGCAGGGGGTCGTGCCGTTTCTCAAAGTGGTATCCGACACGGCGGTGGCCGTCAACCAGGGCGGCAAGCGCAAAGGCGCGGTATGCGCTTATCTGGAATGCTGGCATCTGGATATCGAGGAATTTCTGGAATTGCGCAAAAATACCGGCGACGACCGGCGCCGCACGCACGATATGAATACCGCCACCTGGATTCCCGATTTGTTTATGAAGCGGGTGATGGACGGCGGTGACTGGACATTGTGATCGCCTTCGGATGTACCCGATTTGCACGATAAATTCGGGCAGCAATTTGAACAGGCGTATCTGGCTTATGAAGCCAAGGTTGAGCGCGGCGAGCTGCCGCTGTACAAAAAAATCCCGGCGGTGCAATTGTGGCGCAAGATGCTGAGCATGCTGTTTGAGACAGGGCATCCGTGGATCACTTTTAAAGATCCGTGCAATATCCGCTCGCCGCAAAATCATATCGGCGTGGTGCACAGTTCGAATTTATGCACGGAAATCACGTTGAATACCAATGATAAAGAGATTGCCGTGTGCAATCTGGGGTCGGTCAATCTGGTGGCGCATCTGAAGGATGGCGCGCTGGATGCAGATAAATTGAAGCGCACGATCCGTGTTGCCATGCGCATGCTGGATAACGTCATCGATATCAATTTCTATGCCGTGGCCAAAGCCAGAAACGCCAATCTCAAGCACCGCCCGGTCGGATTGGGGATCATGGGATTCCAGGATTGCCTGCACCAACTGGGTATTCCGTATGGCTCGAACGAAGCGGTGGAATTTGCCGACCGTTCGATGGAAGCGGTGGCTTATCAGGCTTATTGGGCTTCGACCGAATTGGCCGAGGAGCGTGGCCACTATAGCACTTACAAAGGCAGTTTGTGGGATCGCGGTATTCTGCCGCTCGATACATTGGAAATTCTGCGCCAGGAGCGCGGCGGCTTTGTCGAAGCGGATTTATCCGCCACGCTGGATTGGGATGCATTGCGTCAACGGATTAAAGAACACGGCATGCGTAATTCCAACTGCCTGGCGATCGCGCCGACCGCGACGATCTCCAATATCGTCGGTGTTTCAGCCAGCATTGAACCGACTTATCAGAATCTGTACGTCAAGTCCAATTTGTCCGGTGAATTCACGATTGCCAATAAATCCCTGGTGAATGATCTGAAAAAGCTCAATCTTTGGGATGAAGTCATGATTGCGGATCTGAAATATTTTGACGGCGCGATCAGCAAAATCGACCGCATCCCGGAAAATATCCGCACGCTGTATGCCACCGCGTTTGAAATGGACCCGGGCTGGTTGATTGAAGCTGGCGCGCGGCGGCAGAAATGGATCGATCAATCGCAATCGTTGAATATTTACATGGCAGGC
>ERZ1292640.3536-Hain-H43-02um-R1-3536-length-12148-cov-5_pt1 | contig 12148 bp, 8 predicted proteins | sample MGYA00564404_ERZ1292640 | MGnify/ENA primary metagenome ERZ1292640 (study PRJEB36523, sample SAMEA6512636) | groundwater metagenome | collected 2019-01-08 | study: AquaDiva: Metagenomics assemblies of 32 groundwater samples | reverse complement strand
TGGGGCTCGCCCCCATCGTCGGCGTCACGCTCCCGTTTGTGAGCTACGGCGGCTCGAGCATGCTCAGCGCGTGGCTGATGACCGGCCTGATTATCAACATCGCCATCCGCAGGCCCGAGCCGGTGTTCAACCAGTCGTTTGAGTTTGACGGGGAGTGACAATCTCGATGAACCCGAAAGACCAAGAGCGCGGGTACATCGAGCTCGGGGATCAGGTCGTCGTCCTTTCATCTCGGAAAGGTGCGAAGAGGGTGTTGCCCTGGGCGAGGCTGGGTTTGGCGATTCTCGCGGGAGCGCTGTACTACAAGCGGTATGATCCTGCGCTCGAGGTACTATTTGGGATTGGCCTCGGGACCGTGTTCAAGGTGTACATCTGGGATTGTGGGATGGCGCTCATTCGCCCGCGTCCTCGCGTCTATCTGGACCGAAACGGGCTCTCATACTCCAACGCCTGGGGCTTCACGACCACCACGCTTTGGGACGAGGTGAGGGGCATTCATGTCCGAAGGCACCCATGGAGCGTTTTCGACTGCATCGCTGTCGAGGTCGACATGAAGCTCTGGCTGTCCCGCCGAGGATGGCTTCAGCACAGTCTGGGGGGCTATCTCGCCGATGTGTCAATGCGGTACTACGGAGTGAAGACGCCGGTGTACATGTACGCATACCGCATCGGGGTGTCGCCGCAGGTGTTTGTCTCACTCGTCCAGTCGTGTGCAGGTTGGGCGGAGCCAGAGGAGCCGGATCCCGAATCGGAGTAGATTCGCGCAGCGCTTGCCGTGTCTGGAGCGGCACGGGCGGCGACCCCTCCGTACTATCGCCCGATGGGTGTGCCGCCCGTCCAAAGGGAGTTCGATTTGACCAGCCCCACAGGCCCCAAGCCCGCCCAATCACGCAAAGAACCGCGTGAAATCGCCGCCATTCTGCCCGCGGCGGCCCCCGCTCCGCTCGTGCCGCCACCCGCCTTTCTCCAGGCCTGCGAGGCGCAAGGGATCCTGTTCGAACCAGGCGACATCGAACGCCTTGGAACCTACCTCGCGCTCCTGCTCCAGGCCAACGAATCCATGAATCTCACCGCCGTTCGCGACCCCGAACTGGCCTGGACCCGCCATATCTTCGACTCTCTCACGCTTCTGGGCATGCTCGCCGACCTCCCCGATGGCTCGCACGTCATCGACGTTGGCTCGGGCGGCGGGCTCCCGGGGCTCCCTTTGGCCTGTGGTATGCCTCAACTGTCGTTCACACTCCTGGAATCCTCGGGCAAGAAGGTTGCGTTTCTCAAGCGTGCCGCCGAACTCCTGGGACTCAAGAACGTCCGCGTCGTGCAGGAGCGCGCCGAAGTTGCCGGCCAGACCCGCGGCCCGGATGGACACCGCGAGGCGTACGACGCGGTGCTCGCCCGTGCCGTCGGACGACTCAACGTCCTCGCCGAACTCACGGTGCCCTTGTGCAAGATTGGCGGGCGAATCCTGCTCACCAAGGGAGCACAGGCCCCCGAGGAAGTGGCCGAAGCCGCCAAGGCGCTCCACGAACTCAAGGCCGTCTACGTCTCGACGATCGAGACACCGACAGGCCACGTCGTCGCCCTTGAGAAGTCCTCGGCCACACCGCGCTCGTACCCGCGTGCCGACGGCGAGCCCGCCCGCGTGCCCATCGGCGGCAAAGAAGAGCCATCCAAACCCGAGTCCCGTAGTCCACCCAGGGGCACATCCAGGAGCGCCTCGTGGGGCCCATCGGCGCCCGAGAGCCCCACGAAGGCCAAGCCCAAATGACCATGGCCGCCCGCGAACTCCTCGGGCCCGACGGCCCCGTCGCTGAACGGCTGGGCCCATCCTTTGAATCCCGCCCCGAGCAGGGCGAGGTCGCCCAGGCGATCGCGCGAGCCTTCGAAGAAAAGTCCATCCTCCTCGTCGAGGCCGGCACCGGCGTGGGCAAAAGCTTCGCCTATCTCGTCCCCGCGATGCTTCGAGCCATGGCCGGCGAAACCGTCGTCATCGCCACGCACACCATCGCGCTCCAGGAGCAGCTCGTCAAGAAGGACGTCCCACTCCTCCGAGAACTCCTCGACCCCGCCGCCGCTCCCGACCTCACCGACGATGAAGACTTCCAGCGCGCCAAGATCCGCCCGATCCTGGTGAAGGGTCGCGGCAACTACCTGAGCATCCGGCGCCTGCGCCAGGCCAGCCAGCGCCAGGACAAACTCTTCGCCGACCCCGCCGCCCGGCGCTCGCTGCACGTCATCGAGGACTGGGCTGCCGAGACGCTCGAGGGCACGCTCAGCACGCTCCCGCCCTTGGAGCGCCCCGGCGTGTGGGACAAGGTCGAGAGTGACACGGGCAACTGCATGGGCCGCAAGTGCCCGACCCACAACATCTGCTTCTACCAGAACGCCCGCCGCCGGCTCGAGCGTGCCAACCTCTTGATCTGCAACCACGCCCTCTTCTTCAGCGATTTGGCGATGCGGGCGCAGGAGGTCGGCTTCCTCCCCAAATATCAGCACGTCGTGCTCGACGCTGCCCACAACGTCGAGGACGTCGCCAGCGAGCATTTCGGCGTCTCCCTCGCCGAGGGACGCATCAACCACCTCCTCCACACCCTCCACGCCTCGCGCGCCGGCAAGGGCTTTCTCCCCCACCTCGCCGCCAACAGCACCGCCCCCGAGCGCGTCGACGCCGCCATCCATCTCGTCTCTCGCGCCGAAGCGGCGAGCCGCACGTTCTTCGAATCCGCGCTCGAACTGCTCCCCCGGCGCGGCTCCTCCTGGGGCGGTGGGGGGGCCGAGCCCGGCACGATTCGGTATCGACAGCCCGGACTCCTCTCGCCCGATCTGGCGACCGCCATGTCGCAGCTCTCCCTCGCGCTTTTCAACCTCCGCGACGCCACCAAGCTCGAGGCCGACCAGTACGAGCTCAACTCCTACTCGCAGCGCGCCCGCATGATCGCCGAGGCCGCCGTGACTCTGACCGAGCAGAAGCTCGCGGGTTGTGCCTACTGGGTCGAGGCCGGGGGCGACTCAGAGCTCTTGGGCGGGCGCTCGCGAAGAGTCACCGTCGCCTGCGCCCCCGTCGAGGTCGCCCCGCTCCTCAAGCAGCACCTCTTCTCCCGCGAGCACAGCGTCGTGCTCACCAGCGCCACCCTCGCGACTCGCGCCCGCGCCGAAGGCGTCACCGAGAGCAGCGAGCACGCCGAAACCGCCTTCAGCCACGCCATGACCCGCCTGGGCTGCGACGCCCTCACCGAGCGCACCGTCCGCACCCTGCAGGTGGGAAGCCCGTTCGATTACGCCGCACAGGTGCAGCTCATCGTCGACGTGCGCGTCGATGTCGCCAGGCCCGCCCGGCGCCCCGCGCCAGACTCCGACGATGCGGAGTTCAGCCAGCTGCCCCCTGCCGCGTCCACCGGTTCATACACCGACAGGCTCTCGGCGTGCATCCTCGAGCACGTCAAAGAGTCCTGCGGCGGCGCCTTCGTCCTCTTCACCAGCTTCGCCGCCCTCAACGCCGTCGCCCGCGTCCTGCGCCCAAATCTCGACGCCCTGGGCTATCCGATGCTCGCCCAGGGTCTCGACGGCTCGCGCGAGGAGATCCTCCGCCGGTTCCGCGAGAACGATTCGAGCGTGCTGCTCGGGGCCGCAAGCTTCTGGCAGGGCGTCGACGTGCGCGGCAGGGCTCTCCGCAATGTCATCATCACCAAGCTGCCCTTCGACCCGCCCGACCGCCCGCTCACCGAGGCCCGGGGCGAGCTCATCCGCGAACGCGGCGGCAATCCCTTCATGGAAGACGCCATCCCACGCGCGCTCATCCGCTTCAAGCAGGGGTTCGGCCGCCTCATCCGCAGCAAGGAAGATCGCGGGCGCGTCGTCGTGCTCGACCCGCGTCTGGTCACCGCCCGCTACGGACGCCTCTTCCTGAACGCTCTGCCGCCCGGGGTTCCTGTCCACAGGGTCGATGGCCCGCTCGACATGGAGTAGGCCGCGACGTGCTCAGCACGGCGTTTCAAAGGCCCGGACGAACGCGTCGTAGTCGAAGAAATCGGAGGTGCCGTCCTCGTCGAAATCGGGCGACTTGCCCGGGGCACACTCAAGACCCTCAAAGCACCGCACGAAGTCGTTGTAATCGAAGAAATCGACGCTGCCGTCGCAGTTGAAATCCGCGGGGCAGATCAGCAGGTCAAAGGGCCCGGACGTCACCGGCCCGCAGGGTCCGCTCACCACGCACGAGTACCCGTCGACTCCCCGTCCCGCATCGCCGGGGCCCACCGAAGCGAACGCGAGCGTGCTCGTCATCCCATCGGCAGACGTTGAGATCGACACGCCAGGCCCGGGCGTCACCGCGCCAGCGCCCTTCCGCCAGGCGAATGTGTAAGGCCCGGCGCCCGTCGCCGTCACGCTAAAGCTCGCCGTTCCCCCGGGGCACGTCGCAACCGACGCCCCGCCCGAGAGCACCGGCGCGATGCACGGCACGTACTCCACGCGCAGCGAGGGTCTGGTCTCAACCGAGGTGCTCTCACGGCTCACAAACTGCCGTGCGCTCCCGCGTGTCGATTCGTTGTTGCGGATCAGCCAGCCGAAATTCGTCGCGGGGCTGTTCACCCATCCCGTCACGTCGCTCACCATGCGCCCCGTCGACGCCCAGGTGTTGTAGCCGGCCGTGCGCGAAACGCCGCGCGATGAGCTCACGGTGGCGTCAAAGTCGCCGCCCTCGTTCGTCCAGGGGATGTCGGGATAGAACCGCTTGTGCCAGTTGGCATCGCCGGGGAGACTGTTGGCCCCGCTCCCGCCCGAGGACTCCGACTCACCCTCGCCCCACGACGCCAGCAGGCGATAAAGGCCGACGGTCGGATTCGACGCGCCCGAGCCGCCCCGGACCATGTACATGGTCACCGACGCACTCACGATCGTCGAGCCCGGAGGGATCTGGCTGAGGTCAAACCGCACCAGCCCGCGCTGGACCAGATCAGCCCGAATCGCGGTCCGCCCGGCGAAGATCGGCCCCTTGCCGTTGCTCAGGTCGAACGCCGGCGCGAGGTTGTTCAGGAGAATCGTGTTGTCGGCCGCCGGGGTGACGGTCAGCACCTGCGGCTGTGCACTCGCGGTCGGGGCGATTCCCGTCCACCCAACAAGTGCCGATAGGCTGGCGACGCTGAAAACGCAGGCAACACCCTGATTGGCAAACCACTTCATAAACCCTTGCTCCTCCGGCGATTGTTGGCGCTCCACCCTCGGCTGGCCCGCACGATACCCCATCGGCCGCCGTTCGCAATGGCGATCATCAAAACCCGCCTTCAATTCCACCGGTGTTCGGACTTTATTCTGGCTGGTTTGGCGGATTTTTGGGTGTCCGATCGGCTATGCTGGGGGCCCTTCCGTTCCCCGGGCAAACGCTCGCCCCGAGCGACCTGCCCTCCTTCGGAGACCTTCCTTCCATGCTTGGCCGAATCTTCAAGGCGTACGACATCCGCGGCACCGTTCCCGACATGCTCAACGAGCAGATGGCGTGGCAGATCGGATTCGGGAGCAGCAAGTTCCTCCTCCAGGACGCCGCCGCCGCCGGCGACACCAGCCCCATGATGAAAAACGTCGTGGTCGGGCGCGACATGCGGACCCACTCGCCGGGGCTCTCCAAGGCCCTCATGCAGGGCATCCGCGACCACGGGGGCGACGTGATCGATGTCGGCATGGTCGACACCTCCTTCATCTACTTCGCCGTCAACCACCTCGACTGCGCGGGCGGCGTCATGGTCACCGCCAGCCACAACCCTCCCAACTACAACGGCTTCAAAATCAGCAAGCGCAAGGCCAAGCCCGTGGGCGAGGCCTCGGGCCTCGCCGATGTCCGCAAGTACGCCGCCATGGTCGACAAACAGACGATGCAGTCCGCCGGCGGACGCTACGAGGCCCGCGACCTCTGGGCCGCGTACACCGACCACGTCCGCAGCTTCCTCCGCCTCTCGGGCGGCAAAAAGCTCAAGGTCGTCATCGACGCGAGCAACGGCATGGCCGGCACGATGATCCCCAAAATCTTCGGCAAAGAGTCCTCGCTTGGGGCGGCGGCTGGGCTCGAGATCATCCCGCTCCACTTCGACAACACCAAGGGCACCTTCGTCCACGAGCCCAACCCGCTCGTCGCCGCCAACATGAAGTGGACCCAGGACGCCGTGCTCAAGCACAAGGCCGACGTGGGCTTCTGCTACGACGGCGACGCCGACCGGTGCTTCGCCGTCGACGAGAAGGGGCACATCGTCGGGTGCGACCACCTCACCGTGCTCATGGGCAAGTACTTCCTCAAGGACCACGCCGCCAGCAGCATCGCCTACGACCTCCGCTCGACCAAGGCGGTCGAGGAGGACATCACCAAGGCGGGCGGCAGGCCCGTGCGGGGCAAGGTCGGCCACGTCAACATGAAGGCCGCCCTCGCCGAGCACGGCTGCATCTTCGGGGGCGAGCTCTCGGGACACTTCTACTTCCGCGATAACTTCAACGCCGACTCGGGCGCGATCGCGATGTGCGTGATCCTGTCGATCCTCTCGCAGAGCGGCAAGCACCTCAGCGACCTCATCAAGCCCATCGCCCGCTACGCCCAGTCGGGTGAGATCAACTTCAACATCGAGGACAAGGACGGAGCGTTGAACGCCCTCAAGAAGGAGTACGGGCTCAATAGCCCCTCGGGCGGCAAGATCGACGAGCTCGACGGCGTCACCATCGACTGCTTCACCCGCCACGGCTGGTGGGCCAACATCCGCAAAAGCAACACCGAGCCCCTCCTGCGCCTCAACGCCGAAGCCAAGGACAAACAGACGCTCGACAAAACCGTGGCGATGCTGTCACCCAGATTGGGACATAAGGTCGATCACTAAGGGAGAGACGAAGAGATAGAGAGACGAAGTGGGAAGCGGTGGTGGGGGTGGGCCGAAACCGGCGGCGACGTTTTCCTAGTCTTCTCTGTCCTGTCTTCACTCCGTCTCTTCGTCTCTCCTTCTCTCCGTCTCTTCCTCCCCCCATGACCCTCCAGGAATTCCTCCAACACTGGAACCTCGTCGAGAACCCGTTCCAGGGCGAGGAGGCCCGCACGGATCGGGTTTTCGGGCGCATGAACGGCCAGGGCGGCAAGGCCCTCTCCGTTCCCGTCAATCTCGGCGGCAATGCCGCCTACCACGCCGACTTTGATCGCGTCATGGGCGACCTGCGGGCTCCCAGCTCGGCCGTCGTCTTCGGCGAGAAGGGCAGCGGCAAGACGGCCATGCGCCTCCAGATCGCCGCCCGCATCCGCGAGCACAACGCCGAGAACCCAGACGCCAAGATCCTGCTCGTCGCCCACGACGAACTCAACACCATGCTCGTGCGGATCCACGAGCGATACAACGGCAAGACGCCCCTCGACTCCTTCCAGCGCATCCGCCTGGCCGACCACCTCGACGCGATCCTTGCCGCCATCATGGGCCGCCTCACCGACGCGATGCTCGGCGATCCGCAGCCCGAAGCGTCGATCGAGCAGATGATCTCCATCGGCCCCGAGCCCAAGAAGGCCGTCAGACGCCTCGATCCCGTGGTCCGCCGCGACCTGCTTCTGCTCCAGGCGCTCTACGACCGCCCGGGCCAGGCCGACGAGCGCACGCGTCGCCTGCGTCGCCGTCTGGGCCTTCGGGTCTCGCCCGGCGATGTGGCCGCTCGCGTGCTGCTGGTCCTGTGGCCCCTTGCGGTCATCGCGTTCTACATCTGGTCCAAGGACCAGCCCGACGCCGTTCGCCACGCCGAGTGGGTCAAGTGGACGCTCATGACCGGCGCGGGCGCGTACGGGCTCATGCTCATCGCCTACCTCTCACGCCGCGTGATCGCCATCCGCCAGCTCGGCCGCCGGATGCGCAAGCAGATCCCCTCCGCCGGCCGCGGCTTTGCCAGCTTCTCCCGCTCCCTGGGCCTGGTCGACAGCCGCACCCGCACGCTCGCCCCGACCATCGACGCTCCCGAGACCCGCTACACACTGCTCGAGCGACTCCGCCGCGCGATGATGTCGCTGGGATATTCCGGAGTCGTCGTCGTCATCGACCGCGTGGACGAGCCGCCCCTCATCAGCGGCGACATGGACCGCATGAAGGCCGTCATCTGGCCGCTCTTGAACAACCGCCTGCTGCAACTTGAAGGCATCGGCGTGAAGATGCTCCTGCCCATCGAGCTCCGCCACGCCCTGTACAAAGAGTCCAACTCCTTCTTCCAGGAAGCCAGGCTCGACAAGCAAGGCTTCGTCGATCGCCTCTCCTGGTCCGGCGCGACCCTCTACGACCTCTGCAACAGCCGCTTGCGCGCCTGCACCAAGGCCGCCTCCGTCGGCCTCCAACTCCCCGGCGCCGGCCTCAACCTCATCGACCTCTTCGCCGAGGACGTCTCCCTCAACGACCTCACCGAAGCCCTCGAGCACATGCACCAGCCCCGCGACGCCTTCAAATTCCTCTACCGTGCCGTGAGCGAACACTGCGCCGCCGTCACCAGCCTGCAAAACCAGTGGCGCATCCCGCGCTACATCCTCGAAGTCGTGAAGAAGCAGGAAATCGAACGGGTCCAGGCTCTCTACCGCGGAATCCGCCCCGCCTGACATTGTCGTAGCGCGCGGTACCACTGACCGCCCCACCTTTGCGTCCGTCAATCCAAACGGTCAAGGGCGGTCAGTGTCTTGGACTTGCGGACCATCGTGAAGTCTCGAATACCAGCGCCCCCAACTCCACGCCGAGGCTGAGTCTTCGAAGCCTCGGATTCGGTTGTTCGAGGGCGCCCGTTCTGAACAGACTTCAACCCATCTCTACAATCAGTCGTGATCGCCACCCCTCGACATCGCGTCCTTCGACTCGTGGTGTTCGCCGTCATGGCCGGCTTTATCACCACATTCGTCGTCGCGTGGGGCCTCGCCGCCTTCACCCCGCACATGGGATGGGAGGCCCGCTGGTTCTCGATGGACATCTTCGGAGGGAGATCTCTTTCAGGAAGGGAGTTTCGCGAGTTTGGTGGCGCAAGGCGGACCCGCCAGCCCATCGACCCATACGCGCGCAACCGGCTTGCCGACGGCATTCTGCAGCCGGTCATTTCCCCCACCAACGAGGAGTGGCCCCAGCTTCCGCCTTGGGGATACGGCGAACACGTGAGCACGCAGTACCGGCTGTTCACCGACCTCAACGGCGAGCACGCGACGGGCTGGCCCTTTCTTGCGGGGTGGTACGAGTTCTCATCCAGCACCACGCCCGCGGGGAATTGGTCGGCCTATTCGATCGAGGGTGGCGTCCCGCTCATGGACCCCCCCAGTGTGAACTGGCAGGCCGCCTGGCAGCTCCGTGCACTCCCGCTTCGACCCGTCTGGCTTGGCCTCACACTCGATACGGCCTTCTACGGCGCGCTCTGGGCAGGACTCGTGTACACCTTCATCATCGCCCGACGCGACCTTCGCGCTCGCCGAGGTTGCTGCCGCGCCTGCGGGTACAGCCTGCGCGGCCTTCCCGCCGACTCGGCCTGTCCGGAATGCGGTATAGCTGCCGCCGCTGTGGAGACTGAATTCACGTGAACCTTGCCTCCGGTGCCAAGGATGATCCCGCTTCGGGTCATCCTTGCAGGGTGTCCGACAGCTCGGCCAATTGTTCGTTACTCTGAGCCGATGGCAAAGGCTTTCGACTTCAACAACCTCTTCCTCCCACCGCCCAAGGGCCGCCTCCGCGGCGCAACCCCCGCCCAGATCCGCGCCGCCGAACGTGCCCTGGGTGTCACCTTTCCCCCCGAATTCACCGCCATGCTCCGCGCCGTGGATGGCGGTCGCCTCCGCTACAACGGTCTCGTTCCCGTCGAGCTGCCTCCGATCTCCCACACCTCCCGCAAGATCTACGAGATCGAGTCTCTCCCGGGCCTGCGCCCGCCTTGGGGCCTTGTCGAAGACGCCGCCAACGCGCACCAGGAGTGGGAGCTCCATCCGCGCCTGATCCCAATCGAAGGCGACGGCCACTGGTTCCTCTGTCTCGACTACCGCCGCTGCGGCCCGCGCGGCCGCCCGCGTGTCGTCCACATCGAATCAGACTCGAAAGAGGAGAGCCTCGTCGCCAAGTCCTTTGGCGACTTCCTCGCAGGCCTGGTCCGTGCCTCCGAGCAGTACATCTTCGCCATCACCGACCCCAAGCTCGATTCCCGGGCGCTCGACCGGATCGTTCGGTCCCTGGGCGCCCGTCGCGAGCGAGCCGCCGTTACGTCGAGGTGGGATTGGCCGCCGTATCTGTTGGCCTACACCAAGTCCCCCGCTTCACTTCGGACATCGACCGACCAGGACCGCCAGTTCCCGCAACTGAAGCGAAATGCAGTTCTGCTCACTCTCGACGTTCGTCCCGAGGACGCCAGCACATGTGTCCGCAAGCTCGCCGCGGCCTTGGGCTCACGTGCCCAGCTCATCCACCAGCCCCTGGATCAACCTCCAGTGTCGTTCAAAGATCTCGACAAGGTCGATCTCACTCCCGCCAAGGCTCCCAAGGCTCCGCCCTTCACCGAGGTCGATGCCCTCGACGCAATTCTCCGTGGCTCTCCTAGAAAGGTCCTGCGGTTTATCCGGCTCGGCCTGCGCCCAAACGCTCCGCTCACCAGCCCAGAAACCCCCATCGACCTGGCCGCCCGTCATGGGCGTGCGGGCACCCTCACAGTCTTGCTCAAGCACGCCAAGGGACGCATCAACTCTCGAGATGCGTTCTCAAACGCCATCGACCACGGCGCGGCCGGCTGCCTCAAAGTCATGCTGGCTGCCGGGCTCAAACCAACCTCCAGCCACCTCGCCGACGCAATCCTCAAGGGATTCATCCCCAGCATCAAGCTCCTGCTCAAGGCGGGCCTGCGCCCAACGGCGGAAATGATCCGGATCAATGTCGCCATTCCCTGCGAGGGAGGCGGGGATCAGGCTTGGTTCGAGCGTGAGACCCGAGCAGCCGAAGCGTTGCGTGCTTTCCTCCTCAAGGCCATGCACGCGAAGTGATTTCCGATCGCACAGGGCCGCCCCGCAAGGATGACCCGAAGCGGGATCATCCTTGCCACCTACCTCACCCTCTGCAACCTCGCATACTCCAGCACCAGCGTCTTCACACCCACATTGTCAAACTGAATCATCGCCCGCGCATTCTGCCCCCTGGTCACGCTCACCACCTTGCCCGTCCCAAACTGCGGATGCCGCACGAGGCACCCAGCCGGGAACTCTTCGCCCCCGCGAGCCGCAGGCCGCGCCTTGGGCGCCCCAGGGTTCATCACCTCATCAATCGGCACCACCCGCGGCCCCGGTTTGATCTCCGCCCTCTGTCCAAACGCCGCCGGACGCTGCGGCGCCCGTCGTTCGCCAAAGTCGTCCCCCCGTCCCTCCTCCTGATTCCCCGCCCAGCTCGTCCCCTCCAGCCCCGCGAAAACGTCGGCCTGATCCGACATCACCCTCGTGTGCTCCGGCAACTCCTCCAAAAAGCGGCTCGGAATCGTCCGCTCCGCCAGCCCCCGCGTCGTTCGATACCTCGCACAACTGATGTGCAGATGCCGCATCGCCCGCGTGATCCCCACGAACGCCAGCCGCCGCTCCTCCTCCATCTCCGCCTCCGCCTGCAGCGCCCGCGAATGGGGAAGCAACCCATCCTCCAGCCCGATCATCGCCACCGCCCCAAACTCCAGCCCCTTGGCCGCGTGCAGCGTCATCAGCGTCACCGCCCCGTTCGCCGGATCCACCGCATCCGCGTCGGCCACCAGCGTGATGCTCTCCAAGAACCCCCGAAGCATCATCAGCAGGCCCGGCCCCTCCTGGGTACCCCCACGCTCCGCGTGGGTCTTGTCTTGGGCCCCCGACGCCGCCTCATCCGCCGCCACATCCGCCGCAAAGTCCGGCACCTCATCCGAAGAATCGGCGGCGGGTGGGGGCATCGCCGGATCCCCCGACGGGTCATACTCCAGCTCAAACGCCCGCGCCGAACTCACCAATTCATCCAGGTTGTCCACCCGCGAAACATCGTTCTCGTTCTTGCTCACCGCCGCCGCCTGCGTGTACATCCCCCGCAGCCCGCTCTCCACAATCACCCGCTCCACAAGCTGCGACAGCGACGACGCCACATCCTTCCCCATGAACGTCCCGCCCCCCGTCCACGTGTTCACCAGCTCCACAAACTTCCGC
>ERZ1292640.3534-Hain-H43-02um-R1-3534-length-12154-cov-9_pt1 | contig 12154 bp, 13 predicted proteins | sample MGYA00564404_ERZ1292640 | MGnify/ENA primary metagenome ERZ1292640 (study PRJEB36523, sample SAMEA6512636) | groundwater metagenome | collected 2019-01-08 | study: AquaDiva: Metagenomics assemblies of 32 groundwater samples | reverse complement strand
CCGGAAAGGCCCCATAGAGGTCCTGCCCCATGTTCATGATGACGGCGCTGCCGCCGGGGCTCCAGCCGAGAAATACATAATCCTTCCCATTCTCTTTGCCCATCTCGCGGGCGACCTGCGTCACCACCTGGTCCGCCATGCCGGTGCCGGAGACCCAGAGGGTCATCGCGATCACGCGGAGGTTTTTTCGAAAAGCATGACGCAGCAACGAGATCGATTGGGGATGGAGCTCCGGCTTCGAGGCGGGATCGAAATCCAGCGAGAGCAGAAACACGGACCCCTCGGGGAGCGACTCGATGTAGTCGTAGACCCCGCGCACCTCCGGCGAAATCTTGATCGGCAGCCCGACCGGATAGAGCAAGGGCAAGAGCGTGCAGAGGCCGATCACCAGAAAGATGATCCGCCGGTCGATCTTCAACATGCGCTCTGCGAAGGTCACAGGGCGGCCTCGCAATGAGAAATGCAAAATGTAAAATGCAAAATAGGGTGAAACATACTGGATTCGATCAATTTTTCATTTTGCATTTTTAACTTTGCCTTACTCTTTCCCACCACCCAGATACGACCGTTCCATCCCGAAGATGATCTTAATGGAGAGGGCGACCGTGCCGAGGCTCACGCCGATCAGGATCGCGCGCCGCACCGACGCATTCAGCACGTTCAAGATCCATTGAGACAGGTCGCCGCTGAGCGGGATGAGATATTCTCCAAGCGGCACGCGGCCCATCATGACGATCACCGCCGCAATGAGCAGCACCGCCGCCTCGCGGCTCCGCGCGCGGAACGACCGGTAGGCGGCCGAGGCGATGAAGAACGCGAGGATGGCGAACATGGTTCCTTGTAGCGGAACCATCATGAAGTTATAGATCCAGCCAAAGGAGGTCATGGTGCCGTCGATGGCTTCCTTCCCATTCGACCAAAGGCCGACCACAATGGTGCCCAACATGCTCACATAGAGCACGAAACTGTAGCCCCAGCCTGCTTCCTTGCGCCGGATCTTAATCGCATGGACGTGGAATAGGCTGCTCACGCCCAGCACCAGCGCGAATCCGCCGATGATCTGGAGCCACTTGGTCACGGAAGTCAGCATCTGCTCCGAAGCCGGATGCGGCACATAATATTGCGCCGCAAACACCAGCCCGGTGATGAGCGTGATCAGGAGCGGGACCTGTCGGCGGAGAAAGATCATTTCACGTCCTTAAACACATCCAGAAACAATTGCGGCCACTGTACATCGAGCAGCACCCCCAAAGTGGCCAGGACCGTCCCAGCAGCGAGGATGCAGAGGATGAGCCCCTTGCCAATGTCCTGCCCGAGCAACGTCCCAACCTGCACCGGTTCCCTGGAGAGATAGGCGCTGGCAGCGTAGAGCTCCTCCCCGATCAAGGTGTAGTCGCAGGTGGTCACGAAGAACGGGAGCTGGTGATCCGAGTCCGTCCCGGCGATTTGGATCGCGCCGGTGCTCGCGCCGGTTTCCGTCAGCAAGAGCGCTTCGGCGAAGTAGGCCCCCATGAAGAAATTTGCCGCCGGTTTTTTGCGCAGCATGATTCCGTCCACTGCCGCGGTATAGCTGAATTGATCAGACGTAATGAAGAAGTTCGAATCGTCCTTATAAAGATCCGGCTTGCCTGCTTCCAGATAGGCCTGTTTCGTAATCTCCTGGCAGACGGCCATGGTCATCGGATCGCGGTGCGGCACGAGCAATTCCGTCTCATAGGCAGCCGTACGTTTGGCCACGCGCCCCAGAATGACCGCCGCCGCAATCGTCGAGGGATCGCTCATATCATGGGCGCCGGTGAGGTACAGAATCGGCTTGCCTAACTCAGTCGCGCGGCCGATGGCCTCATCCACGGCATCCAAGCCGGGAATACGGCGGAGGAAAATCTCTCTCGTTCTGGCCCTGCTGATCGCGTAGAACACGATCCCACCGAAGAGGAGCGCCAGCACAAGATTATTGATCTGATTCCAGTTCATCCAGTTCGGTTGCGGCGTCACCAGCACAGGCTGGGCAATACCGCGATCGTCGCTCAACACCGCAGCCACCGTGATGCTGTAAACAGTCCCGTTCTTGAGCTCGACTCCCCGCCCGTTCCTTAATGTGAACTGGTGCTGGTCTCCCGTCGCAGGCCTCGTCCACCAGGGCCACTTGGATTCACGAACATAATGTTGATTGGCAGGAAATTCCGCCACGACCTTCATCGCAGCAGGATCAGCCGCCGTGCCCTCGCTCAGGAGGATCTGATACTTGGTCGCAGCGCTATCGTAGGCGGCCGGCGCCCAAATCACGGTCACACTGCCGCCACCATCGCTGGGAGTATCGAAGGCGCGGACATCTTGCGGAGGCGAAAGGGTCTTCTTCGTCTGGTCCTCGTACTGCGCAAACACCGGCACGACAGGCAGACAAAGAACAGCGGCTAGCAGAAGAATGCCCCCGCATGCTGAACAAGCATTGTCACGTTTTACGTTTACCGTTTCACGTTTCACGCGCCCTAGGCCCCCTCGATCAATTCAATATTCGTCCGTGGAATCATGACTCTGCTGCCGTCGGCAAAACGGACTTCCATCACCCGCACTTCACTTTCGGTCGGAATCTTCTGGAGATCGGAGGGCAGACTGGCCACTTCGCCAATCTTGCCGAACAGGGGATCTCGGATGATCCGCACCTGGTCGCCAATTCTGATGCCTTCCCGCTGCGGCACGGCAGCAGCGCCGTGAGCGCCCGTTATGGTTTTGGGAATGATGATCTCCGGTCGAATGACGCCGGCACGAATTTGCGTCGCGCCTGAAATGGACGCCTGTTGGCCCGCATGGGCGAAGAGGAGCGTAAATGTTTTGTCGGCCATGGGGATGGTGCCGAACCCTTCGGTGAGAATCAGGGTAAAGCCGACCTGTTCCGTGCCAGTGATGGCCACGCCAAGGTCGTAGCCCAGGAGCGCGCGCAAATCCTTATCATGAATGCCGCCAATAACCAACCCCGCCACCCCTACCTCTTTCGCGCGAGCCAACCCGTCCGACGAAATGAAGGAGCCCCCCACGACCACCTTGCCCTTCATGGCCTCGGTGAAGTGACGAGGCGAGAGCACTTCGTCCGGCGAGGTCACCGCGATCACGATCTCGCCCCAGGTTTCCCCGCCGATGCCGAAGATCCCCTGCACCAGGCTGCAATCGGTTTCGACAACGACCCCTTGCTGAGGGATCACCTCGACGATGAGCCCGTCTACATAGCCCAGCAACTCCAGCACGCGCGGCGGCTCCCGCAACAGGACCTGCCCTGTGATGGTCGAGACGGATTCCACCAGGCCTGTGATAGGCGAGAGGACTTCCGTCTTGAACCACTTAATGAGGGGTTTATTCTCCGCCAGGATCTCGCCCTTCTGCACCGGATCGCCCGCCTTCTTGATCAAATACTCGTTGATCTCATCCGGCGCCACGCCCAACTGGTTGGCCAGGTTCAGGGGATAGACCTTCCCGGGCAATTCCGCACGAGCCACCGCCTGATCCGCACGCACGGTTTCCCCGGCCGCGACCAGCACGGTGCCTGGCAGCGACAGCATCCGTCGACGACGGACCGTGGTCTGTTCTGTGACGGTTAAACCTGGAGTGTAAGAGTGGGCCATAATTTAAAGTCTAGGAGCTAATAGCTAATGGCATATGGCCTAAAATCAAAATATGATGACTGATAGTAAAACCCTCCGCCATCTTGCTACCGGTCTCTTGCTATAAGCCATACGCTATCAGCCATCAGCTCCCTTTCGGATACAGATCCACCGCGTTGAACCATTTCGTCAACATTGCCACTCTGGCATTGTGCTCGGTCGGCAACTGCAGGGGACGTCCGCGTCCGTCGAGCAGGAGTCCCACCACGCCGCCCTGCACCTCTCGCGTGACCGAGACTCCGGCCCCGGCCCCGAGGTTCACCTGTTTCGCCGGCTGGATCGTGATCGAAGCCTTCTGATCGCTGGCCAAGGGCACCAACTTCAGATCTCCGAACGACAGTTGCCCCTTGTCCACTCGCCCATCCTGGAAGGTGATGGCATAGTCCGCGCACCGTTCCCCCTCCTTCCCCTGCCCGATCGGCGCAACGCAGGTCCCCAAATAGACCATGCAATCGCGGACGAAGACATCGGTCGCCGCCTGCTCATTGATCGTCGAAAGCACGCCCAGATGCGGCATCATGAAGATGCTGTCCACCGAGAGCCTCGTCACTCCAAGCGGCTCATAGGCATCCACCATCATCAGCATCGATTGCACGCGACGCGGCGCATGGGACAGGATCCCGCCGCTCCCCACGATCAAATCGAGCTTGAGCATGTCGATCAGCGTCTTGCCGGACTGCTGCTGCTCGAACACATCCGAGATCGTACGTTCTTGTTGTATCCCCTTGAGGGCCGTCGCAAGGGACTTGTGATGGATCAGAGCGAGCCGGAGCGCCTCGCGGGCAATCGCATGTTCGATCTGCAACTCGTCCAGCGTCTGAGGAATCGTCGTCGGCCGGATCATCTTGTTCTTGATCCGGTTGCGGAGCGTCTGTTCATCGAGCGTGAAGGGCACCCACCGCATGATGTTGACGAGCCCCGCTTCCGCCAGCACGTTGGAAATACTATAGGACATCCCGAGGTTCGCGCTGACGGTCCGATTGAACAGCCCCTCGAAGACCGAGAAGACGTCCGTCGTCGCACCGCCGATATCCACCCCGATCAAGTTCAGATGCTCCCGCTTGGCGATCGTTTCCATGATCACCCCGACCGCCGCCGGCGTCGGCATGATCGGCGCGCCGGTCATCTCGATCAGCTTCTTATAGCCAGGCGCCTGCTGCATGACATGTTCGAGAAAGAGGTCGTGAATCTTGTTTCGCGCTGGCGTGAGGTTCTCCCGCTCCAGCACAGGACGGATGTTGTCGGTCAGCACCAGGGCCGCTTTCTCGCCCAGGATCTTCTTCACTTGCGGCTGCGCGTCTTTGTTGCCCGCGTAAATCAACGGAAGCTTGTAAGTCGCCCCGAAGCGGGGGCGTGGCTCTGCCGCCGAAATGTACTCCGCCATCTCCACCACATGGGTGACCGCGCCTCCGTCCGTTCCGCCTGACATCAAGATCATGTCCGGTCTCATCGTCCGGATACGCTCGATCTTTTCATGAGGCAGGCGGCCATCGTTCGAGGCGAGCACATCGATGACGATCGCGCCGGCACCCAGCGCGGCCCGTTGCGCGCTTTCCCCAGTCATGTTCTGCACCACGCCCGTCACCATCATCTGCAACCCGCCGCCCGCGCTGCTGGTGGAGATGTAGATATCGACGCCGGTCTTCGCATCGCGACAGGGCGTGATGATCTTGTCTCCGTCCAGGATTTTCCGGCCGGAAAGTTCTTCGATTTCCGCAATCGCGTTCAGCACCCCGCGCGTCACATCTTCAAAGGGCGCTTCCACCGTCGTGGGGGCTTCCCCACGATAGGTCTGCCGATACTCGTTGCCAATCTTCTCAATCAGGATGGCTTTGGTCGTGGTGCTGCCGCAGTCGGTCGCCACGATGACATTGAGGGGCTGGGCGATCTTGCCTAATTCGTGAATAGTCATGCTGCAGGTTCTTGAGCTAATATGTGTAATTGGTCGCACGTCGTTCGTATCTCGTCTCTCGTCGTTCGCAGGCGGAGAACGTCCGGGCTTGCGAGATACGCTTCACGCTTCACGGTGGACGTTTCACAGCAGTCGATCATTTCGTGGAGGCTCCTTGGGGAGCATGGGGAGCAGACTTCGTCTCAATTAGAGTAATGAGACGGGAGATCGTATCTCGCCGTTCGAGCAAGCGGGCCACCTGCTCGACTTCCTTCATGTTGAACGCCCATTCGATGATTGGCGTCAGGAAATACAGGGCCTGGCTGCCGAGAAAATTCATGGGACCGAGCGATTCGAGAAAGACCGTGGCGGGAGCCGCCATCCCGCGCTGCACCACCGCCTCGGCGATCCGTTCGAGCAACGCGAGGTCTTCAATGGTGAATGCCTCGGCTTCTGCCTTGGCTGAAAAGGCGTGCAGGAATCCCCCACGAACCTTGTTCCTGGCCTGAGAGAGAAATGTCCTGCCAAAAGACGCCATAAGTATCTGGAAAGGCTGTCAAAATCAATTCTGAGAAGTCATTATATGAATGGGTCGGAGGAGAGTCAATTAAGCGACAATCAATAGGCAGCCAGGATATCCTGCTCAAGCTCCGCTCCACCCGCGCTTCTCATTCCAGAAAAGAAAAGGTACAATTTCCAGGTTTTCCGACTCAACAAGCCTGAGGCGGCAAGGCCACGCTGGGGGTCAATGCCCCCGTAATTGATGACGTACTTTATATTGATCCATTTCCATTCACACTAACACCCGGTTTATGGAGCGGAAAATGAAAACAATCGCAAAAGGCGTATTGATGATTCTCCTTTTGAGTCTTGTAGGCTGCGCAACGGCTCCTACCCAGGAAGAATTGGCGAAAGCCGATTATGGCACCCCAATTTCGCAAGCGGAGGCTGAAGTGAAGGCAAGAGCCGTGTTGCAGCAGGTCTTGCATCGTCCCGACTCCGCTCAAATCGCGTTTCAGCCAATCTATACAGGGTATGTACGGGAGCATTTGTTTCAAGGCGGCAAAGTGCGCTTTGGCTACATCCTCCCTGCGGAAGTTAACACAAAGAATTTTCTCGGCTTCGACACAGGATACTTGCCTTATATGTTTCTATTCTTCAACGGGGAGATTGTTAGTGCATATGGCCAGGTGAGTCCCAGAGACAGCACCCAGCTTAGGCTGTACGAGCGTTAGCCTGCTCCAAGCTATACCGTTTATATCTGGCGTGTGAAGGAGAGAAGAAGCTGGCCTATCACGAACTAACTTGCGAACGGGGGAATGAGGATAAAGCATGCGCAAGATTCTTTTCTGTTTCTGTCTCTGTCTGCTGATTAGCGGATGCGCGGTTTCAGGGACTCTGATAACCGGGACTAATAATCACATCCACATGCCCTCGTATTCTTTTGTGGCACCTCCTGATGAAGAATGGTACGTGGACCAGCCCAGTGATCCATACGAGACAGTCGCCGTTCGAAAGCAGATGGGTCGGATTATTTTCATGATGCAGTTCAAGCGAAACACCGCCTTTAACCCAGTTGCTGTGCGAGGACTTTCCGCGCGAGATCTCGCCACCGATTACCGAAACGCTGAGAAGAACGAAATGATCGAGCAAGGTGTCAAGAAGGGCATGTACGTTTTGAGCGATCTGAAGATGGGAGAGGAAGAAGTGGGAGGCAAGACCTTCTATACTATGGACTACGTGGTTACGCGTCTGACTGGTATCCAGCGAGTGAGTTTGTACCTCTATTCCCCCCCGTCGTCCAATAACGAATCTTTCATTCTCGCCCATTATTCTGAAACCAACGCATCTCCGACGCTGTCCTTTAAGAAAGACTTCCTCAGCGTCCTTGCTACCCTATCGCCGAGATGACATGTGGGGCATGGTGGTAATCATTGCCTAACCTTGCATTTCATGTTTGCAGGGTGCAGCCAGGCTGTCGTTAATTGCACCGTCCGGCAGACTACTTCTCTTCCCCCTTCCCCAGGAGGGCAGCGCGGCTCGATCTTACTCTCCGTCCAGTTCCACAGCCGCTCGATATACCCTCTTATGCTTCATCACAATGAAGCCGCTCACCACGACAGAGAAGAGCACGAAGGCCATACTGAGATGAATAAGTACGGCAACGAGAGGAAAGAGCACTCAGGCAGTGAGTGCACCGCCTAAGGAATAGCGCCAGAGGGCAACGGCCGCGAGCCAAACGTTTCACGGCAGTCGATCATCTCGCGGAGGCTCCTTGAGGAGCCTGGGGAGCAGACTTCGTTTCAATGAGGGCAAGGAGACGGGAGATCGTATCGCGTCGTTCGAGCAACCGGGCCACCTGCTCGACTTCCCTGGCGTTGAACGCCCATTCGACGATCGGAGTCAGGAAGTACAGGGCCTGGCTGCCGAGAAAGTTCATGGGCCCGAGCGATTCGAGAAAGACCGTGGCGGGAGCGGCCATCCCCCGCTGCACCACCCCATCGGCGATCCGTTCGAGCAACGCGAGGTCTTCAATGGTGAATACCTCGGCCTTGGATCTGGTCGAAAAGGCATGGGAGAGTTCCGCACGGACCTTGCCCCATGTTTCCGCCAGCGATGTCTTGGAGAAAGAAGTCATAACTGTCTGGAAAGGCAGTCAAAATCGACTATCGAGCGGCATTATATGGAGGGGTCTGAGGAGAGTCAATGAACGGCGGGACTAGCCTGGTCGATCCTCGATTGCGCGCATCGAACGAGCACATTTCTATCGTGCGCGTTCCGCGAGCAGGAGGACGACCAGGCTGCTAGCCTTTTTCGAATATTCCATTTTCTTCAACCCATTGCTGTTAGGATAGCGTGAGTATGTGATTGACCCGTGACCTCGATAGAAAGGAAGCTTGCCGTGAACCAAACGAAACTCATTGCCTCATTCATCGTGATTGCCCTGGTCGGGACTCCAGCCATCTCCTTCGCAAGGGCGAGGGGCGGATCTGGCGGAGGCTATTCCAGCGGCTCAAGGAGCGGAAGCGCCTCTGGCAGCATCGGCAGCCGTGGATCACGCACCTATGACCAGAGCAGCGCAAAGCCGATTCAACAGTCCGCCACGCCAAAGCCTGCCACGACCGCGCCGCAGCAAGCGCCCACGGCCCAGCCGGCTCCTGCCAGGCAGCCTTCGTTCCTGCAGCGCAATCCCCTCTTGGCAGGAATCGCAGGAGGTCTCGCCGGATCATGGATCGGGCATATGCTCTTCGGGGCGACGGACAGCAGCGCAAAGACCAGCGAAGCCGGTGAGCAGGCCGGCGCAACCGAACAGGCAGCAGGAGCCTCCAGCTCCACAGGGATCCTTCTCATCCTCATGCTTGTGGGAGCAGGAGCGCTTTTGTATTTCATGAAAGTCCGGCGGCCCATCCCTGATTTTTCAGGGATCACGAGGAGCAGCGCCGTCAGCGGCAGCCTGCTGGCAGAACCGTCCGCCACAGCCATCCAGACCACAGTGGTGGTCAGCGACGTTACCCCCGCGGACAAGACGGCCTTTCAGCAACTGCTGACCGATATTCAAACAGCCTGGAGCAAGCAGGACCTGGCAGGGTTGCGGCGGTTCGTCACACCGGAAATGCTGACCTATTTCAGCACCGCCCTGGCAGAACACACCAGCTTGGACACCCAGAACCATGTGGAAGATGTGGCCCTCCTCCAGGCAGAAGTCAGAGAATCCTGGATCGAAGACGCCACGCATTACGCGACGGTGGGACTCCGCTGGAGCGCCCGTGACTATACGGTGTCCCTGACAAAGCAACGAGGAGAAGCAGGCTATCTCGTCGAAGGCAGCGATGTGACACCGAGCGAGTCGAGCGAAGTCTGGACCTTCATGCGATTCCAAGACGGGAAGTGGCTGCTCTCGGCGATCCAACAAACCGCCTAGACTCGCTGCAATCCAGCAGACTGAAATGATTCGGGGCCAACACCTATTGTGATCATCACAACAGGAGTTGGCCCCGTTTCTTTGTGGTCGCTTAATAAAAGTCTGGCACGGATGGAATGATCGACGTGGCAGCGAGAAAAACTTCCGACCCCCTGTGAGATCCCTCCGGTCTTCCTCACTTCTGCCGAAAAATCTTGAAGAGAAAATTTTACTCGCTGCTCAAACTCTGATATACTAATTACACACTGTTTAACATTTTCACACCGAAAGGGGGTGGAGTTCACATGGCAACGAAGAAAGCAGCGAAGAAGCCCGCAAAAAAAGCGGCAAAGAAGAAGAAGTAGCACCATGAGGGGGCGGCGGCCACGTCGCCCCCTCACTTCTCCCTTCCTCGATCTCCCTCAGACCAACGTCGCACTTCAGAATCAGCAGACCGATCAGAATAGCCCCCCGCAGAATTTCCTGTCCGTTCGACCACCAGAGATCACAGACATCCCGCGAGAGAAACTCGATGCCACAACCAGACCCTCATCGGTTTGGTCAGGACGAGTAGGTCTCATACCTTCACGCCGACCACGACCTTGTCGTGACCGTAGGGTCGCATCTTGACTGGTGCATTCTTGAACAAATGACGACGACGAACCAGGTGGTGCCATCGAAGCGACGGCCCTGAGTTCACGGTCCGGATGAAGAGTCAGGTACTGAAGAGAAGAGAGAGGCGGCTGAAGTCCCGAACCCAAGAAAGCCAAGAGACAAAAAAATGGGGAGGTGATGGCCACATCACCCCCCCGTCTTTCTTACGCCAGGGGAGAGCCCATGACGACCAAGAAAGCAGCCCGCAAATCATATCATGAACTTCCATGCGAAATAATAAATAATATTTCAATATAATCAATGGCTTGGATGTCAAACGTCAGAAAAGCCCGTTCAGATGGGCCTGGCTGGCCCCTCTGGTTTATTTGATCTTTCTGGTCTGTTCGGTAGGCTTCCGATCAGGCCAACGCTGCTATTGATGATCGCGCTTTGTGAATTTCGAACCTTCCAGCGTGACCTCGGCCGTCAGTCCTCGCTGGCCGAATATAAAGGCCAAGATAGGTTCGCCCGCGTTGGTAGTGTCCAACGAGGCATTGGCCCCAACCGCAACGACGATGGCGTTGGCATCAATGCCCAATTCAAAGCCCTAACTCGCCTGGAATTTCTCCAGGACCGGCTCTTTCATGAACATCAGCAGCAGCGACGTCTTCTGGACCCCCGATCTGGGGGCTAAACGAAAGCCCCGCAAAATTGTCATAGCCCACCGTTTTCCCGGCGATTCGTAACACCCCGTCCCCATACTCAGCCCCGCCGATCAAGCCGGCCCGATACACAGCCGGGAAAACCAACATGCCCCTCGCTGAGGTCAGAAACGCCTCCGACCCCGCAACGTTCTCCGTGAACTCTTTCTACACCCGATCCACATCGGCATCCATCGACTTCGCGTCCCGGTCTGAGTAGGTCCACGTATTTGATGAGGCGCAGCCAGAGAAAAACAGCACACAGAGAAGAAGGACGGCCAATGGTCGCAACATCTGCATGATTACCTCCTGCTATGCACCGGTACGATTGGGAGAGGGATCAGACGTCAGTACGTTAATAGAACCATAAGAGTGAAACCATGCACAGCCAGGGCCACTCCCCCAACGACTACCGATCCATAACGGCGTTCCGGCTTTCCTCGTTCATCTCCTTTTCCTCATCATGTTTAATGACTTTCTTGGTGGAATCTTTCTTGCCCGTTTCCTGCTTCGCGGCCGGAGGAGGGGTGGAGACCGCGCAGCCGGTGAGGGTGAGCAAGAGCGTAGAGAGGACTAACGCAGTCACAATGGGCATAGGACCTCCTTGATTGTAAGTGCGCGTGGCGTACCGAACTCGTCTCGCCAGGAAATTGCTGAACAGATCGCGCATGGGGCGCGCGTCTACATCAATGAAATCATACTTGTCCCTCAGACCAAATGAACCAGAGGAAACAACTCACCCAGCCGCGCCATTCTCGCTCTTCTCGCTCTTCTCGCCCTCAGCCTCCAACGCCGTCGGTCGTCTCTGGTATCTCGTCGCTCGCAACCGACGCTTCGCGTCCGCTCACACCTGCGACAGCAGTCTGACTTCCTGTTGCGGGAACGGAATCTCAATGTGCGCCGTGCGGAACCGTTCGATAATGGCCTGGTTCAGTTCCCCTTGCACCTTCACAAAATTGACGACCGACGTCCAGGGGGAGATAGAGATCGTGATGGCAGAGTCGCCCAATTGGGAGATCCCCACTACAGGGATGGGATCAGCGAGGACGCCGGGATTCTGAGACAGGATCTCGTGTACGAGCGCCAGCGCCTCGGTCAGGTTCGTGCGATAGGCCACGCCGACTTGCAGCTGGAGTTGGCGAATGGTGCCGAAATTGTGCAGGATCTCCCCCACCACTTTGCGATTGGGCAGGACGATGCGCGAGCGATCAGGATGCAGGAGCGTGGTCGAAAAGATCCCGATGGCGACGACATCCCCCTGCACACCCAGGATCGAGATATGCTCCCCTACCCGATAGGGTTTGGTGAAGATAATGGAGAACCCCGCCACGAGGTTGCTCAGCACCCCTTGCAGCGCCAACCCGACGCCGAGTCCGGCCACCCCGATGCCGGCGAGCAGCGGCGCAATCTG
>ERZ1292640.3532-Hain-H43-02um-R1-3532-length-12161-cov-5_pt1 | contig 12161 bp, 12 predicted proteins | sample MGYA00564404_ERZ1292640 | MGnify/ENA primary metagenome ERZ1292640 (study PRJEB36523, sample SAMEA6512636) | groundwater metagenome | collected 2019-01-08 | study: AquaDiva: Metagenomics assemblies of 32 groundwater samples | reverse complement strand
CCGGAAAGGACACGGCGGTCGAGCCGCGGGGAATCACGAGCGCGGGAACGAACGGTCCGCCGACGGTGTTGACGGTACCGAAGCTGAAGGTGTTCGCGGCGCCGCTGTAGAAGAGGCGTCCGCCCACCGGGCTGCCGGTGACGGTCTCGGTGAGGTCGAGCTGAGCCGATCCACCGTTGGCGGTGGATTGAATGGCGACCACCGGAGCGGCCGTCTGAACATGGAGCGTCGAGGTCGGCGCGACGGCGCCGATGCCGACGCTCGTGCCATCGGTCCGCATCGCGCCGCCGGAGACCTTGAGCAGTCCGGAGAGGTCGGAGGCGAGGTCGGTGCCAAAGACGTTGCCATCGAGGATCATCGTGCTCGTGACGCCGCTGGTCGGAATGCTGAAGCTCGTTCCCGTCAACAGCATTCCCGAGCCCGCGGAATACGTCGTGTCGCTGTCGGCCTGGGGTGTGAAGGCCGAGCCGTTCCACTTGAGAACATGCCCGGTGGTGGCGGCTCCGACAGAGGTCCCGGTGCCGCCGCGCGCCGGCGTGAGCGTGCCGCTCGATACGTTGGCGGCATTCAGGGCCGTGAGTCCCGTGCCGATGCCGCTGAACGAGTTACCGGCGTTCGAGAGCGTGAGGGCGTTGGTGTACGCGCCGGAAAGGCGTCCGGTGCCGAGCGTGCCGGAGCTGATGTTCGCGGCGTTCTGGAAGAACGAGGCGCCCTGGCCGTTGAACAGCGACGCGTTGAGCGCCGTGCCAGCGGTCTCCGCGTACACCGCGTGGGGCGCCGGCGAGAGGGGCTGGCGTGGAATGAGGGTGGTGTAGCCGCCCGCATCCTCGCAGCCCGTGCCCGTGTCGGGGCGGACGAGGATCTCGAGGAATCGCTGCTGGCCGTTGAACTGCGGGCCAAAGTCGAGGCTGGCTGTGAAGCGCCCCGTGTCGACGTCGACGTTGTTGGAGCAAAGCGTGGGTCCGAGCTGGGATCCGTCCGCGAGCGAGTCGAACAGGCGGAACTGGAGATCAAAGGTGCCCGATGCGAGGGTGCCGCCCTGCTTGAGCTCGCCCTGATAGACAAAGCCGGTTCCAAAGGGCTGGGCATGCACCGGCGCCGACTGGCCGGTCAGGATTGCGGCGAGCATGAGAACCACAAGGCGTCGAACATAAGGCGTCGATAGCACGCGGAGCCTCCTTTTGTGGCATGTCGGCCTGCGCTCGCCGGCGCTGGGAAGCCCTGTGCCTACCGATGATTGAATCACGATGCCGCACCCTGTTTATCGGCACAGGACAGGCGGTTCATTGGAGGAATCCAGCACCTCCGGCGGGTCGGTTCGAGCAAGGCGGGGTGGCCGATTATCGGGCAAGCCGATCGAGGCTGTGGGATAGCACGTTGTCTCCGAAGGAACAACCTTGCCCCAGAAGATCGAGGTGGAAGGTCTGGCGGCGGAAGAAGGACGAGCGGCCCACGGCGTCTATCCTTGCGGCATGTCCACTGCGCCCGCCCTCTCCCCGCTCAAAGTCGCCGGCCGAACTTTCACTTCTCGCCTGCTGGTCGGCACCGGCAAGTACGCGTCGCACGAGCTGATGCGTGATGCATTGGACGCCTCGGGGTGCCAGGTGGTGACGGTGGCGGTGCGTCGCGAGAGGCTTTACAACCAGCAGGGCAAGAGCCTCTTGGAGTTCATCGACCTGTCGCGGTACACGATTCTGCCCAACACCGCCGGGTGCTTCAGCGCCGAGGATGCGGTGCGGGTGTCGAGGCTGGGGCGCGAGCTGCTCGAGCAGCTGGGCAACCCCGGGGCGAGCTGGGTGAAGCTTGAGGTGCTGGGTGACAAGCGGACGCTCTTGCCCGACCCCTCGGGGACGATTGAGGCGACGCGGGAGCTGGTGAAGGACGGGTTTCAGGTGCTCGCGTACTCCAGCGACGACCCGATCGCGGCTCTGCGGATCAAGGAGGCTGGGGCGGCGAGCGTGATGCCCGCGGGCAGCCCGATCGGCAGCGGGCAGGGCGTGCTGAATCGGGCGAACATCACGCTGTGCCTGCACCTGTTGAAGGGCATTGGCGACGATGGCAAGGCGACCGACGGCGCGTACCCGGTGATCGTCGACGCGGGCGTCGGCTCGGCGAGTGATGTGAGTATCGCGATGGAACTGGGGGCCGATGGGGTGCTCCTCAATACTGCGATTGCTCACGCCAAGGACCCGGTACTCATGGCCCATGCGATGCGGAATGCGTGCGATGCGGGGCGACAGAGCCTGCTCGCGGGGCGCATTCCGCGGAAGCTGTACGCGACAGCGAGCAGTCCGTGGGATGGGGCGATTTCGTATATTCCGGGCGAGTGAACTGGCTCGTCTACGTGGTATTCGTTGACCGCAATCCGTGATGTGCATTGCGGATGATCCACGTGCAGAGCAAAGTGACCCCGACCAGAACAGGGATCTCAAAGACGAGGCTCTCCAGCACGCTGCTGGCGGGAGACGGCATCGCAAGCACACGTCCATTCGGGCTGTAGACGTAACTGCCCCGATCGGCAAGTGCCAACAGGCACACCATCGACAGGCACGCCAGCCCCTGGACTGCGACCCGATGATCATGAGTGATATTCGGAGGGGTCTGGCCATCGCTCGCGTGCGGTGCGTGCCGATCGCCAACGATTCTGCGAAAGGCCGACGGTCCCGCCAGGCACAGGTCGAGAAACACGACACACGCCAGTGCGATGAATGCTCCAACGATCAGCCGAACCCAGAACGGCGCGGAGTCCTTGACCCACGGAGGGTCAGTCATGACATAGAGGTTCAGGTCGACGCACTGCAGCGAGACTACGACGAAGAAGAACCAGAGGGCGCAGTAGATCGCGAAGCGGGGGGATCGCTCGGCCTTGTCGGGCGCCGCGGGAATTGGTCCTTCGAGCATCTGGCGCCTCTTGTCTTTCTCACTTCGAGGCGGCCGGAGAAGCCGCTGGCGATACTACGGGCTTGGCGTCCGGGGGTTCGATGGCCGCGAGAATCCTCTTGTAGAACTCGGCCTGCGCGGCGCCTCCCTTGTGCCAGCGCCACACGACGACGAGGTCGTGCTCGGGGTCTATCCAGATCGTGTTCAAGCCTGCGCCCAAGGCCGCAAAGCTCGACTTGGGGGCCGCGGGCCATGCTCCCTCGGTGTTGAGCCACCACAGGTAGCCGTAGGCCTTGTTGATGCCCTGGGGTTTGGTGGCCTGATCGAGCCAGGACTGTGAGATGACTTGTTTGCCGTTCCACTGGCCGTGGCGGAGGATGAGGTAGCCAAAGCGGGCGTGGTCGAGGGAGCTGATCCAAAGGCCGCCGCCCCAGCGTGTGCCGCCGCTGACGGACTTCATGGGTTTGGCGTCGATGTCGACGGTGGCGTTGTCGTAGCCGATGTACTTCCAGGTGTCCGATGCGCCGATGGGGTCCATGATCTCGGTCTTGAGCACGTCGGGGAGCGGGCGCTTCCAGAGGCGCAGGAGCGAGAGGGCAAGGCGATTGATGCGGACGTCGTTGTACTCGTAGAACGTGCCGGGTTCCTTGAGTTCGCGGGGTTTGCGTTCGCCCTGGCCAAAGGCTTCTTTGCCGATGAAGGTGCTGGGCTTGCCGAAGAGCTGGCCGTCCCACTCGCTGGTCTGGGTGGCGTGGTGGTGCCAGGTGACTTTGGCGTTGTGGGGCGAGTCGTAGCCGGCGTCGTGGATCAGTTTGCCGACGGGGTCGTTGACGCTGGCGATGAGGCCGCGGTCGATGGTGAGGCCGAGGAGTGTCGAGAGGTAGCTCTTGGCGACGGAGAAGGTCGGGTCGACGGCGGTGGTGTCGCCGAATTCGGCGACGATGTAGCCGTGGCGGATGATGAGGCCGTTGACGTCGGCGCGGGTCTTGGGGATGGGGCCAAGCAGTTTGCCGAAGATGGCTTCTTGCGTGGAGAAGTCGCGGGGCATGTCGGTTTCCTGGGACTTGGCCCAGGAGATGGCATCGGCGAGTTTGGCGGCGTTCATGCCGACAGCGGTGGGAGATTTGTGTTGCCAGTGGGCGCGGGGTGGGAAGTAGACGGTGCTGGATGAGGTCGCGACATCTGGGACGGGCGGGGTGGACTGGCAGCCGAGGGGCGCGAGGAGGAGAAAGACACCGAGCAACAGGGCGCGAGATTTCATAGAGGCACCTCGGGGCGAGTGTATCGAGGCCGCCTCCACCGCGCAGCGGGGGAGGTGGCCGAGTCTTCGAGGCCGGAGGGGGTGTCTTCAAGGGCGCGACGGGTTGTCATGCGGCCGTTCGTTGAGAGCTGTTGCGCAGTACCATTCGCGGCCAGGAGCGCCATTGGAGAAGCGCAGATGAGTCAAGCGGTGTCCTACGACGATCTGGAGTACCTGCCCAACGGGACCTTCCTTCTGGATGGCAAGCCATTCACAGGCGCCGCCATCGACTTCGATGAGATCGGACAGAGGGAAGCCGAATCGCACTTTGAACGCGGGCGACAGACCGGAATCGCTTTGACGTGGTACGCGAATGGCCAGCTGGCAAGCGAGGCGGTCTTTGTAGATAGCGCCAAGCACGGGACTGAGCGTACGTGGTTTGAGAATGGTGCACTCAAGTCGACGACGGTGTTCGAGTTCGGATTTGACATGAAGCACGATGAGTGGAATGAGCAGCACGCGTGTGTCGTGCACTACGAACGAAAGTCGACGGACCTCCTCTACCAGGTCGTGATGAAGAAGCGGGCCGCAAAGGCGGCCCAGAGCGTTCCGCCTGTGCAATAGGACAGATGCACCGTGCGTGATCGCACGAACATGACGTGCGCATCGCGACGCACGGAAGCACCCCCTCCGGCGTCGAAGACTCCGCCACCTCCCCCACTGTGTGGGGGAGGAAAAGGCAACCCGCGCGCTGACGCTCGGGGCTCGTTGATGAGGGCGAGGCGCCCGCGCGCTGACGCTCGGGGCTCGTTATGGGCTTGAGGCGCCGGGCGTTGGCGCCGGGCGGTTCGTGGAGGAGATTGAGGCGTAGCACCAGGGAGTTGGGGGAGGTGGGGGAGTGGCCAGTGACATGAGAGTCAGAGGTCGGGCAGGTCGACAGGATTTCTTTGAAAGAAAGGGGAGAAAGAAAGAGATGAGTTGTCGGACGCGCGGGGATTGCGCGGTAGGGAGGTTGTGGGAGTTATCTTGGACTCGCGATCTGAGACTTGACATGTCAGGCATCGGACAGCATGCGGGAGGCGGAAAGGAATCGTGAAGTGCGGGTTGTGTGTTGGCGGGGATCATGCTTCCCTGAAGGGGAAGCATGCCATCCGGACGCACCCCCTGCGTCGCCTCGCCCCACGGACTCGCGACATCTCCGCGGCTGCGCGGGGGAGGTCGAGTTCGCTACTGCAGTTTGAACTTGTTTACGAGGCCTTTGGGGGCGGTGTTCTTCCACGCGGTCACGATGGCCCGCTTCACGGCGGCCTGGTTCGCGGTTGCGAGGCGCACCTGCGTGTAGCCGCGTTCGCCCCATGCTCCTTTGATGGGCGTGAAGGTTTCGGGGTTTGTGGCGATGAACTCTTCCTGCTGCTCGGGCGTGAGTTTGACCATGGCGTCGTCGGCGTCGTCGTCGCCGGTGAAGAGGGTGGCGAAGATTTTGTTCTTGACGCGAAAGTCGGGATGGCCCATGTGCGAGGATTCCATCGACTCGGGCATGCTCAGGGCGAGTTGGCGGAAGGAGTCTTCGGTCATGGCAACCTCCGGCTCAAGTATACCGGGATCGCTTCTCCCGCCGACCAACAAAGCCCCTGATGGCATACTCTAGCCTTGGACAGCTCAAGCGATGGCTTGTATGGTGCGAGCTTGAGGAAAGTGGGAGAAGCGTGAAGCAGCGAATCTACCTCGACACTTCCGTGATCAGCTTGCACGACGACCCCCGTTCACCTGAACGTCGTGCCCTCACGCGAGAGTTTTGGTGCAGGCTTTCCGATTTTGAAGTATCGCTGTCGGAAGTGACGACTCGTGAAATAAGCGACACTCCCGACAATTCGCGTCGCGAACAGATGCTCCGGCTCGTCACCGGGTTGAACATCCTTCCCGTAACGCCCGATGCCGAGCAACTCGCTCGGCGGTACCTGGACGCGGGGATATTTCCGGCGACTGTTCCCGATGATGCCCTCCACGTCGCCATAGCGGTAATATCACGCCAAGACGTCCTCGTTTCCTGGAATTTCAAGCACCTCGTCAACCAGCGTCGCCGTGCTGCCATCGATGCGCTCAACCTGAGCCTCGGCTTGCCAACCATTGCTATACTTCCACCGCCGGAACTCTGAGCAATTCAAATGGCTGTCCAACCCTCCATCCCGACTCCCGCGACCCCTTCATACTTCGACTACCCCCGCGCGGCGCGCGAGGCGCGACTGTCCGAGGCCGATGTCCGTGCGCTCATCCGCATTTTCGAGACCGACTACCCCGACGACCTCATGCTTCGCGAGTTGCACATTCTTCGTGTCTGCAATTCGATCATCCGAGGAACCAGCACCATCAAGCAAGTGTTGGAGTCAACTGATTCCCGAGCCGCTTGAGCGTACGGAGTGAGAGACGGTGCATCCCTATCCCGATGGGTTCGTGGTCGAATCTCCGGGCGTTGTCATCCCGTGGGACGTAACCCTCTTCTGTGCGTTGAAGCTGTTCGCGCCCGGAGTACTGAGGAAAATCGGTGAGAATTATCTCACGCTTGAAGCCACTAGCTTGAACGGTTTGACTTGTACTCTCGGACTGCACTTTGCGGACGATGGTCGTTTGCACTACCTTGAATTCTTCAAGCTCGGAACCGAACCGCGGCAGCAGTGTCCGGTCTTTCAGAGGCAGCTTGAAGAAGCGCTCGGGCCCCCCACTCGACGGCACCGAGATTCGGACGGGTTCGACGCGTGCCGCTGGACGTTTTCGCATCTGTTGGCGGAGCACTTTGTGCGTGATCGATTCGGCATTGAGGAACGCGTGAGCATCTGGCCCGCGCACGCCGCGCTTCCGACGTGATTGCGAACCGCGACCCCTGGTGGCGTCCCTTTTTTCGCCGGACCATGTGGCTTCCGAGCAATGTTCTAAGCGCCCGGCGCGCCGGGGCCGATCGTGATCACGTTCTTGCCCTGCCTCTTGCTCTCCAGCGCGAGTTGGTCGGCGCGGCAGAGCAGTTCCTCGGCGGTCGTGCCGTCCCAGGGGAAGGTTGCGAGGCCGCCGGAGATGGTGAGTTGGCCCGGGGCGTGCTCGGAGAGCTTGGGGAATTTGTGCTCGCGGATCTGCTGTTGGAAGCGGTCGGCGATGGCCCAGATGGTGGCGGGGTGTTTGCTGCCGGGCTCGCGGGGGCCGGTTGGGTCGTCGAAGATGACGGCGAATTCGTCGCCGCCCACGCGGCAGACGCGGTCGCCGGGGCGGACGGTCGCTCGCAGGAGCTTGATGGTCTCGCGGAGGATCTCGTCGCCGGCGTCGTGGCCGAAGCGGTCGTTGTAGGTTTTGAAGTTGTCGACGTCGAAGACCAGGACGGTGACGGGGCGGCGGGTATCGCGGGCCTGATCGATGGCGGAGGCGAGGTAGCGGTCGAAGTAACGGCGGTTGTACGCGCCGGTGAGGGCGTCGATGAACGCGGCGTCCTTGAGCTGGGCCTGCTGCTCGCGGAGGCGAAACCATGTTGCGAGCCACTCGGCGGCACGCACGAGGAGCGAGTGCGGCGCCCGCGAGGATCGCAGCACGCCGTAGAGACGGCCTTCCCATGCGACACGGGCCTCGCCGGTGGCGGCGCGATCGACGTCGGGGACGAACTGCGCGCCGGGATCGCCAAGACGCTGGCGGACGCTGACGATCGCGGCGTCGATGGGGTCCTGCCCGCGCAGGAGCGACTTGACCAGACCCTCGTCGCCAAACTCGGCGTGCGAGGGGACCTCGACGACCAGGGGCTCGGGGGTGGTGTGCGAGACTGGTTTGGCGGGGGCCTGGGCGCGAGTGGGCTGCGGCGCGCGGGGCGTGGCGTGGATGATCGAGCGGAGATCGTCGGCGGAGGCGTCGGGGGGGATGGAGCCGTCGAACGCGGTGGCGGCGTCGGCGAGGCCCATGCGCAGCACCCGCACGCTGGGGTCAACGGTTTTGAGGCCGGCGACAAAGTCACGTGCGGCGGGGGAACCGGGCTCGCCGGCGGAACCGACGCTCTCGCCGATGATCACGATGTTCGCGGGCGCGGGTGCTTTGGGGTCGGTGGAGGGGTGGTTGATCGGCGAGGAGAGTTCTCCGATTGCCTCGATGGGTGTGCGGGCGCGCAGGACCTCGACTGAGGGATCGAGCCGGAGCTTTGCGTCAAGCCCGGTCTTTCCCACAAGGATGGCCCGCACCGCGATCACTTTCGACTCCGCCGACAATTCGTTCTCCCAGCCGGACAGGGTGTTCCGGCTACTCTCTGAAGCGACAGGCGCGCCCTGAGCATGCACGACCAAAACCTCCGCGGATGCTTCGGAAGCTTCCGCCGGATTGACAATTCCGCTGCTAGTACGACCAACCGAGCTAATTGTGCGCTCCTTCGGCGTCGTCTGCCAGAAGCATCGACAACTCCTCGGTCGTCAGAAGTTGCCCATTCTCCCCATTCCCCGCAGGATACCGGCTTTCGGTCGGTTTCCCACCATTTTCATGCCCCGATAATCTTGGCTTTTGCTCGATGGCGGCGCCTGAACGTGGGAGGGAGTCGCCCCGGGAAACTACTGGCATGCCACCCATCGCCATCGAGGTTCGGTCGGTCGAAATGCGCGTGGGCGGCGGAGGGGCGGCGGACCAAGCGACGACATCTTCGACCTTGACGGCGCGGAGGCGCGGCGAGGACGAGGGGTCGAACATCCAGATTGCGGCGTGGGGCGCGTAGCGCTCGACCGCGTGAACGAGGGCCGCGGGGTCTTCGAGACGCAGCGGCTGCACGAGAAGCAGAATGAGACCCTCGCCGCGATGTCCCTGGCGTGTGTCGCTGACGCTCTGCTGGGCGTGTCGGCAGAGGTAGGCGAAGGCGACGAGTTCGGCCTCGCACTTGGTGATGGCCAAGTCGCGGCGATCGAGCGCGGCGAAGAGTTCGGCATCGACTTCAACGCCGCCTGGCGCGAGCATGACGCAGCGGGCGGTGACCGAGGGAGATTGTGCGGAGTTCTTACCCACGCCAGTATCCTAGTGGGGTAAGTCGCGTGGTCCAAGGGCAAATAACACGAACTGCACGGGGGATTGCGGGGACAGGACTTACAGACTCAGCACAACTTGCGCGACGCGAGCGGCGCCGTCGGCGGGGCCCAGGGAGGCGTAAGCCTTGCGCATCGCCTGGCGGCGCGGGGCACTCTCCAGGAGCGAGAGGAGGGTCGCTCCGACGCCAGCGGCGTTGGCGGCGGGTTCGATGAGGTCGCCGGCGATGTGGGCGGCCCCGGCGGCCTCCAGGGGCTGGGCGTTGGCACGCTGGTGCTGATCGCGGTGGTAGGGGTAGGGCAGGAAGATTGCGGGAACGCTGTTCGCCCACGCCTCGGCGACGATGCCGGCGCCGCAGCGGCCGACGGCCAGTTCGGCCGCGCCCCACCAAAGACCCATCTCACTCACAAAGGGTTGGACGATCGCGCGGATGCCGGCGTCGCGGTACGCGTCGCGCACGGCGTCGCTTTCTTTCTCGCCGCCGGTCTGGTGGAGCACCTGCCATGGGCGGAGGGCATCGGTGTGATGGCGGGCGTGGTGGATGAGAAGCTGGTTGATGGACCGAGCGCCTTGGCTGGCACCGGTGACCAGAAGCGTTGGTGTGTTCTCATCGAGACCAAGACGGGTGCGGCAGTCGCCGGTGGAGCCCGGCGCGAGGGCCGCGGCGCGAACAATCGGCGGCACGAGGGTCCAGGTCGTGCCGGGGCCGGCGTGGACGCGGGCGGAGGTGAGGGTGCGGGCGGCGCGCTTGGAGATCCAGCGGTTGGCGCGTCCGGGCACGGCGTCGAGGTTGACCAGGACCACGGGTACGCCCTCGAGCACGCCGGCTCGTGCGGCGGGGGCGGAGACAAAGCCGCCGGTCGCGACCATGACGAGGCGGGAATTGGCGCCGGCCGACGCGCGGAGCTCGCGGATGGCGGTTCGCGCCGCGCTGACGGCGCTGGTCCAGGAGGAGACAAAGCGGATGAGGCCGCGCGGGCGAAGCGCAAAGGGCTGGGCGGGAATGGGTGTGAAGGGGAGCGACGCGCCGCGGAGGATTTCGGCGTCAAGGGTCCTGGTCGAGCAGAGGTAGCGGGCGTGGAGTGTGCCCGGGGGCGAGAGGGAGGCGAGTTGTTCGTGGATGGCGATGCACGGGAAGATGTGTCCGCCCGTGCCGCCGCCCGCGAAGAGGACGGCGAGGTTGCGTGGGGCGTTCATCCGCCGACCACCGCGCGCGAGGAGTCGCTGGGGATCATGACTTCGACGGGCGAGCGGAGGGGCGAGCGGCCCGGGGTGAGAGGGATGAGGAGGCTTTGACCCTGGGTGCGGCCCATGGAGATGAGCAGGCCGAGCGAGACGGCGGTGAGCGTCCAGCCGGTGCCGCCCGCGGAGACGAGCGGGAGGGCGATGCCCTTGGTGGGGCCCAGGGCGGTGACGACGGCGAGGTTGATGAGGGCCTGGAGGCCCACGGTGGCGACGACGCCCAGGCCAAAGAGCTTGAGCATGCGGTTTTGTTCGCGGGCGATGATGGCGAAGGCCGACCAGATGAGGATGGCGAAGAGGCCGATGACCAGGGCGGCGCCGGGGGCGCCGAGTTCTTCGCAGATGATGGCGAAGATGAAGTCGTTGGTGTCTTCGGGGAGGTAGCCGAACTTCTGGATGCCGTGGCCGAGCCCTCGGCCCAGGATTCCGCCGCCGGCGACTGCGCCCATCGACTGGATGGGGTGGTAGCCGGTGCCCTGGGGGTCGGCGTAGGGGTCGATGAAGGCGGTGATGCGCTTCATGCGATACTCGCTGCCGGCGATGGCGAAGTAGATGGCTCCGGCGGCCAGTGGTGAGAGGACGGCGAAGTGCCAGAGGCGAGCGCCGCCGGCGAGCAGGACGATGGCGGCGGCGGCGCCGATGAGGGCGCCGGTGCCCAGGTCTTCTTTGATCACGACGCCCGAGACGATTCCCATGGCGATGAGCGCGGGGGCGAGGCCTCGCCAGAAGAGCGACATGACGGCGGCACGCTTTGCGGCGAAGTAGGCCAGGAGCAGGACGAGTCCCCACTTGGCGATCTCGCTGGGCTGCACGGAGATCTGGCCCAGGCCGGGGGCGGGAATGCGAAGCCAGCGTTCGGAGCCCTTGGCGGCTTTGCCCACGCCGCTGAGATAGACGAGGGCGAGGAGGGCGACGATGAGAATGGTCCCCATGGCCAGAGCGCCCACGCCGGCCCAGCGGCGATCGTGTGTGAGGATGGGGATTTCGCCGGAGGGGACGAGACGTTCGGCGATGCGGCGGATGGGAAACAGGGCCGCCCCGCCCATGGCGAGAAGCGCGACGACCATGAAGATCGCGTGCTGCGAGGTCAGGAGGCCGGCGAGGGTGACCTCGCGGGCTTTGGGGGTTGGGTCGACGGGGTCGAGCGTGTTTTTGGTGGCAGGTTGGGGAGCGGCGGCGGGAGGTTGGGCCGCGTCGGGCGTGATGACGGCCTGGGCCTTGGCGGGCTTGGGCACGACCTCAAACGCGGCCGAGTTGACCATGACGACCCCGATGGAGAGCAGGGCCATGACGCAAAGGGCGACGATCTGATGGGCGCGAAGCATGATCGGAGAATATCGGGCAAGTTCGCCCGGCGCCTGCACACGAGCCTGAAACCTGCGCCTGGGGCGAGGTGTGGCGAGACTGGATCAGATCCAATCGGGCTCGAATCGCATCCCGGCGGGGATCTGGGCGGCCTGGCCCTTCTCGATCATGCCCGCGACGGGGTAGGCGCAGTAGTCGAGACTGAATGCTCCGGCGGGGCGGTGGTTGCCGGATTGGCCGAGCCCGCCAAAGGGCAGTTTGCTGGACGCTCCGGCGGTTCCGGTGTTGACATTGACGCAGCCGGCCCGAGCGTGGGTCAGGAACTGGTCGATGGCGGCCTGATCCCGCGTGAAGATGGAGGCGGCGAGGCCGAAGTTGGTGGCGTTGGCCTGGGTGAGGGCATCGTCGAGGCTGGCGGCGGTTGAGACGCGGAGGAACGGGCCGAAGATCTCGATGTCCGCGCCGG
>ERZ1292640.2614-Hain-H43-02um-R1-2614-length-14347-cov-4_pt3 | contig 12161 bp, 10 predicted proteins | sample MGYA00564404_ERZ1292640 | MGnify/ENA primary metagenome ERZ1292640 (study PRJEB36523, sample SAMEA6512636) | groundwater metagenome | collected 2019-01-08 | study: AquaDiva: Metagenomics assemblies of 32 groundwater samples | reverse complement strand
CGCGGCAACGGCAAGGCCGTCAACATCCCATCTTATGCGTGCGAGGCCGGCGAAACCGTTTCCCTGCGCCCGAAGCTTAAGGAGAACGTCGGCGTTAAGCTTTCGCTCGACACGGCCAAGCGCCTGAATAACAGACCCAACTTCGGCGAGTGGAACGAGCAGGATTTGTCTTTCAAAATAGTCCGCAACCCGGAGCGCGCCGAGATGTCGTTCCCGGTCACCGAGCAGTTGATCATCGAGTACTACTCCAAGTAAAGAAACAGAGGTAATCGCCATGGCCTACAAAGAATTGATCCTTCCGCAGAAACTGTCCGTCGACGAGAAGACGATGTCCGACAGCTACGCGAAGTTCGTCGCCGAGCCCTATGAGCGCGGCTACGGTCACACGATCGGCAACGCTTTGCGTCGCGTGTTGCTTTCCTCTCTGGAGGGCGCCGCCGTGACCGCCGTGCGCGTCGAAAAAGCCCAGCACGAGTATCAGACGGTCACGGGCGTCAAGGAAGACGTCATGACGATCATGCTCAACCTTAAGAAGTTGCGCGTTAAGCTCTTCTCGAACGGCCCGGAGACGATCTACCTATCGGCCAACAAAGAAGGCGAAGTCAAGGCCAGCGCAATTCAAGGAAATTCGAACGTCGAGGTCGTCAACTCCAGTCTCGTGATTGCCCACCTCGAGGCGGGCGGCAAGCTCGACATGGAGATCGAGATCTCCAAAGGCCGCGGCTACGTATCCGCCGAAGAGCTGCGTGCGCAGAACCAATGGCCCGCGGGTTTTTTGCCCGTCGACGCCCTGTTCTCTCCCGTCATCAAGGTGCACTATGACGTCGAGAACGCGCGCGTGGGCCAGGTGACGGACTACGACCGGTTGATCCTTGAGATATGGACCGATGGATCGCGCAATCCGGCCGAGGCGCTCATTCAGTCCTCGAAGCTGCTGCGCGAGTCTCTCAATATCTTCATCCCTGAGGAAGATCAGGCCGTTCCCCAGGAAGCGGGTTACGCGGAGGGAGAGGTTGGCGAGATAGGCGGCATGCCGATTGACGCGAAATTAAAGGAAATCCTTAACCAACCGATCGAGATGATCGAGCTGTCCTCGCGCGCCTCAAACTGCCTTAAGGTGGCCCGAATTAAGACGATTGGGGAACTCGTCAGCAAGCGCGACGAGGAGCTTCTGGCCGTCAAGAATTTCGGCAAGAAGTCGCTCGATGAGATTAAAGATCGCCTGAAGGACATGGGCCTGTCCCTCGGCATGCAGGTCGGCGCGACGGCGCCTGCGGCTGCGGTCTAATTTTGATATAAGGAAAGGGAGCATTTATGGTCAAGCAAATGGGCGGCCGCAAGCTGGGAGTCACTAGTTCCCACCGCCACGCCCTCCTGCGCAACATGGCGACAAGCTTGTTCCTCCACGAGAAGGTGGAGACGACTTTGGCCAAGGCCAAGGAATTGAGGCCTTACGCTGAAAAAATCATCACCGAGGCCAAGAAGGGCAAGCATTACATGGTTCGGCGCGTGATCTCGGACAAGATCGTGTATAAGAAGTTGTTTGAGATTTTGGCGCCTCGCTACAAGGAACGTCCGGGCGGCTATACGAGGATTCATCATCTGGCGCCGCGCATCGGCGACAACTCCAAGCGCGGGCTCATCTCGCTGGTCAGCTAATAATGTTTGATTTCCTATTCAGTCTATTCTCGAACGACATGGGAATAGATTTGGGGACGGCGAATACCCTTGTTTACGTAAAGAATCAAGGGATCGTGCTTAGGGAGCCGTCGGTCGTTGCCATAGACCGCGAAACGCGCAAGGTGCTCGCGATCGGCGCCGAGGCCAAGCGTATGCTGGGCCGCACGCCCTCATCGATCATCGCCGTGCGCCCCTTAAAGAACGGCGTAATCGCAGACTTTGAGGTCACTCAGGAGATGATCAAGTACTTCATTCGCAAAGTGCACAACCGCCGTTCGCTGCTGCACCCGCGAATCGTGATCGGCATCCCGTCGGGCATCACGGAAGTGGAGAGGCGCGCTGTCCAGGTGTCGGCGGAGCAGGCCGGCGCGCGCGAAGTCTATCTGATCGAGGAGCCGATGGCGGCCGCGATCGGCGCGGATCTGCCGATCGCCGAGCCGCACGGCAACTTTATCGTAGATATCGGCGGCGGGACGACGGAGGCCGCCGTGATCTCGTTGGGAGGCCTAGTCGTTTCGAAGTCCATCGACATCGCCGGCGATGAGATGGACGAAGCGGTCATGATGCATTTCCGCCGGAAGTACAACCTTCTGATCGGCGAGACCACCTCCGAGGATGTCAAGATACAGATCGGCTCGGTGTTCCCGCTTAAAGAAGAGAAAACAATGGAAGTCAAAGGCCGGGATCAAGCCACCGGCCTTCCGAAGACTGTGCTGATCACGTCCGAAGAGGTGCGCCAGGCTCTTATGGAGCCTGTGCAGTTGATCCTCGACGTGATCAAAAATACGCTGGAGGAGACTCCGGCTGAGTTGGCTGCGGATTTGGTGGATCGCGGTATCATGTTGGCGGGCGGCGGGTCTTTGCTGAGAGGTCTTCCCGACCTCATCAGACAGGAGACCGAACTGCCCGTGCAGCGGGCCGCTGATCCGCTGAGCTGCGTGGCGATGGGCACGGGCAAGTTCCTGGAGGAACTCGATCACATCGGTGATCGGCGGCCCGAGTTTGTCACGTCTTATCGCTATCGCGGAAGCTAGACTTACAAATCCTGCCAACGGCCTGACAAGACCCCCACGTAAGTAGGGGGAGAAAAGGATTGCCGCCTCTGAAGCGGCAGCAGACTCATGCATCGAGAAGCGCGAGCCGCCAACTACGTTTTCGTCTCATTTTTAATTATATCGCTGACGCTGCTATCGTTGCCCCTGGCGGGGCCGGTGCGGGCGTTCAAGGCGTGCGCGACCTACTTGCTAAATCCCTTCGCCTATTACGGCGACAAGGGATTTGAGCGGTTTGCCAGCATACCGTCGCGCCTGCGCGAGCTGATCTCCGCCGACATGGACAACCGCAGCATGCAGGAGCGCGTCAAGCAGGACCAATGGATTCGTGCCGAGGCCGAGTCTCTGCGCACGGAAAACGCCCGGCTCAGGGCGGCGCTCGGCCTCAAGGCCCCTGGCGGGCGCGCGGCGCTTTGGGCGCACGTACTCGAACGCGACCCGCTGCGGTGGTACCGGTCGATCACGGTGGACGCCGGCTCCGAGCAAGGAGTGTCGCTTAATAGCCCCGTGCTCGGCAACGCGGGCGGCGGGCTCGTCGCGATTGGCCGCATTACCGAGGGTCGGACAAAGACCGCGGTCGTCCTGCTCGCGACGGATGAATTGTCCTCGGTGGCTGCCTACCTCGTATCGCCCGCCACGGCGACCGAGTCGGGTTCGGCGCCGCCGCCCAGTTTCGAGGGACTGCTCCAGGGCCAGGGCAAGGCGCGGCTGCGCATGAATTATCTTTCACCCGACGCCGAGGTCCACAAAGGCGATCTCGTGTTCACATCACCGACATCGGCGACGTTCCCACCGGATGTGCTTCTTGGCAAGGTGGCGGAGGTGTTCGCGCTCGATCCGTTCTTGGCGTTCCAATCCGTAGAAATTCAACCCGCGCTGGAAGCCTCGCGGCTCAAGGAAGTCATGATCCTTAAGCAGGCGCCGCCGACGGCCGCGCGCGTGGCTGAGATGGTGGGCGCGGCGTCGGCAGAGGACGCCGGCGATGAGGAGGCCGCGCCGTGAGCCAGTACGCACGACTGCTTACGGTTTTCCTGGTCGCCATGGTCGGCCAATGGTGGTGGTCGAGCCACGGAGCGATCTACGGCGTCGCCCCGCAGCTTCTGCTCGTGCTGACGATTGCCGTGGCCGCCCGCCAAGGCCCACTGTGCGCCATGGTGATGGGCTTCTTTTGGGGCCTTTTTCTTGACGTCATGGCGGCTCGTCTTGTCGGCGCTAACGCGCTCGCTTTGACGTTGGCCGCCTATGGCACGGGGTCCATGCGACGGCAAGTCGATCTGCTCGGCCTGGCTCCGCAGTGCCTCATGGTGGCCAGCCTTACCCTGGTCTATTTTATGTTCATGGGGTTGATGGGACTGGTGTTTTTGCACTCGTTTATGTGGGTGGGCTGGATGTCGTTTTTGGTCGACCCGTTCTACAACAGCTTCGTGGCCTTATTGGTCTATGTCTTATGGGAGTCATGGATGGAGCCGGCGCGATGATCCGAAGTCATTACGCTCTGCTGCCGCGGCTTGATTTGTTGTGGGTGCTGTTCTACCTGGCGGGCGGCATCCTGGGCCTGCGACTTATGCAGCTGCAGATCATAGAGCACGTCGAGTATAAGCTGGCCGCTGAGCGCAATAGGTCTCAGATCATCTATCAGACCGCGCCGCGCGGGCGCATCTCCGACCGTAACGGCGTGCCGTTGGCCACCAACCGCCCGGCGTTCTCGCTGATCTATATGCCGGTTCTGCCGCGCAAGCGGCAAAAGGGGCTCGACCTGCGTCCTCTGGCCGAGGAACTCGGCAAGGAGCTGAAGCAGGACCCTAACGAGCTTTACGACAAGCTGCAGCAGGCCATGCGCGAGGAGGTGGCCATACGTCTAGCTGAGAACCTGCCGCAGCAGACGATGTTTCGGCTCTCGGAGCTCAAAACGCTTTACCCGGGCGTCGACCTGATCATGGAAGCGCGCCGCTACTACCCGTACGGCCGCTTCGCCAGCCATCTGATCGGCTACATGGGCCGCATGGACGCGCGCGCCTGGAAAGAACTTAAGCTGCAGGGCTACCGCCCCGACGCGCGCATCGGTCGCCTGGGCCTAGAGGGCGTCTTCGAGAGAGAGCTGCGCGGCCGCGACGGCGGCATCCGCATGGAAGTCGACGCACAGGGACGCCTCAAGCGCGTGCTCGAGCGCGTGGAGTGGCAGCCAGGCAGCAATATCCACCTGACGATCGACGCGGCCACGCAGAAGGCCGCCGACGCAGGTCTTAGAAAGTCGCCAACGGGACGCGGCGCTGTCGTGGCAATCGACCCGCGCACGGGAGCGATCCTCGCTTTTTCATCGGCGCCGGACTTCGACCCCAACGCGCTGTTGTCGTCGGACCCCGCTGTCGTTAAAAAACAGATCTCGGAGCTTCCTGAGTTCAATAACGCCATCTCGGGAACGTATTCGCCGGGCTCCACGTTCAAGCCGATCGTCAGCGCTGCCGGGCTCAACGAAGGCCGCATTCATCCCGACGAGACGATCTACTGCCCCGGCCACTTCGAGCTCGGCAGGAATATCTTTCGGTGTTGGGATCACAAGGGGCATAAGACGCTCTCGTTTTTGATGGGCTTCGCCAAATCCTGCGACGTCTATTTCTACAAGATGGGCCTCAAGACGGGGGGCGCGGCGATCGAGCGGTATTCGGCGTTGTTTGGGCTCGGCGCCAAGACCAATATTGCCCTGCGCGGCGAGAAGGCCGGCCACTTATTCGGCCCCGAGACGCGTGCGTCGGTCAGGCGGTCCTGGTACGACGGCGACACGGTCAATCTCGCGATCGGCCAGGGCGAGTTGCTCGTCACGCCGATCCAGATGGCCGTGATCGCGGCCGCCATCGCCAACCGCGGCACGCTCTGGCGGCCGCATTACACCGAGCGCATCGAGTACACCGCGGGGCGCCCCGAGTACCGCCAAAAACCCGAGAGAGGGGGCGAGATCAAGCTTAAGGACTCGACCTGGGATCTTTTACATCAGGCGATGGGCCTCGTCGTGACCGATGGCACCGCGCACCGGGCCGCCATCAAAAGTCTCGAGGTGCACGGAAAGACCGGCACCACGGAGAACTCCTCCGGCGAGGACCACGCTTGGTTCATCGCTTTCGCCAACCGCCCCGGCCAAGCGGCCGAGATCGCTGTGGCGGTCATCGTCGAAAATGCCGGCCACGGATCGGATTGGGCCGTGCCGATCGCCCACGAGGTGATCGCCGCGGCTTACCGCATCGACGAGAAGAAGCCCGTTAAGCGGGACGGCGCGCCCGGGCCCGTGAGGACGCTCTGATGTCGCTTCGCAGCGGAGGCGGGATCAAAAGCCGCATCGACTGGCCCTTCCTGCTCGCTGCCGCGGGACTCTTGCTGATGAGCACGATAGCGATCCTGTCGGCCGCTAGTCCGCTCGCCTGGTACCTCTCCATCCTGCGCACGCAATTCATAGCGCTGGCGCTCGGCGTCGTTTTGTTCCTGTTTGGATTCGGCTTTAACTATCAGGTGTTTCAGGATCAGGCCAAGGCCCTATACGCCGCCGTTCTGGTCCTCCTCGTTGCCGTGCTGCTGATCGGCACGGTGCATAAGGGCCATAAGGCGTGGATCCATTTCGGCATCTTTACGTTTCAGCCGGCCGAGTTTGGGCGCATTGCGGTGGTCCTTGTACTCGCCGCCTTTCTCGACAGCCGCGCGCGGCGCATACGCGATTTCTCGACGATCATCCTGGCCATGCTGATGGTCTCCCCGATCATGCTGCTGATCCTCAAACAGCCTGATTACTCAACTACGTTAACGTTGATACCCATCATGTTGGGCATGTTTTTCTGCGCGGGCGCTGACGTGGGCCATTTGCTGGCCGCGTCAAGTTTCGCCGGGAGCGCCGTGGCCGTGCCGCTCGTCTATACCTACGTCCAAGTGAACTACCCCAACGCGGCGCCCGGCAGCCTCGCCTATTTTGTGCTGCAGACCTTGAGTTTGGGCGCCGCCACGGCTGGCCTGCTGATCGGCCTCGGCCTCGTCTCGGTGGCGGTCTGGCGGCTGGCTGTCATGCTGCGCATGCACGCCCGGCCGATCGTGTTTGTTACCGCTCCCGTGATCCTGTCGGCCGGCCTGCTATCGGGCATGTTGATCAACCGGCAGATGAAGAGCTATCAGCGCAACCGCTTCATCGCCTACGTCGCTCCGCAAGCCGATATACAAGGCGCGTCCTACCACGTCCATCAGTCTCAGATCGCCATCGGTTCGGGCGGGCCCTGGGGGAAGGGCTTGTTCAATGGGACGCAGTCGCAACTGGGCTTCCTGCCCGAGCGCCACACCGACTTCATCTACGCTGTCGTCGGCGAGGAGATGGGCTTTGTCGGTACGATGACGATCCTGGCGCTTTACCTGCTGCTGATCTGGCGCATCGTGACGATCGGCAAGCTCGCGCGCGACCAGTATGGCTTTCTCGTCTGCTCGGGGCTGGCTACGATGTTCGCTTTCGAGCTGACGCTCAACGTGGGAATGTGCCTGGGACTGATGCCGGTGGCCGGAATTCCTTTGCCGCTGATTTCCTATGGAGGCTCGAGCCTTGTGGTCACGCTGTGGTCTCTGGGCATCGTCGCTAACATATATTCTCGCAGGTACGCTTTGCTTTAAGGAGAACCATGTCGAACGAACAGAAAGATTTACAACAAACGGCTCAAACGGAAGACCGGCGCCCTGAGTTCCCACCCGCCGCGCAGGCCATCCCCCAGACGCCCCAATTGGAACGCGTGCACGATAGGCCGCTGCCCGAGCCAGAATCGGAACCCGTCAAGGTTGCGATGGAGGCTGAGGTTCCTGAAGTGGAAGAGGTTGAGGCGCCCGAGGTGGAGGTTGAGGTCGAACCGGAGGATCAGGAGGCCGCCACGGTGGGCGTTTCGGCCGATCCGCCGGCGCCACTCTCCAGCACTCCTCCCTCTTTGAGTCAACCGGCGCCAGTTCAGCCCCAGCCGCCCCAGCCGGGTCAACCGATTCAACCGAGCCAGCCAACGTCTCAGTCCGGCCAGCCGGTTTCCTCGCCGCGAAGCGGCTCGGGACGACGTCGTCGCCGTCGTGGCCGCGGAGGCCGTGATGGTCAGGGTCAGCCGCACGGCGGCCAGGGCCGCCCCCAGCAGGGTCCGAACGGGCAGCCAGCCAGCCCGCAGCGCAAGGAGCCCCGGCGCCAGGAGGCGCGGCCGCGCCAGGAGCCGCAGCGGCGTCAAGAAGAGGAGCGTCACCGCGACGATCGGCGCGGCGAACACCCGCGATCGGACCAGGCGGCGCAGGCTGTGGAAAGACGTGAGCAGCCGCGCCATCGGGGCGACGACCGCCGCGGCGAGCACGTGCACCACCGCGTCGAAAAGTCTAAGAAGCCGATCAAGCGCGAGATTCTCGCAAACACGTCTTTTGAGGAGACGCGAGTCGCTATTATCGAGGACGGACGATTGGCCGAGCTGCTTTGGGAACGCAAGAGCGAGGAATCTATTGTCGGCAACATTTACAAAGGTGTCGTCGAGAACGTCCTGCCCGGCATCTCGTCGGCCTTCGTGAATATAGGTTTTGAGAAGAACGCCTACCTCTACATCTCGGATGTTCTCGGCGAGCGCGGCGCCGCCATAGACGTCACGCTCAAGAAGGGCCAGCACATCATGGTCCAGGTCGCCAAGGAGGCGATCAGCACCAAGGGCATGAAGGTGACCATGGACGTCTCGCTGCCCGGGCGCTTCTTGGTCTTTACGCCCTATCAGAACTACGTCGGCATCTCCAAGCACATCGAAGACCCCGTCGAGCGCAAGAGGCTCGGCGAGGTCGTCGACCGGCTCGTGGCCGACGTGCTTGGCGGCAAAGGCCTCGTCGTGCGCACCGAGGCCGAGGGGGCTTCCTCTGCGGACCTCGAGCGCGAGGTCAAGTACCTGTGGCAGACGTGGACCAATATTCAAAAGATGATGGAGTCGGCTCCGCCGCCCGCGCTGCTGCATAAGGACCTCGACGCCATGCTGCAGGTGGCGCGCGACATCCTCTCGGAGGAGGTCTACGTCTACCTGCTCGACAACAAGGACGCCTTCAAGCGCGTTGTCGATTTTGTAGAGGGCATCTCGCCCGAACTTAAGGACCGCGTGCGGTACTACGATGCGCGCACGCCGATCTTTAAGGCTTTTAACCTGGAGCCGGAGATCCATAACCTGCGCCGCACGAAAGTTCCGCTGCCCAACGGCGGCTCTATCGTGATTCAGGAGGCGGAGTCGCTCTGCGCCATCGACGTCAATACCGGGCGCTTCACGGGCTCCAAATCACAGGAAGAGACCGTGACGCAGACCAATATCGAAGCCGCCACCGAGGTCGCCCACCAGTTAAGGCTGCGCAATATCGGCGGGATCATCGTCGTTGACTTCATCGACATGCGTAAAGTCTCCAACCGCAACAAGGTCATGGAGGCGTTCGCGCAGGCGGTCAAATCCGACCGCGCCAAGATTCGCATTCTGCCGATCACCCGGCTGGGCTTAATCGAGATGACGCGCGAGCGCAAGCGCGAATCCACCGTCAGCCTCATCACCGACGAATGTCCCGAGTGCAAGGGAGCGGGGCGCGTTTTGAGCGCCGAGACGATCCGCATTCGCGTGCAGCGCGAGCTTCTTGAAATGACCGGCGGCAGATCCAGCGGACAGGTCCGCATTCTGCTGCACCCGGGTCTGGCCGAGCTCTTTCGTCAGCAGCAGGCGCAGCTCGAGAAAAACGTGCAGCGCTCGGTCAAGATCCAGAGCGATCCGCAGATCAAATGGGAGGATTACCGCATCGTCCTCGAATGAAGCGAGCATTATTGTCATTGTTGCCGCTGTTGGCCGCCGCGGCGTTGGGCGCCGAGGAGCTTTCCGTCGTGCTTAACGGGAAGTATCGCGAGCCCGTGAACGCCTATAAGATCGGCGAGACCCATTACTTGAGCGCCAAGGACGCGGGCCAGCTCTACGGCGGCCAGGTCTACTGGTACCCGGTCTCCGGACGCGTGCAGTTGTCGGTGCGCGGGCGCGCGCTGCAGCTGCAGGTCGATTCCTCCCAGGTCAAGGTCGGCGACACGACGGTCACGCTTGACGGGCCCGTCATGCTGCGCACCTCGCATGCCTTCATCCCGTTGTCGTTCTTTGAGAGCGCGGAATTCTCGGCCTGGGCGGGCGCCGACACCACGTTTAACCCGCGCACCAAACTCCTCACCGTCGATAAGAACGCCTCGGTCGGCTCGGTGCGCTGGTTCTCTTACAAGGACTACACGCGGCTGAGCTTGGCGCTAGACCCGAGGGCCTCCTTCGCGGCGTCGGCGCGCGGCCTCGGCGGGATCGAGGTTTCTTTTCCGCTGGGCACGATCTCGGGCAGCGAGCAGGGCGAGATCGAAGATGCCCAGGTTTCTTTTTACTCGCTGACGCAAGGCGGCAAGGCGGCGAAGCTCGCGCTCAAGTTTAATCGCCCCGGACTGCAATGGAGGGTGCGTGAGCTGTCCCGCCCGCGGCGGCTGGCCGTCGACGTGTTTAGGGCGGACGTTATGGAAACGCCCGATGGCGAGCAGCGCGGCGAGCCGGCGATCCAAGAGCCGGCAAAGGTCAAGACCGTTGAAACGGACGCTTCTGTCTCGCCCGCGGCCTCAATCGGTCCCACGGTGTCGGGCAAATCGGAAAGATTTAAGAGAAAAGTCGTCGTTGACGCCGGCCACGGCGGCAAGGACCCGGGCGCCACGGGTTCGCGGGGAAGTTTCGAGAAGGATATTAATCTGCGCGCGGCGCTTGATCTGTCCGAATTATTGAAGGAAGAAGGGACTTTCGAGGTCATGCTGACGCGCGCCGACGACACGTTCGTGCCCCTGGTCGACCGCTCGCGACTGGCCAACGAGTTCGGCGCCGATCTCTTCGTGTCGCTGCACTGCAATGCCTCGCGCCATCCCAAAGATAATGGTTTCGAGGTCTATTTCCTAAGCGAGAGCGCCTCCGACCCCGCGGCCCAGGAGTTAGCCGACTTTGAAAATTCCGTCGTGGAGATGGAGGGCAAGACCCCGCAAGACGCCAAGGCCGAGATGCTGCTTATGGAGATGTCCAAGACCGAGAACATCAACGCGGCCTCGGAGTTGGCGGCGCTGACCGCGCGCGCGCTGGGCAAGCGCGTCGACCTAACCGCCAACGGCGTCAAGCAGGCGGGCTTCTACGTGCTGCGCGGCACCCACGCCCCCGCGATCCTTTTTGAGATGGCCTACATCAGCAATAGAAAGGACGAAGCGAAGCTCCAGTCCAAAAAATACCGACAAAGGCTCGTCGACGGCGTCTACGCCGGAATCCTCGATTTCGCAAAGCGTCAGGGGTGGCTCATGGGAGCGGGCCAGTGAGCGCGGTCGACCGGCCGATCGGCGTTTTTGATTCGGGGTTGGGCGGCCTCACGGTGGTCAGGGCGCTGGCGCGGCGCATGCCTCAAGAAAGCCTCGTCTATTTCGGCGACACGGCCCATGTGCCCTACGGCTCCAAGTCCAAGGAGGCCGTGACGCGGTATTCCGTAGAGGTGGCGCGGTTCCTGGCAGACCAAGGGATCAAGGCTCTCGTCGTGGCCTGCAATACATCCTCGGCGCTGGCGCTGCCGGCCATTAAGAAGGCCGTGCGCGTGCCGGTGGTCGGGGTCATAGAAGGCGGAGTTAAAGCGGCCGCATCGGCGGCGGCGCATCGTCGCGTAGGCGTCATCGGAACCGAAGCCACCATCAGCTCCGGCGCTTATGAACGCGCGCTGCGGAGGCGTCTGCCGAAGGCGGTCATTAAGACCGCCGCATGCCCTTTATTTGTCCCTCTCGTCGAGGAAGGCTGGTGGGAGGATGAAATCACGGAGCAGGTGGCGCGGCGGTATCTCGCGCCGCTGCGCGGTTTAAAACTGGATGCGCTCATTTTGGGCTGCACTCATTACCCGCTTCTGAAGGAGACGATTCACAAGGTCATGGGGCCCGCCGTCGTGCTGATCGATTCCGCGGAACAGACCGCCATAGAAACAGACCGGCGGCTCACGGCGAGAGGGTTGCGCCGAGCCGGCGGCAAGGCGCCGACTCGACGCTACTTTGTCTCCGATGCGCCGCGGCGCTTTCGACTTCTTTCGCAGCGCTTTCTCGCAGCGCCCGTGCGCCAGGTGGCGCTGCGGGATTTATGAAGAAATACACCGAATTGCTGGGATACGCCAAGGCGCACATCGACCACGGCTTTTCGCAGGTAGGCAAAAAGCTGGCTCCGGCCGACCCCGCGCAACGCGCGCTGATGCTGCTGGCCAGCCGCTCGGTGGCCGTGGGCAACGCGCTGATGCTGCTGGCGCTTAACCATCATGCCAACGAGGGTCTGCCGCTGCTGCGCTCGCTGCTGCAGTTGGCCGTCGAGATGCGCTGGATCGCGGCCGGCGACGGAGCCGTGCGCGCGCGCGAAT
>ERZ1292640.3529-Hain-H43-02um-R1-3529-length-12166-cov-5_pt1 | contig 12166 bp, 18 predicted proteins | sample MGYA00564404_ERZ1292640 | MGnify/ENA primary metagenome ERZ1292640 (study PRJEB36523, sample SAMEA6512636) | groundwater metagenome | collected 2019-01-08 | study: AquaDiva: Metagenomics assemblies of 32 groundwater samples | reverse complement strand
ATAAAAAAATACTTGTAATGGGGCAGGGAGAATTAGTTGGAAAACCAGTTTCCGCTTTATTGAATTTTAGAAAATCAAATTCTGGGGCGTTAAGCGTGTTTGATATTATTGATAGTAAAACTATTTTTTCTGAAAAAGAAAAATTATTAAAAGAAGCTGATTTAATAATTTCAGGTATTGGTCAAGGTAAATATATTACTGGAGATATGTTAAAAAAAGGTGTAATATTGATTGATGCTGGTACTTCGGAGATTGGAAGTGGTATAGTGGGGGATGTTAACTTAGAATCAGTAAAAAATGTTGCAAGTTTTGTTTCGCCAGTGCCGGGTGGCGTTGGCCCAGTAACAGTAGCAATGCTTTTTAAAAATGTTTTAAATGTCGCGAGGAAATTAAAATCGTAAGGTTTCCAAGGTTAGACCTTTTGGGCTCTCTGTGGCTTAAGCTGGGACCTTAAGGTCGGACCTTAGAGCTAATAGCATGCACCAAATAATTCTTTTTTATAAATATATATATCTGGATAACCCAGAGGAAATAAAAAACAAACAAAAAAAAATTTGCTCACAATTAAATCTTGTCGGCAGGTGTATTATCGCGCATGAAGGTATTAATGCAACCTTTGAAGGCACACAAGAAAATATTAAAAAATACATTCTAGAATTAGAAAAAGATAATAGATTTTTAAATATTCATTTTAAAATTAGCTCGAGTAGTGGAAATTCTTTCCCAAAATTATCAATAAAAACACGCAAAGAAATTGTTTCTCTTGATTTAACTTGCGATATAGATCCAAACCAGATTACTGGCTTACGTTTATCTCCAGAAGAACTTTATGAATGGATTCAGGGTCCCAATGAAACTAAAAAAGAATTTTACATAGTGGATATGCGAAATATTTATGAACAAAAAGTTGGTAATTTTAAAAATTCAATACTTATGCCGCTTACTAATTTTAGGGATTTACCAAAATTTATAAAAAATATTGAGCATTTAAAAAATAAAACTATAGTAACGGTTTGTACTGGGGGAGTGCGTTGCGAAAAAGCTTCGGGTTTTTTATTAAGTCAAAATTTTAAGGATGTATATCAATTAGATGGTGGAATTGTAAGTTATATGGAAAAATACCCCAATGAAGATTTTCAAGGTAAACTTTATGTTTTCGACCAAAGAATTGCAATGGGTTTTTATACCGATGATCCAAAAAGAAATACGTCCCAGCTTAGCGCTACAGTAATTGGAGAATGCGAGGCTTGCAAAAAACCTTCTGAAAATTATATTAATTGTTTAAATTTATTTTGCCATCGACATTTTATTATCTGTGAAGAATGTCTTGTTGAAAACAAAAATCAACTTTGCCCCAAAAGCTGCATCTTGACTCGTTACGGTAAAAAAGTTATTATATTAAAAATTAAAAATATTTTTAAAAATATTTTTAAAAAAAGTTTTATTAAATTAAAAAAACTTTTTTTTAATTTGGCAAAAAATTCTATTTTTAAAATTTTAAAAATTATTTTTTATATTAAAAAAAATTATGAAACCATTTTCCGATAAAATAATATTTGTTGATACTGAATTTACTGGCCTTGATCCATATAATGCTGAGCTTTTGTCTGTCGGAATAGTAAAGCTAAATGGAGAAGAATTTTATATTGAGATAGAACATAAAGAAGAAATATCTGATGGTTTTGTGAAATCTCAGGTTTTACCTTATTTAATTGAAGAAAAAATTTCCCGAGAAGAAGCTAAGAAAAAAATTTTAGAATTTGTTGGAAAAGAAAAACCATTTATGGTGGCGACAAGCCCATTTTATGATGTAATTTGTTTACATAAATTATTTGGTGTTGAAAATAGTCCATTTAATATAAAAACAATTGACTTAAATGCAATTTTATTTGGCTTAGGAATAGATCCAGAAAAAGATCACGGGGGAGAGAAGCCCGAATTTTATCAAAAATTAGGTATCGATCGATTAAAGTCTCAGCTTGACGGAACGGTATATCGTAAACATCACGCCCTAGATGATGCAAAATTTGTCCGAGAACTTTATTTAAAATTTTTAGAATTATAATTCTATGCTATAATAACAATATGCCTTTTATCGATGAAATGAAAATACATGCGGAAGCTGGAACTGGAGGAAACGGTGTGGTTCGTTGGCGACAAGAAAAATTTATTCCTAAAGGCGGACCAGCTGGGGGCGACGCGGGCCGTGGGGGAGATTTTTATATTTTAGCGGTGCGTAATTTAAATATTCTTTCTCAGTATAAAGCTAAAAAAGAATTTTTTGCCGAGCGAGGTGAAGATGGTGGCAACAAAAGTTTGCATGGGAAAAATGGAGAAGATTTTATTTTAGAATTACCAATTGGTTCAATAATTACAAATTTAGAGACCAATGATACATGGCAATTAACAAAAGAAGGCGAGAAAATTTTAATTTTAAAAGGTGGTTATGGTGGTTACGGAAATGAGCATTTTAAAAGTTCTACTAATACTACACCACAACAATCCAATAAAGGAGAAGTTGGCGAAAAGGGTGATTTTCAAATTGAATTGGAGCTTTTTGCAGATCTTGGTTTAATTGGTTTTCCAAATGCTGGGAAATCTTCGCTTTTAAATTCTTTAACTAATGCTCAAGCAAAAATAGGGGATTATCCTTTTACTACCTTAGATCCAAATTTGGGAAATTTTTATGGATATACAATTGCTGATATTCCTGGCCTTATTGAAGATGCTTCGAGTGGAAAAGGTTTAGGAATAAAATTTTTAAAACACATAAAAAGAACAAAAATATTAGCTCACTTAGTTGCTTTTCCTGACAAAGCAGGAACCGTTGCAGTCATTTCTCAAGAAATTTTTACAAATTATAAAATAATTCGTAAAGAATTAGAAAAATATGATAAGAAATTTAATCTAAATGAAGGTGGTCTTTCTGCTAAAAAAGAAATAATTATTTTAACTAAAAGTGATTTAATCGCGGACAAAAAAACTCTTGAGAAAATAATGAAAGATTTAACAGAAAAAATATCAGCCTCTAAAGAAAAAGAAAATTTAAAGAAAAAAATAAAGTCAAAACTAGTGCGTAAGTCCGACTTACGCACATTAGAATTTTTTTATATTTCTTTATTTGACGACAACCTAATAAAAGAATTTCAAAAAAACCTAACTAAAATTTTAAAAAGTATTGGATAACTTTGTAAAAAATATTTAAATATCAAACTTTATTTTATTTTATGCTATAATGTACTTATTATGATAAATAAAGATTTTTTTAAAATTTTAATTATTTTTTTATGCATAATTTCTTTGGGTATTTTTGGGATCTATTCAATCTGTGATTCCGGTAACTCAAATGAAATATGTCAATTTATAAAAATTTAATTTGCAAATAAAAATAATTTATGTTATATTGTACATATAACCGCAAAGACAATAGGTAAACAATAAATCCTATTAAGTGGTCGATTTTTTTAGTTTTTTACTAAAAATACAAATTGCGGCGAAAGCCGTTTTTTTAGTTTACGAAACTTAATAAAATTTTTATTTTATTAAGTTTCGTAATTCACAATAATAAAAATACAATGTTAAAAACAAAAAAAGAAGAAGTATTAAAAGATTTAGAACAAATAATTAAAGATGCTAAATCAATTGTTTTTGTAAATTTTCATGGTTTAAAAGTTGCTAATGAAAGCGTTCTTCGTAAAGAACTTAGGTCAAATAATGTTATTTACAAAGTATGTAGAAAAAGTTTGCTCAAACGTGCATTAACGGGAAAAGCGAATGGAGAATTACCAGAATTGTCAGGAGAGGTTTCTTTTGCTTATTCATCTGATCAAAAAGATGAAATAGCTCCAGCTCGAGGAGTTTATAATTTTCAAAAAACTCACAAAAATGCTTTAAGTATTTTAGGTGGGATTTTTGAAGGTAAATTTTTAAACAATACCAAAATGTTGGAAGTAGCAATGATTCCGTCCAGAGAAATTCTTTATGCAAAATTTGTTAACATTATAAATTCACCAATTCAACGCTTAGTAATTGGTTTAGGTCAAATAGCAAAGTCGAAAAGTTAAAATAACTATTAATAAAAATTAAAATTATGTCAGAAAAATTTAAAAAAATTATAGAAGAAATAGAAAGTATGTCAGTGGTTGATCTTAATGAACTTGTAAAAACACTAGAAGAAAAATTTGGTGTGTCAGCTGTAGCTTCAGTAGCTGGTGCGGGTGAAGCAAAGGCAGAAGCAGTTGAAGAAAAAGATTCTTTCGAAGTATTTCTTACTTCAGCTGGTGAACAAAAAGTTGCAATTATGAAAGTTGTAAAAGAAGCTTTAGGTCTTGGCTTAAAAGATGCTAAAGATTTAGTTGATGCTGCTCCTTCAAGCCTAAAAGTTGGAATGAAAAAAGCAGAAGCTGAAGATTTAAAGAAAAAAATCGAAGCCGCAGGCGGAAAAGTTGAATTGAAATAATATATTTTTGTCAAAGTTGAACCTTGGCATTGGTTACAATCAAAAAGCGGACTTTATGCATTAATGTATAAAGTCCGCTTTTTAGATTTAAGCTCAAAAATACTATGCAGGTCCGACCTGCATAGTATTTTAATTTAAGAAAAAATAGTGTATTATAACAATATGAAAGTAATTTTTTTACAAAATGTGCCAAAAGCGGGGAAGAGGCATGATATAAAAGAAGTAAATGATGGTTATGCCATAAATTTTTTATTACCAAAAAAATTAGTTAAAATTGCTACTAATAGTTTTATTTCTGAATTTAAAAAAAATCAAGAAAAATCCTTAAAAGAAACAGAAGAAAGGCAAAAAAAATTAATAGAAAATTTAGAAAAAATAAGAGGGGAGGGTGTGGTTATAAAAAGTAAAACTAATGAGTTAGGACACCTTTTTTCTGGAATTCATAAAAAAGAAATATTAGAAGCCCTAAAAAAACAATTTCAAATAGAAATTAAAGAAGAAAATATTATTTTAGAAAAAATAATTAAAGAAGTAGGTGAATTTGAAATTCCAATTTTATTAGATGATAAAAAATATTTAAAAAAATATTTTTTTAAATTAAAAATAATTAATTAACACGCCACTAAGCAGGTTAGATTACATTTGCAGTTTTTTTTGTAACTGTTTTATTATTGAAAGAAGTTTTGCGTTTTGAGCCAAATTTGACAATACCAGGTTTTAATGCAAATAAAGTGTGATCTCGGCCTAAACCTACATTGGTGCCGGCCATAATTGCGGTCCCGCGTTGACGCACGATAATAGAACCTGCTTGAGCTTTTTGCCCATCATATAACTTAGTACCAAGGTACTTTGGATTAGAATCTCTTAAATTTTTGGCTGTTCCGCCAGCTTTTTTATGTGCCATATAACTTGATTAAATTTATAACTTAATGATAGTATATATTATATGTTAGAAAAAATCAAGCAAAATCCCAACTTAACGCCAAACTATTTTGTAAGCGAAAAAGGACAAAATCTTTTAATAATTCTAATTATTATTTTAATTGGAATAATTTCATTTGGTCTAGGGCGTTTATCTGAGCAGAAAAAAATAAAATCTGGGATTGATATAGAATATGAAATGTAAACTACAAAACTCCTTCGCTCATCTTGGGTCAAAGTTTCTAAGGTCAGACCTTTTTGAATTCTTAAGGTCTGACCTTTAAAACTTTGTTATATTTTACAGTATAAATGTGTCACAATCTACATTGTGCGACATGCAATAAACTTAATGCTGAGTTTGCGTATATAACCAAATTAAGCTATAGTATATCAAGATAGTTTGTCAAATGAAGTAAAATTAGGAAGCAAATAGAAAGGAGGATTGATGGATCAAAACAATGTTGTTATTGAAAACATTTGGAAAAAGAAAGTTCTCCTTGAAAATGGAGATCCGCAACAAAAAACCATCAGACCACTTCTCCTAATCTTGGGAGGAGGCAATTTGGGTGTGTATAGCGCTGGGGCATGTTACGCCCTGCAGATGCTTGGATTAGGAAATGTTTTTGACACTGTCATAGGTATTTCCACTGGAGCATGGGTAAGTGCTTATTATTTAGCGGGAAAAGAACAAATAAAGATCGGTACTTCGATCTACTATAAGGACTTTGCGTCTTCGGAATACATTTCACTGAAGACATTCCCCCGCCCCATGAATGCATCAATAATTGAGAATGTTACTTATTGCGGACACAAAAAGCTTAACATTGAAGCAGTTCAAACATCACCATCAAATTTTTTTGTTGGTGTAACGGATATGAATGGAGTAGGACATTTTCTTGACGCTAAAAAAGCGACTCCTTCATTTTTGTCTGCTATGTACGCCTCGTCGGCAATTCCTTTAGCATATAAATCGCCGAAAAGAGTTAATGGCAGTTTATATCTGGACGGTGGGATTGGATTAGCATTTCCAATTCAAAAGGTAATTGCAGAATTTTTGCCGACGGATGTATTGGTTTTACCGAACTGTCCGCAGGATCAAAAACACGCAATAACATTTTATGAGCGTGTACTTGTAAAATTTTTCTTCGCACATCTTCCAAAAGCTGTTAGAGCTAAAATGCTTCTACGGCACGAGGATTTTTGTGCTGGGGTTGAATTTTCAAAAAACACACTTAATAATGTGCATATTCATTGGTCACCAGACATGGGGATACATGCACTATCTCGAGATTCACAAAAACTGCGTAAAGCCGCACGCTCATCTACAAGTCAGACCTTGTTAGTGTTTAGCAAACCTAATTTAGGGTTTGAACTTTACTAAGACGCCATAGCATCCACCCTGGATGCTATGGCGTAATTTGTTTAAAAGTTATACATCAAAATCAAGATTTAATCTTGATTTTGAATTCCCCTCTTAAAGAGGGGTGGCCCCAGCACCAATTTTGACTAGTCAAAATTGGTGCTGGGGACGAGGTGTTTGAATTCTCAAGGTTAAACCTTTTTGAATTCTTAAGGTTTAACCTTAGAAATTTGGGCTGGAGACAGGATGTTTAATTCTTTTGACCCCATTTCTCCTTGTTTTATAATTTTGCTATTAACCAGCGATAGCTTGTTAATGGCAAATAAGTTTTAAATTTAATACAAATTAAGCCTAGGTCCAGCTATGTCCATGATGGTTGGTTTTCCGTCGCGAATTCGTTCCATATTTAAAATAAAAGATTTCCAAAAAATATCTATCCAAACATCATTCCAAAGATATGACGCTGGTGCTGCAATATATTTTATCCAAACATTTTTTACTGTACCCCAAACATAACCTACATTGTCTTGAGCTACCGGACCTTCAACTGTATTTCTTACGCTTATATTAAAATAACCAAGCACTATTAATAAAATAGCTAATATAACTACAAGACCTACTAAACTCAATCCCCTATTTTTAATTTTATTTTTTATTTGCATATTACTATTATATCATAATTTTAGTGTAAATTACAAAACTAGTTGGTAGATTAATATTCGTGGGCTCCAAGGTCCGACCTTTTTGAATTCTTAAGGTCGGACCTTGAAAATCAAGTTAAAAATATTACAACTTTTTTTAAACGAGATAAAGTTTCTACTTTTCCTAAAATCTCAGCAATGATAAAAGGATCGGGGGATTTTTCTAAGCCAGATAAACTATAACGAATTGGGTGCAATAATTCTCCCCTGCTTTGTAAAGTGTTAGCGATTTGCATAAGAATTTCTTTGATATTTTCTTTACTAAAACCTTCCTGTGGCGTTAAGCTGGGACCTTGACTTAATTTATTTAATTCTTGGATTGCTTGATTTAAATTATTTATTATATTCTCTGGTAAATAATTCTTTAAAATTATTTCTTTACTTTCTGTGCCCAAATTAGGCTCAGTAAAAAAGAAATTAAGTTCTCCATTTTTTGCCATTTCTGTCACATCACTCCATTTAGTAATTCTTTCAAAAATTAGCTGAACGAAACTTGAATTTGCGCGTGAATTCAAGTTTTTGGCAGCTTCTGCTAAGTTTTTTGGCAAATAAAGAAAAATATTATTTTTAATTTCTTCTTGGTTTAACATTTTCATATATTCTTTATTGAACCACTCTAATTTTTTTTCATTAAACATCGCAGGACTTTTTTGAACTTTAGAAAAATCAAAATTCTCAATTAATTCTTCTTTACTAAAAATTTCTTGTTCGGTGCCAGGATTCCAACCAACTAAAGAAATACAATTAAAAATAGCTGCTGGCATAAAGCCAAGTTCTTTGTAAAAACCAGCGGCCAATGCACCACGTCTTTTTGAGAGTTTTAATTTATCAGGACCTAAAACTAGAGGCAAATGAGCATAAATAGGAGTTGGCGCGCCAATTGCTCTTTGAATTAAAATTTGTCGAGGAGTATTTGAAACATGCTCCTCTGCCCTAATTACATGGGTAACACCCTCTTCAAAATCATCAACAACAACTGCTAAATGAAATATAGGTTCATTAAAATTTTTTGCAATAACAAAATCTCCCAAATCTGTAGTATTAATTGTAACTTCTCCTTTTATTAAATCTTTAAAAGTAATATCAATATTAGGATTTTTAAAACGAATAATTGCTTTTATTTCATCTCTCTCAATACCATCTTTATTTTTAGCTTTTTCCCTTGAAATATAAGCACTTCCCTCTTTGACCATTTTTTCTAAAAAAAATTTATGCCTTACTATATTTTCTGACTGCCGAAAAAATTGATCATAATCAAGACCCAACCAATGTAAACTTTCAATAATTTTTTCTTCGTATTCTTTTTTTGAACGCTCTTTGTCTGTGTCTTCGCTCCGGTAAATAAATTTACCATTATTTTTTCGAGCAAAAAGATAAGCAAAAATTGCAGTACGATATGTACCTAAATGACACAAACCTGTTGGACTTGGCGCAAATCTAGTAATGATCATTTAATTAAGGATCTTTATCATTTTTAATTCTAATAAAAATATCTTTTCCGTCTGGGGATTTTAATTTTTTATATTTTCTTTTTTTATTTTTATTTATTTTTGCAATTAATTCTTTTTCTAAATTAAAACCTAAAATTTCAGACATTCCCAGTAAAAAAATAGCCACATCTGCAAATTCTTCAACTACTCCATTTTCTCCCTTACTGAATTTTGAAAATGCTTCTGATAATTCTTCATGTGCTCGACAAAACTCCAAAGCAACATCGGTAGTATTAAAACCTTTTTCTAATTTATTCCGCATTACCTCTTTTTGTAATTTATTTAAATCTAACATAGAAATTATTTCTTTTAATAACTTTATTTATCGTATTTTAAAATATTTTTATTTAAAATTTTTAACTCTACCCCAGTTTTTTTAAAAATTTCTTTACTTTTTTGACTTGCATGATAATCTTGCTGACTAATTACTTTTTTAATTCCAACGGCAATAATCATTTTAGCGCAAGTATAACATGGGGTCATTTTAGAATATAAAATTGCCCCATTCAAAAGTATTCCTAATTTAGCTGCTTGAGCCAAAGCATTTTGTTCGGCATGGGTTGTCCTAATGCAGTGCTCTGATTTTGTTCCATCTTTATTTATAACAGTATCTATTTGATGCCCTATTTCATCACAATGAGCAATTCCAGGAGGTGAACCAACATAACCAGTTGTTAAAATTTGTTTATCGCGCGCAATCACACAACCAGATCTACCACGATCGCAAGTAGCTCTGTTTGCAACTGTTTCCATTATTTCTATAAAATATTCATCCCAACTTGGACGTTTATATACTGTGGCGTTAAGTTGGGACTCTGAATTTTTTTTCACGCTTTTTTTCATGTAATTGTATTATATGAAATATTCTTCAAAAATACAAATTGGGATAAAAAATTTTTTATTCACTGACCTTATCTATGAATTTTAAAATAAAATCACAATACTGCTGATAATCAATTAAGCAATCTTTAATGGAATTATAAATGGCTTGCTGATTAACATTATCATATTCGTGTACTAACTTATTTCTAGTACCAATACTTTTTGATATTTCTTGACCAAATTCTTCCGGATAAATAGAAAATTTTACCAATAGAGTAAAAGTATTTTTATAATCTTTAGGGCCAGAAGAATCTTCTTTACCCAATTCAGCTATCAAATGTTGATTAATATCAATAGCTCGATTAATAATTCTTTCCATTAATCTCTCAATAATTGCTTGCTTTCCATAATTAGTTGTCACTTCCTCAAAAGTAGCATCTTTAAAATCAGCCATATGAATCAAATCATCCTGGATTAATGAAATTTTTCTTTTTATTAAATCTTTGTTAAGCATATTATTATATTAAAATTTCTTTTAAAAATTTTTGTCTTTTGTTAATAATTAAATTCTCTAATTCAAAAAGGGGTCTGGCATCCACATAATCACGAAAAGCAAAACACTGGTATTGGATAAAATCAAGCTCGTTGCCATATAAAAGTTTACCACCAGAAGTTATCTCGTATCGTAAAAGAATATTAGCTTCATTTAAATCAACAAGGTCGATCTTATTAGAATCAATATCTAAAATTTCACCAAGTTTATTTAAAATCTCTGAATGTTCTTTTAAATTTTTAAAAAGCGACTCTTCGTTATACAAATATATAGCTATATCAAAATCACTCTCCAGGCGCGAGGTACCTTTCACGGCTGAACCAAAAAGAACAATAAACCTAATCTTTTTTGATTGGGCATATTTATTTAAATTTTCCTGCTTTTCCTGATCAATAATCATGTTTTTATATTAACATAAATTATATTTTTTCAAAAGCAATCTTTAGGGTTGTATACTATTTACCCCTCAATTTCAATACCCATTGAACGAGCAGAGCCGGCGATAATAGCCATGGCGCCTTCTATATTTTTTGCATTTAAGTCAGGCATTTTTTTCTCAGCAATTTCTTTTACCTGCGCTTGAGTAATTTTACCAACCTTATGAGAAACATTTTTTCCAGAACCTTTTTCTAAGCCGGCTGCTTTTAAAATAAGTCCAGCGGTTGGAGGAGTTTTAATTACAAAATCATAACTACGATCATCAAAAACCGTAATAAGTACTGAAACCTTATCCCCTGCCATTTTTTGAGTTGCAGCGTTAAATTTAGTAACAAAATCACCAATATTTATTCCCGCTTGACCAAGAGCTGGACCCAAAGGAGGAGCAGGATTTGCTTTTGCTGCTTGAATTTGTAATTTTATTTTTTTTGTTATTTTTTTTGCCATATTTATATTTTTTTAATTTGTAAAAAATCTAATTCGACTGGAGTTTCGCGACCAAACATTGAAACAAAAACTTTTACCTTACCACGCTCTTCGTCAACTAAATTTACTTTTCCTTCTAAATCTTTAAATGGACCATCGACGATTAAAGCCATTTCACCAACAGCAATATTTATTTTATGTTTATTGGTACCAGAATTCATTTTTTTAAATAAATAATCAACCTCTTCTTTTTTAAGTGGAACTGGTTTAACTCCTGCTCCGACAAAACCAGTAACCCGTGGAGTATTTCTTACAACATACCAAGAATCTTCTGTTACAACCATATCAACTAAAACATAACCCGGGTAAATTTTTTCTTCCACCTCTACCCTCTTGCCTGCTTTTATTTTTATTTTTTTTTCAATTGGAACAATTACATTAAAAATTTTTTCTTGCATACCAAGAGATTCTATACGCTGTTTTAAATTACGGAGCACAACATTTTCATATCCCGAATAAGTATGAATAGCGTACCAATTTCTTTCTGCTTGGACTTCCTGTGACGTTAAGATGGGACCTTGATTTGTTTGATCGTTTAACATATGTAAATTATAAATTAATATGAAATAATTTTTTCTAAGCCTCTCGAAAAAAGACTATCAAAAAATCCTAAAAAGTAAGCAACTAGAATAGATAAAATTATAACAATAACAGTATAAAAAATCACTTGATTTTTGGTTAACCAAACTACATGCTTTAATTCTATTTTTGTATCTTTTAAATATTGACTAATTTTTGACATTGTATTAAGCTCCAAGGTCAGACCTTAAGAATTCAAAAACAAAAAGGTCTGACCTTGGAAACCACCTTTTTGCCTAATCAAAAACCCCTTCCCGGGGCTATATATACAGTATACTCCTTCTACTAAAAAAGTCAACTAAAAGTCTTGTCTAATACAAGATGATACCCAAATGAGGTTCGGATTCTAACGCAAAA
>ERZ1292640.2075-Hain-H43-02um-R1-2075-length-16356-cov-4_pt1 | contig 12168 bp, 8 predicted proteins | sample MGYA00564404_ERZ1292640 | MGnify/ENA primary metagenome ERZ1292640 (study PRJEB36523, sample SAMEA6512636) | groundwater metagenome | collected 2019-01-08 | study: AquaDiva: Metagenomics assemblies of 32 groundwater samples | reverse complement strand
CGCGCCGTTCTCGACGGGGACGGTGACGGATGATCCGACGAGGCTCGATTTCGCGTGGGCGGCGGAATTGCCCTCGCCGTGCTCATAGCCGGCCTCCCACGGGATCAGGCGATCGAGGATGGCGACAAGGTCGCGCCGGACGCTCGGGTCGGCGTTCTCGTTGATGGTGACGCCGGCGGTCGTGTGCGGGACGAACACGAGGACGGCCCCGTGCTTGAGGCCAAATCGCCGGACGGCGTCGGAGACCTCGTTCGTGACGTCCGCGAGGTCGGACCGGGACTTCGTCTTCACCGTGAAGGTTTGCATGTTCATGCCGCCCGCGATGATCGCGCCCCGCCCGCGAGGGCGCAAGGCGTCGGGCCAACACTGGACGCTCCGCGTCGAATGATGCTCCTTGAGCGGACGGTCCGAGGCAAGGTATGATCCGTGCATGGGCATTGATCAGATTGCCGCCGAGGCGTTGCGCCTTCCGCCGAAGGAGAGGGCCATGCTCGCCGAGTCTTTATGGGAAAGCCTCGAGGATCCCTTCGAGGCGGGCTCGGAAGCGGACGAGGCGGCGGCCGTGGCCCTTGCCATCGAACGGGATCGCCAGATTGAGTCGGGCGAGGTCCGGGCCGTGACCCACGAGGAAATGATGGTGCGGTTGCGGCGATGACGATCGAGTATCACCCCGCCGTTCAGCCGGAGCTGGAGGAAGTCCGGCAGTTCTACGAAGGGCAGCTGCCGGGCCTGGGGTGGGAGTTCATCGACGAGTTCGAGAGGCAGGCGCTTCGGATTGCTTCGACGCCGCTGCACTGGATGGTCGTCAATGGAGACGTGCGGCGATGCCTGATGAAGCGCTTTCCCTACATCATCTATTTCCGCCAAGTCGGACCGGAGCGGATTCGGATCACGGTCGTAAAGCACGCGCGGAGACATCCGAGATTCGGCCGAAATCGCGCATAGGGACGGACCGCGTCCGCCTCGCACGGCATCGGGCGCACGCCGTGCGTCCCTACCACCGCTCCGGTTCCCCGCCGTGCAAAGGCACGCTGGCGCCGGCAAGCAAAAAGACCGCCCAGCGCTCGGGGCAGGGGCGCTTGAGGATCCGCTCGGCGGCGGAGGCGTAGATGGACAGCTGCAGGGCGTGGGATTCGTGCGCGCGCGCGGCGGCGGCGTCCGGCGACACGGAATCGGTCTTGTAGTCGACGAGGACGAGGTTTTTTCCTTCGTCGAAGAGGACGTCGAGGATGCCCTGGACGAGGACGAACTCGCCCTCCAGCCCCGCAACGCCCTTCCACTTCGGATCGGCCTCGCCGGGCGGCAGCCGGAGCGAGAAGGCGACCTCGCGGCGGACGTTCTTCGCGCCGCGAATCCGCCGTCCGAGGGGGGATCCGAGGAACCGGGCGAAGACGGCCGGATCGAGGGCGGCTCGGGCTTCTTTCGGAAGCGTTCCGGATTCGTGGAGCGCGTCGAGGGCGGAGCGGATCGAGGCTTCGTCGCATCCGCGCGAGACGTCGAGGCGCTCGAAGGCGGAGTGGAAGAGCCTTCCTCGCTCGGCGGCGGAGAGGCGATCGGGGCGGATGAGCGTCGCCCAGTCGCCTGCCTCGAACGGCCGCACGCTCGTCTCGCCGTCCTCGTCGGCGTCGCGGCGGCGCTTCATCTCGGTCACGGTGAGGCGGGCGGGGATGCCGGCGGCCGGCGACGGCGGGATCGGCGAAAGGATCGGAGAAATCCGCGCGTCCAGATCGGCGGGCCACGCGGGCGGCGGCGGGGCCGGCCGCGCCTCGTCGGGGATCCGCTCGCAGGCCTGGACGATCCGGAGATCGAAGAGGCGGCCCTTCGCCTGCGCGCCGTCCGCGGGCGCCGGCGGCCCGCCGCCTTGCCCAGCCCCCGCCGCCTTCCGCAGAATCGCGCCGTCGGGATGATTCGCGAGAATCGGCAGCAGCCAGGAGAGCGGCGTGACGGCTTCGTTCACGGACTCGTCGGGAAGCCTTCCGTCGGGCCCGGGCGGTTTCGAGACTCGCGCCTGGATTGCCTTCGCAAAATCCCCGTTCCGGCCCAGGGCCGGCGTGCCGAGCAGGACGAGCCGCTCTTCCGCGCGCGTGAGGGCGACGTAGAGCAGCCGGAGCTCCTCCGCGCGGTCCTCGGATTTCTTGTGTTCGGCGATGCGCGTCCAGGCCTCCGTGGGCACGGCGCCGAGGAAGAGCGGCAGGAATTCCTTGGCGGCGATTCCGGCCTCGCGGTCGAAGAGGATCGGCGGATGCCCCTTGCCCGAGAACCTTCGCCCGAGGGAGGGGACGAACACGACGGGGAACTGCATCCCCTTGGCCCCGTGGATCGTAAGAATCCGGACGGCGTCCTCGCCCGGCGCCGCCCCGCGCGCGCCCGGAAGCCCCTCGTCCTCCTCGGCGAGGCCGTCCACGTATCGCAGGAAGCGCGCCAGCCCCGCGCGCGCGAACGCATCGAAGGCCCGCGCCCGATCCAGGAACGCCAGCGCGTTCTCGACGCGGCGGCGGCCCTGCGGAAGCGTCCGGAACGCGGCGAGGAACCGGGTGTCGGCGTCGAGGCGCGCAAGGAGCACGGACAGCGTCTCGGTGCGGGCGACGGCGCGCCAGGCCTGGAGGCGGCGCATCGATGCGCGCGCGGCTTCGCCCAGCGCGTCCGGCCGCGCGGCGGCGGCGGCGAACGCATCGAAGAGGGAGCCCGCCGTGTTCGCCGCGCGGACGCGCGCAAGATCGGCGTTCGAGAGATTGGGGCCGAGGACCGGGGATCGCAGGTGCGCGGCCAGCGGGATGTCCTGGCGGGGATTGTCGAGGACCCGGAGCAGCGAAAGCAGGTCCATGATCTCGACGGCGTTCCGGAAGTCGGCGGCGGTCTCGCTGCGGACCGGGATCCTGCGCGCCCCGAACGCCTCCAGGAACGCCGCCTCCGAAACGTTCCGCGATCGCAGCAGGACGGCGACATCCCCGAAGCGGCACGCCCCCGACGAGACAAGCGACAGGATCCGGTTCGCGGCGAAACCGGCCTCCCGATCATAGGCGTCGGATCCGTCGTCTCCCGCGCCGGGGCCGTCCTCCTCGTCGGCGTCCGTCCGGGCGCCCATCTTCTCGAAGATCGAGACCTCGACGAGCGGATCGTGCGCGGGGTCGAATTTCTCGCACCGGAACGCCAGGCGATCGTCGGGCTCGTAGGGAACGCGCGCGGTCTCCATCCGCAGGAGCGCGTCGAACACGGCGTTGGCGAAATCGAGGATGCGCCGGCGGCTCCGGAAGTTTTCGGGCAGGCGGTGGGTGCGGGCGGGCGAACGGTCGAGCCGGCGGATGAAGAGGCCGGGGTCGGCGAGGCGGAAGCGGTAGATCGACTGCTTCGGATCGCCGACGCAGAAGAGATTCCCCTTGCCCTCGCCGCCGACACGGGAGACGAGCGAAAGGATCCGGTCCTGGACGGGATTTAAGTCCTGCGATTCGTCCACGAGAACCTCGAAGAACCGCCGCTGCAGCGCGAGCGCGACCGCCGTCGGATTCCCGGCATCGTCCTGCAGGATCCGAAGCGCCAGCGATTCCAGGTCCGCGAAGTCCACGGCCGAGATCCGATCCTTCGCGGCGCGCAGGTCGCGGCGGAACGTCCCGAGCACGCGGAGGAAGGCCGCCGGGATGGCCGAGGCCGACGAGGCCGCGTTCGCCATCCATGTCTCCGGATCCGGGAGCGAATCGAGAAACTCGTTGGCGTCGAGGATCCGGGACTCGAGGTCCGTGCCGCGCTTCCCGCCGAGGGCCTCCTCCAGGAGCGGCGCGTCGTCGTCGCCCGACTCGTGGAGCCGCCCGATGAGGGCCTCCGCGGTCTCGAGGCGCAGCAGGTCGGATTCGTCCGCGTCGAGGACCCGGAAGCCGGGGTCGAGTCCCGGCAGGAGGTGGAAGTGCCGCGTGAGCAGCGACCGGGCGAACGCGTGGATCGTCGAGATGGGCGCGCCGGGCAGGAGCAGAAGCTGGCGGCGGAGCCGCGCGTCGTTCGGGCGGGCGGCCGCGGCGGCAAGGAGGAGGTCCCGGACCCGGGCCTTCATCTGGGCGGCGGCGGCCTCGGTGAACGTGACGACCAGAATCGAATTCAGGTCTGCGCCATGCTCGACCACATGCCGCACGACGCGCCTCGTCAGGACGTCGGTCTTCCCGGCGCCGGCCGCGGCCGAGACGACGTTTTGGCCCACGGGCGATTCGATCGCGGCGCGCTGGCGATCCGTCGGGGCCGGGCTCGGGCGGCTCACGGCGCCTCCCCTTCCGCGGCTGCGGATTCGGCGAGGCGGATCTTGAGCGCCTGGAAGGTCACCGACGGGACGATCCGGTAGCACCCGCCGGCGGTCGGATCGAAGCGGCAGACGGAAAGGTGGTCGCAGGACGCGCAGGCGCTGCGCTCGCGGGTCCGAAGATACGGCGTTGGCGTCGTCCGGCCCGAGAGGATCCCCTCGGCGACGGTCCGGATCGCGGACTCGACGAGACCGAAAAGGCGCGCGCGTTCGCCGGCATCGAGGATCTGGGCGTTCTTCGCGGGCGTCCCGTCCGCCTTGTAGGCCTGCGCGAACAGGCCGTCCCGACCCTGATCCGTGTCGAACGCCGCGAGGAACTCGGGCTCGGCGGGCCGAAGCCCCTTGGGCTTGGCGCCCTTCCGGAATTCCTCGGAAGGATCCTCCGGCGCCTCTTTGCGCGTCTTCGAGGCGGCGGTGAGCGGCCAGTAGAGGGCGCCGACGGGATGGACGGGCGTCGCCCCCACCCGATCGCCCCAGGCGTTCGCCGCGAGCAGGTACGCGAACAGCTGGACCTGGACGCCCTCGAGGAGAAAGCCCCAGTCGACGCTCCGCCCGGTCGTCTTGAAGTCCACAACGCGCACGAGCGTGCCGCCGTCGGGGGCCGGCGCGGTCTCCAGGCGATCGATCCGCCCGCGGACGAGGATGGACTTCCCTCCCGTCGGGATCTTGAGCGCCGGCAGCGCCGATTTCGGATCGCCGAAGGACACCTCGAGGCCGAAAGGCTCGAACCGGCCGCGCTCGGCGTGGGCCTTCAGGATCCGGAGGTCCTCGCGAAGGATCGCGGAAAGCCGGGACAAAAGAGAGCGGGCGCGGGCCGAGCGGCCGAAGGCGCCGCCTTGGATCCGCGGGGCGAGCGTCTCCACGGCCTCCGCGAGCGCGCTCTCGATGTCCGCTTCCTGCGCGTCCTTGAGGCTTTTCTTCTCGGCCAGGAACCGCCGCGCGATCCGCTCGAGGGCCGCGTGCAAGAACGTCCCGACCTCCGGCATCCCGATCCGGAAGCGCGCCCGCTCCTCGAGGCGCAGGATCGATTTCGCGAAGTGCTGGAAGGGGCAGGCCGCGAAGGTCTCCAGCGCGCTCACGCCGAACGAGATGGGCGGGCGATAGAGCGAGCGCAGGACATCGTGGGGCAGCAGGTCCGCGCTCGAGGCAAAAGCGGAAGGCTCGAGGGAGCGCGCGAGGGCGGCCGGAAGGTTCGCGGCCTTCAGCCGATCCGAGAGGGCCGGGGCCGACGGGCCCGCGAGGACGGCAAGGGCCGCAAGGTCGGTTGCGTCGCCGGCCGCGTCGAGCGCAAAGGCCTCCCCCGGCCGCGCCGACCAGGCGGCCTCCTCGGAAAGCCCCGGGATTCTTTCCGCGAGGGAACGGAGAATCCCCGCCTCGCGGCTCTCGCGGCCCTCCCCGTCGGCCCCCGCGCGCAGCAGCACCAGCCGCTCCCGGGCGCGCGTGAGGGCGACATAGGCGAGATAGGGCTCGTGGAAGAGGCGATCGAGGGAGGTTTCGAGGCGAAGCGGCGGGCCGAGGCCGGCGAGGGCCGCGCGCTCGTCGTCGGAAAGCATCGGGTCTTCCGAGAAGGACGCCGGGAACGACCCCTCCGCGAGGCCCAGCACGATCGCGGCGCGGACCTCGGGGGTACGGCTCCGCTCGACGGAGGCCGCGACGACCGCGTCGAGGGACGGCGGCACGAGCGAAAGCCGGATCGCCTCCAGCCCGGATTCCAGGATTGCGAGCAACGATGGGCCCGGCAGGACGGCCGTCCCCATCGCCGAGTCGAGTTCCGAAATCGTCTCGAGGACCTGGTTGTGGACGAGGCGGTGGGACTCGGCAACCTCGGTGCCGCCTGCGCGCCGCGCGCGGAGGGCGATCTCCTGCACCCGCGAGAGCGCCCCGGAGGCCTCCAGGAATCGCGCGAGGGCCTTGCAGGCGGCCGACACCGGGATGCCGTCCGGGCTTTTCGAGAGGACGGCCGAAAGATCGAAGAGGGGCTTTAGCTTCCGGCGCGCCCGCTCGGCGGCGTCCAGCCGCGCCTTCTCGACCGCGCTGGGCTCGTCGTCCTCGAGCCTTCGGCGCTGGAATCCGCGCCAGGGCGCAGGATCCGTCCAGTCGGAGCCTTCGATCCCGTGGGCCAGGACGTAGTTCTCCAGGACATCCGCCTCGGCGTCGAGGCCGACCTCCTCGAGCGGCAAGAGCCCCGTCTTGGCGGCCCGGATCACCGCGTCGGACTGGAGCGGGCAGCCCGTGCGGGGGGCGACGGCGGCCTCGACGGCGGATCGGAGCAGCTCCACGAGCGGGTGGTGGGAGGCGGGCCTTCGCCGGTCCACGAAGATCGGAATCCCGCGGGACGCAAACGAGGCCTCAAGGAGATCGGCATACGGATCGAGCGAGCGAGCGAGGACCGCGATGTCGCGCCAGCGAAAGCCCCCTCGTCGCAACCGCAAAACCTCCCGCGCCGCCTCCTCGGCCTCGCCCCGGGCATCCCGCGCGACGCGGATCGAGACCGCGCCGCCGGGAGGATTCGCACCGGCCCCGAGCCCCGCGAGGACCGCCTCGACGGCGGCCAGCGCGGGCGCGAGGAAGCGCGGCGGGAAGCCGGCAAGGCGCAGGGGAGGCTCGACAGGAACGCCCGCGCGGCGAGCGAGGTCGGTAAGCCGCTCCATCGTCTCGAGGGGCCGCGCGAAGACCTCGCTTCCGGCCGCGCCGGACGCGTCCGGATCGAGGCAGAGCGTCACCTCGACCGCGGCGGCCTTCCCGAAGATCGCGGAGAGCATCGCCGTTTCCTGCGGCGTGAATCCCGCGAAGCCGTCCACATAGACCTTCGCGCCTTCGAGGATCCGGGAGTCCGGGGCGATCCGCGCGGCGAGGCCGAGGAGCGCGTCCCCGTCGAGGACATGGCCGCGGATCGCCTCCTCGAAGCGCGCGGCGATCCGCTCGAGATCGGAAAGCTTGGAAACGAGCAGGGGGCTGGCGCCTTTCGCCTCCGCCTCGGCGCGCCGTGCCGCGATCTCGGCGAAACCCTGGCCGTGGCGGGAGAGCTCCGCGAGCGTCCCCGCGAGGCGCTCCACGAACTTCGGCCTCGAGGCCGATCTCCGGAAGGCCCGGAGGCCGTTCGACGCCTCCAATTCGAGCAGGATCCGGCGCAGGATCATGTGCCGGCCGGCCTCCCGGATCTCGGGAAGATCGGGAGCGCCCGAGGCGCGCAGGATCCGCCGGGCGAGCCGCTGGAAGGACAGGACTTGCGCCCGGATCGAGCCCTCGACGCGCGCGCCTTCGAGCAACGCCCGATCCATCTGGAACGTCGCCTGCTCGGGGACGAGCAGGATCAACGGCGGGCCTTCGGGCGCGCGGGCAAGCCCGGAACGGATTTCCTCCAGGCAGCGCCGGGTCTTGCCGGTCCCGGCGCGGCCGAGGACGAACCGCAAGGACATGCGCGCGTGTCTCCCTTCAGTGCGCGATCCGGAACCCCGTGAACTCCCCCGACGCCTCCGCCCAGTCCGCCGCTTCCCCGCCGACAAAGCCTTCCATCTTTCCCCGCACGCCGGCGAGGAGCGATTCGAGCGCGCCCTTCTCTCCCTCGGCGACGAGCTCCACGCGCCCGTCATCGAGGTTCCGAACGAAACCCGTTACGGGGAGGCTTCGCGCCGCGGCCGCCGCCGCATACCGGAAGCCGACGCCCTGGACCCTTCCCGAGTAGAGGATCCGGACGCGCGCGGCGGGCATTCCGGCAAGAGTCTATCGCGCCGGCGTTTCGGCGAACGTCGGCTGGGGGCAGTCAAGGGCGTTCGAGATCGCGCGGAACAGCTCCCCCTCCTCGCTCGTCACGGTCCCGTCGGCCCCGATGCAGGCGGCGCAGGCGGCGAGGACCCGGCGCTTGATGCCCGGGGCGGCCGACGCGAGGGCCTCGAGGGCTAAGTCCACGGCCGCCAGATCCGCGGAAGCGGGCGGAAGCATCGCGATGCCGCCTCCCCCCTCCCCCTCGAGCATCCGCGCGCCCGCCTCGAACGCCTTCTGCGCCGCCGCCGGATCCGGCGCGCCCGCGCGCGCAAGGGCCGAGAGCAGGGCCGCCGCCTCGGCTCGAATCGGCTTGAGGGAATAGATGCTCGCGGCCGCGGGCCGGCGACCCTCGAGGATCGGCCGGACCCCCCGCAGGACCCCCTTGTAGATCGCGTATTCAAAGAGCTCCACCTGGTTGTCGGCCTCCGCGAGCGCCCGGACGGCGGACTCGAAGGCGGTGGCCTGGGACGGCGAAAGCGTCCGGATGGCCGGGATCGCGATGTCCACGAGCGCATGCCTCGATTCGCGGGGCAGCCTTCCCACGGGAAGGGCCAAGCGCTGCGTCTCGGCGAGAACCGGTTCGTCCCCCAGCGCGCGGAGGGCCTCGAACTGCCGGGCGCGGATATCCTCGCGGGCGTCGAGAAGGGCCGCAAAGACGACGGCGCGGCTGCCGAAGGGCTCCCGCGCGGCCGCGGCGATCTCGACCGGGATCGACTGCAGGATCTTCGCGCTGCGGAGGATCTGTTCAGGCCCCATCGTCCCCGCCCGCCGGACCGCCTCCCCGGCCGCCAGCGGGATCCGGCCGGACCGGGCCGACGGGGCGAACCCCGCCGCGCCCGCGGACGCCAGTTCATTGCCGGTGAGCGCATCGGCTCCGGCCGGGACCGATTCGGGCATCCCGGCATATGCCCCCTCGAGCCGCCGGATCCGCTCGGCAATCGGGGGATGCGTTGCGAACAGGCCCCCGAACCAGGATGCGCGCGAGTCCGAAAAGAACAGATGGCTCGCCTCGGATGCGTGGGGCGATTCGACGCGCGAACCCGCCTCCAATCTTGCGATCCGCCGCAGCGCCCCGGCCAGCCCGCCGGGGTTTCGGGTGAACTGGACGGCGGCCGCGTCGGCGAGATACTCGCGCTGGCGCGACACCGCGCTTTGGATGACGCGCGCGAGCAGCGCCCCGAGGCTGCCGATCACGAGGAGCGCCACGCCCAGCAGCAGCAGCGCGGCCTTCGCCTGGCCGTCCTTGCTGCTCCCCCCGCGCGTCCGTCCCAGGGCGCGAACCAGGACCCGCCCGACAATCGCCAGCAGCAGGATCCCGTTGAGGACCCCGATGAGCCGCAGGTTCAGCCGCATGTCGCCGTTCAGGATGTGGCTGAACTCATGCCCGATGACGCCCTGGAGCTCGTCGCGCTTCAGGTTCTCGAGCGCCCCCCTTGTCACCGCCACGACCGCGTCCTGGGGCCCGTGGCCGGCCGCGAACGCGTTGATCCCCGGCTCCTCGTCAAGGACGTAGATGGCCGGCACCGGAACGCCGGAGGCGATCGACATCTCCTCGACGATGTTCTGAAATCGCTGCTCGGATGGGTCCTGCCCGCCGCCCGAAATCGGCCGCCCTCCGAGGGCTTCCGCAACGACGCGGCCGCCGCTCCGGAGCATGAGGATCTTGAACAGCGTCCCGAGGCCGATAATCGCGGCCGTCACGCCGGCAACGGGGAAGAAGACTTCTGGCACGAACCAGCCGAAGTCCCTCATCGCATCCGCGCGCGACGACGACGATGCCCCGATCGACGCAACGAGAACGAAGACGAAGTAGACCGTGAAGACGATCAGGACGACCGCGAACAGGTAGAGGGCGACGAGCAGGCCGGTGCGGCGCCTCGCGGAATCCTGCTGGGCGAAGAAGTCCACGGTTGCTTCACACGTGTCGAATCCCGGATTCCGGAATCGCAGGCGGGGCTGGGTTCCGGACGCAGGCTTTGGGTTAGGTGAACTTGACCTTGGGCGCCTCGGCCTCCTCGGGCTTCGTCAGCACGAAGAGCTCGGCCGGCTGGAATCCGAACATCCCGGCGACCATGACCGCCGGGAACGTCTCGCGCGACGTGTTGTAGGACATCACGCTGTCGTTGTAGGCCTGGCGGGCGAAGGAGACCTTGTTCTCCGTCGACGTCAGCTCCTCCATCAACTGCGCCATCGTCTGGTTGGCCTTCAAATCCGGATAGGCCTCCGCGAGCGCGAAGAGCCGCCCGAGCACGCCGGACAGCGCCCCTTCGGCCCCCATCAGCCCCTTCAGCGCGGCCGGATCCCCAGGGTTCGCCGCCGCGACCTGCGCGGCCGACGCGGCCTGGTTTCGCGCCCGGATGACCTCCTCGAGCGTCCCGCGCTCGTGGGCGAGATAGCCCTTCGCGGTCTCGACGAGGTTCGGGATCAGGTCGTATCTGCGCTTCAGCTGCACGTCGATCTGCGCATAGGCGTTCTTGAAGCGGTTGCACAGCGCCACGAGCCGGTTATAGATCCCGACGAGGACGAGGACGGAAATCAGGACGACGGCGATGGCGCCGATCAGCACGATCAGGGTGGAATTCATAATGCCTCCAGTCCCAAGATGCTACGGACCCAGGTTCCCCGTTGTCCAGCCCCGCGCAACTGGGCGCTCGCGGAAGCATGCAATCCGACGGTCTTCCAGTCCCCTGCTCGAGTTCAGCGCGAATGCAACTCTTGCCAGGGATGCGAGGCGGGATAAGATCGGATGTGGAGAGAGAAATGACCGTCATGCTCGAGCAGGCATTCGCCGAGGCAGCCAAGCTATCGCCAGCGGAACAGGACGCCATCGCCCGGCGCCTCCTCGCCGAGCTCGCGGACGAAAAAGCCTGGGACGCGGCCTTCTCCGGTTCCCAGGACGCCCTCGCCCGCCTGGCCGCGGAAGCCCTCGCCGAGCACCGGACCGGCCGAACCCTGCCGCTGGACCTGGAACGATTGTGAACTTCCGGACGACCCGCCGCTTCCGAGATTCCCTCGCTTCCCTTCCGAAACCCGTCCGACAGCAGGCCCGGAATGCCTATCGGCTGTTCCAGCAGAATCCGGCGCATCCTGACCTTCGGTTCAAGCGCGTCCACACCGTTTTGCCGGTTTATTCGGTTCGGATCGGATTGGGATATCGCGCCGTCGGCGTCATCCAGGAAGGCGACATCGTCTGGTTCTGGGCCGGACCCCACACGGAATACGAAGCGCTTCTTCGAAGGCTGTAAATCAAGCGGCGGCGCGCGACCCGCCGATGAAGGGATTACGCAACAGAATCTGGGGAAGAAAGGGCCCATAAGTTGACAAGAAGAGTCCCCCAGTTGCCCGCAGCGGCGGCGTCCCCCTGTGGATTACTTATCAACTTATGAACGTCCCCCAAACACCCTTATGCACTCTATGAACCTGGCCATCCTTTCTCGCGCAGCCTTATCCTTTTCCGCCTCAATCTTCTTTCTTAATAGTTCCAATAATATTTCCTTGCTTTCCATTTTGCTAAGCAGATCTGCGCATATCTCTTGACGTTTATTTTCCGTAAACAACTTGACATCGGTCCTCACTGCCATTTTCATTAATTCCCATTCCTCGCATATTGCGAAGTTAACAACTTTATCTCTTGCGAGTAGGCCGAAATGTTCAAGCGCATGGCGTAATGCATCTCGCATTTCTTTCGCTTCAAGATTTATTTCTTGAAATTTGCCTGCAATCAAAGGTTTTTTATCCCAATTCAATAATTGCAAACTCACTAAGTCGTCAATGGCCTCATTTGCGCAGATCTCGCCTAGCAATTTTATGCAAGCCACCCTAGTTTCAGGTGAAACCAAATGAACGCTCATTGTTGCTTGCTCTCTCGCAACGCCAATTATTACGTTACGTTCGGCCTCAATATATTTATTTGCGATCCCTAGTTTTACAGCATATTCAAGTGGCTCGAAAGTTGCCTTTTTTTCGTTTGTTTATTGTAATCAAATATAATTCTTAGCATTTCCAGAGGTTTCTGATCGCGTTCCATCTTTTCGGCTTCCGAGGCAACAATAAAAACATGTGCTTGGTATCCGATTAATATGCCAAGGATTGCCCCAATAGCAACAAATAACGATATACGC
>ERZ1292640.3526-Hain-H43-02um-R1-3526-length-12170-cov-6_pt1 | contig 12170 bp, 11 predicted proteins | sample MGYA00564404_ERZ1292640 | MGnify/ENA primary metagenome ERZ1292640 (study PRJEB36523, sample SAMEA6512636) | groundwater metagenome | collected 2019-01-08 | study: AquaDiva: Metagenomics assemblies of 32 groundwater samples | reverse complement strand
ACCTGTTCCCACAGGTTGCGAAACTGATTGAGCACTCCGTTGATCGCGCCGATCGTGCCCTGAATAGCGCTCAACAGAGGCCCGATGACGGTGGTGATCATGGTCACGACCTGCGCTGCGGCGGCGATAACGACCGGGATGCCGAGTTGAGCCTTTGCCGGCGGCGCAACAACCGTAAAGGCAATCGCTCCTGCCAAGGTCAGAGCCACCACCTGGCGCACTCGGGTCACCAGGAAGAACGCCAGCAGGTTTGCGAAGAAGAGCGATAGGAGCTTCATAGAGTTTGTTTCTCCTCACCTCCGACCGGTCGCGCCAATCACCGCACCCGACAGCTCTTCGGGAAGCGGCGGCACGTCCGCGAGTCCGTTCGGAAACCTCTGAGCCAGTTCCTCGTACACGTCGAGCGGAGGCCGAGTCGGGCTTCTGGTAAAGCAATAGGTTCGATAAACGCGTTCTCGCGGGAAGGTCGTACACACCCAGTACTCGACTGGTGTCGGTACGAGGCGGATCGTTTGCGTGGTCTCCGCTTTCTCGCCAATCACCAGCAGCGCTTCGGCGCTCCGTCCCTTCCGGGGCGCTCCGAAGTGCTTGATTTCGTCCAAAGCGGCTTGATTCAGAGCAAGGTGAGTCGCTAGCGGGCTCACGTCTCCCGGCTGGCGGCCGATGATTTTCGTCGAAACGTTGCGCACAATGCCGGGACCGTGGATACGGGGCTGCGTGTCGGTTCCGACGAAGTCTTCGAGCGTCTGCGAAATGCCCCACACGCTTCCGCCGCGTTTGCGTGCCGTCCGGAACAACTGCACCACTTCGGGAGCCAAGACATTGGAGTCGAGCAGTGACCAGCACTCGTCGAGAACCGTGATACTGTGCTGGCCGGTTCTGCCGGAAGCCCGCTCCTGCATTGCATGGGCAATCATCATGCTCATGGCAGTTTCGAGCTTTGGATCGTCACTCAGCCTCTCGACGTTGAAAAACAGCCAATCGGCGTCCGTCTTCAACGTGGTGTGCTGGTCGAACAACCTCGAGTAAACGCCCCTCTCACCAGTCCACTCGCGGAGTTTAAGACCGGCCAGCTTTGCTTCTTCGACGGTCCTCTCGATTCGCTCTTCATCACGCCATTGTTGGAGTTCCTCTCGCAGATCATTGAATGTCGGGGTCGGATTGCTATGCCGGATCGCGCAGCGCTTATAAGTGCGGCTGATCGCCTCACTGAGCAGGTTGTCGAGCAGGGCCGTGTCCGAATTCGGACTGTCCCCGATCATGTGGCGGGTCAGATTCTTGAGGAAGGCGATCTTGTCCTTACCGGGTGTCGTCGCTCCCGGAGCCAAGTCCCACGGATTGAGGGTTATGCTTCCTTCGAGATCCACGTCTATGCACCGCCCACCCATCAACTCCACCAGCGGACGGTACGAGTCACCGCGTTCCAGAATCGAGATCAGCGGCTTCAGCCTGGCCATCATCAGCAGGAACAGCATCGCCATGAAGGTTTTGCCACCACCTGAGGCCGCCATGATCAGCATGTTCGCGTCGGCGAACGACGAATCCCACAGAGAGAACGGCACTAGCTGGCGATGAGGCGTGTCGAGCAAAATCAGCGGAGATTGTGGTGTGCCGCGCCAAGATGTCTCCACCGGCAGCAGGTCGGCCGCATGGACTGTCAGGCAGTCATTCTCCCGCTGATTCTCTTCACTCATCCCGGGAAGACCCCCGATGAATAACCGCCGCTTCGCCAAGTCCTCGGGGAGCCCCCGGCTTCCATTCATCTGCATGACGGTGTACAGAACTTTCTGGCGCCGGTCCGACAAGACCCGCTCCTGTTCTGCAAGGTCACGGTGGCTCTGCACGGGTTGCGACGTGCGGACACCGATCACCATACTCGTGCGACACGTTTTGAGCGAGCTTGAGATCAGGTTTTCTAGTGTCTCGATTAACTGGCGCTGGGCCACCTGCGCATCGACGTCGATGCGGAACCCACCATGCGAGTCCCGTTGCGCGGCCTGCATCTTTTTGAGGCGCCCCTTGTACTGCTTGATCATCGCCGCCTGGTCCGGAATCATGACGTCGGTGTTGACCGTAATGGGAAAGTCGAGGCCCACAAGATCGCGCAGTATCCCCGGAAACGTGGCATCGGGCAGATCCTTCAAAGTGATGAACGAGTACAGAAGACCACCGATTCGGATGTACGTCTCTTCCTCGTGCTCAATGTTTGTATTGACGATCTGCTCCCGTGTGCTGCGATGTTGGAGCGAGGACTCCGGCCGGCGAAGGGGGATTCGGTCGAACATCAACGGATTCAGAGAACGCTTCACCTCGAGGAAGATCTCTGCGTCTGTCAGCCGCCGCACTCCCATTCCTGTCGCTCTCAGCGTCTGCTCGACACCGGAGAGGATAGACCCGAACTCAGACAGAACATCATCGTGTTCCCGCGCTGTTCGTTGGATGCATCTATTCGCCGACAGGCTGAAGCTATCGAGGTTGAAGCGCTTCGTTACCGCCTTGCCGAAGGCGGCGCCCGGAAGCTCGTGATGAACTGTAGGATTCCAGTGGAAGTAGGCATGCAGAAGCGGCCGCAGATAGTAGCCTTCCTGCTCCTTCTTCCTCCAGGTGTCCATTCTTACGCGATCAAGCGCCAAGAGCGTAGGATTCTGATTCCGGAGTTGTTGCTGGTATCGCTCCCGCAGATCGCCGAGCCCTTCGGCGATCTCGAACCGCACTTGCATTCGCATGGACCGCTCGGGCAGTGAACGAATCAGCGCTTCGAGCGCCAGTTTCGTCCGGTTCCGGCCATCGTCGTTGTGATAGTACGAGTTGATGCCACTGAGTTCGTAGCCCGCGACCAAAGCTCCCGTTGTCCGGATGATCACGTCGTTCAAGATGTCGCGCACAGGCAACAACTCGGAGAACGCCGGCTGGTGCAGAGATGCCTTATGTTGTTCGATAGTCGTTGGCATCGATCTCCTCCTCTTTGAAGTAGTCGAGCTTCATTCCCGAATCCGGCTCGAGCCCGCAATAGATTCGGGGCTTGGTGTGCCAGGCCAGAAAGTCTTTCAGATAGCCGCCGGGTTTTCCGTACTTGAACAGCATGAGGAACGGGATGCTCAGCACTGGAACGATATACTGCAAAAACACGTTCATCGGTATTCCGAACATGTGACGATCGACCCACCGGCCGAAGATGTTTGTAAGGGCCGCCAGACCCATCACGACGAACCAATCTTCGAACTCCAGGTACAAGAAGCTCACGCGCGTGTGCAGATTGCGGTGAACCGGGCTGATATTCAGTGCCATAACGTTTGTTGCCCTTCTTTTATTCAGCTAATGCCGCCAAGCCCTTGCGCGATGAACCATTCCGCCAACCGCAGCAAGCCGGATAACGCCAGGCACAGTGCGGCGGCGCTGAAATGCCGCATCCATGCACCGCCGGCATAGATGCGATGACCGATGCCCGCGTACAACATGACTCCGTGCAAGAGTTGCAGTACCGCGTACACTGGCAGAAAGACGTTGCAGGTCCAATTCACCATTCCCCGCAGCGTGATCCAGACCAAGTCCGGGTTGTTCCATGAGGCCTGGGCCGCGAATTTCTCGATGCCGCGCAAGACGCCCGAGACCATCAGGCAGAGAAAGCCTGCCCACGGTGCGTAGGTGTGCGCCTGCCCGTGCGCGTAGCGGAGGACACCGAGCGCGAAGAACAACGCGGCCAGCGTCGGCATGATGACGTTGCCCATCCAGTTCGTCAGGTTCGTAATGCCATTAAGGAAGTTCATGTTGCCTCGGGTGCTACATCATCGAAACGACCAGCCGCCAGAGCGCAGAGACCGTCAGGAACGCGGCGGCAGACCCGATCAGCCGAATGGCCGGCCGTCCAAAAGCGAAGTTCACAACCGCCCCGATGACGGCCAGTCCCGCAGCGATCGGCATGATCCGGCTGGCGGTGTACGTCCAAGCGCCTTCGAGGACCGCGGCTGTCCCAAACCGCGTCCCGTCATTCCAACTTTGGAGAAGCGCTGCGCTCGCGGGGATTGCCAATAGGAACATGGCGCCAAGGATCGAGGCCAACGGAGTGTAGCCCTCACTCCAATCGATCACCGACCGAAGAACCATCCAGGCCGCCAGGACCGGCACCAGACGGCCGATCACGAAAGTGTTCACGAAGATCACGGCGTCATTTGCGAACCCTGACATCCATCCGTTGCCAATGCCGCCACCGGGAAGTGGCGCGCCGACGCCCCAAAAAGCGAACCATCCGAATACCTGTGGAAGAGTGATCATCACGATGGCCCAGAACATCCACTTCGAGAATCCACCTCCGCCCACCGAAAACGAAGTCGTTCCCTCGCGTCGTAGCGCAATACCAGCGAGGACGAGCGCCACCAGAGAGGCTGGAGCAGCCAGCGCCAGCAGAAATCGGATTGCGTCGAGTACGAGTTGTGGAACCGCCATTCATTACTCCTGTTTGGGAGTTCGGCGGGCCGGTTCCCCAGGAAACCGGCCTGCCTACTTGGTTGCTGTACGGTGGCGACCGGGCTTTAGGAAATGCCGCCGCCGCCCTGGGCGATCCAGAACTCGATCAAACGGGTGACACCCGAGATGGCGAGTAGTCCGGCTGCCGTCACCAGCCACCGGAATGTGCCTCTTCCCGTGGCATAGCTACCGATGGCGCCCAACACCGCGACGCCCGCGCCGACCGGAGCGATCACGTTGCCGATCCAGTTGACGAAATTGAGGAACGCGCCTTCTGGTTGCGCTCCGGTTTGGCCCTGCACGGCGACGTTCACCTGCGGGGCAGCTCCAAGGTTCTGTGCGATCGCCACGGTTTGCACGACGACCAGGAAGAGTGCAAGCGTGACGACAACCCGTTTCGCGAATTGATTCATGTTCGGTTAACCTCCATGCGATTGTCATTCCGCCCTGGTCGCCGCCCTTGGACCCGGCGCAAAAGCCGGATCTGAACGCGGCTACCGGAACGTAGAGGCAGAATAAAGCAACCCGCCCGGCTTTTTCAAAAGTCTCCAGACAGACGGGTGGGAGAGATCAAGCCGGTGAGGTAACCAGTCGGGAAGGGGAGATGGACAAGCGAGCCGGCCTCTAACTTAGAACTGGACTTGAACCCGTTTCATGGCCTCGGTGAAGTCGTTCCAGACGAGCGGCGGCAGCTCTTCTGCATCTTCGGCCATCCGCCGCATCGCCATTCGCTTGGCGCTATTGCAGACAGCTTCCAGATCGGCCGGTGAAATGCCCTTTAGCCGCTCGGCCAGAACTTCCACCGAGAGCCCCTCGACAAGCCGGATGCCGTCCAGGTGCTTGGTGAGCAAGCGCTGGTAGCCGCTTTCGTGCGGCGTGCCGATCTCGATCTTCTCCGAGAAGCGCCCGCCGCGAAGGATGGCGGCGTCGATACTGCCGAGGTGGTTGGTGGTTCCGATCAAGAAGACGTTGTGTTGCGGCTCCAGCTCACTGATCAAACTTCGGGCTTGCTCTACCAGTTGGATGTCGTGCTGCGACTGAAAACCGTTGTTGCGGGGTAACAGGCCATCCATCTCGTCTATGAAGATGATCGATGGACTGTTCTCTTTCGCTCTGGTAAACAGTTCTGTGAGTTTCTTTACCGATGCGCCGGTTGCCCCGCCCAGGATGTCGGCGGCCGTGATCGGGTAGAAGCTCCGCTTCGTCTGCGTCGCGATCAACCGCGCAATCATCGTCTTGCCGGTTCCAGGCGGCCCGATCAGCAGCAGGCCGGTGGGCATGGTCAACTTGAGCCGTTCTCCGTACGCGGGGTCCATCAGGCGGACCAGGTTCTGGAGATCTGCCTCTGTATCGGGGGAGAGAACGACGTCCGCCCAGTCCACCTCTTTGAATGAGGCTCGGTCCTTCCCGCCCGTCTCCGCAAAAGCTCGCGTCAGGTCGCGTTCTTCAATCTTTCTCTGTTCTTCCGCGGCAAAGAAAGCAGCGCGGTCCACGAGCGTGCCGATCTTGGCCGCGCTCCATCCGGGTATTCTCTTCGCGAACGGCTGGAGGTCAAAGTGCCTTGATGGCCGCTTCGACAACTGGGCCTCAAAGATCCGAGCCCTCTCGTCCTCGTTCGGCAGATCGAGCCGAACATGTAGATCGAATCGGCCTTCCCGGATCAGGGAACGGTCCAGACCATCATAGAAGTTCGTGGCGGCGATCAGGATTAGACCGGGATGTTTCCGAGCATCGTCGATACAGGCCATCAACCGAGTTGTCGCCGAGTTATATCCTCGCGCCGCCCCGCCAGAATCGTCCCCGTCTCCGAGTTGCTGTCGCCTCGTGCCTAAGGCATCAATCTCGTCAATGAACAGGACGGCCGGACCGCTGCCGATCGCCTGTTGGAACAGCATCTCAATATGACGTTCCGTTTCACCAACATACTTATGGTGAAGACCGGCCGCCGACACGCAACAGTACTTGAGCCTAAATTCTCCCGCCACCGCCTCCGCCAGGAACGTTTTTCCCGTCCCCCGCGGGCCATAAAGCAGGATTCCGTTTCGAAAGACCCCGTACTCTCCGAACTTCTTTCCATTGAGGTTCGCCTGGACCAGGTCTCGGATTTGCTTCTTGGACTCTTCCAATCCACCGACATCCGCAAAGGTGAGGGTCGGAGTCTTGAACCGGTCGTCTCCCGAAGCCCAACTCCCACTGCCCGCAGCGATCTCCTGCCTCGGCCTCATCGACAACAGGGCCGGAATCACCAAACACAACACCACAAACAAGACCACAGCGACAGCCTTAGCCAGAAGCGGATACCCTTTTTCGAGCGGGAGCGTCGTGATCAGGCCAAAGCCAATGAAAAGCACAAAGCCACACAGGAAGTAGCCGGCGAACAGCGCCAGCCTTCGGAATAGAGTTCTTCCGTAGACGATTAGCAGCACACAGGCAACCGCAAGAATGACGGCAGCCGGATGGATTTTCGATGCAATCACAACTACTGCCAGCAGGGCTAGGACGAGTCCAGCCAAGCTGCCCGTGAAGGCCTTCTTGAGACTGTGTGGGGTATTCGAGGCGATGAGTGCGCGGATCTCCCGATAGCCGTCGCCAAAAAACCGCCCGAACTGAGTAGCCACCCAGTGCAGCGGACTCATTGCTGGGTATTCGGGGCGCAAAACCCGACTCCTTGGGCCTAATTTACCGCATCCGAAGTTTGCCCGCCACCGGTGCCGGAGTGCCCTATACAACCCTGTCTTCCGGAACGAACCGAATCCGTAGCACCTCAATTCCCGCCGCTCGTAACGCCGCTGCTTTGCGAGTGACGTAAGCGTCGTCGTACGCCGTTTCGAGCGTCTCGCCCAACTCCTTCAATGGCTCTTCGACCCGTGTCAGAGCTTCGTCGAAAGAAATCTCTCGAAACTCGTTCCGCCCCGCGGCTTCATAAGCCCGCCCCTCGTCATCGAGGAACAAGTAGCGCCGGCTGAGGCCGTGTTTGTACTGGTTGATCCCATTCAAGCGACCCATGAACATGAACCCGGCGCACCGGACTGCGCCGAGTCTCGTTTCGAGTGGTTTCCAGTTGGCTTCCATGGCTCCTCACTGCTGTGGTGCCAGTGGCTCCGATGTCCGCGTCGCAGCCACTTCCCGATACATTCGGTTGAGTTCGTTTTTCAGTGCCACCAGTTCTCGAAGCTCCGCCGCCGTCGGCAGAGCTTGTCCTTCTGCACTGGCGATGTTGGTCCGGAGTCCGGCCGGCGTCAGATCGGGTCGATTTGGCGTTGTGACCGATTCCTGAAGGACGATGTAGAACCGTGTGTTGCCAGGAAGCGTAACGACCACGTTTTGGGTATATGCCATTGCCATCAATTCCTGCTCACCTGCCAGTCCGATGTTCGATGCGATGCGCTCCCGTAGCAAAACACTCTGATCGATCGGGCCTGTCAGCCCGCCGTAACCACGGCCACCTACGAGGGAAGCCGCCACCGTCCCAATGCCGGTCATCGAGCGAACCAGGGCGCGCTTCACCCCATTTCGTCCATTCACGACTCCCTTCAGCGGACCGTAGTCCAGACTGACGCCGCTGCCTTCGATACTCTCGGTACTGCCATCTGGCATTTCGAGTCCTGTAAAGCGAAGACCAACCTGACCATTCTGGTTGGCTTGCGCCAACTGCCCGATTGCCTTCGTGCCTGCCGGAATGACGATCTCGCCGTCACGCTCGTAGTTGTACTCAATCACCGCGATGGCCGGCGTCTTCACCGCGCTACTGACGGCAGTCTGTAGTCGCGCCACGAGCCGGCTGCCGGTCGGCAGCAATTTCGAGACGACCTTCCGCTCAAAAGAGGCAGGCGGGGCAGTCGATTGGCTGGCGTTCATCACCGTCGCCGAAGTCGTGTTTCGCACGAACACCAGGGAGGATTTCTTCAGGCCCTCCGATTCGTTCATTGGTTGTGAGACTGGTGCGACCACAGTGGTTGTTGGAGGAGGCGGCGGGGGCGGAGCGTAGTTGTTCTGCCGCCGGTACATTTCAAGGGCCGGATCATTCAAGGGAGGCACTTGGTTCAGCGCATACTCGTTGGGCGGCTGCTGCTCTGGCTGCTGCTGGTTTCCCTTCTGTGCGCGGCGTGAAGTTGCCAGGATGTCGTCTGGACTCAGTTGCTCGCTATTCGGATCGCCGGCGCCTTGGTCGGCACTGAGAAGCGGGATTGTGGATCCCGGTCGCCCCGCCTGTTGCGCCGAGCTTTCGGGTCTCCCCAGGCTGGGCTTCGTCCGCCGGTCCTGCGCCCGCTTTTCCGCGCTGGAGGTGGAGAACAAGGCGAGAAACGCGAAGCCGCACAACACGACGGCCGTGGCGAGAACCAAAAAGGCCTTGCTCCGGTCCATGTTGTTCTGACCACGAGTGTTGATCTCGACCCGCTTGGGCCGGTTTCGTTCTTCCTTGATTCGCCGCCAGATCTGCTGCACGATTCCACCGGGAGCTTCCGGCGCCTCTGCCGGTCTTGTTTCCGCTGGCGTCGCTTCCTCCTCAGTACTGCCAGGTTGTCTCACTCGCGTGGTCAGCGTGGAATCGTCCTGCTGGCTCATCTCTCGCTCCAGTTTCTCATCGCGAATGCGGTTATCGGGCGTCATAGGTCACCTCTCGGAAACTGCTAATTCCAAAACCAATCGGAGCCAAAGCCGGACGATCCACCGCACCGGACTCAGCCATTTGAAGGAACAGCGTCTCGGTCGACTGCTTGAAAGATGGACGCTTGAAGACCACCACGCCATCGGCTCGCTCACCGGGGCCGAGCCGGCGGCGGCTCATCCGGAAGTCTGTGACGGGCAACTGCTCGGCCGTCGACCAGCGTGACTTGCGAACGATCTTCCCGCTTTTCTTCATGCCGCCGAGCTGAATCTGCGGGGGCATCAATTCGACTGCATGGTCTTGCACGTTCATGGCTGAGAACAAAACCACCACCTCGCTGCCCTGATCGATCACCTCGCTGACTCCGGTCTTGACCAGTTCCTTCCCCGGTGGCGAGATACCCGGCTTCTGGCCGTAGAGGACGGGCAATGGCGCCCGCCGTTGACGGTCCAGAAGATCATCGAGAGCGGTCCGGTCCACCTTCGTTGAATTCGCCGCAACCTGCGGCTGCGAAGCCGGTCGCTCCTTCGAGCCGCCACGAGCGGGAAACGACGCGGGCACAACCGGAACTGACAGACCCGAGGCGGATGGCATAGGGGCTGTGCTGCCGACAGTTATGGTTTGCGGGATCACCGCCGATGGAGAGTTGGAGGGTTGGATCATGAATTGGCCCGCCGGTTTATACCGCATCAGGAAATCCACTGCGGGTTGTCCCGGCTCCTTTGGTTCGCCGCGGCTGACCAGGAGCAGGCTTGCCTGCAGGCCGTGAGTCGACGATATGAGCAGATTGGTCTGCGCCGCCTTTGTCGTGATTGGTTTTATGAACACCAAGTTGGGTTCGCGATCCGAATGCTCCGCCGAGAACGACGCCGGGTCGCCCACCACCACCGAGTTGATCGGCTCCGGCATCCGGATCGCCGTCACATAACGCGGCGCCAGGAACACTGTCGTCACCTGGCCGTCGCGAATAGAATGGCCGACGACCTGCGGTTGCACTTGAATCTGCACCGTTTGTTGTCCATGTGCTCGCCCCACGAGTTCGAGCATGGGGACAATCCAGAACATCCATTTCATGACCATCACGGCTGACTACCTCCTTCCAATGCGTTTTGCGTTCGGACCTCTGCCTGAAGGCGTTTGAAGCGCTTCTCTCGGTACAATCGCGCCACCTTGCTCACATACCGGTAAACCTCGGCGTTTGAGTACGCCAGGCCGGTCGGCAGAATTCGGTTCTCGCCGGTCAGATATGCCGCCGCGACCAAGCGCAGGTCTCCGTCGAACAACTTTAGAAGCCGGGCTAGATACGCCACGCCTCCTCGAATGTTCTGTTCGGTCTCGAAGCGGTTCGTGACTCCAAACGTCAGAGCCGTGGCGGGCATCAGCTGCATCAGACCAACCGCACCTTTGTTCGAGATTGCACGCGGATGCCAGCCAGACTCGATCTCGATGATCGAGTGGACCAGCTCGCGAGGCACCTGATAGACAGCCGCGTAGTGATCCGCCCATTGCATGGCCGTTGTGCGCTGATCTTGTTGAGCCGCACACACAACCGCGCCGGTTGCGAACAGACAGACTAAACTTGCCCGTTCTCTGATCGCCATAGAATTAATCCAACTAGCGGGCTGTCGTCACCTCCGACAGCTCCCTCTCCAGTGAATTCTGTGAAACTTCCTCTGCATATTGGTGCGAATCGTGCACGAGAGACGCGAAGCCGTCCCGCAGCAAGAGCCGTTTCCGATCTGACTCCGTCTTGGCCAGCAGGGGCAGGAGAATGTCTCGCATCTCCGGCGTGATGTCTTCAAGTCCCAGGATCTCCAGAGCCTGCGCTAGCTCGAGCATCTCTGCAATCGAAACTGGCTTCTCCATTTGCCACCCGCGTAGTGCATGTGCCAAGCCGGCGATGATCCGCCGTAGCTGGGGATTCGTGGTCGTACTGCGAACGCGCAGGATTTCAGCCTCGCGATCGACAGTCGGGAACTCCACCCGCAGATAGAAGCTGCGGCGCCGCAGCGGGTCGCCCAGGCGCCTGACCTCGTTCGAGGTGAGGATCACGAAGGGAATCGCCTTGTGTTTAATCGTCCCTAGCTTCGGGACCGAGATCTGCCATTCCGACAGGATCTCGAGTAGCAACGCTTCGAAGCCTTCATCCACCTTGTCGACTTCGTCGATCAGCAGTACGCACGGCTTCTCGTACAACAGTGATCTCAGCAGAGGTCCCTGGACGAAGAAATCCAGTGTATGCAGATTGTTGCGGATCGCATCCCAGTCCTTCTGAAGACGATCTCCCTGCGTTTCAAGGAACAGCTTCTGAAGAGCACCGTCGAACTTCCCGATTGCCTTCTCTTCATTGATGCCCTCATAGCACTGCAGCCGTTCGATGACGGTATTCCCAGCCGCCGCGATCGCCTGGGCCAAAGCGGTCTTGCCACAGCCAGGCGGACCTTCCACAATCACCGGCTTCTGCATCCGGGCTGCGAGATAGACGACCTGAAGGGTGACCGGGTCGATTACATATTTCGCCGCTTCCAATCGTTGGCCGAGATCTTCGATGGATGAAAACACGAACAACTTTCCTCTGGCCCGATTCTATGGGGAAACGCGATCCGGTCCATACTTTCATCGCTGCGGTGCACGCATCGAGATGCTTTGCTCATCTCACCCGCGGCTGCATTCTGCCAGCCCGAAAACTGTTCCTGGACCTATCCGAGCCGCACCGCACTCCAGATCGCATTCGGTTAGCCCGAAAAATGTTCATAGACCTATTCGGAGTTTGCTCCATCGCCGGCCACACGCTGCCAACCGGAAGAATGTTCTTGGACCTATCCTGGCTTTACCTCAGCCCTCAGCCGCATTCTGCGAAACTGAAAAATGTTCATAGACCTATCCGGGATTCACGTCAGCTCCAGGTCGCATTCTGTCAACCTGAAAAATGTTTCTGGAGCTACTCCGGAACTCGCCCCCCTCCTGGCAGCATTCAGTCGAATAACGCTCCTGGAAACCGCTACGGTGTCGGCGTGTTGTGTGTTCTGCCAGTCCTGTAGGGAATACGCTTCGGGAGGGTAACTGCTGTCACCGCGAGACGTCTGAGGACATTGAG
>ERZ1292640.3525-Hain-H43-02um-R1-3525-length-12171-cov-11_pt1 | contig 12171 bp, 12 predicted proteins | sample MGYA00564404_ERZ1292640 | MGnify/ENA primary metagenome ERZ1292640 (study PRJEB36523, sample SAMEA6512636) | groundwater metagenome | collected 2019-01-08 | study: AquaDiva: Metagenomics assemblies of 32 groundwater samples | reverse complement strand
TTCAGGGGCTCGCGACCCCGCTCAAGGACGGCGACGAGGTCGCCATCATCCCGGCTCTGGCCGGGGGGCGATGATCGTCACCGGAGAGGAGTTCCAGCGCATCCGGGCCCAGGCCGAGGCGGAATACCCGGCCGAGTGTTGCGGGGTCGTGCTCGTCCGGGAAGGGTCTCCCGGCGAGCGGTTGCTCGTTCCCTGCCGCAACGTTCAGGATGAATATCACGCCAAGGATCCCGAGAAGTACCCGCGCGATTCCCGGACCGCCTATCACATGGACCCGCGCGACCTGCTCAGGATCGGCCGGACGGAGGGCGATGGGTACCGTGTCCGGACCATTTATCATTCCCACATCGATGCGGGGGCGTACTTCTCCGAGACCGACAAGCAGAACGCCCTGATCCAGGGCGAACCGCTGTACCCGGAGGCGGCCTATGTGGTGCTCTCGGTCGTCGAGGGCAAGGTGGCGGCCGCAGGGGCGTTTGCCTGGCGTCCAGAAGTGACGAATTTCGTGCCGGTCGAACTGACTGGGCTTCCGGTATGAACCGGTCCGACTCGCTCTTCGAGGCCGCGCAGCGGTTGATCCCCGGCGGGGTGAACAGCCCCGTCCGGGCGTTCCGCGCCGTGGGCGGCCGGCCCTTCTTCGTCGCGCGCGCGGAAGGCGCCCGGATCTGGGACGTGGACGGCCGGTCCTACCTCGACTTCCTGGGATCATGGGGGCCGCTGATCCTCGGCCACGCCCCCGCGGCCGTCGTCGAGGCAATCAGCGAGGCGGCGCGGCGGGGGACGAGCTACGGAGCCCCGACCGCGTGGGAGGTGGAGATCGCCGAGGTGATCTCGCGGGCTATCCCCTCCATCGAGATGCTCAGGCTCGTGTCGTCGGGCACCGAGGCCGCCATGAGCGCCATCCGCCTGGCCCGCGGCGCCACGGGCCGCGACGCCATCGTCAAGTTCGAGGGGTGCTACCACGGCCACGCCGACAGCCTGCTCGTGAAGGCCGGGTCCGGCGGGGCGACGTTCTCGCTCCCCGACAGCGCCGGCGTGCCGCCGTCGCTCGCCGCGCTGACGGTCACGCTGCCATTCAATGACCTCGCGGCGGTCCGACAGACCTTCGCGTCACGCGGGAGCGAGATCGCCGCGGTGATCGTCGAGCCGGTGGCGGGGAACATGGGCGTGGTGCCTCCCGTGCCGGGGTTTCTCGGGGGGCTCCGCGAGGTCACCACGCGCCACGGCGCGCTGCTCATCTTCGACGAGGTGATCACGGGCTTTCGCGTCGCCTACGGCGGGGCCCAGACGCTCTACGGGGTGACCCCGGACCTGACCTGCCTCGGCAAGATCATCGGCGGCGGGCTCCCCGTCGGCGCGTACGGCGGCCGGCGGGACCTGATGGCGCACGTGGCGCCGCTCGGGGGGGTCTATCAGGCAGGGACCCTCTCGGGGAATCCCCTGGCGGTGGCCGCAGGGCTGGCGACGCTCCAGGCGCTCCAGGACCCGTCGGCGTACCGGCGTCTGGAGGCCCTGGGAGCCCGCCTCCAGGCGGGGCTGGAAGCGGCGGCCCGCGAGGCGGGGGTTCCCCTCACGGTCAACCGTATCGGCTCGATGCTCACCGGCTTCTTCACCGAGGGGCCGGTGACCGACTTCGCCTCGGCCAAGCGCTCCGACACCGCCCGCTACGCCAAATTCTTCCACGCGATGCTGGCGCGCGGCGTCTTCCTCGCCGCGTCCCAATTCGAAGCGGCGTTTGTGTCTCTGGCCCACTCCGAGGCCGACATCGAGACCGCGGCCGCGGCCGCACGGGAGGCCCTCAGCGCGGCATAACCCCCTTGACTCCCACGGAGACCGGGTGATAGGATTCACAAGGTTTCGGCCCTGGAGTCACGCCTTCCGACTCCGTTTTTGATCGCAGCGCCACACACGAGATCGGCTTCACCGGGCCTGAGGAGTGTGTAAAGCGAGATGAGGACAAAGGTGGGCGTCGGCGTTCTGGGCCTCACCCTCCTCGCCGCCGCCCTCTTCCTCGTCCTCTCGACGCGCGGTCAGGCGGCCGGTCCCGCTCAGCCCATCGCCTTCAACCATCAGGTCCACGCCGACCAGTACAAGATCGACTGCCAGTACTGCCATGCCGACGCGCGACGCTCGGAATACGCCGGGATTCCCTCGGTCTCGCGCTGCATGGGCTGCCACAAGATCACCGCCGCGGACCGGCCCGAGGTCCAGAAGCTCGCCGGCTTCTTCAATAAGAACGAGCCGATTCCGTGGGTGCGCATCTTCAAGGTTCCGGAGTACGTCTACTTCCCCCACAAGGCCCACGTCCGGGCGAACGTGAAGTGCCAGACCTGCCACGGCCCCATCGAGAAGATGGCCGTGGTGGAAGCCAGGACGGGCCAGAACCTCGCCAACGACCTTTTGAACCTGGTGGGCCTGGCGCGGTCCTCGACGCCTCTCACCATGGGCTGGTGCGTCGAATGCCACACGACGATGAACGCGAAGGAAAAGACGAAGGCTCCGCTGGAATGCGTCACTTGCCATCACTGACACACTCGGAGGGGGGCTCCGCCCCCCTTCCGATGCCTCCCCCCGAGATTGCGCCGGCCAAGCCGGCGCTCGAACAGGGAGTGCCCAACGCATGAAGCGGCGAGACTTCTTGAAGATCGTGGGGAGCAGCGCGGGGGCGGTGGCGGCCGCGGGCTGCGGCCAGGCGCCCGAGCGGATCCTTCCCTACGTGATCCCGCCCGACAACCTCGTCCCCGGCGTGGCCTCGTGGTTCTCGACGGTCTGCCGCGAATGTCCCGCGGGCTGCGGGGTGATCGCGCGCAATCGCGAGGGGCGCGTGGTCAAGCTGGAGGGGAACCCCGATCACCCGGTCAACCGGGGCGCGCTCTGCATCAGGGGCCAGGCGGCGCTCCAGGGCCTCTACAACCCCGATCGCCTGCGCGGCCCGATGCGGCGGGACGCCTCCGGCGCGCTGAAGCCGGTCAAGTGGGAGGAGGCCGAGAAACTCCTCGTCGAGCGCTTGACCGGCCTCGTCAAGCAGGGGAAAGGCAAGCGGATCGTCGTCATGAGCCAGCTCGAGAGCGGCAACCTCGGCCGGCTGATCGAGAGCTGGGCCCAAGCGCTGGGAGCGCGCCGTCCCATTTTCTACGAGCCGTTCAACTACGAGGCGATCCGTCACTCGAGCCGTCTCGTCTTCGGGCGGGACGCGATTCCCCACTATGCCCTCGAGGAGGCCAACGTCATCCTCTCCTTCGGGGCCGACTTCCTCGAGAGCTGGCTCTCGCCCGTCGAGCACGCGCGGGCCTTCACCCGGATGCACGCCTTCAAGCACGGCAAGGCGGGCACGTTCATTCACGTGGAGCCGCGGCTCTCGCTCACCGCCGCCAACGCCGACGAATGGGTCCGCAACGCCCCGGGGACCGAGGAGCTCCTGGCTCTGGCGATCCTCAAGGTGATCCTCAACGAAGGGCTCCAGGCTCCGGGCGTGGACGTGGCCCTCCTCCGCAACGTCGCCATGCCCGTGGATCTCGAAGCCGCGGCCGGCCAGTCTGGGGTGTCGGTCGAGACCATCAAGCACATCGCGCGCACCTTCGCCAAGGCCAAGCCGGGCATAGCCGTCGGCGGCGGCGTCGCCGTGACCAGCACCCTCGCCGTGGAAACCCAGCGGGCCATCCACCTCTTGAACTACGCGGCGGGGAACGTGGGCCGGACGGTCCGGTTCGGACCGGACTCGGCCTTCGTCAAGGCCACTCCCCATGCCATCGTGGGACTGCTCACGCAGCTCATGGCCCAGGGGGAGATCGATGTCCTGCTTCTGATCCACGCCAACCCGCTCTTCGCGCTGCCTCCCAAGTGGGGCTTCGCCGAGGCCCTCAAGAAGGTCCCCCTGCTGGTGAGCTTCTCCAACCAGCCTGACGAGACCACCGAGCAGGCCCACCTCATCCTTCCCGACCTCCACTCGCTTGAGTCGTGGGGAGATTTCAGTCCCCGTGAGGGCGTCGTCGGGCTCATGCAGCCGACGATGGCGCCTGTCTTCGACTCCAGGGCCGTCGGTGACGTGCTGCTCTCGGTCGGTCGCCAGGTGCTCGGATCGCCCGCAGGGAAGGGGCCCTTCCGCTGGGAGACGTTCGCTGAATACCTCAAGGAGCAGTGGAGGGGAATCGCGCGGGAGTACGCTCCATCCATGCCGTTCGACCAGTTCTGGGAGGAGGCGCTCCGACGTGGCGGAGTGTGGAAGGACGTGGCCACCGCGCCCGTTCAGGCTCGGTCCGCCCCCGTCTTCCCCATCCAGGGGAAGCCCGCGAGCGTGGAGGGCGATCCCCAGGGGCTCACGCTCCTCGTGTATCCTTCGCAGCGCTTCTACGACGGGCGGGGGGCCAACAAGCCGTGGCTCCAGGAGGCCCCCGACACCATGACCCAGGTGACGTGGGATTCCTGGATCGAGGTTCCCGCGGAGGTCGCCAAGCAGCTCGGCATTCGGCAGGGCGACCTCGTGAAGGTCGCGTCGCCCCACGGCGCCATCGAGCTGCCCGCCTATGTTTCAGAATCGCTTCACCCGGGGGCCGTCGCCATCCCCATCGGCCAGGGCCACACCGCCTACGGCCGCTATGCGAAGGATCGGGGGGCGAATCCTCTGACATTGCTGCCCGGCGGGGCCGGCTTGTCCTTCCTGTCAGTCAAGGTGACGCTGACCAAGACGGGAGGGCGCCGGCCGCTCGCCATCGCCCAGGCCACCCATGACCAGGACAACCGCGAGATCGCCCAGCACGTGGGGCTGGGCGCGGCGCGCGAGCTCGAGCTCCGGGGCGCCGTGCCCGAGAAGGCGAGCCACCCGAGCATGTATCCCGACCTCAAGTACCCCGAGTACCGCTGGGGGATGGCGGTGGACCTGGATGCCTGCACGGGCTGCCAGGCGTGCGTGATCGCCTGCAAGGCCGAGAACAACGTGCCGGTGGTCGGCAAGGAGCAGGTCGCCTACGGGCGCGACATGCACTGGCTCAGGCTCGAGCGCTGGCAGGAAGGCAAGCCGGAGCATCCCGAGAACCTCTTCCTGCCCATGTTCTGCCAGCACTGCGAGATCGCGCCCTGCGAGCCGGTCTGCCCGGTCTTCGCGGCCTACCACACCGAGGAGGGGCTCAACGCCCAGATCTACAACCGCTGCGTGGGCACGCGCTACTGCAACAACAACTGCCCCTACAAGGTGCGGCGCTTCAACTGGTGGGACTACAGCTCCCCCGCGTCGAGCAGCTACGCCTTCCCCGACCCGCTCCCGCTCCAGCTCAACCCGGACGTCACGGTCCGCCAGCTCGGCGTGATGGAGAAGTGCACCATGTGTGTCCAGCGGATCGTGGCCGGGAAGGACGCGGCGCGGGACGAGAAGCGGCCGGTGAGGGACGGGGAGGTCCAGACCGCGTGCCAGCAGACGTGCCCCACCCAGGCCATCGCGTTCGGCAACCTGAAGGACCCATCGAGCCGGGTGGCGACGCTGTCCCGGTCCCCCCGCGGCTACCACGTCCTGGGGGAGCTCGGGACGCGCCCCGCCGTCACCTACCTCAAAAAGGTCACCCGGGATCACGGCAGAGCAAAATGAGCGACAGCGCCGGCCGCCAGCCGACCTACGCCGACGTCAACCGCGACGTCATCCGCACGCTGGAGCCGCCGTCCCCGGCCTACTTCGGCTGGATGGCGGTCGTCGCCCTCATCCTGGCGGCCGGGATCCTCGCCTGGACCTGGCAGATCTACGCGGGGATGGGGGCCGCGGGCAAGCGCACGCCCCAGATGTGGGCGATGTACATCACGACGTTCGTCTTCTGGATCGGCATCGGCCACGCCGGGACGCTCATCTCGGCCATCCTCTATCTCTTCCGGGCCCGCTGGCGGACCTCGATCTACCGGGGCGCCGAGGCCATGACGGTCTTCGCGGTCCTGACGGCCGGGCTGTTCCCCCTGATCCACGCCGGGCGCATGTGGTTCGCCTACTGGCTCCTGCCGTACCCGAACCAGCGCTACCTCTGGCCGAACTTCCGCTCGCCGCTGGTCTGGGACGTGTTCGCGATCTCTACCTACCTGACCATCAGCGTGGTCTTCTTCTGCGTCGGCCTGCTGCCGGACATCGCCGCCATCCGGGACGCCTCCACCGGCTGGCGGAAGAAGATCTACGGGGTGCTCTCCCTGGGGTGGGAGGGAACGGACCGGCAGTGGCGGCACTACCGGCGCGCCTACGGCCTGTTCGCCGCCCTCGCGACCCCCCTCGTGCTCTCGGTGCACAGCGTCGTGTCGTGGGACTTCGCCATGGCGCTGGTCCCGGGCTGGCACTCGACCCTCTTCGCCCCGTTCTTCGTGGACGGCGCCATCTTCTCCGGCTTCGCCATGGTGCTGGTCCTCATCATCCCAATGCGCTACTTCTGGAATCTCTATGCGTACATCACCGACAAGCACCTCGACGCCATGGGGAAGCTGATCCTCGTGACAAGCCTGGTGCTGAGCTACTTCTACATCTGCGAAGCGTTCACCGCGTGGTACAGCGGCGACCACTTCGAGCGCGCCTCGCTCTTCTGGAAAGCCACCAAGAGCTACGCCTGGGCGTTCTGGCTGCAGTACTTCTGCAACAGCCTGGTGCCGCTGGTCCTGTTCTGGAGGCGCGCGCGGACCCACACCCCCACGCTCTACGTCGTCTCCATCCTGGTGCTGATCGGGATGTGGTTCGAGCGGTTCAACATCATCGTGCCGGGGCTGGGTCACGACTTCTATCCCTACACCTGGGGGATCTACTGGCCGACCGTGACCGACACCATGATCGTGATCGGGAGCTTCGCCTGGTTCTTCATCCTGTTCTTGGGCTTCATCAAGGTCATGCCCTCGGTGTCCATCGTCGAGGTCAAGGAGACGCTGCCGCACCCCGTCAAGGAGGCCCACCACTGATGCCGGCGGGAGGCGTCCTCGGCGTTTTCGCCCACGTGGACACCACGGTGAGGGCGATCCGCGATCTGCGGGCGCAGGGCTTCACCGATTTCACCGTGTACTCCCCGGTCCCGGTGGAGGAGATCGAGGCGGTGCTGGAGGAGAATCGTCCCGTCAGCCCCGTCCGGCTCTTCACCCTCATCGGGGGACTGACCGGGATCATCACGGGCTTCGGTCTGACGATCTGGTCGGCGCTCAAGTGGGGGCTGGTCACCGGCGGCAAGCCGGTGGTGTCGATCCCGCCCTTCGTGATCATCGCCTTCGAGCTCGGCATCCTGCTCGGGGGCCTCGCCACCCTGCTGGCGATTCTCGTCCTGGGGAAGCTGCCCGCACTCCGGCGGTCGCCCACCTACGATCCCCGCTTCACGGTGGACCGCTTCGGGATCGCGGTGACCTGTGGCCCGGAGCGGGCTCCCGCCGCGGGCCGGTGCCTCAGCCAGGCCGGGGCCGAAGAGGTCCGGCGATGAAGTACCTCTTCGGGCTGGCCCTCCTGCTGGTCCTGGCGGCGGGGGGCGTGATGGGAGGCGTCGTCGTCCTCCGGTGGACCGACAACATGACCGCCACCGTGAAGATCGTCCCGGGCGAGCGCGTCCTGCCGATGCCCGCCGGGACGCTGCCCCGCACCGGGGGCGAGCTGACGCCCCCCCGCGAGAGCCGCGACATCGCGGCCAAGCGGCCGAACCCCGTCACGGCGACGCCCGAATCGATCACCACGGGGAAGGTCCTCTTCACGATCTACTGCGCGCCGTGCCACGGCCCGGGGGGCAAGGGGGACGGGACGGTCTCGCCGAAGTTCATCCCGCCGCCCGATGTCACCAATGCCACCTTCCAGAAGCAGCGGACCGACGGCTTCTGGCAGCACGTGATCGGCACCGGGGGCGCCGTGATGCCGGCCTACGGCGAGGCCCTGTCCCCCGAGGAACGCTGGCACGTGGTGAACTATCTCAGGAGCATCGCCCAGAAATGACCGGCGGCAACCTCTTCCTGTCGGCGCTGACCGCTGCGGGGGGCCTCGCGTTTGTCTTGGGAGTCTCGCGCTCTCCGGAACGGACCTGGGCCATCTACCTGATCAACCTCCTCTTTTGGTCGGGGCTGGCGGTGACGGGACCCGCCATCGCCGGGATCATGGAGCTCATGGAGGCCCGGTGGTCCCCGAGCGTGAAGCGCCTCGCCCTGACCACGGCCGGATTCCTTCCGTACTCCCTCGTCCTCTTTCTCATTCTCTTCGGGGGGCGCGCCGTCCTCTACCCGTGGGTGACGACGCCGCTGCCCGTCAAGGCGGCCTGGCTCAACGTGCCGTTCATGGCGCTCCGGATCGGCGTCGGCGTCCTCCTGCTCTACTGGGTGGTCTTCGCCTTCGTGAAGGCCGGGCTCCGCGAGGGGAGCGGCGGCCCCGAGGCCCAGCGCCAGGCCAGGCCCCGCCGCGTGGTCCTGGCCACGATCATGTTGTTCCTCTACGTGATCGTGGTGTCGCTGTTCGGCTTCGACCTCGTCATGTCGCTCGACCCCACGTGGTACAGCGGGCTCTTTGGCGGCTACTTCGTCGTCAGCACGCTCTACACGGGGTTCGCCCTCCTGGCCCTCCTGGCTGTCAGGGCCAATGCCACAGGGCTCGCCGCGGTTCCGCCCTCAGCGATCCAGGATGTCGCCAAGCTGATCCTTGCGACCAGCACCCTCTGGATGTACTTCTTCTGGTCCCAGTACCTGGTCATCTGGTACGGCAACGTGCCGGTCGAAACGAAGTTCTTCCTCCGGCGCTTCTTCGAGGATCCATGGCGGGTGCTGGCGTTCGTCGTGCTGGCCGCCGGATGGATCGTGCCCTTTTCGTACCTCCTGAAGCGGCTCACCGGCAAGCCGCCGGAGCGTCACCGCCCGCTGGTGTTCATCTCGCTCCTGAGCCTCTCGGCCATCTTCCTCGAGCGCGTGTTGGTGGTGGTCCCCTCGATCTCGCCCACGGCCGCCTTCCCCGCCGGCATCGTCGAGGTCCTCGTGACCGCGGGCTTCTTCGCGCTGTTCGTCCTCAGCCGCCGCCGGTTCCTGGCCCGCCTGAAACCTAGTTTCTAACTAAAGCTGCGTCTCAGCCGCGGCCGGCGCTACGCCTCGGCCCTTGGAAGCGGCGCTTCGCGCCGGCCGTCGGCTGCAGACGCTGGTTAGACGACCAACGTTCGGCGCGCGGTCTCCGGGACTGTCGCTTGGCGCTCAGCACGGGCACCCGGACACCGCTGATCCGCTTGCTCTTGCAGCGAACGACATGGATCGACCCGTGAGCCTGTTCGTCTAACGTTGGCGCTAACCGGCACGCGCGGCCTTTACGCGCGTCCGTGTTGAGCGCACTGCTAGAGATCGCGAATGGTGTTCAGCATAGGCATCGAGCAGCCGCCGGATCATCTTTTGGTACTGCGTGTTGTGTTTTTGCGCCTCGGCCTTGAAGAACTCCACGCTACGCTTGCTTAATGCGATCGTGACCTTGACTCCTTCATCCCGAAAGACCAGGTCCTCGGGGGGAGGAAGGAAGTCAGCAACGACCTTCTGCCTTCCCAGCGGTTCGTCCGTATACCTAACGTTTTTGCTCATAGATTCGCCTACCTTTCCGCCAGTAACCAGCCCCGAAGAGTCGGATTACATCGCCACGGTATGTGAACCGGACCGTCAAGACCCCCCCTTGGACCCAACCGAAGCAGTAGTATCGCTTTTCGCCCGAGCTACGGGACAGATCCTCCGCGATTACACGTTTCGGATCAGCGAAGGCAAACTGCGCTTTGGCGAACGAGACCCCATGCTTTTTCTGGTTCTCCTGGTTCCTTTTCGAGTCCCATTCGAAGCGGGCTTTTGCCACAAACAAAGCCTATCACGAATCGACCTGCATAGCCATATGTTCGTATGGCTTGAGGGCAGCCGCTCCCGCGGATCTCTAACGTGCCGTTCAGCGGCGCGCTGCAAGCGCGCCCGCTGGAACGGATGCTTAGGCGTGTCATCGCGAGATGTTACCGATCTTCCCGGTTGCTCATTCGTCCGGCCACGCGACCGCCAGCACATACAGCGTTTCTGGCGCTACGTCTGCTCCGTTGGGCCAAGCGACGATCCCTGCTACCAGATCGAGCAGTCAAGTCCGAGCCTTGATGGACTTCGCAGCGCACTGGCCGGCACGACGTCCTCGTCCGCGACGACGGTCGTCGCGGCTCCCGCGGTCGGCCGACCTCCGTGGAAAGTCGCTCGCAGGGAAACCCATCTGTGTCCAATTCAATCGGGAAGCAGACCAAGTCCTGCACACGCACTGCTCGCTCTCGTTTTGTCGGCGGCACGCGGGAACACCCCACTATCTGGACAGTAGGATCTCGCCGGTGAACACGACCCCGCGCCCTACCGTCGAGTAACGCCCGGCCAGCTCAGCGTGCTCCGATCGCGGCCGATACAGCCGAAGACGAAACCAGTAATCTCGGGAGAACTCGACGCGGAGCTCGTTCTCCGCGAGCTTCCCTTCAAACCTGAAGGGCGCAGTCCCGACGACCGTGTCGTGCCAAGCCCCAGTTCCCGAGGCGAGATCCCCCTTCACCTCGTCGATCCTGAGCTCGAAGCCGCCCACGGATCCCCCGTCGGCAAACCAAGAACCCTTCCAACTACCCTTCAGCGCCTCGGCAGTCATCGGGAGGCTCGGCCCGGATTGGCTCTTGAGCGCAGGGCCAGGCCCGGCACAGCCGGCGCCGAGCGTGAGCGCCAGGAGGAGCGGCAGCACTCGTCCCATGGGCAGTCCCCCTTTCGTCGACCTGCTCGTCCTTGACCGGTGTTAGACAGCCCCGGCGGCGCGAGCAGCAAACAGCAGGAAAATAATGAGATAAAGAAACTGGAAAAGCAGAATGACCCTTTTCGCAGAGCAGCTCAAAAGCTTGGTGCCCGGTCCCTGGGAGAATCGGTGCCCGGATCAGCGGACGGTAGGTCCCCAGTCAATCGTGAGAAGAGCTTGACCGATTCGTCAAAGTAGCTGCTCTCAAGGCGTCTGGCCTCTTTTCGGAACAGTTCTTGGGCTTGGACTCCTTGGGCGACAAAACCCCTCCAGATCCAACAGAGAATGAACCCGGCGCTGGGTGGCGCGAGCAACAGCACATGTTCGGGCAAACTTCCGGTCCCACGCGTGAGGACCAAGCCGATGGCTGCCAGAAAGAAACCATGTATGGTGAGCATCGCGTTGAACCGGCTGTACAGCTCTTGGCTAACGAGCGCGACCAACTGCACCGCCTTCTCGTACCCTAGCTTCGGGTCACTGGCTCGGTGGTCATTCATGAGTGCCCGCCCACGCGTTTGTCCTCGTCCCGGGGTAGGTTTTCAGGTTCCGCCGGACCCATGGATCCGCGGCCGCCTAACGACCTGCTTCACCGGCGCCCAGCCAGTGGACGCGAGTCCGCTGGCTGGGCGGCCGTGTGGAAGCAGATGTTAGACCTCACTGATACACGGACCCGCGAGGTAGATCGAGGACCCCAAAGCAGCATGACACGCACGCGAAAGCTCTGGAATGGTTCGACGCTATTTGTCTTTGGACAGAATGCCGGCTGCCCACTGACCTCCGCTCCTCCACAAGAACTCGATGTCGCCCTCCTTGCGCATGCGATACGCGAGCTTGGCGCCGCTTCGTGGGGTTGCCTGGAGCTCGTCTCCTACGAACTTCGCTTCGAGGCGAGCGGTGAAGGGTTTGGCTTTGGCCGACGCGAAGGCGTAGATGATGGTGGCGCCCTCGGTTGTCACCTTCTCCACGACGAGCTTCGTATCGCAGACCCGATCCTGACACGCCCACCCGGACCACTTTCCCGACCATCTGGCCTTATCCGGTGGTACATCGGGCGCTGGTGGCTCGACAGTTACGCTGGGCGGAACGACCGCAGCAACTGGGCTCGTTGATAGACCAGGGTCGAGCTTCGGCATGAAATCGGGCCAGTTGGTCTGCGCCGAAGCGAGGCCAGGGCAAAGGAGCAAGAGTGCGAGCAATTGAAGCCACGCTTTGGGATGCATCGCGTTCCTCCTTTCCTGTGAGGTCTAACGTTGCGTATCAGCGGCGGCGCGAAGCGCCGGTCGCTTTTGCTTCGGTAGGATAGCCCATCCCCCTCTTCCGGAGCAAGACCAAATCCGCTGTATTCGGTCGGATGCAGCTCCGACTTCAGTTGGCCAGGGGCTGATTCTGGCCTGGGCTGCGCGAGAATTTTCCCGACGCCGGTGCTACCATATACCCGTGTT
>ERZ1292640.3523-Hain-H43-02um-R1-3523-length-12173-cov-5_pt1 | contig 12173 bp, 11 predicted proteins | sample MGYA00564404_ERZ1292640 | MGnify/ENA primary metagenome ERZ1292640 (study PRJEB36523, sample SAMEA6512636) | groundwater metagenome | collected 2019-01-08 | study: AquaDiva: Metagenomics assemblies of 32 groundwater samples | reverse complement strand
GCGGGATGAGGGCTTTGACGGGTTCATACGGGCGACCTCCTTGAGAAGATGAGGGCGGCGAGGGCGAGGGGGAGGATGATCCAGGCGGCCATGGCGCCGGCGAAGATCAGGGGGAGTCGCGCGCCGAAGGTGTCGGTGGCGTAGACGCCGGCGGGGCCAAGGACGTCGAGGGAGGCGTCGACGGAGTAGAGGCACCACATTTTGAAGACCTGGCAGGGATTGAGGAGGGAGAAGGCAAAGAGCTTCTCGACTCTGACGCGCCATGCGAGGGTGCTGGCCATCATGCCCAGGTCGCTGACGAAGACGAGGGTGAGCCAGACGAAGACGGCGGTGCCGGTGGCGACGCTGCCCTTGTGGGCGAGGACGGAGATGAGCAGGCCCAGGCTGAGCATGCCCAGGGCGAGGGCGAAGGAGAGGAGGACCAGGGCGATAAAGAGGCGGGCGTCGGCCATGCCGCCCTTGGCGGCCAGAACGGCGGCGCAGACTCCAAAGCCCAGCGAGACGCTGGCGATGATGGAGCCGGAGAGGCCCAGGTGCTTGCCGAGGAGGACTTCGAGGCGGGAGACGGGCTGTGCGAGGAGGTAGGCGAGCATGCCGCGTTCGCGGTCGGAGGCGATGGTGGCGGCGCCGGCGGTCATGGCCATGAGGGGGACGACGAGGATGACGAGGTTGATGAGGCCGGCGCTGGTGCGGCCGAAGCCCGAGACGCCGCCCGAGCCGCCTGAGGCGGCGGAGAGGTAGGAGACGCCCAGGCCCAGGGCGGCGAAGGCGAGGGAGTAGAGGACGAACCAGCGGGACTTCACGGCGTCGCGGAGTTCGCGGTGGGCGATGGTGAGGACGTTGGCGAAGAAGGAGGAGCGGTGCGGGGAGAATTGGATGGGCAGGGTGGTCATGGGTGTCCTCCCTGATGGTCGCCCGAGAGGAGATCGAAGTCCTCGACGGGGATGTTGGCTTCGAGGAGAAGGCGGACGGGAGTTGCTTTCTGGGTGCGGTCGACGCGGACGATGACGCCGACGCCGTTGAGATGGACGTTGAGGCCGCGGGAGGAGAGGACGGTCATGGCGGCCTTTGCCCAGTCGGGGGTGAGGCGGATCTTCATGGACTGGGACGGCTGGGTGTGCCCGAACAGTTCGGAGGGGGTGCACTCACGCTGGATGCGGCCGGAGGTGAGCATGATGACGCGGGTGGCCATGGCGGAGATTTCTTCGGGGCGGTGGGAGGCAAAGAGCATGGTGCGGCCCTGGGTGCCCAGGCGTTTGAGGAGGCCGACAAATTCGTCGCGGCCGAGGGCGTCGAGGCTGGCGGTGACTTCGTCGAGGACGAGGACGGGAGGGTCACCGAGGAGGGCGATGGCGAGGGCGAGGCGTTGTTTCATGCCGCCGGAGAGCTCGCGGACGCGCTTCTTGTCGTGACCTGTGAGTTCAACGCGGGCGAGAGCATCGGCGGGGACGGTGCGGCGGAGGCCTTTGAGGCGAGCGAAGTAGGTGATTGCTTCGGCGACGCCCAGGTCGTCGTAGAAGCCGAGTTCCTGGGGGACGTAGCCGATGAGGGCGCGGGCGGCTTTGCCGTCTTTGGCGACATCGATGCCGCCGACGGAGATGCGGCCATCGAAGCGGAAGAGGCCCAGGGCGCAGCGGACGAGGGTGGACTTGCCGGCGCCGTTGGCGCCCCAGAGGGCGAGGGATTCGCCGGGGGCGACGTGGAGGGAGATGTCGTCGAGGGCCGTGAATCGCCCGAATCGCTTGCGGAGATTGGAGATGGCGATCATGAGGGGAGTCCTGGGGCGAGGGAGGTGGTGGGAGCGCGGCTGGGAAGGAGGGCGGGGCCGATGGCGAGGGCGAGGAGGGAGGCGGCGATGGAGAGGAGGGCGAGGGCGCACCAGACCATGGTGGCTGGGGATGCGGCGTGGCCCGAGACGAGGGTGCAGCCGGCGGGTTGGACGAGGGGGTAGAGGTCTTCGAAGCGGGGCTCGGGCTGGACGGCGGGGAGTGCGCGGGCGACGAACTCGATGGCTTCCTGGGCGGGAGAGAAGAGCCAGAGGCGGAGTTTGGGCTCGCGGGCGGTCATGTTCTCGAAGAGCTTGCGGGACTCGTAGGAGAGTTCGCCGATGGAGTCGGAGTCGAGGTCGTAGCCGGCGTAGTCGCTCCAGAAGTTGCCGCGGCCGTCGATATCGAATTCGTTCTGGGTGAGTTCACCGCGTCCCAGGACGGCGACTTGCTCGAAGTTATCGATGAAGCTGTTGAGGGCGAGGGTGTTTCCCTTGACGGAGGGGAGGAAGTTCATGCCGATGTCGTTGGTGGCGAGGGTGTTGTGGGTGATGAGGGCGTGGCGGGAGCGGAGGACGGGGGAGTTGTCGAGGTAGATGCCCACGCGGTTGGCGGCGATGAAGTTGTTGTCGATGGTGTAGGCGTCGGAGTCCTTGAGGCCGATGCCGTAGCCGCTGGGGCCGCGGTTGCGATTGATCTGGTTGTTGCGGAGGATGATGTCGGAGGAGTACATGAAGTAGACACCGACGGAGTTGCCTTCGAGGATGTTGTCCTCGATGGTGATGTTGGTGGAGTTCATGAGATGGAAGCCGTAGCGGCAGCGCTGGCAGGTGTTGTTGCGGACGACGACGTAGTTGGAGTACCAGAGGATGGCGTCGCGGCCGTCGCGGATGGTGTTGGATTCGACGAGGGCGTAGTCGGATCGCCAGAGGCGGATGGCGTCGCCTCGGCGGGCGATGTCGAGGTCTTTGCCGCCGATGGTGTTGGAGCGGATGGTGCAGCGGGGCGCGTTTTTGCAATCGATGCCGAAGAGGACGTCGACGAGCTCGTTGCTTTCGATGGTGGCACCCTTGGCGAGGACGCGGATGCCGACGTTTTCGCCGTCGAGGTCGGCGCCGGTGCCGCGGATGACAAAGCCGCTGAGGGTGACGTTCTCGCCGGTGATTTCGACGACGTCGCCGTGGCCCATGGCGTCCAAGACGGGGCGGCCCTGGCCGATGAGGCGGAGGGGCTTGGTGAGTCGGAGGAGGCCGGGATAGAAGCCGGGGGCGACTTCGATGGTGTCGCCGGGTGCGGCGGCGTCGACGCGGGACTGGAGAGTGGAGACCTGAGAAGCGGGTTGAGAGGCCCGCGCGGTGAAAGGCGCGACGAAGGAGGCGAGGAGGGCCAGCATGAAGAGGGCGATGCGGGAATGGCGTGGGGTGGCGTTGATCACACTGGGCTCGCGGCGGGAGCGATGGGGAAGGGCTTGTGGAGGGGCTTGTACGCGCGGCGGTGGAAGTAGAGGGCGAGAATGACGAGGAGGGAGCCGGCGACGGCGAGGTACCAGCCTGTGCCGGCGGAGGAGACGGTGACGAACTGGCCGACGGTGCCCTTGCCGAGGACGGGGGGGATGAAGGGCTTGACGGAGGAGGAGAGGGGCGCTTTGGGGTCGAGGTGGGTGCCGAAGAGTTTGAGCCAGTAGGAGAGATCGACGAGGAAGCCGACGGGGAAGAAGACGACGGGGAGGGCGAGGAGTGCGGCCCAGCGGTTGTGGACCAGTGCGGCGCCTTCGACGAGCAGGACCATGGCGATGATCATCCATACGGAGGCGGCGCGTTCGAACTGGGCGGCCTCTTCGAGGGGGCGCATGCCGATGTAGTGGTTGAGGGCGTTGATCTCGCGCACGTCGCAGGTGAGGAGGTTGACGTAGGCGGTGACGGAGAGGCCGTCGGGGTACTGCGGGGCTTCGAGGGTCATGTGCCAGTAGGGCAGGAAGAGGGAGACCAGGAGGAGGATGCGTGCGGCGGAGAGGATGAGGGTGGGGGTGAGGTAGCGGGCGCGGTGGCTTTCGAGCTCGTGGTTTGGCACGCGGGGTCCGAGGATGGCGTTGAGGAATGAGGACATGGGGTGCTCCCGGTTGTGCAGCGAGCGAGGGGAAGGCCCGCCCGCGGCGTTGGCCGCGGGCGTGCGGGGAGTTACTTGGCGGCGGCGGTGGTTGCCTTGGGCTTGATCTGGAGGTAGCCCATCATTTCGAGGTGGAGGGCCGAGCAGAACTCGGTGCAGTAGTAGGGGTAGGTGCCGGGCTTGTCGGCGATGAACTCGAATTCGGTGTACTCGCCGGGCTCGAGGCTGAGATTGATGTTGTACCCGCCGATGCAGAAGCCGTGGGTGGAGTCGAGGGCTCGCTCGGTGCTGGTGATGCGCCAGGTGACGTGGTCACCTTCTTCGAGCTCGACGGACTCGGGGGTGAAGTGGGAGCGAACGGCGGTCATGTAGACGTCGACTTTGTTGCCCTTGCGGACGACGCGTTCCTTGCCGGGGGAGGGGGCGCCGGGTTCGACGGCCTGGGTGTGGGGGTTCCAGCCGACCTCGGGGTAGACGGCCCAGGGCTTGAGCTTGTCGGCTTTGATCATCTGGCAATAGTGCGGCTCGCCGACGCCGATGGGGCTGTCGTAGAGCACGGGCATGGTGGCGCCGGTGGCGCTGATGTCGACGAGCTGGAAGTTCTGGGGGAGGAGCGGGCCGGTGGTGAAGAAGCGGTCGACGGACCACTTGTTCATGGCGATGAGGTAGCTGCCATCGGGGGAGACGGTGTCGCCTTCGGCGGCGCAGAGGTGGCCGATGTTGTACTGGACGGGGGTCTTGGTGACGAGCTTCCAGGCGGGTTCCTCGTGCTTGGAGGCGTATTCGCCGCCCAGGGTCCAGCGGGCGACGGCGGAGTCGAGGAAGAGGGAGGTGTAGGCGTAGCCCTTGTTGTCGAACTGGGTGTGGAGCGGGCCAAGGCCGAGTTCGACCTGGGCTTCCTTCACGTCGTCGAAGTTGAGGATGGGGATCTTGTAGGTGTCGACGCCGCTGTACTTCTTGTCGGCGATGGCCTTTTTGATCTTGGCGGTGGAGTAGACGGTGACGTGGGGGTCGAGCTTGCCGGCAACGACGGCGTATTGCCCGTTGGGGGTGACGTCGACGCCGTGGGGGCTCTTGGGTTCGGGCGTGAGGTGGAGGAGGCCCAGGGCGATGCTGGTCTCGATTTTGAGGACGGGGAAGCCGTTGATTTTCTCGGCCTTGCCGGCCTTGAAGGCGGCGGCGGCGAGTTTCCAGTCGATGATGTGCATGTAGTCGGTGTCGCGTTGGCTGGCGCCGGCCTCGAAGGGCGGCTGGCCCTTCTCGACGCCACCGGTGGACATCTCGACGTTGAAGGAGTTGATGAAGACGAGCCCATCACAGGCGCCCTTGCCGGCGTCGGCGAGGTCCTGCCAGTAGGGCGGGAGTTCCATGGCGAACGACTGGGCCTCATCGATTCGGCCGCGTTCGCGGTCGAACTTCCAGAAGGTGACCATACCGCGGTAGGACTTCTGGTAGTCGGCCAGGGGTGCGTAGCCGTAGCCCAGGACGGTGGCGTACTGGCCGCCTTCGATGACGTAGTCGGTGTCTGGGGTGACGAAGGAGGCGCCGTGGTCGCTGACGGTGAGGGGGTTTTTGACGATCTGTTTGGTTTCGAAGTCGCGCAGGTCGATGACGGCGACGCGGGCGTTGGCCTTGTCACCGATGAAGAGGAACTGGCCGTCGTATTCGCCCTTGGTCTCGCTGAGGGCGGGGTGGTGGGTGTCGCCCCAGGTGACGTCCTTGCCGTTGATTTTGAGTTGCTCGCGAACGCGGTCCTTGTCGCCGGCGAAGCCGTAGCCCTGCCAGGACTCGGGCGTGAAGACGGAGATGCTGCGGAGGAGTCGCATGGAGGGGACGCCGATGACGAAGACCGAACCGCTCTGGCCACCGGAGGAGAAGAGGATGTAGTCGTCGATGCGGCCGCTGGGCATGTAGGTTTTGGCGGCGGCGACGAGGTCGTCGGGGGTGAGCTTTCGTTCGACGGCGAGTTTGGAGAGGGCTTCGAGCTGGGCCTGGGTGGGGGGCGCGACTTCTTTTTCTTTGCGTTCTCGTTTCTTTTTGGTTGCGCCGGGCTCAGGCTGCCAGAGGGCCAGAGCCTGGGGTGCGGCACCGATGAACGAGGCGTCGGCGACGAGTGCGAGGGAGAGGAGACCGGGGAATGCGAAGGTGCGTGCTTTCATGGGGAGGCTCCGGTGACTCGGCCGATGGCGGGGCTGCGCCCGTTGGAGGCCGAAGGAATGGACGGGTCAGTGGCCTGCCTTGGCGGCCCGCTGCAGCGAGCGGAGGAAGGTGACGATGCAATCGAGGTCGTCGTCGCTGATGGCGGGATTGCCGCCCTTTGGGGGCATGGCGATTTTGGATGTGTTGGCGGGATCGCCGGGGTCGCGGCCGCGCTTGATGAAGGCGACGAGGTTCTCGTCGCTGAGGCGAGCAATGAACTGGCTGGTGGTCAGGGGCTTGCCGTTGTTTGGGAGTCCCTTGGCGTCGGTGCCGTGGCAGGTCGAGCAGGCGGCGACGAAGAGCTTGGCGCCATCGGCGATCATGTCGGGATCGAGTTCTTCGTCGGGCGCGACGACGTCGGCGGCGGCGGCGGCGGGAGCGGACTTGGCGAGTTCCTTGGCGGCGGCCTTCTCGGCGCGCTTGGCGGCGCGAGCGGCCTCGCGCTCGGCGTCCTGGAGGTTGAGGCGAGCGAGCACGAGTCTGTCGTGGGAGACGCGATCGGGCTTTTCGAGGGAGCGCACGAAGGCGGCGATGGACGCGGCGTCGGTCGCGGGGAGTTTCGGCTGGGCTGAACCCGCGGGATGCGTGGCTGTGAGGAAGTCGGTGAGAGCGGGCAGTGAGGTGGGCTGGGCGGATGAGGGGTGGACCAGGTCGCCACCGCGACCGGCGACGCCGGTGCCATCGGAAGCATGGCACTGGGCACAGGATCTGGCGAAGAGTCGCTCGCCGCGTGCGACGAGTTCGACGTCGAGATCCTCGCCTGGGGCGAGGGCGGCCAGGCGTGCGGACTCGGCACGCTGGGGATCTGGGGTGGACCAGACCGAGAGGTGGATTCCCAGGAAGAGGAGGGCAACCCAGAGGGTGGCGGCGGAGAGGGAGACCGCCAGAGCGACCAGCACGGGGAGGCTGGCGGGGTGGTTGGGGGCTTTGGGGGCGAGGGTGAGTCGGCTGAGTTGGGCGGCCATGGGTGGTGCTCCACATGGGACGGGAGGTCTATATACACATATCTGGATATCTATATCCATTACTTGACCCGAGTTCAAGCGTTCGACTCAAATTCCTTGCGAAAGAGGCTCTTTCGGACTGGTTTGGGGGATGTTGCTGGTCTGGCAGGGGGCGAGATTCGGTGAGATTCCGGGCGATGCGGGGCTTGCGCGGTGCGTATGATGGATATCCGGACATAGAACGAGACTTTCGCCGAAGGGAGTTTTGATGCTCTCCTCCACCGCCGAGTACGCGCTGCGATCGATCATGCACCTCACGTCACATCCGGGCACGGCGTGCACGTCGAAGGAGATCGCCGAGTCGGGACAGATTCCGGGCGGGTATGTGTCCAAGGTGATGCAGGATCTGGTGGGCGCGGGGATCGTCGAGTCGCAGCGTGGGCCCAACGGGGGGTTTCGACTGGCGCGGGAGCCGGGCGCGATCACGGTGCTGGAAGTTGTGAACGCGGTGGATCCGATCAGGAGGATCGTGGCGTGTCCGCTGCGGCTTCCGGAGCATGGATCGAGACTCTGCCAGCTGCACCAGCAGCTCGACGACGCGATCGCGTCGTTCGAGCGGATTTTGAGCGAGGCGACGTTTGCGGACCTGACGCGGGAGGGCAAGCGTTCGAGCCGCTGTCAGTTCCCGACGGTGGAGCGTGGGGCGGCGAAACGCAAGCGGGGGAAGTGATCGCGAGCGAAGCCGAAGGCGAACGCGGAGTTGCGGAGGAGGGCGGAGATTGCGGAGGGGGCGTGTGTGACGATGCGCGAGTTCGTCATGCAGGGCGTGCAATCCAGAGACAGTTTTAACGCAGAGAACGCGGAGAGGCGCGGAGAGAGGCGTTCTTTGGAGAGGTATTGTTGCGCCGACTGTGCGCGACTGGATTCGGTTGCGGACGGGGGAACGATTCTTGGGCTAGGACAAAATCGTGCGGGAGATCAGGCGGTGCGTTGTGCGGGGAGTGCATGTGAGGCTGCGGCGGGCGTGCGGGAGACACCCCCTCCGTCGCTGCGCCCCCACGGACTAGCGACACCTCTCCCACTGCGTGGGGGAGGAGAAGAGGCCTCGTCGTCGTGGATGGCGCGGTGGGGTGGGGAGTCGAGGTCGTCGAACTGGCCTTGCTTGGTGGCGTGGATGAAGGCGTAGACGGCGGCGCCGCCCAGGAGCAAGGCCAGGGGGAGCACGATGGCGATTACGGACATGGGATGCTCCTTGGGGCGTTGCGCATTGGCGGCTGGCTGGCTGTGGGTTCTCGCTTCGCGGGTTTGGGCCACGCACGGGAGCGGACGGCGACGGTGATGACGGAGAGGGAGCTCAGGGGCATCAGGGCGGCGGCGATCATCGGGTGGATGGTGCCGGTCATGGCGAGGGCGCCGGCGATGATGTTGTAGACGAGGGAGACGGCGAGGATGGCGTGGATGGTGCGCAGGGTGCGGGGGCCGGCGTCGATGAGCTGGAGGATGGGGGAGAGGCCGGACCTGGAGATGTAGATGTCGGCGGCGGCGAGGCTGGCTTCGGCGCCGCCTTGGACGGCGATGCCGACGGAGGCGGCGGCGAGAGCGGCGGCGTCGTTGACGCCGTCGCCGACCATGACGATGGTGCGGGCATCGAGTCGCTTCTTGTTGATGTAGGCGAGCTTGGCTTCGGGAGTGGCGCCGCCGTGGCAGGACTCTTGCGGGATGTCGAGGGAGGCCCCCACTGCTTTGACGATGCCATCGTGATCGCCCGAGAGGATCTCGATGTTCCAGCCTTTGGCGCGGAGGGCGGCGATGGAGCGTTTGGCTTCGGGGCGGAGACGATCGCCGATGCCGATGGCGGTGGTGAGCGTGGCGTCGACGACGATGGCGACGGGGGAGAGGCCCTGAGCGCGGAGGGCTTCGAAATCGGCAGGGGCGACATCGCTGCGGCGGGCGCGTTTGAGGGCGGCGGCTTCGGAGCCGACGAAGACGTCGTGATGCTCGACGGTTCCACTGACGCCGACGCCGGCCTCGTGGCGGATGCTGGTTGCGAGAAGGTCGCAAGCCGGGGAGGCGTGGCAGATGGCGGCGGCGACGGGGTGGGAGACGCCGGCCTCGAGAGCGGCGGCGAGGGCGAGAGCGGCGGGGTCACCAATGAGTTGCACGACGCGGGGCTTGCCTTCGGTGAGGGTGCCGGTTTTGTCGAGGATGATGGTGCCTGGGGTGGCGAGGGTTTCGAGGGCGTCGCCGCCTTTGATGAGGACGCCGTCTTTGCTGGCGCGACCGATGGTGAGGCCGACGGCGATGGGAGCGGCGAGACCCAGGGCGCAGGGACAGGTGACGATGAGGAGGGCGATGGTGTTGTCGATGGCGGCGGAGGTGCTGCGTGGGAGCCACCAGAGGAAGGTGAAGGCGGCGAGCAGGGTGACGACGAGGATGAAGCGGCCGGCGATGGCGTCGGTGAAGCGGATGATGCGGGCGCGGCGGGCGGCGGCGTCGCCGACGAGTTGCATGAGGCGGCCGGCGCGGGTGCCCTGACCGGTGGCCGTCGCGCGAACCTGGATGGGCGAAGCGAGGTTGATGCCGCCTGCGAGCACGTTCGAGCCCTCGGCGACGGAGACGCCACGCGATTCACCCGAGAGGAGTGAGAGGTTGATGGAGGACCGACCGGAAACGACGACGCCGTCGACGGGGACGGATTCGTTGCCGCGGACTTCGACGATGTCTCCCACGGCGAGGGCTTCGGCGGGGACGTCCGTGATGCTGGCGTCGGCGTTGATGCGACGGGCGGAGAAGGGGGTGATGGAGTAGAGGAGTTCGACGGAGTCGGTGGCCCAGCGCTGGTGCTTGTGGCTGACGAAGCGGCCGAAGAGGAGGAGGAGCACGAGCATGGTGAGGGAGTCGAAGTAGAGCTCACCGCGTGCGAGGATGGTGTTGACGACGCCGGCGATGCCGCCGGCGAGGAGGGCGAGGACGATGGGGACGTCGATGTTGGGTGTCTTGGTGCGAATGGAGGCGAGGGCGGAGCGGAAGAAGACGGCGCCGGGCCAGCAGAGGGAGAGGGTGCCCAGGGCGGCGGAGAGGCCTCGGAAGAGCCACTGGTAGCCAGAGGACATGCCGTCGAAGAACCCGCCGTAGAGGGCGAAGGCGAGCATCATGACGTTTCCGGCGCAGGCGCCGGCGATGGCGATGGAGATGAGGAGCTTTCGGTCTTCGCGGGTGCGGTGGTCGCGGATGGAGCGTTCTTTGGCGGGGTGGGGTGTGTAGCCCAGGGTTGCGAGGGCGGAGGCGACGGCGGAGACTTTGACGATGGCGGGGTCGAGGACGATGGAGACGAGGCCGGCGCGGATGTGGAGGCGGGCCTGGGTGACGCCGGGGACCATGACGGGGAGTTTTTCGATGAGCCAGAGGCAGGCGCCGCAGTGGACGCCATCGAGGGTGAATTGGACTTCGCGCTGGTTGCCTTCGACTTCGCGGGTGTAGAGGGAGGTGAAGGTGGGGTCGTCGTAGGCCTCGAACGCGCGCGGGGCGGCGGCCGCAGTGGGAGCGTGGTCGCCGGAGGTGGAGAGGATTCGGTAGTAGGCTTCAAGGCCGCAGGAGTGGATGACGGCGTGTGCGGCACGGCAACCCTGGCAGCAGAACTGGTGATCGGCGCCCTCGTCGATGAGTCCGGGTGGGACATCGAGGGAGCAGTGGGTGCAAAGGAGGGCGGCGCGAGGATCGTCGCGGAGGAGTTGATCGTGATGGACGCGTTCGATGACGGACATGGGTGACGACGACTCAGGGAGTGGTGAGTGGATGTGGAGCATCGGCGGCGATGGCGGGGTGACAGATGGGGGCGCCGGCGAGATTGGAGGAGACGCCGGGGAGCGTGAGGCCCAGGATGCGGCCGCGACCGGCGAGCGTGGCGGCGCTGATGAGGAGGAGCACGACGGTGGTGGCGACTGGGATGAACGAGCCGGGGCGTGCGACGAGTTTGCGAGCGCCCATGCCGACGGCGGCGAGGAGCGGGACGGTGCCGATCCAGAAGGCGACCATGACCAGGGCGGCGGGGGCGGGGCCGCCCATGCCCAGGGCGATGGCGACGAAGGCGTAGAGCCAGCCGCAGGGGAGGAGGGTTGTGAGAGCGCCGATGGCGGCGGCGCGAGGGACTGGCGTGAGCGTCCAGGCGGCGCGGTGGCCATGCTCGACGAGGCGCGTCCAAGCGGCGGGGAAGACGTGTCTTGGGAGGCGGACGCCGGCGAGGGCGAGAAGGCGGAAGGAAGCGAAGAGGCCCACGAGGGACGCGGAGACCATGAGGGCGAGATTCTGCACGCCCACGAGCATGGCGCTGAGGTCGATTGAACTGCCGATGAGGCCGGCGAGGGCAACGACGGAGGTGTAGGTGGTCAGGCGGCCGAGGTGATAGGCGGATTGGAGGCGCCAGGCGCTGACGGCCCGGGCGTCGGGGGCGCCGACGGCGAGGGTGACGAAGGCTCCGCACATGCCGACGCAGTGGGTGCTTCCGACGAGGCTGGCGAGCAGGATGGCGCCCAGGAGCGGCATCATGGTGCGTCACCTCTGGGTAGGGTGGCGGGGCGAATCCACGCGAGGTCGATGCTGGTGAAGACGTCGGTGCCGCGGCGAACGACCAGGCGGAACTCGTGTTCGCCGGAGCGTTTGAGGCTGACGGGAATGAGGTAGCGGGCGCCTGGGGCGGGAGTGAGGACGGTGGAGATGCGTTCGCGCGAGTGGGCACGATGGAAGAACTCGACCTCGCAGGTTGCGCCGTCGATGGGCTTGCCCGCGGCGTCGGTGAGTCGCACGCCGACCTGGCCGGGAGCGCCGGTTGTTCCGTCCCACGCGACGTGCCAGCCCAGCGCGCGGCTCTTGTCACGCTGAGCGGAGGTGGCGTCCCAGGCGAGGGCTCTTTCGTAGAAACGGGGCTCGACCTCGGGGGGGCCGCTGCGGGCGGCGATGACGACGGCGGTGATCATTCCGGCGGAGTGGACGGTGAGCAGTCCGATGACGAGCCTGGGCCAGATTCGTCCGCGGGGGCTTGGGAGTGCGGTGATGGAGGCCTGGCTCATCGTGGGGCTCCTGGCGCGGGTGCGATGGAGGGGCCGAGCAGGCCGTAGGTGAGCTGCTGGGTGAACTGACCGCCGTCGGAGATGGTGACGTT
>ERZ1292640.3522-Hain-H43-02um-R1-3522-length-12176-cov-6_pt1 | contig 12176 bp, 13 predicted proteins | sample MGYA00564404_ERZ1292640 | MGnify/ENA primary metagenome ERZ1292640 (study PRJEB36523, sample SAMEA6512636) | groundwater metagenome | collected 2019-01-08 | study: AquaDiva: Metagenomics assemblies of 32 groundwater samples | reverse complement strand
TGGTCGCGACGCAGCCATCGCGGCGCGCACCCTGCGGCGCGATGCGTCAGGCGGCGCGGTCTTCCTCGCCGTCGTCGAGGAACGAGGTGAGCGCTTCGAGGTCGCGCCGCGCGGCCTGGTGACCCGGGTTGATCCACAGCGCGTGGTAAAGCATGCGCATCGCAACCTCGATGGCGCCGATCTCGATGCACGCCGAGCCCCCGAGGTACCACAGCGTGGGATCGTGCGGAGCGCACGCGAGCCCGCGCAGCGCGTAGGAGAGCGCCTCGCGCTCGTCGCCCTCGCGCATCGCGGTCTCGGAGGCCTCGGCGAAAGAGCGCGCCGTGTCGAGCCCGGACGGGGTCTCGAGGCCGGGGATGTGCAGCTCGAGCTCCATCATCGCGAGCTTGAGCGTGTGCGCGACGTACTGGTCGAGCCCCGCCGACCTGCGGACGAGCACGCGATCCGCGAGGTGCGCGAGAGAGCGCGTGATGTCGCTGATCTGGGGGCGCGGCGATTCCGGCACGAGCGATCCTCCCGCGGCGGGACGGGGCCGACGCGGCACCGGAACGGGCCCCGCAAAGGGGGCACGCCCGGCGCCGTGGCGTCCTGCTGCACGGGGATTATCGGCAGGCGGTGCGGATTCTGAAGCGCGGCGTTCACGGACTGCACCAGGCTCCGGCCCGGCATCTCGGCGATGCCCATGACCTCCACGGTCCGCGACCCCGCGGGGGAGATGGCCTGGATCCGGTCACCGACGGCAAGCCTGCCGGTCCGGATGTGCCCGGCGAACATCACGCCTCGGCCCGCGACCCTGGCCAGGCTCTCCACCCTCATCTCGAACGTCGCGTTGGGCCGGTCCATCGCTTTGTCCTCCGACGCGTGGGTCGAGCGAAGCGAGGTCGGGATTCACCTCATCACAGCAGCGCGGCGGCGCGGCGCGCGGCACCCGCCGAGCAGGCGGCCAGCCCCGCGGTCACCACCGGGATGCTGGCGTAGGTCAGCCCGATGTCGGCCATGTAGTCCGCGAAGGACATCCGCATGGGGCCGACGACGAGCATGAGCGGCGCGTCGATGAGAATGCAGACCGCGAACCACAGGACGCCCACCAGGAACCCATCGCGGACCGGCCGTCGCTCGGCCCGGCCCAGGCAGGCGAGCCCCAGCAGCACGGCCGAGCCGGTGACGGTCACCGCCATGATGGACTCGAAGAGGGGACGGGCGGGTCCACGCAATGGGAAGCTGATGAACGCGACGACGAACGGGATCAGCCACATGAGCACGCCAAGACCGAGCGTCCTGCCGAGGGATCTCATCGGATCCTCCTTTCGCAGTGTCATCCCCTCGTGAACCGCGCGTCCGCCGCCCGCAGGAACTGCTCGAGCACGTTGCCGGCCACGGCGCGCCGGTACGCGGCGTCCGAGCGGATGTCGTCAATGGGGGCGATGTCCTCCATGAGCGCGGCCCGTGCCGCGGCGGCCGCTGTGGCCGACGGCTTCGCCCCGAGCAGCGCCTGCTCGGCGCGGCGGGCGCGCAGGGGCACCGGGGCCACGCTCCCGAGCGCGATGCGGGCGAGGTCCACCTCTCCCCCGCGCGCGACCCGCAGGAGCCCGCACAGCACGACCTTCGAGATGCTCTGCGCGCGCCGCGTGCCGACCTTGCGGAAGAACGCGAACGCGCGCGGCGGCGGGAACGGCACGGTGACGGCGGTGATGAGCTCGTCGGGATCGAGCACGAGGTCGCGGTAGCCGCGGTAGAGCGTGTCGAACGGGATGTCGCGCGCGCCGCGCACCGAGCGCGCGTGGACCACGGCCTCGTGCGCGAGCAGCACGGGCAGCGAGTCGCCGGCGGGCGAGCCGTTCGCGATGTTGCCGGCGAGCGTCGCGCGGTTCTGGATCTGCCACGCGCCGATGACGCCCGCGGCGGCCGCGAGCGAGGGCAGGCGCCGGCGCACGAGCGGGTGCTCGCGGACCTGCGTGAAGGTGGTGAGCGCGCCCAGCGTGATGCCGCCGCGCGTCTCACGGATACCGCGCAGCTCGCCCAGGCCCCACAGGTTCAGGAAGCGCCGGCCGACCTGCTGGCCGGCGTTGAGGTACACGAGCAGGTCGGTGCCGCCCGCGAGCGGCACGGCGCGCCCGGTGGCGAGCGAGTCGTGCAGCAGGCGGAGGGCGTGAGCGAGGTCGCGCGGCGTGGCGACCTCGAGGGTGGAGAGCGCGGATCTCATCGGCGGGGGCCCTTGCGGGCCGCGGCTCTCACCGCGTCCACGATCTTCTGGTAGCCGGTGCAGCGGCAGAGATTGCCGGCCAGGGCTTCGCGGATCTCGGCCTCGCGCGGCACGCGGCCCTTCGCACGGCGCAGCAGGGCGTACGAGGAGAGGAGCATGCCGGGGGTGCAGATGCCGCACTGGGCGCCGCCCATCTCGACGAAGGCGGTCTGGAGCGCGGTGAGCTTCGGACCCTTCGCGAGACCTTCGACGGTGATGATCTTCGCGCCGTCGGCCTGCACCGCGGGGATGAGGCAGCTGTTCACGGGCAGGCCGTCCACGAGCACGGTGCAGGCCCCGCACTCGCCCTCGCCGCAGCCTTCCTTGGTGCCGGTGAGCCCGCACTCCTCGCGCAGCACGTCGAGCAGCCGCTTCATCGCGGGCGCGCGCACGCGGCGCTGCCTGCCGTTGACCGTGAAGCTGAGCGTGACCAGCGCGCTCACCGCACGCCTCTGCGCGCGAGCGCGGCCAGCAGGCGCTCGGGAATGACGGGGATCTGGTCCACGCGAACCCCGGTGGCGTAGGCGATGGCGGCGACCACGGCGGGCGCGGGCGCGTCCATGGGCAGCTCGCCCACGCCCTTCGCGCCGAACGGACCGTGCGAGTACGGGATCTCGACGAGCTCGACGTGGATGGGCGGCGCGTCCATCGAGGTCGGGATGATGTAGTTCGTGAGCTGGTGGTTCCAGATGCGCCCGTCCTTCCAGCGCACCTCCTCGAGCAGCGCGTAACCGAGGCCCTGCAGCGTGCCGCCTTCGATCTGGCCGGCGCACAGCACGGGATGGATGGCCTTGCCGATGTCCTGCGCGGTGGTGACGTCGAGCACGGCGACCTCGCCGGTGTCGAGGTCCACCTCGACCTCGACCGCGATCGCCGCGTACGAGAACACGCCGTACGCGTCGCCGCGGTAGTGCTCGTCGTCCCACCAGATCTCGGGCGGCTTCTGGTAGCGGCGCTCGATCCTCAGGGGTCCGCGCTCGCGAAGGAAGCGGCGCGCCACCCTGCGGAAGTCGTCCGCACCTGCGATGGGGCGCTCGGCGAACAGCTCGAGGCGCTCGCGCATGCCGGTCGCGCACCGCTCGAGCAGCCCGCCCACCACCATGGTGGTGCGCGAGGCCACGGTGGGCCCGCTGTTCGGCACCTGCCCCGTGTCGGACGCGTTGACCAGGACCAGCCCGGGCGGCACGCCGAGCCGCTCGGCCACGATCTGCGCGAACACGGTGAGCGCGCCCTGCCCGATCTCGGTGTTCGCGGAGAGGATGCGCGGGCGCCCGTCCGCGGTCAGGTCGAGCGCGGCTGTCGAGGCGAGCCTGACCTCGCCGCTCCCGGTGAAACCGGCGCCGTGCCAGGCGAGCGCGAGCCCGATGCCGCGCCGGAGGCGCCGTCCATCGCCCGGCCCGCGACCCGCGCCCGCTTTGCGAGCGGGTGCCCCAGAGGCGAGTCGGGGCACGGCGGCGGGTGCCCGGCGCCCGGCGCGCTCGGCCTGCTCGGCCGCCGCGTTCTCGCGCGCGTAGCGTCGGCGCTTCGCCTGGTAGTCCGCGCGCTTCGCGGTGCGCTCCAGCACTTCCAGCGCGCCCACGCTTTCGCGCAGCACCTGGCCGGTGGGCGTCACGTCGCCGATGCGGTAGGCGTTGCGACGGCGCAGCGCCAGCGGATCGAGCCCGAGCGTCGCGGCGATGCGCTCCATGTGGCACTCGGCGGCGAACTGGGTCTGGGGCGCGCCGAAGCCGCGGAACGCGCCGTTGGGCGGCGTGTTGGTCGCCACGACGCGCGCGTGGATCGCGACGTTGGGGCAGCGGTACGGCCCGCCGGCGTGGAGGGCGCCGCGCGACAGCACCACCGGCGAAAGAGTCACGTAGGCGCCGCCGTCCATCACGATGTCCATGTCCCACGCGGTGAGCGTGCCGTCGCGCTTCACCCCGGCGCGCACGCGCATCAGCGCCGGGTGGCGCTTGGTCGTCGCGGCGATGTCCTCGAGCCGGTCGTAGACGATCTTGACCGGGCGGCCGCTCTTCCACGCCAGCAGCGCGGCGTGGCCGCCGATCATCGAGGGGTAGTCCTCCTTGCCGCCGAACCCGCCGCCGGTGACGGTCTGCACCACGCGCACCTTGTCCGCGGGCAGGCCGAACGCCACCATCAGGGCGTGGTGCACGTAGTACGGGCACTGGAGCGAGCCGCGCACCAGCAGGCCGCCGTCCTTCGTGCGCTCGGCGATCATGCCGTTGTTCTCGATGTAGAGCTGCTCCTGGTGCCCGCAGCGGTAGGTGCCCTCGACCGTCACGTCGGCGTCCGCGAAGCCACGGGCCAGGTCGCCGCGCGCGATCCGGATCTCCTTGAAGACGTTGTCGTCGCCGAAGAGCAGCGCCTTCTTCGCCAGCGATTCCTCGATAGTGAGCACCGGCTCAAGCGGCTCGACCTCGACCGAGACCGCGCGGGCCGCAGCCTCGGCGCGCTCCGGATCCTGGTGCGCCACCAGCACGATGGCCTCGTCGGCGTGGCGGATCTCGTCCGCGGCGAGCAGCGGCTGGTCCTCCTCGATGTGCGCGCACGCGTTCCTGCCCGGGATGTCGCGGTGGTCGGCGACCACCACGCCGTCCCAGTCGAAGGCGGGATCGAGCACGACGCGGCGGATGCGCCCGCGCGGCACGGTCGAGCGCACGGTGCGCCCGTGGAGCACGCCCGGCACCCGGAGGTCGTCCACGTAGAGCGCGCGGCCCGTGACCTTGTCGAAGCCCTCGACCTTGGGAACGCTGACACCCACGGAGGCCGGGCGGCGGATGGTGCGGGGATGGCGTGGCGTGGCGACGCGTGCAGTCATGGGACGTGCGAGATTAGGACCCTGCGCCACCAGGGTCCAGCGGTCCGCGAGTGCCACTCTCCCGCACCAGCGTGCGCCCGATGTCGGCGAGCTTCGGCGTGCCGCAGAGCGCCATCGCGGTCCTGAGCTCGGTGACCAGCGTCTTCACCACGCGCTCCACTCTTTCCGCGCCCGCCACCGCGAGGCCGCACGGGTCGGTCCGCCCGACGCGCACCGCACAGGCTCCGCCCCACCGCGGCCATCGCATCGCGGTCAGACCTCCACGTCCCGGTGGACGTTCTTGTAGTAGAGGTAGCGGGCGGGTGTGGCCCCGGTCGCGTAGAACGACTGCGGGCAGTACGGGCCCATCCAGATGAAGTCGCCCGCGCGCACCTCGCGCCAGCGGTCGCCGAGCCGGTAGACGCCCTGCCCCTCGAGGAAGTAGAGCCCGTGCTCCATCACGTGGGTCTCGGTGACCGGAAGCGAGGCGCCGGGCTGGAAGGTGAAGATGTTCATGGCCAGGTCGTAGGCGGGATCAGCCGGCAGCAGGGTCTTGAGGACGAGCGCAGGCATGCCCAGGTACGCCTCCCCCGCGACGCCCTGCTCGTTCCCGATGACCTCGTGCGGGCGCTTGGTCCCGAACGGCTCGTAGGCCTTCTTGAGCCACAGGAGCCGCGCCGCCGCCGTGGCCTGGATGCCGAAGCGCGAGCCCGGCGTGAGGTAGGCGAAGCCGCCGGGCCCGAGCCGATGGCCGAGCCCGTTCAGGTCGAAGGCGACGTTGCCGTCGAGCACGTAGACGAACGACTCGACGTGCGGCGCCAGCCCCTGCTGCGTGCCACCGCCCGCGGCCAGGGCGATCAGGTACTGCGCGAAGCGCGCCCCCAGCGCGGGCGCGGCGAGGACGCGCGCCGCGGCGTCGGTCCACTCCGGGAGCACGCTCTCCGGGATGCCCTCGGGAGGAAGCAGGGCGTAGTTGCGTTCCACCACCGCGCGGCTGCCGACCAGACCCTGCTCCGCCATGCCGGGTGCCTCCATGATGTGCCGATCGGGCGCGGACCGCGCGTTTCTCCGTCTCCCCGCGGGCCGCGCGTCTTCCAGTTCCGCCGCGGTGCGCGCGTTTTCCAGTTCCACCGCGCGCCGGTTCCTCTTACATTCGCTCACCCGAGGCATCCGACGAGGAGAGCGCAATGCGGACCGTGCTGACCGACGACCAGACGCGCGACCTGTTCGCGCGCCTCTCCCAGGCGAACCACCGGTTCGCCGGAGCCTACCCCGGCGACCGCGCGGACCGCCAGCCCGTTCACACCGTCTACGGCGGGGCGCACCTGTTCACCGCCGACACCGCGGTCCGGCTGGGGGCGGCCGCGCTGCGCACGCTCGAGGAGTACGCGCCCGACTTCGCCGCCTTCGGCCACGCGCTCGGCTTCCCCGGGATCGAGACCGTGCCGCACACGCTCGAAGACCTCGCCGCGATCCGCGAACGGCTGCGGCGCGAGCCCGAGGCGGTGCGCCGCGAGCACCGCGCCGCGTGGCTCGCCCACGCCGTCTACCAGCGCGTGGTGGCGAAGCTCGAGAGCGAACCGGTCGAGGACTACCGCATCGACTTCGAGGACGGCTATGGCAACCGCCCCGACGGCGAGGAGGACGGGCACGCCACCGCCGCCGCGCTCGAGACCGCGCGGGGCCTGAAGCAGCGCACGCTCCCGCCCTTCATGGGCATCCGCATCAAGCCGCTCACCGAGGAGCTGCGCGCGCGGTGCGCACGCTCGAGCTCTACGTGAGCACGCTGCTCCAGCACTCGGGCGGCGTGCTGCCGCACGGGTTCGTGGTGACGCTCGCCAAGGTCACGGTGCCCGAGCAGGTCGCGACGCTCGTCGAGCTGCTGGCGCGGCTCGAGCAGTCGCACCGCCTCGAGCGCGGAGCGCTCGTGATCGAGCTGATGGTCGAGACCCCGCAGTCCATCCTCGGCGCGGACGGCGCGCCGGCGCTCCCGCGGCTCGTCGCGGCGGCGGCCGGGCGCTGCCGCGGCTGCCACTTCGGCGCCTACGACTACTCCGCGGGCCTGAACATCACCGCCGCGCATCAGGGCCTGCGCCATCCGGCCTGCGACTTCGCGCGCAGCGTGATGCAGGTGTCGCTCGCCGGCACCGGCGTGACGCTCTCCGACAGCAGCACCATGCTGATGCCGGTGCCGCCGCACCGTGCGGAGGGGGGCCGCAGCCTCACCGACGCCCGGCGCGAGGAGAACCGTCGCGCGGTCCACGCCGCGTGGAGGGCGCACTACGACGACGTGAGGAGCTCGCTTTACCACGGCTTCTACCAGGGCTGGGACCTGCACCCCGGGCAGCTCGCCACGCGCTACGCCGCGGTCTACGCGTTCTTCCTCGAGAGCCGCAGCGAGGCGGCCGAGCGGCTCAGGCTCTTCGTCGAGCGCGCGGCGCAGGCCACCCTGCTCGGCAACGTGTTCGACGACGACGCGACCGGCCAGGGCCTGCTCAACTTCTTCCTGCGCGGAATCAACTGCGGCGCGCTCACCGAGGAGGAGGCGCTCGCCACCGGCCTCACGCTCGACGAGCTGCGCGGGCGCTCGTTCGCGAAGATCCTCGCCGCACGGCGGGACCGGAAGCGCTGAAAGCCCCTACCCGCGCCACGCGGCCGGCGATGGCGCGGCGCCGGCGATGGGCGGCGGCAAGGGCCGCTTCGACTTCCCCTCCGGCGCGGCGCGGCCGGCGGCGGCCGGGCGAGTTCACCCAGCGATGAGGGAAACCGCTCGTTGCCGGACCCGCGGATCGCTCCGTACAATTGAGGTCCCCTGCCACATCCCTGGCTCGCAGCTTTGCGGGGGACCTCGATGTCTTTCGGCCGTTGCCTGCGCTTCCTGATCTTCATCCTCACCGGCCTCGCCACACTTCCCCGGCCCGCGCTCGCGGTGTGGACCGCCAACGGCGTCCCCGTTTGCGCCGCGTCCGGCGATCAGTCTGGCGTGCAGGCCATCCCCGATGGGACGGGCGGGGCCATCGTGGTGTGGGTGGACTACCGCAACGCCGGCCAGGCCGACATCTACGCGCAGCGCATCACGCGCGCCGGCGAGGTGCAGCCCGGCTGGCCCGCGAACGGCGTGGCGGTGTGCACGGCGGCCGGCGACCAGGTGACGCCGCAGGTGGTCTCCGACGGGGGGTCCGGCGCCATCGCCGCGTGGGACGACCGGCGCAACGGCGCGGGCAACTCCGACATCTACGCGCAGCGCGTGACCGCGGGCGGCACGGTGGCGTGGCCCGCGAACGGCGTGGCGCTGTGCGCGGCGGCCGGCGCGCAGAACAGCCCGGTACTGGTCTCCGACGGTGGGTCCGGCGCCATCGCCGCGTGGGAGGACTACCGCGGACCGGACGCCGACGTCTACGCGCAACGCGTGACTTCCGGCGGCACGGTGGCCTGGGCCGCGGATGGCGTGCCGGCAGGCGCGGCCGCGTTCGACCAGGCGCGGCCATCGGCCGTCGCGGACGGCGCGGGCGGCGTGCACGTCGCATGGGAGGACGGGCGCGCGGGCTTCCCACAGCCCACGCTGGTCTACGTGATGCGGCTCACGTCCGCAGGGGCTCCGGCGAGCGGCTGGACCGCGAACGGCGTCGCCGCAGCCCCCGCGACCGGATCGCAGTACGTGCCCGCCGTGGTGAGCGACGGCGCCAACGGCGGCATCGTCGTATGGGAGGACTACCGGCGGGCCGACGGCGACATCTACGCGCAGCGCCTGACGGCCTCCGGCGTCGTCGCCGCCGGCTGGCCGGCCGCGGGCGATTCGCTGTGCACCGCGACCGGCAACCAGGTCTCCCCGGTTGCGATCGCCGACGGCGCCGGTGGCGCGATCGTGGCGTGGGAGGACGACCGTGGCGGCGCGCTCGACCTCTACGCGCAGCGCGTGACCGCCACGGGCGCGCTCGCCCCGGGCTGGCTCGCGACCGGGATGCCGGTATGCACCGCCATGAACGACCAGCGCGCGCCGCAGCTGGTCTCTGACGGAGGGGCACCCACCGGGGCACCCACCGAAGGTGGGTCCGGGTCCGGGGCCATCGTCGGCTGGTACGACTACCGCACCGGCAGCGACACCGACATCTACGCGCTGCGTCTCACGTCGGGCGGCGGAGTCGCACCGGGCTGGACCCTGAACGGCACCGCGCTGTGCACCGCGGGCGGAGACCAGCAGCGCCCGGCCGTGATCGCGGACGGCGGGGGTGGCGCGATCGCCGCGTGGAGCGACCGGCGGAGCGGCGCGAATTACGACGTCTACGGGCAGCGCGTGAGCGCCGACGGCACCGTCGCGCCCACGGTGGGCGTGCCGCATGGATCGGCGCTCGCGTTCCGTGTCTCCGAGCCCGGCCCGAATCCCACGGCAGGCGTGTCGCACGTCTGGTTCACGCTGCCGGAGCCGCGCGAGACGGAGGCGACGATCTACGACCTCCAGGGCCGCGCGGTCCGCGCGCTGCTCCCCACGAGCCCCCTGCCCGCGGGAACGCACGCGCTGGCGTGGGACGGGCGCGCCGCGTCCGGCGTGCCGGCCGCAGCGGGCGTTTACTTCCTCCGCGTGCGTGCCGGTGCGGAAGCCCGGGTGCGGCGGATCGTGCGGCTGGAGTAGCGCGCCCTACTCCCGCGCCAGCGTGGCCTCGATGAAGCCGTACGGCTCGTCGGTGGGCACGAACACCTCGTTGGGGTTCTCGAGCCCGAAGGGCGCGAGGTCCACCGGGATGCAGTGCAGGTTGGGCAGCGCGAGGTGGATCTTCGCGACCTGCACGCAGGCGTCGAGCGCGGCCTGGCCCATGCGGTGGAGGGTGTATTGCGCCGAGGGGCTGTACTCGGACGCGAACGCCTGGAGCATCGCGTCGCGGATGCGCGAGTTCTCGACGGCCCAGTCTCCGGGCTCCTTGCTCCACCACCACGTGGCGCCCACCTCGGTCGAGAACATGCGGTCGCGCGTCTCCTGGAGCGTGGTGAAGCGGCCCTGCGGGAAGCCCTCGAAGCCCGAGGCCGTGGTCTTCGCGACCCGCAGGCCGCGCAGGCCGGAGGCCACCCGTTCCGTGCCGCCGCGCTCAATCACCACCTCGGCCACCCCGCGCTCGCTGCCCGGCCGCGCGAACGCGTGCGGGTGCGGCTCGGGCCCGGCGGATCCGCGCACCGCGATGCGCACCCACGGCGCTTCCTCGATCCGGACGATCGCGCGCCGCACCGGCGCGTGCTCGGCGAGCACCAGGCGCGCGAGCGCCAGGCCAAAGCTCTCGATCCGGTCCACCGGGTCGGTCCTGGCGAGCGCGTAGACCATGTTCTTCATGGTCTCGGTGGGCAGCACGTCGCGGTTGTCGCCGCTCACGCAGCTCGCCTCGAAGTCGCCCTCGCACAGCACGCGCACGGTGAGGTCGCGCAGGTCGTGGACCTCGCCGCGGCGCCTGACCTTGACCAGGCGCACGCGCGCCTTCCCGTAGCGATGGTGCTCGATCCTCATGAAGCCTCCGGGACTCAGCTGCCGCGGTAGGTGGAGTAGCCGAAGGGGCTCAGCAGCAGCGGGACGTGGTGGTGCTCGGTGGGGTCGGCGACCTCGAAGGCGATCGCGACCTCGGGGTAGAAGGCGGGCACACCGCGCGCGCGGAAGTACGCCCCGGTGTCGAAGGTGAGCCGGTAGCGTCCCGCGTCGAGCGGGCTGCCGGCGGCGATGAAGTCGCGCACCCGGCCGTCGTCGTCGGTGGCGCGCTCGGCGAGCGCGATCCAGCCGCGCGCACCGGCGTGGATTTCGAGCTTCACGCGCACGCCGCGCGCGGGGTGCCCGCCGGTCTGGTCCAGCACGTGCGTGGTGATGCCGCTCACGAATCCCCCAGCAGCTTCTCGAGCCTGAGCCGCGTGATCTTCATCTGCTCCCCCGCCGCCACGCGCAGCTCCTCGCCGGGCTCGTTCCCGAGCCGGGCCTCGAGGAGCGCCAGCATCTGGTCCGCGCTCTTCCCGGTCGCGCACACGACGAAAATATAGCCGAACTTCTCCTCGTACGCCCGGTTCCCCGCCGCGAGCGCGGCGAGGGTCTGCTCGCTCGCCCGTGCCGCTGCGCTTTGCTCCTCGCCGGCCCAGGCCGCGGTCGAGGCGAAGCGCTCGCGCAGCGCCGCGCGGTCGGCGAACGGCCGCGCCTCGCACATACGCTCCACCCACACGCGCGCGCCGCAGCAGCGCTCGAAGGTGGCAGAGGCCGCGACCCACGGCAGGTGATTGAGCTGCTCGAGGGTCATGGGGACGAGGCTTCGCGGCTCGCGGGTCAGGCCTGTTCCGCGCTCACGCGTCGCGCCAGCTCGATCGCGAACCCGAGCCCGGCCGCCAGCTGCTCCGGCGGCGTGTACTCCTCGGGCGCGTGGCTGATGCCGCCGCGGCTCGGGACGAACACGACCAGCGCGGGCACGTCGGCGTGCGCGAACACCATGGCGTCGTGCCCCGCCCCGCTGGCCATGGTGCGGAAGCGCAGGCCGCGCTCCTTCGCCAGCGACTCCGCCGCAGCGACGAGCGGCGCGGCGAACGCGGTCGGATCCTGCCCGGAGACCTCGACGATTTCGAGCGCCACGCCGCGGCGCTCCGCGACGCCGCGCGCGAGCTGCTCCACCTCCGCCGCCATCGCGGCGGGGCGGCCGGGCTCGACGTGGCGCACCTCGCGGCCCCGGTCGCACGCTCCGGCGCTCACGTTGTAGAGCCCGGGCTCGGCGCGCGCGAAGCCGGCGGTGGCGCCCGCGGGCTCGCCCAGCGACTTCGCGTACGACTCGACCGCCAGCGCGATCTCGGCGGCGGCGGCGAGCGCGTCGCGCCGCAGCCGCATTGGCGTCGCGCCCGCATGGCGCGCCTCGCCGGTCAGGCGCGCGCGCAGGCGGCGGAAGCCGGCGATGTGCGTGACGATGCCCAGCTCGAGGCCTTCGGCTTCGAGCACCGGCCCCTGCTCGATGTGGAGCTCGAGCATGCGCGCGGAGCGGAAGAGGGGCAGGAAGGGCCGCGGACCCGGCGCGAGCGGCGCGGCGCAGCCGCGCGCGCGCGCGGACTCGAGCGCGGCGCGCCACGCCACACCGTCCCCGTCACGCACGGCGTCGAGCTCGGCCTCCTCGACCTGGCCGAGCAGGCTGCGCG
>ERZ1292640.3521-Hain-H43-02um-R1-3521-length-12182-cov-4_pt1 | contig 12182 bp, 8 predicted proteins | sample MGYA00564404_ERZ1292640 | MGnify/ENA primary metagenome ERZ1292640 (study PRJEB36523, sample SAMEA6512636) | groundwater metagenome | collected 2019-01-08 | study: AquaDiva: Metagenomics assemblies of 32 groundwater samples | reverse complement strand
CAGTACTCGCAAAGATGCAAAGTATTTTGCCAAGCTCATGGACAATAAAGCCGTTGCCGAGAATGACTACAATATTGCCGTTTCAAGCTATGTCGTGGCAGAAGACACTCGCGAGGTAGTAAATATTACGGAGCTGAACACAAGAATAGCGGGCATCGTCGCACGGCAACAGGAACTCCGCACCGCGATTGATGACACCGTGGCTGATATTGAAGGAACAAAATAGTATGACTAAACCTATGAGCAAAATTGAAAAACTGATTGCTAAGCTCTGCCCGAATGGGGTGGAGTTTAAGGAGCTGGGAGAACTCGGCGAATTTTATGGTGGGTTGTCCGGTAAAAGCAAAGATGATTTTAGCAATGGTAACGCAAAATTTGTTACCTACATGAATATATATTCAAATATCGCAGTCAATACTGATATCGATGTCTTTGTAAAAGTAGGTAAAGACGAAAAACAAAACAGGATCGAATACGGCGATGTGTTATTTACAGGCTCATCAGAAACACCAGACGAGTGTGGGATGTCATCTGTTCTAACAAAGAAAATAGATGAGCCGTTGTATCTGAATAGTTTTTGTTTCGGCTTTCGACTGAATGACAACAATCTGTTGTTACCTGAGTTTTCTAAATATTTGTTTAGGGATGAACAGATGAGGAAACAGATTGCAAAAACTGCCAGTGGAGTAACGAGATTTAATGTCTCAAAAAAGCGTTTTGCGAAAATTAAAATACCCCTACCGCCACTTGCGGTGCAAGAAAATATTGTCAAAACTCTTAATAGTTTTACGGAGCTAGAAGCGGAGCTAGAAGCGGAGCTAGAAGCGGAGCTAGAAGCGAGAAAGAAGCAGTACGAACATTATCGCTCACAACTTTTGACGTTTAAGGACGGAACCGAGAGAGAGAGAGAGAGAGAGAGAGTAACACGCGCCACGATATCGGAGGTTTGCATACCGACAAATAATATTAAATGGAACGAAACCAAAAAAACTTATCGCTACATAGACCTGACATCCGTCAGTCGAGAAAATCATATGATTACTGAAACTATAACAATAAACTCAGAAAACGCTCCAAGTCGAGCGCAAAAAATTGTTGAAAAAGACGATGTGATTTTTGCGACCACTCGACCGACCTTGCGACGTTTTGCGATCATTGGTGATGATTATGCCGGTGAAATAGCGAGCACTGGCTATTGCGTTTTGCGTGCAGATACTTCTCAGGTATTACCAAAATGGATTTATTACAATATTTCCACCATGGCCTTCAATGATTATGCCGAAAAGAATCAAGAGGGTTCAGCATATCCATCAATCTCTGATGCGAAAGTAAAAGCATTCAAAATGCCCATTCCAGATATTTCGGAACAAGAGCGCATTATTTCGATATTGGATAAGTTTGAATCACTCGTGAATGATATTTCCATTGGCCTGCCAGCCGAGCTTTCCGCGCGCCGGTCGCAATACGAATACTACCGAGGCAAGCTGTTAACTTTCAACGAATATGCCAAGTAACAATAAATACAATCTTGTCGCGGAAAATCCGCAAAGCACCGTCGTGGCGGAATATACACCAGACGGTAAGCGTGTTGCACACTATCAAAGTGAGGCAGACTTGGAGCGGGTATTTATAGAACAACTTAAAACGCAGGCGTATGAGTATCTACCTATCACCTCCGAGGCTGATCTGGCACTGAACCTCCGCCTGCAATTGGAGAAGCTCAATGGTTTTACATTCACCGATACCGAATGGGAGCGTTTCTTTGCGAGTGAGCTTGCCAATCCGAATCAAAGCGTTGAAGAAAAGACAGCAACCATTCAAGAAGACTACATCAAGAACCTGACACGCGAGGATGGTACGGTAAAAAATGTGTACCTCCTCAAGAAGGATAATATTCACGATAATAGTCTGCAGGTGATCAATCAATACGCGACGGACGAGGGAAAACGTGCCAACCGCTATGACGTGACGGTGTTGGTAAACGGCCTGCCGTTGGTGCATGTAGAGCTTAAGCGTCGTGGGGTTGCTATTCAGGAAGCCTTCAACCAGATCAATCGTTATCAGCGTGAAAGCTTCTTTGCTTCAGCAGGACTTTTTGAATACGTGCAACTGTTTATTATTTCAAACGGCACCCACACAAAGTATTACAGCAATACGACACGCAAAGAGCACATAAAAGAGGTCAGTACCGGTACGGCGAAAAAAGGTAAACGCGCGAGTAACAGTTTTGAGTTTACGAGTTGGTGGGCAGATGCTACCAACCGACCCATTACAGACCTGATGGATTTTGCCAAGACTTTTTTTGCCAAGCATACACTTTTGAATATTTTGACCCGCTACTGCGTGTTCACTACCGACAAACAGCTCTTGGTGATGCGACCGTATCAGATAGTGGCAACAGAGCGAATACTGAGCCGCATCGAAGTAAGTACAAACTACAAAAAGCTCGGTACGGTAGAGGCTGGTGGGTATATTTGGCACACGACAGGATCAGGGAAAACCCTTACCAGCTTCAAAACGGCACAGCTGGTAAGCAAATTTCCGTATGTAGATAAGGTGGTTTTTATTGTTGACCGCAAAGACCTGGACTACCAGACGATGCGAGAATATGACAAGTTTGAAAAAGGTGCGGCCAATAGCAATACTAGTACGGCGATTTTGAAGCGTCAGCTAGAGAATCCGAACGCACGCATCATCATCACAACTATTCAGAAACTCGATCATTTTATTGGACGGAACTCTGGGCATACGATTTTTGATGGTCATGTCGTGCTTATCTTTGACGAATGTCATCGTTCACAATTTGGCGATATGCACGCCGCTATTACCAAGACATTTAAGAACTACCACCTCTTTGGTTTTACCGGCACGCCGATTTTTGCGATGAATGCGTCCTCTGGTGGGCAACTCGATTTGAAGACTACCGAGCAAGCCTTTGGTGAAAAATTGCACACTTACACAATTGTGGATGCAATCGCTGATAAAAACGTCCTGCCGTTTAAGGTTGATTATATTTCTACCGTCCATGAAGCTGAGAATATTGAAGACAAGAAAGTGAGCGATATTGATCGTGAGGCGGTACTCGCCGCACCCGAACGATTGGCAAATATCGTTGGCTACATTCGCGAGCATTTTGATCAAAAGACCAAGCGCAATAGTTTTTATAAGTTGAAAGACCGGAGACTCGCGGGCTTTAACTCAATTTTTGCAGTTTCATCTATTGATGTGGCAAAGAAGTATTATGCCGAGTTCAAAAAACAACTTGCGGACGTACCAAGTGATAAGCGACTCAAAGTAGCAACGATTTATAGCTTTGGAGTGAACGACGAGGATGCGGATGGAATGGTAGATGAAAACTCAGAGGATACGACTGGACTCGATGTGAGTTCAAGAGACTTTTTGGATGGAGCTATTGCCGATTACAATGCGATGTTTGGCACATCCTACGATACGTCATCTGATAAGTTTCAAAATTACTATAAAGATGTCAGTCAGCGTGTAAAAGATCGTGAGATCGATATTCTTATCGTGGTCAATATGTTTTTGACTGGTTTTGATGCAACCACGCTCAATACGCTTTGGGTAGATAAAAATTTACGATTACATGGTTTACTTCAAGCATTTTCACGAACAAATCGTATTTTAAACAGCGTGAAGACATTCGGAAATATTGTTTGTTTCCGCAACCTAGAAAAAGCGACCAATGAATCTATCGCGCTTTTTGGTGACAAAGAAGCGAGTGGTATCGTACTCCTAAAATCATATGCCGAGTATTACCACGGATATAAAGATGGCGACAAAGAGGTGCGTGGCTATGCAAGCTTTGTCGCAGAGCTTCTGGAAAAGTTTCCCCTTGGAGAAAGAATTATTGGAGAGCAAAACCAAAAAGATTTTATCAAGCTTTATAGCGCGATCTTGCGTGTGCGCAATATTTTGACGACCTTTGACGAGTTTGTTGGGAATGAGATTTTATCGGATCGAGACGTTCAGGATTATCACAGTGCATACATTGATCTCTATAACGAATTTCGCAAAGGAGTGGAGGACGCCAAAGAGAATATTAACGATGACTTGGTGTTTGAGATGGAGCTTATCAAACAGGTAGAGATAAATATCGATTATGTATTAGGGCTCATCAAAAAATATCACGAAGACCACACGAAAAATCGTGAGCTTTTGATTGATATTAACAAAGCAATAGACTCAAGCGTTGAGTTACGCAACAAGAAAGACCTCATCAACCAGTTTATCTCTTCGCTTGATATACAGTCCGTGGTTGATGACGACTGGCAAAAGTTTGTTGAAGGCAAAAAGGTTGAAGAACTTGAACAGATTATTGTGAGCGAAAATCTTGATCACGACGCAACATACATGTTTGTACGAAATGCGTTCCGCGATGGTAATTTGGCAACGACGGGCACAGCAATCACTAAAGTTTTGCCTCCGGTATCTCGATTTTCACCGACCGGTGAGCGTACCCAAAAACGTGAAAGCGTTCTGAGTAAACTGACGAGCTTCTTTGAGAGGTTCTTCGATATTTCGGGTGGCAAGTTTTTGAATTGAAATAACAGATTATGACTAGTCTATATCCAAAAGGTTCGGAATGGAGAAAGTGGGATCTTCACATCCATACGCCGAAATCAATAGTCCAACACTACGGTGGCGATACTGAAACCGCTTGGGATGCATTTATTCAGAAACTTGCATCACTGCCACCAGAGGTTAAAGCGATTGCCGTAAATGACTATCTGTTTTGTGATGGATACGAGTATCTGCTCACACGAAAAGACGAGATATCAAATATCGAGCTCATCATTCCCAATATTGAATTCCGTCTTAATACTTTTAGCGGCACAGCCAATAATAGTAAGCGCCATAATTTTCACGTACTTTTTGATCCTTCGGTTCTAGTACAGGACATACGCGACCAACTTCTTAATTGTCTTTCAACCGGGTATAAGATTCAGGACGGCGCGCAATGGCAGCAGACTCCCACTACTCGCTCATTGGAGGAGCTTGGTCGCCAAATAAAAACAGCAGCTCCGGCCGGCAATACCGTACACAGCAAAACTGACCTTGAGGTCGGCTTTGATAATATTACCTACAAACGTGAGGATATCGAAAAACTCCTAGAGAAAAATTGTTTCAAGGGCCGTTTTGTAACAGCTATAGGTTATTCCGAATGGGATCAATCAAAATGGGATCAGTCGGCCGCTGAAAAGCGTACATTGATAAACTCGGCAAACTTCTCCCTCACTAGTTTGGATGATCCAGCAAAAGTAGAGGAAAATCGAAAAGACCTCGCTACCAATAAATTAAATAGCTTAGTACTCCATTCCTCAGACGCACATGAATTAGATCGCATTGGACAGACAATGCTGTGGGTCAAGGCTGATCCTACATTCGCTGGATTGAAACAAGTTCTCAATGAGCCAGAGGCACGCGTATTTATTGGCGCAACACCTCCAAACTTCAAACCTGAACACAAGGTTATCTCGCGTGTTTCAATACCTTCATCAAATGGGTGGTTTGCAGATAATTTTTCGGTTGAACTAAATCGGGACTTGGTCACGATCATTGGCGGTCGAGGCTCCGGTAAATCTGCTTTGGCAGAAGCAATAGCCTATGGCGCTGGTAGCCAGGATGAGAGCGAGGATGCATTTTTGAAAAAGGCGGAAAAGCATAAAAGTTCTATTAAGGGCACAACGATATCAGTTGACTGGGCCGACGGCGCAAATACCAGTTTTAAAGTGGGCGAACTCTTAGAAGATAAGGGCCTTGTGCGATATCTTCCCCAAGGCGTCGTCGAGGAATTATGCTCACACAAAAATAGCGACAAACTCCAAAAGCAAATCGAAAATGTTATTTTTCAAGCTCTTGATGACACAGAGCGTTTGGGTGCTTCCGATTTTGATGAGTTGCGGACACGCATATTAAGTGGCTTTCAATATGAAAAAGAGCAGGTCGTCAAAAAAATACACGATATTAATCGCAGACTAAGTAATTTGTCTGGTGTCCTCGCCGGACTTCCTGAGAAGCAAAAAACACTCGACGAAAAGAAGAAGGAATTGGAACGGCTCAATAAGAGCCTTCCTGAACTTCCTGCCGAAGATAAAAAAGGCCAAGAAGAACTGGCCGCGCTCGCCGAGTTGAAAAAGAAATTCGAGACTAAAATCGTCGAGCTTCAATCGCGCCTCAATAAAATTGCTGAGGTTGAAACAAAAGTAAAAGTTTTCAAAACACAGGTTAAAGAATACCAGGAGGAAACGGATGAGCTTTTGATTGCCCTCGGTATTACGGATACATCGGCCTTCAACGTGACCGTAAACGAGATTGGTGTAAAAGCCATCCTGGATGAAAAAAAGAATGAGGTTGCAGGACAGCTTAAAACCCTTAAGGAAGGCATGAAAGCAGATGTGGCAGTACTGTTGGCCCTACCAGCAGGAAGCATGACATTCGATAACCTTCAGTCCCTCAATCAAGGAATCGAAGATAAACAAAAAGAGACGCGTGCATTCGAGACGACCAAGTTGAAATACCAACAGCAAAAGAAAACAGCTCTTACCCTTGAGAGTTCAATTAAGGCACTGGAAAATGTAATCTCCAAAATCAGCACTGAGTCTACTCCAGAAAAGGAAAAGTTTGAGAAGGATCGCATGACCGCATACTGTTCGTATTTTAATTTACTGGGCGAGGAGAAGGTTCAGATGGAAGTGCTCTATAAACCTCTTCAGGAATCTTTGTTGGCTGGCACCGATACAGATCAAAAGCTCGTCTTTGAAGCCAAAATAAATTATCGTCTGGACGATCACGGTAAAAACGGGCTGGATATAATCGACAGAACGCGCAAGGGAAACTTCCGCGAACTCGGTAATCTGAAGACTGCCCTCAATACGCTTTGGGACGAATGCGTGCGACACAACTTCGATAATGCCGTCTTGGAAACTGAGCTCAATAAAATTATTGTCGAATTTACAACGTGCGAAGGTGAAAGCATTCTGATCGAAAGTCAGTTGCGCGATAACTACAGCATCGAAGATTTCTACAACTGGCTATTTGACCCTACTAATTTTGAGATCGTATCGTCACTTCAGTTTGACGATACAGACCTCTATGTGCTTTCGCCGGGACAAAAAGGCATCATCCTCCTTATGCTATTTTTGGAAATCGACAAGGGAGATTATCGTCCGCTCATCATCGACCAGCCTGAGGAAAATTTGGATAACCTGTCTGTCTACAAAGACCTCATAAATTACTTCCGAGAAAGAAAACAATATCGGCAAATCATCATGGTCACACACAACCCCAACCTTGTAGTGAACACGGACGCCGAACAAGTTATTGTAGCTAATTATAATGGTAAGCGTACCCCTCGCCTGGAATATAGCTCCGGCTCTCTTGAGGATCAGGCAAAAGAAATTCCCAATACGGCATTGGAAGATCTCGAAGACGGTATTATCGAGCAGGTCTGCAACATTCTAGAGGGTGGTGAACGGGCTTTTGAAAAGCGTAAGAAAAAATATCAAATATCCAACAAGAGTCAAATTTAACTATGTCCGAATACTACACATCACAACGAGTTAAGGGCTTATATGATCCGGCATCGCCAGAGCCATTTAAATTGTCACGATCAAAAATCGACCTCTCTTTAGATTGTCCTCGTTGTTTTTACTACGATCGCAAACTTGGTGTTGGTCGGCCTCCAGGCTTTCCATTCGCTTTAAACTCTGCCGTCGACCATCTCTTAAAAGCTGAATTCGATATCCATCGTGCCAATGGTACGAAGCACCCTCTTATTGAGAAGTACGGGGTTGATGCACGTCCGATTCCTCATGAGCAATTGGAAAAGTGGCGACACAATTTTACCGGCATCCAGTATCTACATCCGGAGACAAACTTTTTGGTATTCGGTGCGATTGATGATCTCTGGCAAAGTCCGCAGGGTGAATATATTGTCGTCGACTATAAAGCGACTTCCAAAGCCGAGGACATCACAGAACTAAATAAAGAATGGCAGAACGGATATAAACGTCAGATGGAGGTGTATCAGTGGTTGCTCCGCAAAAATGGATTGAAGGTTTCCAGCACCGGCTACTTTGTCTACTGCAACGGCAAGTCCGATCGTGAAGCCTTCGATGCAAAGCTCGACTTCGACATCACACTAATTCCTTACACCGGAGATGATTCGTGGGTAGAAAAAGCCCTCATAGACGCTCACAATTGTCTTAATGGCGATGTGATCCCGGCCGGTAAACCAGGCTGCGATTATTGTGAGTATGTCGAGGCAATATGTAAATATAAGTAGTTATCAACCCCGCTTTAGATATGTTCAAAACCATGATTTATTGATAAAATATAGTTACAATTGAATTTGCCTAAACCCGTCAGCTTGCTGATTGGCATGGCATTTAATCCATCCAAGGTATAGAACCCGTCGTCAGGGATCCTTGGATGGTCGTGTGCGGAAACGCATACGTTGAGACCGAAAGGTTTCTACTCTTGGCGGCGGGCTTTATGCGAAACGATCCCGCAAAGAGTAGAATCGTTATACACAGAGCATCTATTGCAAGGTGCTTTTGTATGGTGCTATAATGCATTTAACAGAAAGCGATTGCCTGACGGCGTCCGGGTTTACCGGGCTAAACGAGACGGGGCTACGACTTCTGTCATCAACAGCTATTTTATTATGGCTGGTGTGATGACGAGAAGTGGTAGTCCCGCTTTTTGTTTATCCTCTTGAGGCTTCGGCCTCGCATTGAACCGACAGGAACCAGATTGGAAATAATTGAGCCGAGCCTTAAAAAGGTCTCGGCTTATTTTATTTCCTATGGCGGAATCAACATCAACTCAAAAGATCAAAGAGGAAGAAACTTCTAAAAAAGAAGTGTATTCGCCATCGGCCGACGAGCAGGCACTCATTGAAAAATGGAAAAAGCGATTTACGCGCGCCGAAGAATACCTCCGCCCTTATCGCGCAAAGTGGCTTCGCATGTATAAGCACTATCGCGCCTATCAGGAAAAAATGAACTACGCGTACCAGACCCGTCTCATGCCTCCGATCGCATTCCAGATCGTGGAAACAGTAGCCTCGCGTCTTGCAACTGCCAAACGAAAGACGCGTATCCTTCCGCGAGACAAAAAAGATACGGAATCAAAATCTATTAGTGCTTGGAATGATCTTGTTGGGTATGACTTTGATGCTATCAAGCTGTCGAAAAAACTTCCTAAGTGGGTAAAGTCCGCTTCTACATACGGGAATGGTATCGGCATGCTGACCTGGCTTACCGACGAAAGCATCGATCATGATGATCCGTTCCTCACCATCTGCGATTTGTGGGATATTCTTCCCGCTCCCGAAACCGAAGACTTAGAGGAAGACTGCCCGTGGCTTATCCGGCGCATTTTGAAATCCAAAGACAAGATCGAGCGGGAAGAAAAAGCCCGCGGCGAAAACGTTCTTTACAAAAACGTGAGCTTCCTTGAACCAAAACAAGTCGAAGACTGGAAGAAGGAACGATATGAGGTGAATACGAAAAAGATGGGCCAGATTCAAAGTTCAGACTCGACAGAAATTCCTGGTTCAGTGATTAAAGTCACCGGAGAAAAATATGAGCCGGAAAAGCAGATCGAGTTGTGGGAGTGCTATGACTTTGAGGAAGGAAAACTGATCACGTTTGGCAACCGCGAAGTGCTGATGCGTGACGATGAGAATCCATATAAGAAAGTAAACCACGGGCGCATCTTCCTGAATTTGGCGGATCACGAGGTCAACTGGGAGCTTTGGGGCATTGGTCATATTGAGCCGGTTGAAACGACCATCGTTGAAATTGCAGATCTCCGTAATCAACGCATGGATGATGTCATTCTCATGCTTGACCCGGTCATCAAGATTCGCAAAGACTCCGGCATTTCCAAGAACGATATTATTTTCGCGCCCGGTGCAAAGTGGGAACTCCGCAAGATGGATGACGTGGTCGTCGAACGGCTGCCGGACATCAGCCTTATGGGAGTGAATGAAGAAAGAGCCTTGCGCGATGAGATCGAGCGGACGCTCGCTATCTCCGAATATTCCCAAGGCATGCCAAAGTCTTCCGATGAACCGCTGGGCAAAGTGGCCATGCTCATCGGTCAGAGCAACTTACGCTTAAGTTCTTTTGCTCAAAATTTATCCGAGACACTCAGTAGTCTCGCCAACATGCTGATACAGATGAACCAGGAATTTATCGAGGAAGACAAATTATATCGCGTAATCGGGGACGAGGTGAGCTTTAAGGAATTCACATTGGCGGACAAAGAAGTAAAGGTCGATGCCGTGGTGACTGTTGATCCAGTCGTGCCTCCCGATCAGCAGGCACGACTCAATCAGTCTTTGCTTTTATATGACAAGTTTGTAGCGCAAGACAAACCTGATCCGAACAGCCCTGACGAAATCAAACAATGGAAAAAGCGAAAGCGCGCGATTCAGGAAATGATCCTTGAAGAAATGGGCAAAGAGGCGTATCGAGTCGTAATTCTCGGCGAAGAAAAAAACGAAACTACTCAAGGTAAAGAGCCAGTGATTCAGCCGGGAGAACCCCCGCCCATATCGGAAGCGGGTGCTCCGCCGGACGCATTACCACCGCAAACTCCGCAAGCGCGTCCCGGCTTCTTGAGAAGCGTGCTGTCGAGGATTCCTTTTATTGGTCGAGGTCAAAAAACAATTAATCAATAACACTATGGCAAAAACGAACCAAACAACCAAAGTCATTACCGCAATTGTGCTGAGTAAGACGTTGAGCGGCAACGACTGCATCGTGTCTTTGCAGGAAGACCATGGCCGTGTGCATACGGTTTACCTCTCCAAAGAGGAATCTTCCAAAATCGACTTGGGTCACAAACTCAAGTTAACCATCGAAAAGGTCGAAAATTAATCAATTTAATTACACGCATATGCAAGACAAAAAAATGAAAAAGAAGAATGATCTAGCCGACGAAAGGTTCCCAGAGGGCGACAAGATCGAGTTCAAGAATCAGAAGCCCATGCGAGAGGAAGGTGGGCAAATGGAAGCTCGCTGGAAAAAGGTCGAAAGCGTGATAGGTGCGGCAAAGGAAGCCTATCAATCAGGCAAGTCGAACTTCAGCGAAGTATTGGAAAGCCTGATTGCCACCCTTCAAGACATGCTGGACACCGATGTTGGAGGCAGAGATCTCGGCGGGCTCATGACGAATGGGCCAGAGATGGATCTTCCGCCAGAGCCCGCGCCGGAAGAAGAACAACAATAAATCTATGCAGACCAATGAAGAAAAATTTGATACGGGGTTGGCGGTGCTGGGGATGGTCAGAACGGCTGGCTGGAAATGGCTCGAAGGAAAAATTCGTGCAGAGCTCGCAATTGAATATGCGGAGCTTCGGGATTTTGACATTTCGGGAAAGACAGCCGAGCAAATTGCTTCCGACTATCTTCAGCGCCGAGCCAATACTAACGCTTACGAGAAAATTCTCGCATTGGTCGACGATGCCATTCGTGAAAAAGACGAAGCGGCGGGCGCAATGAGCCAAGAGTAGCACGATGCCTATGGAGTATATGGCAAAAACATTGGGGGCAAGGTCGAACCCCAAACTAGTAAATAAAAATTCAATTTAACAAGCGCTTTTATGAATCAAGATCGTAAAAAGGAGCTCGACGCTCTCCTCAACGCAAACTCGGAAGATGAGGAAACGGATACCGAAGAAGAAGACACCCAGGAAGACGAGGGTGAGGAAAAAGATGAGGAAACCGACACTGAAGATTCTGAAGAAGAAACCGACGATGATGAAGAAACTGATGAAGAAGAATCGGATGACGGCGAATCGGAAGATTCCGAAGATGAGGAAGAAACCGAGGAAGATGCAGGGGGCGAGGCATCCAAGCAGAAAAACAAGTGGCACGGCAAAAGCCGTGAGGAAGTGATCCGCATGTATGAGGAGCTCGAAACAAAAAACCAACCGCCAAAGCGAACTAAAACCAAGCCTGATTCCAAAAAAGAAAATGACGAAGGCAAGGGCGAGGGAGTAGATGTGCCTAACGACGAAGATCTCGCAAAGATGACTCCCAAGCAGTTCGCGGAATGGATGGTTACGACAGTTCAAAGCATCGTCGGCAAAACCTACGATGCGCGAAGCCGGATGCGAGATTCCGCCGCGCAAGAAATTCGAGAGGCTC
>ERZ1292640.2508-Hain-H43-02um-R1-2508-length-14652-cov-12_pt1 | contig 12183 bp, 24 predicted proteins | sample MGYA00564404_ERZ1292640 | MGnify/ENA primary metagenome ERZ1292640 (study PRJEB36523, sample SAMEA6512636) | groundwater metagenome | collected 2019-01-08 | study: AquaDiva: Metagenomics assemblies of 32 groundwater samples | reverse complement strand
CATGGGTCCGCCCAGAAGGCCACCACCGAGGTCAAGACGTAGCGCGATGCAGACGAAAGCGGTGGCGCGATTCGTCAGGGTGCCTCCGGCCAAGGCGCGCCTCGTGCTGAACCAGGTGCGGGGCAAGCGCGTGTCGGAGGCGCTCCAGATTCTCCCGTTCATCCGGCGGGCGGCGGCGCGCCTGGTGGAGAAAGTCCTCCGGTCGGCCATCGCCAACGCCGAGCACAACCACCAGGTCCGGACCCTGGACGACCTCAGGATCGTGCAGGCGGTCGCCGACGGCGGTCCGTCGATGAAGCGGGTCCAGCCCCGCGCCATGGGGCGCGCCTTCTTCATCCGCCACCGCACCAGCCACCTCACCATCGTATTGAGCGACGAGGCGGGCCCGGGGGCGGCGGGCGGGCCGGCGCGCGCAGCCAAGACGCCGCGAGCGGCTGGCGCGCCCGCGCGCCCGGGACGGAAAGGGTAAGCATGGGACAGAAGACGCATCCGGTCGGGTTCCGGCTGGGGGCCACGCGCACGTGGAGCTCGCGCTGGTTCGCGACCAAGGGATACGCCGCGCTCCTGCACGAGGACGTGAAGATCCGCCGCTACATCAAGCAGTCCCTCTACCACGCGGGGATCTCGCGGATCGACATCGAGCGGTCGGCCAACCGGGCGCGGATCACGATCCACACGGCGCGGCCCGGCATCATCATCGGGCGCAAGGGGTCGGAGGTGGAGAAGCTCAAGAACGAGCTGCAGACCAAGACCGGCAAGGAGATCTACCTCAACATCGAGGAGGTCATCCACCCCGAGCTGGACGCGCAGCTGGTGGCTGAGAACGTTGCGCTCCAGCTCCAGAAACGGGTTGCCTTCCGGCGCGCGATGAAGAAGGCCGTGACGTCCGCCCTGAGGCTCGGCGCGGACGGGATCAGGATCGCGTGCGCCGGGCGCCTCGGGGGGGCCGAGATCGCCCGACGGGAGTGGTACCGGGATGGACGGGTGCCGCTCCACACGATCCGGGCCAACATCGACTACGGCCTCGCCGAGGCCCACACGACGTTCGGCGCCATCGGCGTCAAGGTGTGGATCTTCAAGGGCGAGGTCCTGCCCGCCCAGCCCGCCTCCGAGGCATAACGCATGGGGCTGTTGATGCCGAAGCGGGTCAAGTACCGGAAGGCCCAGCGCGGTCGGATGAAAGGCCTGGCCGTCCGGGGCTCGACCCTGGCCTTCGGGGACTACGGCCTGAAGGCGCTCGAGCCGGGCTGGGTGACCAACCGGCAGATCGAGGCCGCCCGCGTGGCCCTGGCGCGCTCGCTCAAGCGCGGCGGCAAGATCTGGGTCCGCATCTTCCCCGACAAGCCGGTGACCAAGAAGCCCGCGGAGACGCGGATGGGGAAGGGCAAGGGGAACCCGGAGGCCTGGGTGGCGGTGGTCAAGCCCGGCCGGATCCTCTACGAGATGGAGGGAGTCCCGGAGGCCGACGCCCGGGAAGCCCTGTGGCACGCGGGACAGAAGCTCGGCATCGCCACCAAGGTCGTGAGCCGGGCGCGGGTCTGAGCCATGAGGCCGTCGAAGTGGCGCGATCTTTTGGACGAAGAGCTCCGGCAGCGGGTCAAGGAGCTGACCGAGGAGCTGTTCAATCTGAGATTCCAGCTCTCCATGGGCGTGGCGAAGAACCCCGCCCGGGTGGTGGAGGCCCGGCGCGACCTTGCCCGCGCCAAGACGATTCTGCGCGAGCGGGGGCTCGGTCTCACGCGGAGCGCGTGACGGGGGAGGGTTCGGGGGTGGAGCGGAAGACTCGGGAAGGCATCGTCGTGAGCGACGTGATGCAGAAGACCCGCGTGGTGCGGATCGAGCGCGTGTTCCGCCACCGGCGCTACCAGCGGGTCATCACCCGCTCGAAGAAGCTCAAGGCGCACGACGAGGCCAACGCGAGCCGCGTGGGGGACCGGGTGCTGATCGAAGAGACCCGGCCGATTTCCAAGGACAAGCGGTGGCGCATTCGGGAGATCCTGAATCGCGCCTCCTGAGCCCAGCGAGAGATGATTCAGCCGAGGACGATGCTCGAAGTCGCCGATAACTCCGGGGCCAAGAAGGTCCAGTGCATCCGGGTCATGGGGGGCTCGCAGAAGAAGTACGCCAGCCTGGGGGACACGATCATCGTCGCGGTCAAGGAGGCGGCGCCCGACGGCGCGGTCAAGAAGGGCGAGGTGGCCCGGGCCGTGGTCGTGCGCACGGTGAAAGAGGTGCGGCGGCCCGACGGGTCCTACATCCGCTTCGATCGGAACGCCGCGGTGCTGCTGAACCCGCAGAACAATCCCATCGGCACCCGGATCTTCGGACCGGTGGCGCGGGAGCTGAGGGACAAGCAGTTCACGAAAATCATCTCGCTGGCTCCGGAAGTGATCTGACCATGGCGGCACTCGGCGCGCACGTGAAGAAGGGCGACACCGTGATGGTCATCGCCGGCAAGGAGCGCGGCAAGCGCGGAAAGGTGCTGATCGTGCTGCCCGCCAGGCGGCGCGTGATCGTCGAGAAAGTCAACATGATCAAGCGTCACCAGCGCCCGACCCAGAAGCTGCGCCAGGGGGGCATCATCGAGCGCGAGGGCACGCTGAACCTGTCGAACGTGATGGTGGTGTGCGGGAAGTGTGGTCAGCCGACCCGGACCGGGATCCGGGCCCTCGCCGAGGGCAAGAAGGCGAGGGCCTGCAAGCGGTGCGGGGAAATGATCGACAGGACCTGAGAGCGCGTATGGCGAAAGCGGAGAAGGCTCCGGCCGCGAAGGCGGCACTGAAGGCGGGCGGGAAGGGCCCGGCGGCTCCCAAGGAGGCGGCGGCGCCCCCGTCCCGGCCCAAGGCGGCCGGCAAGGTCCCCCCGCGGCTCTTCGAGCGGTTCAAGAAGGCTGTGGTCCCGGCGCTCATGAAGGAACGGGGCTACACCAACCCGTTCCAGGTCCCGCGGGTGGAGAAGATCGTCATCAACATGGGGGTGGGGGAAGGCAAGGAAAACGCCAAGGCGCTGGACTTCGCCACCACCAACCTCATCGCGATCACCGGGCAGCGGCCCGTTATCACGCGGGCCAAGAAGTCCATCGCGAATTTCAAGCTGAGGGCGGGCGTTCCCATCGGGGCCAAGGTCACCCTCCGGGGCGCCCGGATGTACGAGTTCCTCGACCGGCTGGTCAACGTGGCCCTGCCCCGGGTGCGCGACTTCCGGGGGGTGTCGCCCAAGGCCTTCGACGGCCGGGGCAACTTCGCCCTGGGCCTCACGGAGCAGGTGATCTTCCCGGAGATCGTGTACGACAAGGTGGACAAGATGCGCGGCATGGACGTGATCGTCGTGACCAGCGCCCGGACTGACGAGGAAGCCAAAGCGCTCCTGACGCAGCTCGGGATGCCTTTTAGGGAGTAGGCGATGGCGAAGAAGGCGCTCATGAATAAGGCCCTCCGCCCGCCGAAGTTCAGCTCGCGGGCGTACCAGCGCTGCAAGCTGTGCGGGCGGCCCCGGGGGTACCTCCGGAAGTTCGACATGTGCCGGATCTGTTTCCGGGAGCTGGCCCTGAAGGGCGAGGTTCCGGGCGTGATCAAGGCGTCGTGGTAGGAGCGGACGAGACATGATGACGGATCCCGTCGCCGACATGCTGACGCGCATCCGCAACGCGAGCCGGGCGGAGCACGAGAAGGCGGACATCCCCGCGTCGAAGCTGAAGGTGAAGATCGCCGGGATCCTGAAGGCGGAGGGGTTCATCCGGAACTTCCGCGTGATCGAGGATCGCAAGCAGGGGACCCTGCGCGTCTATCTCAAGTACGGCCCCAGCAACGAGAAGATGATCTCCGGCATGGTCCGGGTCTCGACGCCCGGCCGCCGGGTGTACGTCACTTCGGACAAGATCCCCTCGATCCTGGGGGGGATGGGGCTCACGATTCTCTCCACCTCCAGGGGCGTGCTGACGGATCGGGAGAGCCGGAAGCTGAAGGTGGGCGGCGAAGTGCTCGCCCACGTCTGGTAGGTGACCACCGTGTCTCGCATCGGACGGAAGCCGATCCCGATTCCCCAGGGCGTTCGTGTCGCCGTCGAGGGGCAGGAGGTCGGGGTTGAGGGACCGAAGGGGAAGCTCTCCCACTCGGTGCCGCGTGTCCTGACCGTCGAGGTGAAGGACGGCCAGCTCCAGGTCGGGCGAACCTCGGACCACCGGAGCGCGCGGGCGCTCCACGGCCTCACCCGCTCCCTCCTCGCGAACATCGTCCAGGGCGTGAGCCAGGGGTTCGAGAAGAAGCTGGAGATCGTCGGCATCGGCTACCGGGCCCAGCTCCAAGGGAAGAGCCTTCAGCTCGCCCTGGGCTACTCTCACCCGGTCGTGTTCCCTCTCCCGGAGGGCATCCAGGCCGAGGTGGACCGGAACGTGCTCATCACGCTCAGGGGCGCGGACAAGGGCCTGCTGGGGCAGACCGCCGCGCGGCTCCGGTCGCTCAGGAAGCCGGATCCCTACAAGGGCAAGGGCGTGAAGTACGTCGATGAAGTCATCCGGCGGAAGGTCGGCAAGAAAGCCGGCGCCGCCACGACCACGACGAAGAAGTAGAGGCGACGCGTGCTGACGAGCGTGAAGGTCGAGGGACGGAAGATCCGGCATCTCCGGGTCCGGCAGCGGGTTCGGGGAACGGCCGCGCGCCCCCGCCTCTCCGTGTTCAGGAGCCTGAAGCACATCTTCGCCCAGCTCATCGACGACGAGGCAGGCCGGACGCTGGCCGCGGTGGGCAGCCGGTCTCCCGAGTTCCAGGCCAAACTCAAGTCCGGCGGGAACGTGGCCGCGGCCAAGCTGGTCGGCGAGCTCGTGGCCGAGAAGGCCAAGGCGCGGAGCATCGAGCGGGTCGTCTTCGACCGGGGCGGATACCAATTCCACGGCCGGGTGAAGGCTCTGGCCGAGGCGGCCCGGGCCGGCGGCCTCCAATTTTGATTTCGGAGGGGGCCCCCACCCACGCTTCGCGTGGGGCCCGGCCCCCTCCGATGCCTCCCCCGGGGGGGGTTGCGCGGGCAAAGCCCGCGCTCGAACTCGAAACCAGGAACGAGGTGAGCGGTGGCTGAAGCGAAGATCGATCCGAGCGTATTGGAGCTGACAGACCGGGTGGTGTCCATCAACCGCGTCGCCAAGGTGGTAAAGGGCGGCCGCCGCTTCTCGTTCACCGCGCTCGTGGTGGTCGGGGACGGCAGGGGTCACGTCGGGGTGGGGCTCGGCAAGGCCCGCGAGGTTCCCGAGGCGATCCGAAAGGCCGTGGAGCACGCGAAGAAGGAGCTGATCTACGTGCCCCTGAAGGACACGACGATCCCGTGCGAAATCACCGGGCATTTCGGGGCGGGCCGCGTCTTCCTGAAGCCGGCCGTGCCCGGAACCGGCGTCATCGCCGGCGGCGCAGTGCGCCCGGTGCTGGAAGCCGCGGGCGTGCAGGACATCCTGACCAAGAGCCTGGGCTCCAACAATCCCCACAACGTCCTGAAAGCCACGCTGGACGCGCTCCAGCGGATCAAGCGGCTCCAGGACACGTACGCGGCGCGGAAGCGGACCGGGGAAGGGGCGGAGGCGGAACTTGCCAGGCAAGAAGCTTAGGGTCACGCTCGTCCGGAGTCTGATCGGTCTCTCGCCGAAGCAGGAGGCGACGGTCCGGGCGCTGGGCCTTCGGCGGATTCGCCAGACGGCCGTCCACGCCGACACGCCTGGGATTCGCGGGATGATCGCGCGCGTCGTCCACTGCGTCCAGGTGAAGGAAACCGATGAGGCTTGATCAGCTCCACCCGGCTCCCGGAGCGAAGAAGGGCCCCAAGCGCGTCGGGCGCGGCCCTGGCTCCGGCCACGGCAAGACCGCCGGCAAGGGTCACAAGGGCCAGAAGGCGCGCTCGGGAGGCGGCAAGGGCGCCGGCTTCGAGGGCGGGCAGATGCCCTTCTTCCGGCGCGTTCCCAAGCGAGGCTTCACCCCGCGCGAGCGGCGGGCCTACACCGTCGTGAACCTGGGCTCGCTGGAGCCGTTCGCCGCCGGGAGCGTGGTGGACCCGGACCGGCTCGTGGAGGCCAGGCTCATCAAGAAGGCGGAGCGCGGCTCGGTAAAGCTCCTCGGCGACGGCGAGCTGGCCCGCGCCCTGACGGTGAAGGTCCACGCGATCAGCGCGGGGGCGAAGCGGAAGGTCGAGGCGGCGGGGGGGGCGGTCGAGGTGCTGCCCGCATGATCGAGGGGCTCCAGAGCTTCCAGAACATCTTCAAGATCCCTGAGCTCAAGCGCCGGCTGCTCATCACCTTTGGCCTGCTCGCCGCCTACCGGATCGGGGCCCACGTCCCGACGCCCGGCATCGACGGCCACGCGCTCTCGCTCTTCTTCGACCAGGTCCAGGGCACTTTGCTCGGGATGGTGGACCTCTTCTCGGGGGGGAACCTCCGTCGGCTGACGGTGTTTGCGCTGGGCATCATGCCGTACATCTCGGCCTCGATCATCCTCCAGCTGCTGACAGTGGTCATCCCGACCCTGGAGCGCCTGGCGAAGGAGGGGGAAGCGGGGCGGAAGAAGATCACCCAGTACACGCGGTACGGCACCATTCTCCTCTCCGCTGTTCAGGCCATGGGGATCGCCGTTGGGCTGGAGGGGATGCGGGCGCCCGACGGGGTCGCCATCGTGCCCGTGCCCGGCTGGAGCTTCAGGCTCCTGACCATGCTCACGCTCACCACGGGGACGGCGCTCATCATGTGGCTCGGCGAGCAGATCTCCGAGAAGGGGATCGGCAACGGGATCTCGCTGATCATCTTCGCGGGGATCGTGGTGCGCCTGCCCTCCGCGGTGGTGGCGTCGTACTCCCTGATCACGACGGGCGAGATGAAGTTGTTCGTCTTCGGCGCCCTCGTGGCGATGATGGTGCTGGTGACCGCCGCCGTGGTGATCATGCAGGAGGGGCAGCGCAAGATCCCGGTCCAGTACGCCAAGCGGGTCGTCGGCCGCCGGATCTACGGCGGGCAGTCCACCCACATCCCGCTCCGGGTCAACACCGCCGGCGTCATCCCGGTGATCTTCGCCTCCTCCATCATCCTCTTCCCCGCCACCCTGGCGCGCTTCATCCCGCACCCCTGGATGCAGGTGATCTCGGACTCGCTCTCCCCGGGGCGCTTCACCTACACGATCCTGTACGCGGGCTTCATCATCTTCTTCACCTACTTTTACACCGCCATCGTGTTCAACCCCATCGACCTGGCGGACAACATGAAGAAGTACGGGGGGTTCATCCCGGGCGTCCGCCCCGGCAAGAAGACCGCCGAGTACATCGACCGCACGCTGACGCGGATCACGCTCCCCGGAGCGGTCTTCCTCGCCCTGATCTCGATCCTCCCGGACTTGCTCATCCTCTGGTTCAACGTGCCCTTCTACTTCGGGGGCACGAGCCTCCTGATCGTCGTGGGCGTGGCGCTGGACACGGTGCGCCAGATGGAGTCGCACCTCCTGATGCGCCACTACGAGGGGTTCCTGCGCCGGAAGCCCCGGGGCGTCCCGGCCTAGCCATGCGGCTGCTTTTTCTGGGGCCGCCGGGAGCGGGCAAGGGGACCCAGGCGCGGACGCTGGCGGCCGAGCAGGGGATTCCCCAGATCGCCACGGGCGACATGCTGAGGGAGGCCGCGGCCAGGGGGACCCGGCTCGGGCTGGAGGCCAGGCCATACATGAATCGGGGAGTGCTGGTCCCGGACGACGTGGTCGTGGGATTGGTCGCCGAGCGGCTCGACGCCCCGGATGCCAAGAAGGGGTTCATCCTCGACGGGTTCCCCCGGACGGTGGCCCAGGCCGAGGCCCTGGAGCGGCTCCTCAAGGACCGGGAGCTGGCCGTCGAGCGGGTGATCTACTTCGAGGTCTCGGAGAAGGAGTTGCTGCGCCGGCTGACGGGGCGGCGGATGTGCCGCCGGTGCGAGCACCCGTACCACGTCGAGTTCTCCCCGCCGAAGCGCGCGGGGCGCTGCGATCGCTGCGGGGGAGAGCTCTATCAGCGCGAGGACGACAGCGAGGCCGCGGTCCGGCGCCGGCTCGAGGTCCATGCCGCCCAGACGGCGCCGCTGCTCGAGTATTATCGGAGCCGGGGGCTGTTGACCGCGATCCGCGGTGAAGGTTCCCCGCAGGAGATCGGCAGCGCGATCCGCCGCGCCGCGGGGGGCAATACGGCGGCATGATCATCCTGAAGTCCCCCCGGGAGATCGCCCTCATGCGGGCCGGCGGCCGGATCCTGGCCGAGGTGAGGGAGCGCCTGCGGGCCTTCGTGAAGCCCGGCATCTCGACGGCGGAGATCGACCGGGAGGTCGAGACCTTCATCGAGGAGAAGGGCGCCAAGCCGGCCTTCAAGGGGTACCGGGGATTTCCGGCCACGGTCTGCACCTCGATCAACGAGGAGGTGGTTCACGGGATCCCGTCGCCCGCCCGCCGGCTCAAGGAGGGAGACATCATCGGGCTCGATCTCGGCTGTATCGTGGACGGCTACTACGCCGACTGCGCGTTCACCCTGGCCGTGGGGGAGGTGCCCCCACGGGTCCAGCAGCTGCTGGACGTCACCCGGGAGAGCCTCGAGCGGGGCGTGGACCAGTGCCGCCCGGGCCGCCGCCTCGGCGATATCTCGCACGCCGTCCAGGAGCACGTGGAGCGGCACGGCTTCTCGGTGGTGCGGGCCTTCGTCGGGCACGGCATCGGCCGCGAGCTCCACGAGGATCCCCAGATCCCCAACTTCGGCGAGGCCGGCCGCGGGCCCCTGCTGAAGCCCGGGATGGTGCTGGCCATCGAGCCGATGGTGACGATGGGCGGCTGGGAGGTCCGGATCCTGCCGGACCGGTGGACCGCGGTGACGGAGGATGGGAGCCTGGCCGCCCATTTCGAGCATACGGTGGCCATCACCGAAAATGGCCCGGACATACTGACGCGATGACGAAAGAAGACGCGATCGAAGTCGAGGGAACGGTGGTCGAGCCGCTGCCCAATGCCATGTTCAGGGTAGAGCTGGACAACGGGCACAAGGTGCTGGCCCACGTGTCGGGCAAGATGCGGATGCACTTCATCCGCATCCTTCCGGGCGATCGGGTCAAGGTGGAGTTGAGCCCGTACGACCTGACCCGGGGCCGGATCACGTACAGGTTTAAATAGCCCACGAGGACCGAGTAGATATGAAAGTCCGACCGTCGGTGAAGGTGCGGTGCGAGAAGTGCAAGATCATCAAACGCCGGGGCGTGGTGCGGATCATCTGCAGCAACCCCCGCCACAAGCAGCGGCAAGGATAGAGGGAGAGGAGACGGGATATGCGGGTAGCGGGAGTTGATCTACCGGCCGACAAGCGGGGAGAGGTCGCACTCACGTACATCTACGGGATCGGGCGCCGGGCGTCGCGGCGGATCCTGGTGCAGGCCAACGTGGATCCCGACAAGCGGGTGAAGGCCTGGAGCACGGACGAGACCGCCCGGGTCCGGGAGATGATCGAGCGCGAGATGAAGGTGGAGGGCGACCTGCGCCGCGAGGTCTCCATGAACGTCAAGCGGTTGATGGACATCGGCTGCTACCGCGGGATCCGGCACCGGAAGGGTCTGCCGGTCCGGGGCCAGCGCACGCACACCAACGCGCGGACGCGCAAGGGCCCGCGCCGGGGTGTGATGGTGAAGAAAAAGCCGGCCGCCGCGGCGCCGGCCCCCGCCGCGGCGCCGAAGAAGGCGGGAGCGTAAGCCATGGCCGAAGCCGACAAGCCGCCGGTTCCACGGAAGAAAGTCGGCCGCAAGAAGGAGCGGAAGGAGGTCCGGGTCGGGATCGCCCACGTCCAGGCCACCTTCAACAACACGATCGTGACGCTGACGGACAAGATGGGCAACGTGGTGGCCTGGGCCAGCGCCGGCAGCGCGGGGTTCAAGGGATCCCGCAAGAGCACGCCGTTCGCCGCCCAGACGGCTGCCGAGAACGCCGCCCGCAAGGCCATGGAGGTGGGGCTTAAGCAGGTGGAGGTCTACGTGAAGGGGCCGGGCGCCGGGCGCGAGGCGGCCATCCGGTCGCTCCAGGCCGTGGGGCTCGAGATCACGGCGATCCGGGACGTCACCCCAGTTCCGCATAACGGCTGCCGCCCGCCCAAGCGGCGGCGAGTGTAGGAGGAGATTCGTTGGCGCGATACAGAGACGCGGTCTGTCGGCAGTGCCGGCGCGAGGGCATCAAGCTCTTCCTGAAGGGCGCCCGCTGCTTCACGGAGAAGTGCGCCATCGAGCGCCGGAACTATCCGCCGGGCCAGCACGGCCTCAACCGGACAAAGCTCACGCCCTTCGGCGTCCAGCTCCGCGAGAAGCAGAAAGCCAAGCGGATTTACGGCGTCCTCGAGCAGCAGTTCCGCAAGTACTTCGCCTGGGCGGAGGGGGAGAAAGGCGTCACCGGCGAGAACCTCCTGAAGTTCCTGGAGCGGCGGCTGGACAACGTGGTGTTCCGCCTGGGCTTCGCGGCCTCGCGCCGGGAGGGGCGCCAGATGGTGGCCCACGGCCACTTCCAGGTCAACGGGCGCAAGGTGACGATCCCCTCCTACCTCGTGAAGGTCGGCGAGGCGGTCCAGCTGCGCCCCACCTCCAAGCTCCAGGAGCGCGTGGTGGAGAATTTGAACGCCGGCCGGGGGCAGGTCCCGCCGTGGCTCGAAGTGGTGCCCGACGAGAAGCGGGGAGTTGTGCGCGGGCAGCCGCTCCGAGAGGACATCCAGATCCCCGTTCAGGAGCAGCTCATCGTCGAGCTGTTCTCCAAGTAGGGGTCGGCCGATGCCGAGAATTCCATTCCAGAAGCCGAAAAAGATCGACTGGGAAGACCTCACGGATCGCTACGGGCGGCTGGTGGCGGAGCCCTTCGAGAAGGGGTACGCCCTCACCGTGGGGAACTCGCTCCGCCGAACGCTCCTCGCCATCATTCCCGGCGCCGCCGTGGCCTGGGTGAAGATCCAGGGGGTCAAGGATCCGCTGACCCGCGTGCCCGGCGTCAAGGAGGAGACGGTGGACGTCCTCCTCAACGTGAAGAAGCTGGCCGTCCACGTCCCGTCGGGGGAGCCGACCGTGGTGCGCGTGGAGGCCAAGGGACCCAAGGAAGTGAGCGGTGCCGACGTCGCCCAGGGCGGGGTCGAGGTCCTCAACCCGGACCTACATCTCGCCACGCTCGAGCCGGGCGGCCGGCTGACGCTGGAGCTGGGGGTCCAGGTCGGCCGGGGCTACATGGCCGCCGACAAGCATCCGGCGGGCACGGTCCCCGCGGGCGCCATTCCCCTGGACGCGGCGTTCACTCCGATCGAGCGGGTCTCCTACAACGTGGAGATGTCCCGGCTGGGGAAGATCACCGACTACGAAAAGCTCGTGCTCGAGCTCTGGACCAACGGCGCCATCACGCCCGAGGAGGCGATCGCCCGCGCCGCGACCCACCTGCGGGACCACTTCACGCTGCTGGCGGCCGAGGCGCCCGAGGAGGAGGAGGCCCAGGCGGGCGGAGAGGATTTCCTCCGCGACACGCTGGCGAAGAGCCTCGAGGAGCTCCCGCTCCCGGTGCGCGCTGTCAACGCGCTCAAGAACGCCGAGATCCTCACGGTCCTGGATCTGGTCCAGAAGACCGAGGCGGAAGTCGAAAAGGTGAAGAATCTCGGCGAGAAGTCGCTGGAGGAGATCAAGGCCGCCCTCGCCGCCCTGGGCCTCTCCCTCGGGATGCGCATCGATCCCAGCCTCGCGGGAGCGGTCGCGCGCGGAGGGCTCCGATGAGGCACGGCGTCGCGGGCAAGAAGCTCGGACGGGTGACCGCCCACCGCTGGGCGCTCTTCCGGAACCTCCTGACTGCGCTCTTTCAGCACGAGCGGATCACGACGACCGAGGCCAAGGCCAAGGCGCTCCGCGGCCTGGCCGATCAGGTGATCACGCTGGCCAAGCGGGAGACCCTCCACGCGCGCCGTCAGGTGCTGAACCTCGTCCCGAATGAGACCGTGGTGAAGAAGGTCTTCGACACCGTGGGCCCCCGCTACGCCGAGCGGCACGGCGGCTACACCCGCATCATCAAGGCCGGTCACCGGGCGGGGGACGGGGCTCCGCTCGTCCTCATGGAGCTGGTGGACCGCCCGGAGACGCCCAAGGCGAAGAAAGAGAAGGGCAAGGAGGCCAAGGGCGAGAAGGCCCCCCGCGGAAAGAAAGAGAAGGCCGCCGCGGCCGCC
>ERZ1292640.3518-Hain-H43-02um-R1-3518-length-12187-cov-4_pt1 | contig 12187 bp, 11 predicted proteins | sample MGYA00564404_ERZ1292640 | MGnify/ENA primary metagenome ERZ1292640 (study PRJEB36523, sample SAMEA6512636) | groundwater metagenome | collected 2019-01-08 | study: AquaDiva: Metagenomics assemblies of 32 groundwater samples | reverse complement strand
GGAAGGAAGAGCTCCTCGATGGCATAAAGCATATATCCGAAGATACGTTGCATAAATCCCAGAAGGATGCCTCCGGGGACATCTCAGGATATGCCTATCATATGGCCGATGTGGCCACCGATACCTATGACCGGGAGTTTTCTTTAGGCCTGGCATCGAATGAGAGAAAAACGCTTTACGAGTTAGACGACGCGCTGAAAAAAATAGAAGAAGGCACCTTCGGAGTCTGCGAAGATTGCCAGTGCCTTATTACCAAGGTCAGGTTAAAAGCAGTTCCCTACGCCCGCCTCTGCGTTAAATGCCAACACAAGAGGGAGAAGTAAAGCCAATCTTCCCCGCGATGGCCTTGATCATCGTATCTGTCATTTTTCTTTTTGACCAAATCAGCAAAATCCTTGCCACCAAGATTTTATTATTAAACCAGCCCGTTACTATCATAAAAGGAATTTTAAATTTTACGCTGGTGCATAACCGCGGCGCGGCTTTCGGAATGCTTAAGAACCAGCTGCCGTTATTTATCATTACTTCCGCCGGCGCGATCACCCTGATTTATATAAGCCTTAAAGGAAACAGGCAGGCAAGATTAACGCTCTACAGCTTTGCCTTAAGCCTTATCTTGGCCGGGGCGTTGGGCAATCTCGTTGACCGCCTGTTTTTTGGATACGTGATTGACTTTATCGACTTTCGCGTTTGGCCGGTCTTTAATCTTGCCGATAGCGCAATAACTGTTGGAGCGGTATTGCTGGGTTATGCCATATTATTTGTACGATCGCAACCTAAAACCCCTGCCTGCCGGCAGGCAGGTAACACCTAAAATATGCATCCTATAATCTGCACTATCGGCCCTTTTAACGTGTATGCCTACGGCCTTATGCTGGCTTTGGCTTTTATAGTTAGTGCTACGCTTGCCAGCCTTCAAGCCAAACGCCAAAAATTAAACCCCGATATAATATTTAATCTTTGTTTTGTAATCGTAATCTCCGGGGTTATCGGGGCGCGCATCTTTTACATCGCCGCAAATCTGAATTATTACCTTAAAAATCCCCTGGAAATAATTATGCTGCAGCACGGCGGATTAGCCTGGTTTGGCAGCCTGATTTTAGGGGCTGTCAGCGGGATAGTGTATATAAATAATAAAAAGCTGCCCACTTATCAGACATTAGACTTGATGGCGCCCTTTGTGGCATTGGGCCAGGCGATCGGAAGGATAGGCTGTTTATTAAACGGTTGTTGTTTTGGTAAGGCCTCTGCCTTCGGATTTTATTTTCCTGCGCACGAAGAGTGGCTTATCCCCACGCAGGCCTGGTCTTCATTGTCCCTGGTTTTTATTTTCCTTATTTTAAGAATCTTGCAAGAAAGGCCGCACCGGCCGGGCGAGATTTTTATTCTTTATCTTTTGCTCTATTCGGCAAAAAGGTTTTTTATCGAATTCTGGCGTGCGGATAATCCGCAGATCATTTCTGGGCTGACCTTGTTTCAGCTCTTAAGCATCGCCGTATTTTTTCTGGCCCTGGCAGGGCTTATCTTTATAAAGAAGAGAAGGCAATAGCGATGAAAGAGTATACCTTAGAAGCTTTCGCTCAAGACGTGGGCCAGCGCATTGACGTATTTATCATGGCTTTTGCCAAGGCTAATGATATCGGTCTTTCGCGCACGCACATACAAAAACTGATGCTTGATGGCGATATTACGCTCAACGGCAAGGGTTCGGCAAAGCCGCACCATAAAATAAAAATTGGCGACCGGATATATATAAGTATCAAAGAAAAAAGACAAGGCACCCTAGGCGCGCAAGAGCTGCCCCTGGATATTGTCTATGAGGATGAAGACCTGGCGGTGATTGATAAGCATGCGGGCATGGTGGTGCATCCCGGAGCGGGAAATAGCGAGCATACTATGGCCAATGCGCTTTTGTACCGTTTTAAAGATTTATCCGATGTGAACCCGCAAAGGCCGGGGATCGTGCATCGGCTGGATAAAGATACTTCCGGGTTGATGCTGGTAGCTAAAAATAATTTCACGCATCTTAAGCTTGCGGAAAAGTTTGCCGAACACAGCATTAAACGCCAGTATATAGCTTTAGTTAAAGGGAGGGTAGAATTTGACGAAGATATTATTGAAATACCTATCGGCAGGCATCCCTTGAAAAGAAAGAATATGGCCGCGGGTTTTACCGAGCACTCAAAATACGCCAAGACGTATTACCGCACCGTGCGCAGGACGGATGCCTTCAGCGTCCTGGAGCTTACGCCGTTTACGGGCAGGACGCACCAGTTAAGAGTGCATTTGGCATTTTTAGGTCACCCTATCTTAGGAGATACTAAATACGGTCAAAATAACCAGTTTGTTCGGCTGGCCTTGCATGCCAAATACATCGGTTTTACGCATCCGCGCAGCGGGAAATTTATGGATTTTGAATCCGAGATGCCTGTCGAATTTAGAAAATTCATTGAAAGCCAGGAGAAACCTCCGGGAAAAAATAAGTAAATTTTGCAATTAAAATGTTGCTTTTTAGATTTTAGATGCTATACTAAAAAATCAAAGCAGAATTTAGTTTTTTAAGGCAGGTCTCTAGGGGTCAGTTTGAAAGGAGGAGGTAATGGCAGATAAGGCAAAGTTATTTAGGTTAATATTAATCGGATTAATCATAATTTCATTAGCATTGGCGGCAGGTGTATTTGTGCTCTTTCAGCAAGAGCGTGCCAAGGCCCTGGACCTGCAGACTCAGCTTGAGGATGTAAAAATCAAACAACAGAAGGCAGAGGCGGAGTTAACCAGGTCTCGAAAGGCGGTTGCGCAGTTGGAAGAAAAACTGCGCGAGGTGCAGGATAAAATCGATGGTTTAACCGTTGACCTGCAGAAAGAAAAAGATGCCCAGAAATCGCTGCTTAGTCAGATCGATCAGCTTACATCTGATTTAACTGCCGTGAAAGAAGCAAAGGCTGTAGCGGAAAAAAAGTTTACTCAAGCCAAGGATGATCTGGATAAAGCCCAGGAGCAGTTGAAAAAAATAACCAGCCAAAAGACAGAACTGGAGAAAAACATAGAAACCCTGGAATCAAAATCGCAAAGTACCCCGGAAACCAAAACATCAGTGGGTGTTGAGCTAGGTAAGATCGTAGTCAGCCCCGATATAACCGCGCAGGCACAAGCAGCTCAACAGGCCCCTGCGGCTGTCGCTCAAGTTAAACCTGCGGTCGAAGCCAAATCCATGGCCCATAAACTTGAAGGCGAGATCTTAGTTATAAATAAAGAATATAATTTTGCGGTGATAAATCTCGGCAGCAACAATGGCGCGGAAATGGGTGACGTATTTTCCGTTTATCGCAATGATAAATATCTCGGTGATTTAAAAGTTGAAAAGGTGCACGATTCTATGTCTGCGGCCGGCTTTGTAACCAGCGACTTAAAAGATAAGCTCAGCGAAGGGGACAAGGCCGTATTAAAAAATAAATGAGGCCATTTTCTGTTCATTGTGTCGGCGGCCTTAAAGGAAAGATTACTCTTCCCGGCGATAAGTCCATCGCCCACCGCGCCCTGATCTTAAGCTCGCTTAGCCCCGGGCAAACCGTTATTCATAATTTCCCCGCTAATAAAGACTGCCTGACTACTTTAGATGCCTTCAAAAAATTAGGGTTGAGGGTCGATTCCCCTGATTCCGGAAGCCTTACTGTATTCGGCAAAGGGCTCTACGGTTTAATCAAACCTGCGGGGCCTATTTGGGCCGGAGAATCCGGGACTACCTTACGTCTTTTATTAGGGGTTTTATCCGGACAGGATTTTGAAACTAAACTTATTGCGGATAGATCTCTTTCTAAGAGGCCGATGCTGCGGTTGAATTCTCCTTTACGCATGATGTGGGCCAAAATAACCGCGAAGAAAACATCTAACCAAGAGGAATACCCGCCAATAACGGTCAGCGCAGGAAGGCTTAATGGCATTGTCTATAAGATGCCGGTTGCCTCCGCGCAGGTAAAATCCGCAATTCTGCTAGCCGGGCTTTATGCTGAAGGCAAAACCAAGATTATCGAATCCGTCCGGACCCGCGACCATACTGAGCGCATGCTCAAACTTTTTAAAGCAGATATAAAAGTTAAAGAAAATAATATAGTTATGGATGGGAAGCACAGATTAGTGTCTCCGGGTAGAGTTTACGTGCCCGGGGACATATCTTCCGCGAGTTTTTTTATCGTAGGTGCAGTTATCCTTGCGCAATCCCGCATTTTGATCAAAAAAGTGAGCTTAAACCCTTTGCGCACAGGAATAATCAAAGTTTTAAGAAGAATGGGTGCAAATATTCAGCTGTCAGCTGTCAGCTTTCAGCCGTCAGAATGTGAACCCATGGGGGATATTATTGCAAAGAGCAGCAAATTAAAGGGCACGCTAGTTAGAAAACACGAAATACCCTCTTTGATTGATGAATTGCCGATTTTGATGGTTGCCGCCAGCCTTGCCCAAGGGCAGACTATAATTCAAGGCGTCAGTGAGTTAAGGGTTAAAGAAACCGACCGCATAAAGTCAATGTGCGGAAACCTCTGCCGGATGGGAGCTAAAATTAAGGCCCAGAACAGCAGCAAGGGCGAATATATCGTTATCGAAGGAGTCAGGCGCCTCAAGGGAGCAAAAATAAAGAGTTTCGCTGACCACCGCACAGCCATGAGTATGGCTATCGCCGGGCTTGCCGCAGAAGGAAGAACTTTGATCGATGATTCAGACTGTATTGATAAGTCCTTTCCTGAATTCTTAAGTATCTTAAAGTCTCTTATACGTTAATCTCAGGCAAAATTAATGTAACTTTTTATTTGACATAAATTTTAATCTCTGTTAGAATCTTTTATTACCCTTACAAGGAGAAAGTAATGGTTAAGAAAATCCAGGCAATCTTTAAAGCCGTAATCAATTATATACAGAGCCTTCTTTCTAATGATATAGGTATAGATTTAGGGACAGCCACAACCTTGGTTTATGTAAAAGGCGAGGGTATCGTGCTTACCGAGCCGTCAGTAGTGGCTATTGAGCGGGGGACTTCCCGGGTTCTAGCAGTAGGCACTGAAGCTAAGCGCATGCTAGGGCGGACTCCCGGAAATATTCTTGCCATTAGGCCGATGAAAGACGGCGTGATCACTGATTTTGAGGTTACGGAAGCAATGCTGCGTTATTTTATCCGCAGCGTGCGCAAACGCCGGTTTCAGCTGAATCCGCGTATCGTCATTGCCATACCTTCAGGAATCACAGAGGTAGAGAAACGCGCGGTAAAAGAAGCGGCTGAGCGCGCCGGGGCAAGAGAAGTATTTTTGATTGAAGAGCCTGTGGCAGCGGCAATCGGCGTGGGGCTGCCGATACAGGAGCCGATAGGCAATATGATCATAGATATAGGCGGAGGGACCACCGAGATCGCGGTGATTTCTCTGGCGGGCATTGTTTTTTCTAAATCCATCCGTATCGGCGGCGATGAAATGGATGAGGCGATTATCGAATATCTCAAGAAGACTTACAATCTTATGATCGGGGAGCGGACTGCTGAAGATATTAAGATTAAGATAGGTTCGGCCTATCCGCTAGAAGAAGAAACGACGCTTGAAGTCAAGGGGAGGGATTTGGTCGGGGGCCTGCCTAAAGCCGTGACTATCTCATCCGAAGAAATCCGGGAAGCATTGCAGGAGCCATTGCGGGCGATTTTAGAGTCAACAAAGATAGCCTTGGAAAGAACGCCTCCGGAATTAGCCGCGGACCTGATTGACCACGGGATCGTGATGGCCGGCGGAGGGTCTTTATTAAGAGGCATGGATAAATTAATCGCAGAAGAGACGGGCTTGCCGGTTCATATTGCGGAAGACCCTTTGACTGCCGTAGCTAATGGCACGGGTAAAGTCTTAGACGAGATACGCTATCTTAAGAAAGTCACCGTGACCATAAAGTCAGATATGCACTCTTAAGCGTAGACTATAAAATGTGTTTAAAGTCACCAAGAAAAATTTAATTTATGCGGTAGCTGTTATTGGTGGCATTATTCTGTTTTCCAGCGCAATCCTTTCCGCAAGGCCGCAAGCCTGCGCCATAATTAAATCCCCGCTGGTGATCCTCAGGGTAATCACAGGCGAAATTAAAGGCATAATATTCTATCATAAGAACCTGGTTGAGAATCAAAGGTTAAACAATCAAATTCAACTGCTGCAGCAAAAGATCAACCTCCTGCAGGAAGCCTATCTGGAAAACTCCCGTTTGAATGATCTTATTCAATTCAAGAAAAAGTTACCCTATAAAGTGATTGCGGTTAAAGTGATTGGCCGCTCCCCGGATAACTGGTCGTCCATGGTTATTATAGATAAAGGGTCTAGCAGCGGGATAAAACGCGATTTAGTGGTTTTAAGTTATCTGGGTTTGCTTGGGCGGGTGATAGAGGTCTCATCTTCAACAGCTAAGGTTATGCTGATTAATGACCCCAATATGGCGGTTTCCGCGATTGTGCAGCGCAGCCGTCAAGAAGGGCTTATCTCTGGCACGCTCGGCAGTTCATTGGTCATGCGTTACCTGCCCAAGGACTGCGATATCAAAGTTTCCGACGTGGTTATCACCTCCGGGCTTACCGAAAACTATCCTAAAGGCCTTTTGATCGGCAGGGTGACTGATGTTGGCGAGGAGTTCTCGGGTTTAAGCCGCTATGCTATAGTAAGGCCTGCCGTTAATCTTGCCACGATCGAAGAAGTCCTGGTCGTTGTAAAATGAAAAAAAGTAAATATCTGGCGGTTATTTTTATCTTAAGCCTGCTGCAGGTAGCCGTTGTCGGCCAGTTTAAAATTTTCGGCACAAAGCCGGATTTGATTTTGATTGGCGTAGTCATCGCCGGCCTCTTCTACGATTGGAAATGGGCTTTAATCTTCGGCCTCATCTGCGGGGGGCTAAAAGATATTTTTTCGGTTAATCTTGCCGCCGTTAACACCGTGATTTCAGCCCTCTGGGGATTCTTAGTAGTGCAGTTAGCCAGGCACATAAATTTAGATTTAAACTTAAGCCGCGCTGCCCTTATATTTATCGTAGCCGTCTTTAATGCCCTGGCCTTGAGAATATTTTTTTGGCACTCCGGGATTTATGTGCCGCTGGGAATATTTTTACGCACGGCATTCCTTGATTCTTTATACACCGGGGCAGCCTCGCTTTTAATATTTAAGGCCCTGAAAATAAAATGAGAAATAAAATTTTTAGCCTGTTTCTGGGATTTATATTTTTACTGATTATTTTCGGCTTGTTTAACCTGCAGATTATTCATGGCCGCAACTTTAAGGCATTAAGCCAAAAAAATTGCATACGCCTGATTACCCAGCCTGGCGCCCGGGGCAGGATACTCGACCGTCATGGGCAGGTGGTTATCGATAGCAGGCTTTCTTATGACCTTCTGATTTTGCCGGACGAGGAAGGCCGGATTGATAAAGTCCTGCATGCTATCGCCGGGGTCGTCGGAGTCGCGTATAGCGGCTTAAAAGATGAATTTATAAAAGGATACCTGTCCCCTTCCATACCCGTTACAATAGTCAGGAACATCGACATGAAAAAGGCGATAGCATTAGAAGAATTAAAGCCAAACCTGGCTAACATCGTGATCCAGCCTCATCCTTTAAGGGATTATCCATATGCTAGCCTGGCTTGCCATGTGATCGGCTATCTTAATGAGATTGACCGCTGGCGCCTGACAAAGCTGGCAGACTACGGATATAAAACCAAGGATATCGTCGGTTTCGGAGGCATAGAAGAAAAATATGATTATTATTTACGCCAGGAAGAAGGGGCCCTTTCGGTTGAAGTCGACCATCAGGGCCGGTTTACGCGCGTAGTAGGATTCAGGCCGCCTAAGAACGGCAGGGACGTGCAGTTGACCCTGGATTTGAGATTTCAGAAGATAGTCGAGGACAGCCTTGGCTTACGCAGGGGAAGCGTAGTCATCATGGATCCCTTCACCGGTGAAATTATTGCTATGGCTAGTTTCCCCGGATTTAGCCCGGTAGCTTTTCTTAATAAGTCCTCCGGGTATATATCGAAACTATTTAATAACCCCGGGGCGCCTTTGTTAAACCGCTCTATCAGCGGTGTATTCCCCGCAGGTTCTATTTTTAAAGTGGTAGTATCAGTTGCTGCGCTTGAGACCGGCAAGATAAATTTATCCACCAGTTTCCTATGCACGGGCAGCACTTATGTCGGCAGGCAGGAGTTTTCCTGCTGGGATAAGCATGGGAGGCAGGGCCTGCTATCGGCAATCGCTCACTCATGTAATACATTTTTCTACAAAACTGGGATTTTATTGGGGGCGCAAAACATCCATGATTATGCCCTGAAGTTTGGCCTGTCAAAGCCGACCGGTATTGATCTGCCTTACGAGTCCTCTGGCTTTGTGCCGTCGCCGCTTTGGCGCAGGCTATCCCAATTCAGGAATTGGTTTGACGGGGATACCGCTAATCTTGCCATCGGCCAGGGAGATCTTTTAGTCACCCCCATACAGATGGCGCGGATGATGGCTGTCTTTGCCAATAATGGATGGTTGGTATCTCCTTATATGGTCAAATCCGTGGCCGGGCAGAATATAGAACATGAGCAGAGAAGGCTCGGCAAAATATCCCTGAAGCAGGCCACCATTAATTATATAAAACAGGGGCTAAGGCAAGTTGTATCCGATCCTTCCGGGACAGGCAACATTTTATTAAGTTTGCCGCTGGGCATAGCAGGCAAAACCGGAACCGTTCAGGTTGCGCAGGGCCAGCCTCACGGATGGTTTGTGGGTTTTTTCCCTTTTAATAGCCCTAAGTTTGTGATCTGCGTGTTCCTGGAGCATGGCGGTTCGGGGTATATGTCCTGCAAATTAACCAAACAAATACTGGAGATGCTAAAGCAAAAAGGTTTGCTTTGATAAATATGAGAAGCGCTAATGCCACCATTTTGATATCGGCAATCTTAATTTCTCTGCTGGGGATTTTGTCTATCTACAGCAGCACTTATCAGAAAGAAGCGCAGGACTGGCCGACATATGAACGCCAGATATTCTGGGTCATTCTGGGTTTGGTTTTTTTCTTGGTTATGGCTAACCTGCATTATCGCCGCTTATGGGATGTTGCCTATTTTTTATATGCCTCAGCGCTAATGCTATTATTTTTGGTATTTGTCATGGGCGCGGTGCGCTTAGGAGCCCAGCGTTGGTTAAGATTAGCCTGGTTTAATTTTCAACCTTCAGAGATCGCCAAGCTGATCATGGTGATTTTCTTAGCCAGATACTTTAGCCTAAAGTCCGTGGATAACGTTTCATCGCTAGTTAATAAATCCGGGATACTGCGCAGCTTGGTCCTGCCGCTTATATTCATGCTTGTGCCCGCATGTTTGATTATCGAGCAGCCGGACTTGGGGACCGGGGCGATGATCATGGCTATATTCATGGCGATATTATATCTTTCCGGGGTAAGATTAAGGCAGATAGCGTTATTTTTAGGGTCGATTATTTTGTTGATGCCGGTAGGCTGGCATTTTTTAAGAGATTATCAGAAAGAAAGGCTGCTGGTATTTTTGAATCCTAACATTGACCCTCTTGGCGCAGGCTATACGGTGATTCAGTCTAAGATAGCCATTGGTTCGGGCGGATTCCTGGGGAAAGGCTGGCTTTCCGGTACTCAGAGCCAGCTGCGTTTTCTTCCCGAGGCGCATACGGATTTTATCTTCGCCACATTTGCCGAGCAATGGGGCCTGCTGGGAAGCCTGTTGCTGTTATTATTGTATTATCTTTTGATTAACCAGGGGATTTCTATCGGTATGAAAACGCATGATAATTTTGGGCGCTTACTTAGCTTTGGAATTTCCGCCATGCTGGCTATCCAGGTGTGCATAAACATCGCCATGAACTTAGGCCTGGCTCCGGTGGTGGGGCTGCCGCTTCCCCTGATGAGCTACGGCGGGTCGTCGGTAATTACCACATTTATCGCACTGGGGATACTGGCAAACATCAATAAGACCAGGGGAGTTTTTTAGCTATCAGCTATCAGCCGTCAGCTATCAGCTGAAAGCTGAAGACTGAAAGCTGAAGACTGACGACTGAACATATGACTGAAGATTTATTATTACAGGTTAGGAAGCCCGCACGCTACATTGGCCAAGAGTGGAATTCTACCTGTAAGGATTTTGAAAAATCCGCGCTTAAATTTGCCCTGTGTTTTCCCGACCTATACGAAGTAGGCATGAGCAACCTGGGGTTAAGGATTATTTACGGGGTATTAAATAGCTTGCCTTCAGTTGCCTGCGAGCGTTTTTTCTCTCCTGCCCGGGACATGGAGGATATTTTACGCCGCAATCAGCAGGAGATATTTTCCCTTGAAAACAAAAGAAGGTTGCGCGAGTTTGATCTTGCGGGTTTTTCTTTAGGCTATGAATTATGCTATACCAATGTGTTGAATATCTTGGACCTGGGCGGGATACCGCTTAAAGCTGTCGAACGCGGCAATAGCTATCCTTTGATTATCGGGGCAGGGGCAGTGGTTTTAAACCCGGAGCCTCTGCATGAATTCTTTGATTTGTTTGTCATCGGCGAAGGCGAAGAGGTGGTCTTAGAGATCGTCGAGGTTTACCGCCAGCACCAGGATAAGTTTAAAACCGGGGCAATGCGCAAAGAAGAGCTGTTGTTGATTTTTTCCCATATCAGCGGCGTTTATGTGCCGTCTTTGTATGAAGTAAAATATGACGCGCAAGGCAAGATCGGAGAGTTTAAGCCGAAGGCTCAAGGCGTTCCGGACAAGGTCAAGAAACGATTTGTCAAAGATTTAGATAAGGCATTTTTTCCCCTGGAATGGGTTGTGCCTTACATTGAGATTGTCCACGACCGCATTATACTGGAGATTATGCGCGGCTGTCCGAACCAATGCCGTTTTTGCCAGGCCAGGCTGCAGTACTATCCGTTTCGCAAAAGAGGGGCGGATAATATTATGCATATTGCCTGCCAGGCATATCAGCATACCGGTTATGAAGAGATATCATTGATGGGCCTGTCGGTCAGCGACTACCCACAGATAGAAGGTTTAGTGGATTCGCTGGTCGGCAATTTTAAAGAGAAGGGGATCAGCATCTCTTTGCCTTCCATAAAGCCAAAGTCAAATCTAGGAAGGATCTCTTCCGTGATAGCTAAAATTAAAAAAACCGGGCTCACCTTTGCTCCGGAGGCAGCTACGGATAGGTTGCGCGCAGTGTTGAATAAGAATTTTAATAGCGCGGCTTTTTTCAAGAGTTTAGAAGAGGCCTATCTTAGCGGATATCAGCGGGTGAAATTATATTTTATGATCGGCCTGCCGGATGAGGGCCAGGCCGATTTAGACGGGATAGCGGATTTCGCAAATCAAGTTTCATATTTAAGAAAACAAGCCGGGTTTGCCCCTGCCCAGGTCAACTTAAGTATCAATGCGCTTATCCCCAAGCCGCATACGCCATTCCAATGGTTGAAAATGGAAGGCGTGGAAGCTATAACCCTTAAACAGGATTATCTGAAGAAAAAGATAAAAAATAAAAAGATAGATTTAAATTTTCACAATATACAGATGAGTTTTCTGGAGGCGGTGTTTTCGCGGGGAGACAGAAGATTAAGCCAGGTTGTCTTTTTGGCTTTTAAAAAGGGCGCCCGGTTCGATGCCTGGGAAGATTATTTTCAATTTTGGCGATGGCTTGAGGCTTTTCAGGAGGCCGGGCTTAACCCCGAGTTTTATCTGGAGGCCAGGTCTCAAGACGAAATCCTGCCCTGGGATTTTTTGGATATAGGGCTGGATAAAGAGAGCAGCGCTTGCGAATTTAATAAAGTGTAAAAAATACTTGACAAAAAAACCTTTTCTGGTATAAATATAGTTCCCCCACAAGAAGTTAAAAGCAGGGGATAAACCATACTCGTGAATAAAAACGATACCGGTTTTGACAAATTCGTATAGTTAATTTTCCCGGAAAAAGACGCTGATTAAATTTGGGCGTCCCGATCTTGGGACGCCTTTTTTGTTTGTTATCCTCCCTAGGTTTGGAGGATGCCCTTTAGCGCAAGCTATAGGGTCTCGCTCTTTTGAAAAATTGAAAATAGCCAAGCGAAAAGTAGTAAACAAGCATTATAGAGCCATTATATAAACTTTATCCAGATTTTTCGGAGAGTTTGATCCTGGCTCAGAGTGAACGCTGGCGGCGTAGATTA
>ERZ1292640.3516-Hain-H43-02um-R1-3516-length-12188-cov-4_pt1 | contig 12188 bp, 15 predicted proteins | sample MGYA00564404_ERZ1292640 | MGnify/ENA primary metagenome ERZ1292640 (study PRJEB36523, sample SAMEA6512636) | groundwater metagenome | collected 2019-01-08 | study: AquaDiva: Metagenomics assemblies of 32 groundwater samples | reverse complement strand
TCCACCCTGAACGTAGCAGGGTTAATGAGGTGTCTACGAAACCGGGGCAGCTCTATCGCAGTGACGAGGTCTCTCATGCGCACGTTGGCTTGGCTGGCTCTCCCAGCCTCGGTGGCACTCGCCGTCGGGTGCTTGAGCCCCGAGACAAGCCCAGCGCGGCTCCAAACGGACTCGAACGAGTACCTGGCTGTGCTCCAACGCGCCGATGGGCCTGTTCGCATACTCGGATTCCTGGTCGTCGCGCAGTTCGCCAACCAGGGTGACACCCCTCTGTTCCTCGCGCGCTGCTATCCCGGCAGTCCTGGGCCCATCTTCACGGTGGAAGTGCTGGAGACAGGCGACGCGTGGGGAGCCGCCTATGGGGCCGTGTGGGCGTGCGTCGGCCATGACGAGCAGTTCCTGGTTCAACCAGGGGAAACCCGCACGGACACCCTCCAGCTCGCTGGGCCACACGTGTACGACGGCATCACCCGCCAATCGCGTGGTGCCCTAAGCGGCCGAATGCGGCTGCGGTATTCGGTGCAACGCTGCACAGGCGACGGTGCGTGTCTGCTCCGCGAGGGGATTCCATCGAACGTCTTTTCGGTCGGCGTTGGCCCCTAGCTCGGCCAAGGCGCCGGCTCGCAGCTTGAACTCGATCCGCTTGGCGGCGCGGGGCACCGGTATGCGGTATCTGACCTTCTTGCTGCTCCTTCCGCTCGGAAGCTGCCAGCAGCCTTCGGCGCCGGTCCCCGTGCCAGCCACTATCCAGGAGGTATCGCTACGCACCCCTGAGGAATCGAGCTCCTGGCCCGGCCTGCCCGTCAGCAAGGGCGGTGCGTCTGTGACCATCCGTGGATTCGGGTTCTTCGGCTGCGGGACCGCAACTGTGAGCGCCGAGCGCCGCCGCAGTCGCGTGCAGGTCGCCATCCGGGCCCTCGACGCAGACCGACCATGCGTCGCCAACATCCCGGCCTGGCGTCCCTACCACGTAGAGATTCTGCGACTCGATCCCGGCATATATGACGTGACGGTCGCCGCGATCGGGCACGCTCAGCGCGTGTCGTCCACAGTCTTCGTGACGCCTTGACCGTGGCCCCGCGCGGCCATCGGCCGCTACTTCCATCTGCCGTCGTCGTGTCCTGCCTGCTCGCCGCAGGATGTACCGGGCCCGACGTCGCCCAACTGGAGATCGTCCCGCAGGCGAAGCCCTTCTACTGGTATCAGGACACCGTCCGCATCTACCTCCGTGCCGACTCGACCCGCCTCACCGTCGAGGCCGACTCCACCGCGCTGCCCGCACTGTCCGCATCCCTGTCCACCCTCGGCGTGACCGTGGACGCCGCGACCGCGATGGTCGTCGCGGAAGGGCACTGGGTGCTGTCGCTCCACGCCGGCACCTCACCGACTGCCGCGGTGACCGCCGCCCGCGCGCTGCGACTGCGCACGGACGTGCGCTTCGCCAGCAACGCCTACCTGTTCGCGCAGCAGCCGGCAGCGTGCACCCTGCTGCTCGTCAACCGCCTGGTCGTGAGGTACAAGGCATCGGTTGCCACACATCGGATTGCCGCCCTTCATGAGCGCGCCGGCTTCGGCGTGGAGCGGTCGCCGTCCGGAGACTGGAGCGCCTACTGAGTCCTCAGGTACCCCACTGGAAGTCCCTACACGGCCCTCGAGATTGCGGCTGCGCTGTATCATCATCCGTACGTCGAGTGGGCAGAGCCTGACATGGTGGGCTGCATCGGCCCCTCCTCAGTCCCTTGACAGCGTATATATCTGATATATACGTTTCTCCATGGCCGGGTTCCCCGACGTTCTCGCGCACTGCACCGGCTTCGAGTGGAACGCCGGGAACGCCGAGAAGAACTGGAGCACCCATCGGGTGAGCCAGGCCGAGTGCGAGCAAGTGTTCTTTAGTCGGCCCGTTGTCATCGCACCGGACCTCGCCCACTCGGGCAGCGAAGCCCGCTTCGCCGCTCTCGGCACGACCCACGCTGGCCGACGCCTCAGCGTGGTGTTCACGATTCGAGCCACGCTGGTGCGCGTCATTTCGGCCCGCGACATGAGTCGCAGGGACCGGAGGATCTATGCCCAAGTCGAAGCAGCCCAGTAGCAGGCCGAAGCCGCTTCCCCGCTTCCGGTCCGAAGACGAGGAACGTGCCTTCTGGGCCAAGCACGATGTCGCCGACTACTTCGACTGGAGCCGGGCCGTTCTGGCCACCTTCCCGAACCTGCGGCCTTCGACCACAACGATCTCGATCCGGCTGCCTGAGCCGATGCTTGAGGAGCTCAAGGCCCTCGCCAACGAGAGGGATGTGCCGTATCAGTCGCTGATGAAGGTGTTCTTGGCTGAGCGCATCGCGCGGGAGCGGCGTATGAAGCGGCGTGTGCCGGCCTGATGCCGAGTCCCCTAGGCAGCCCTCGGACTCCTCATCAAGGCGCGTGCTCGATGCGGCGACTCGCTCACCGCGTCTTTGCGTCAGCGGCGCTGGTGGCCAGTTCCGCAATCCAGGCCAGGGCGCAGCACGCCGGCATGACGGCCGACGTGGCATTCTCCCCCGACTCGAGCTACGTCGCCCGCGTGTACCTTCCGGCCGCGACCGACAGCTCGACGCTGGTGCGGGAGTTTCGTGTCGACGTGCGGCGTCGGTCCGCGGCCTTCGCCCCGACGGGCGACTATCTCTTCGCGATGCGGGGGCGCGCCGCGCCGGCTCTCGAGTGGAGGGGACCCTTCACCCTTCGAGTCACCTACGCCCCCAGCGCACAGCTCCTCCGCGAGCTGTATCGCTACGACTCCGTCGCGATGGACTACCGACCCTCGCACGTCGAGTTCCCGCGCACCGGGCTGTGGGATGCGCATGCCCACGTGTCATGGTACGGAGAGGCGGCGCTCGACAGTCTCACAGCCTACGGCATCGTCGCCGTGCGAGACTGCGGTGGCGACCCCGTTCAATTGAGGCGGTGGCGCGACGAGATCGCGACCGGGCAGCGTCGCGGGCCCCGCATCTACTTCTCCGGCCCCGCGATCGACGGCCCGAAAAACGCCCGCTACCGACTCATCGTCAGGACGCCCGAGGAGGGTCGGCGTGCCGTGGATTCGCTCGCCGCTCTTGGTGTGTCGTTCATCAAGACCCACAATGCGCTGTCGCCCGCCACGTACTTCGCCGTTCTGCGGGAAGCACGACGCCGAGGCCTCAGGGTCGCTTCCCATCTCCCGCGGGGAGTCCCAGCGTGGGAAGCTGCCGACTCGGGCGCCGCGAGTCTTGAACACGCCGCCGAGTCGCTGCTCGCCAGTCCCATCTACGCGGGGTATGCAAGCGACGTCGCCGGCGCCGTCGCGTGGTGGCGATCTCCCGCCGGCGACTCCGCCATCGGCCACCTGCAACGGACCGGCGTGGCCGTCACCCCGACCCTGGTCGCGTACCGAGCCTTCGCCGGTTCAGCGGAGAACGCGCAAGACAGCGCTGGCCGCTACGAGGTCCTGGCATTCCTGGAGGAGCTCACGGGGCGGTTGTACCGAGCAGGCATACCCATCATGGCGGGGAGCGACTTCGCCGGCCCCGAGTCTCCTCTCGTTCCGGGGCGATCGCTTCGCGACGAGTTGGATCTCCTCGTGGACGCCGGCCTCACGCCACAGGCCGCGGTGGCGACCGCGACGACCGTCCCGGCAACCTGGATGAAGGGCCCCTGACCTGAGGCGCATCGGGCTATCGCCCGCCGATATCTGATGGCAGTATAGGGGAGAGTCGATACACCAGGCGACACGCCGTTCGGTTCAGGGGGTGCACCATGAAGCGCCAGACCTTGGTAGGGCTTGCCATTGTGCTCGTCCTGACGCCGGTCGGGCTGCTCTTCTACCACGAGAGCTGCGCCTGCCTGACCCGCGACCAAACGGCGCACCGGATGGTGCGGTCCCGCATCTCTGCTGTCCTCAACGCCCAACAGAGCTACCTGGCCGGCCACCACCGCTACGCACGCAGTTTCGAGGAGTTGGGCTACCAGTCGGGCCGCGCTGAGCACCTCACCCTTTCCCGTGTGGCGGACTCCAGCCTCGTCATCGAAGGGCGCTGGTTGACGTGGGCGCCAATCACGTGTGAGCTGCGGGTGACGCCGGACACCGAGGACCTGCACTCGCTGCACTGTACCGGCCGCATTCCCGGCCGGCTGGGTTTCTAGAGTGAGCAACCGGGACCATGGGGACGGGCTCATCACGTGAACCTGCCACACAGACTCTACGCCGCACTCTTGTGGTTGGCCGGGCTACAAGTCCTGGCCGGAATCCTGATGATTGCCGCCGGCGGCCTGCCGCTACGCGGTGCCTGGCAGAGGTCGGTGTGGCCGCGGCTGCTGCGGTTCTGGGGTGCGACTCTCTTCGTAGAAGGCATCCTCCAGTACTTGTTCTGGGTATTTGCGAACGATGGCAACTGGAGCCCGGCTTCGTTCCTAGGCACTCTCGCGTTCCTGGCCGTGCCGTTCGAGGCTTTTCGGCGCACGCGTACGATCAAGCGCGAGTTCGGCACGCGCCCACCGCAGCGGATGGGCGCGCCTACATCCTGACCAGCTCGACGCGGCGGTTCGCCTGCCGGCCCTCCGCGGTGTCGTTGGAGGCGACCGGGCGGCTCGCGCCGAAGCCGGCCGCTACCAGTCGGTCCGCCGCGATTCCGTAGCGGCTCGTGAGCGCCGCGCTCACCGCCTGCGCGCGCCGCTCCGACAGCGCCTGGTTCGCCGCCGCGCCACCGACACCGTCGGTGTGGCCCTCGATCGTGAGGCGCAACTCGGGATGCTCCCGGAGCAGCGCCGCGATGGCGAGCAGCGTCGGTGAGGATTCCGGGCGGATGCGGTCGCTGCCGACATCGAACAGGATACCCTGCGTCGCGATGCGCCCGCGCGCGACCAGCTCCGTGTAGCTTAGCTCCGCGCCTCCAGCCGCGACCCGGAAGTTCGAGATCCAGATCGGCGTGTTGAAATCGATCAGGGTCGGGTCGTCGCCGCCCGGGAACTCCACGTGCAACTGGTTGGAGCGGCCGAAGTGCCCGTTCGGGATGTCGAGGGCGCGGACCTGGTTCACGTAGATCCGCACCCGTGGGCCGTCGAAGGCGATGCTGCAGTGGCCTCCACTCGCTTCGAGTTCCCCCAGGTTCTCAATGCGGTCGATCTCCACCAACCGGGCGTCGTCCCCGGCATCACCGGCATCCACGGAGTGCGGACCGCAGCGCACGATGCCGCTTCCCGCGGTGCCTGGCCCCACCGCCGAGAGCGCCACCTGGTTCGCGCCGGGGATGAAGAAGTCGAAGTCGATGGTGAAGCGCTCGCCGAGCCGCTCGGGGAGGAGGATATCGAAGCTTGCCGGCGGTCGCGTATGCAGAGACGGCACGCCTCCGCGGGCCTCGACCGCCATGCGACTCGTCGCGTTCCGGAGACGCCGCAGCGGCGCGCGGGGTCCGGTGCCCGCGAAGTCCTCGAAGAACAGCAGCCGGTTGCCGGGGACGAAGTCGAACGCGGACCAGGCGCTGTCGGGCGGCGGATCCTGGCGCTGCGCGGACAGGGGAGCGGCGAGCAGCAGAACCAGAGCGGCCTGGATGGCGCCGGTACGCCGAAGTAGATGCATCGTGGCATGTATCGGGGGCCCGCGACCCACTGTCCGAGGGCGTCTCGCCGGTGCAGGGGGCCGACCGCCACGGGCCGACGGCTCGACGGCCACCACATCCAGTTCAACGTGGTGGACGCGGCGACGCTGCGCGACGCGCTGGCGCACCCCGAGCGGCACCGCGACCTCATCGTCCGGGTGGCCGGCTACAGCGACTACTTCTGCGACCTCGGCACGGCGCTGCAGGACGAGATCATCGCCAGGACCGCGCACGCGGCGGTGTAGGGGCCGGCGGCGGGCAAGCCCCGCAGGCCGACGCCCCCGCCGCGGCTGAGGCCGGGATCGTGGTCGGGGCTGATGGTGTGACGAAGGTCACGTTCGACGGGGGCGCGGAACTCACCGCGCCTCTCGCGTTGAGAATGTCATGTTACCTTGAGCGGGATTCGCGCGTCTTTCTGTCGGACGTCGCACACGGCGGCGCCCGATGGCCAGAATCACATCTACGGAGGATAGCAGATGTTGCGGAAACTTCGGAGTTCGCTCGCGCTCGCGCTCGTGGCCGGCAGTGTGGTGGCGTGCGGGGGCTCGGACTCCGGCACGACGGGGCAGCTGACGGTGCGGCTGACCGACGCGCCGGGCGACTACGTCCAGAGCGCCACCGTCTGGATTTCCAGCATCTACCTGATCGGCGGCAACGACACCACGGGGACGCGCTACACCGTCACCAGCACGCCGCAGTCGTACGACTTGATGACGCTGCAGAACGGCGTGACGACGGCGCTCGGCACGAGCACGATCCCGGTGGGGGACTACAGCCAGATGCGGATGGTCGTGGACTCGGCGCGGGTGACGCTGAAGGCCGGTATCACCATCGGCGGCGCGAGCACGGTCTCGCTGCAGACGCCGAGCGCGCAGCGGACGGGCATCAAGGTGAACTTCTCGGGCCCGCTCCACGTGGCCGCCGGCCAGACGATCCTTGTCGTGGACTTCGACGTGGCGCGCAACTTCGTCTTCCAGGGGCCGCGGGGCAGCCCGACGGGCGTGAGCTTCAAACCGGTGCTGCACGCGGTTGTCACGGACATCGCCGCCTCGATCGCGGGCACCGTCGGCCCCGCCGCGGCAGCTGCGACCAAGCCGATGGTCTACGCGATCGCGAGCGGCGACACCGTCTCGAGCGCTGTCGCGGATTCCGCGACGGGTGCGTATCGGTTGCGGTACCTCGACCCGCGGGTCTCGCCCTTCAACGTGGTGGTCGTGGCCACCGGCTACCAGACGCAGAACCGGAGCGTGCCGGTCCGCAGCGCGCAGGACACCACGGGCGTCAACTTCACCCTAGTGCCGTGACGAGCGGCTGAGGGCGGCTGGCCGCACGGGCCGGGCGCCCCGCTAGGCATAGCGAGCGGCCCCCGCGAGGGGGCTCTTTCGTCTCCGCGCGCCGCTCTGCACCTTACCCCGATGCGGCCCGTCCGGGCCGCCGCCACGCGGAGGCCATTCGTGCGCATCGAGGGCGTGCCGTTCGCCACCATCGACTGGGACAAGGTGCCGGAGACGGAGCACCCAGGCGAGACGGGAGCGGCCTACTGGCGTAAGGTCGAGATGGGCAACATCCGCGTCCGGCGCGTGCGCTACGCGCCCGGCTACCAGGCGGACCACTGGTGTTCCAAGGGACACGTGCTGCTGGTGCTCGAGGGGGAGCTCACCACCGAGCTCAAGAACGGCACGGCGGTGGTGATGGCAGCGGGGATGAGCTACCAGGTGGCCGACGACGCCATGCCGCACCGCTCCCGGACCGCGGGCGGCGCCACCCTCTTCATCGTGGACTGACTCCCATGTCACTCTCTCCCCACGCGTGGCTGCGGGACTTCCGCGGCGCCGTCGTCGTCTGCGATCCCGAGGGCATCATCCTGGAGATGAACGAGGCCGCCGTCCGCTCCAACGCGGAGGACGGCGGTGCGCGGCTCATCGGGACGAACGTGCTCGACTGTCACCCGGAGCCGTCGCGCACGACGCTGCGGGAGTTCATGGCCCGGCGTGAACCGAACATCTACACCGTCGAGAAGCGCGGTGTGAAGAAGCTGGTGTACCAGACGCCGTGGCACCTGGATGGGCGGTACGCGGGATTCCTCGAGGTGGTGCTCGAGATCCCGTTCGCGATGCCGCACGTCGTGAGGGCGGGGTAGCCGGGCGTCACGCGCGGCCGGCGTCCAGCGCCTCCCGCACCTTGAGCGCGAGTTCCGCCAGGGTCCACGGCTTCGGCGCGAAGAAGGTCCCTTCGTCCATGGGCACGCTCTCCCGCAGCGCCGCCTCTCCGTACCCGCTCGCGAACACGAACGGCACCAGCGAGCCCTGACCCCGCAGCGCCGCGTGCAGACCCTGCCCCCCGAGACGGGGCATCACGAGGTCGGAGATCACCAGCGCGATCTCCTCGCGATGCTCGCGAAACGTCTCGAGGGCCGCCTGGCCGTCCTCCGCCGGCAGCACGCGGTAGCCGAACTTCTGGAGCAGGCGGATCCCGGTCCGCCGCAGCGGCTCGTTGTCCTCCACCAGCAGGATCGTCTCCGAGCCGCCCAGCGCCAGCGACCCCGAGCTGCGCCGCGGCGCGGCGGTGTCCGTCGCGGCGGCGCACGGGAGGAGGATGCGCACCGTGGTGCCGTGCCCGACCCGGCTCGTGACGTCGGCGATCCCCGCGTGCTGCTTCACGAGGCCGAAGATCATCGCCATCCCGAGGCCGGTGCCCTTGCCGGGGGGCTTCGTCGTGAAGAACGGCTCGAAGATCCGCTCCAGAGTCTGCTCGTCCATCCCCGTTCCCGTGTCGGTGACGACGATCGCCGTGCAGGGACCGGGGCGGATCCAGGGATGCGATGTGCGGAGGCTCTCGTCGAGGGTGCCCGCTTCGAGCGCGATGTCGAGGACGCCACCCTCCGGTATCGCGTCCCGCGCGTTGGTGGCCAGGTTGAGGATGATCTGCTGCAGCGCTCCGGCGTCGGCCTGCACCGACTGCACTGGGACGGCTGTCGTGAGCCGGACTTCGATGTTCTCCGGCAGGATCCGCCGCAGCATCCCCGACAGGTCCTCGATGACCTGCCGCAGGTCCACGGTGGTGAAGGTGAGGTCGGCCTGGCGGCTGAAGGCGAGGAGCTTGCGCACCATTGCCGCGCCGCCGCGTGCGGCACCACGGAGGTCGTCGAGGTCCTGCTCGGCTTCGGGGGCGTCCGCCGGCAGGCTCTCGCGCAGCAGCTCGGCGTTGGCGAGGATCACCGTGAGCATGTTGTTGAGGTCGTGCACGATCCCGGTCGCGAGCTGGCCCACCGCTTCGAGCTTCTGGGCCTGCCGCAGCTGCTTCTCGAGTTCCCGCTCCCGCGTCACATCGCGCTGGATGCCGAGATAGTTGATGACCGTCCCCTCGGCGTCGCGCACCGGCGAGATGACGCTCTCGGCATCGTAGAGGCTCCCGTCCTTGCGCCGCTGCACGAAGACGCCGCTCCACGACTCCCCGTGCTCGGCGGCGGCGAGGATGCCCGCGAGGGCCTCGCGGTCGTGCGCGGGGCTCGCGAGCATCTGCCAGTCCTGCCCGCGGACCTCGTCGCGAGTGTACCCCGAGATGCGCTCAAAGCCGGCGTTGGCGTACACCACTTTGCCATCGCGGCCGACGATCACGACCGCCTCGGCCGCCTGCTCGAGCGCCGCGGCCAGCCGCCGGTTCTCCTCCCCGGCCCGCTTGCGCTCCGTGATATCCCGTGCCTCGGCGATGGTGACGGGCCGGCCGTCCACGACCGCCGCCCGCCCGCGGACCTCCAGGACGATCGGCGTGCCGTCGCGCCGCACGCCCTCGACCTCCTGCAGTTCGGGAGGCTGTTGGAGGAGGCTCCGCTGCACGGCGGCGCGGAATCCCGGAACGGCCCGCTCGATCGCGTCGGTGCCGATCAGCTCGCTCGAGCCGAAGCCGAAGATGCGCGCGAAGGTGGGATTGGCATCGAGGATGATGCCGCCGTCCGCGACGGCGAGGACGACGAGGGAGAGGGCGTACAGCACGAGCAGGGCCATCGGTACCTCCGTCCTCCGGCGGCGAGTTCGCGGCGGGGAACGCCCGCCGGCTACTGCCGGTCGATCTGCTGGAGCAGTTCCCGCACCGCGGCGTCGAGCTGACTGTCGCGGCCCGCGTAGCTCTCGCCCACCGGCCGGTCCACGCGCACGTCCACCGGCCGCGGCCGCATCTCCATCACCTGCCCGTCGGTGCCGCGCACGGTGATGAACGGCATCCGCACCGACGAGCCGTCGATGAGCGTCCCCGCCGAGGTGTAGATGATCCACCCCGACGTCGGCTCGCCCACCACCTTGCCCAGCCCGAGCGAGCGGTACCCCTCCGTGAAGTCCTCGGCGTCGGAGAGGGAGTGCTGGTCGGTGACGAGGATGGTCGGCCGCTCGAGCGCGCGCTGCCCGAGGATGGTGCGGGCCGGCGCCTGCACGCTCGCGCCACGGTACTGCATCATCAGGTAGCCGCGCCGCGCGAAGACGTCGATGGCGTAGGCGTTCACGAAGCCGCCATTGTTGTGGCGGACGTCGATCACCACGCCGTCGCGGCCGCGGTTCTCGCTGTCCAGGTCCACGAAGAGCTGCTGCAGCGCCCCCGCACCCATGTCCACCATGTGCACGTAGCCGAGCCGCCCGTTCGAGACGCGGGACACGTACGCCCGCCGCTCTTCGACCCATTGGCGGTACCGGAGGCCCCGCTCCGTCGCGAGGTTCACCGGCTTCACGGCCACCTCGCGCGCCCCGCTGCCGTCGGCGTTGCGCGAGACGGACAGCGTCACCTGACGGTTGATGGTGTAGGCCAGCACCGAGTCGAGGTTGACGCGCCCGGCGAGCCGCGCCCCGTCCACGGCGACGAGGTAGTCGCCCAGGCTCACCCCGCCCGCCACGGCGGCGGGCCCGAGGTAGACAATATTCGTGACCTTGAACCGCTCGTTCCGCTCGTACTCGGCGCGGTCGAAGTCGAGGCCGAGGCGGCCCACGTAGGGCGGGGTGGCCGCGGAGCCGGGCGCCGAGATGCCGCAGTGCGAAGCGTTCAGCTCCCCGATCATCAGGGCGATGGCGCGGCGGGCCTCGTCCGGGGTGCGGGCGCCCGCGACGTACGGCGCGACCTGCGCCCGCGCGGCGGCCCAGTCGGCGCCGTTCATCGTGGAGTCGTGGAAGCCGTCCCGCAGGAAGCGGTAGGCCTCGTCCAGCATCACCAGCTTCTGCGCCTGGAAGTCCACGTCCAGCTCGGCGGTCACCGCGAGCGACCGAACGGTGCGGTTCTCCACCGTCGCGATCTGGATCCGCCCGTTCTCGAGGAACCACGTCTCCTTCCCGTCGAGCGAGAACTGCACGCTGGATTTGCCGCCCGCCGTCGAGGTGAGCTGGCGCGCCACCGGCTCCTCGCGGGCCAGCTCGTCGAGCGAGTACGTGTAGAGGTTCTGCTGGCCCGCCGCCGAGGCGACGAGGAGGACGGACTTCCCGTCCGGCGCGATGACGGCGGTGCCCACGTCCACGCCCACGGGCACGTAGCTGATGCGGCGCCGGATGTCGTCGAAGACGATTTCCGTTGGTGTCCGGGCGGTGGTGTCGGTGCGGGCGCGGCCTCCGGTGGTGTCGCGGGTCGCGCTCGTGTCCCGGGCGCGCGCCGCATCGCGCGCAGGTGGCGCGGCGGGCTGGGCCGGCCGCTCCGGCGCAGGCGGCGCCGTCGCCGGGCGCGAGGGTTCGCGGAAGAGGTCGCGGAACTGCTCCTCGCGGAACCGCGGCGTCCGCGGCACGAGATCGATGCGCGCGAGGAACCCCGGCTCGGTGCGCTGGCTCGTGTCGAAGAGGACGTACTTGCCGTCGGGACTCCAGCTCACGGTGTTGCCGAAGACGTTCGGCAGAAAGCTGATCGCGCGGCTCTGGCCGCCGGCGGCCGGCACGACGAACACCGCGTTGAACATCCCGCCGTCGGCGGTGAGGTACGCGACCCAGCGGCCGTCGGGCGACCAGGCGATGCCGAGGTCTGAGGTGAAGGGGAGGCGGTCGAAGAAGCCGCTCGCCAGGGTGCGGACGCGCTTGGAGGCGATCTCCACGACGCACAGCTCGCGGCCGCCGCGCGCGAAGGCCACCGAATGGCCGTCGGGCGCCATCCGCGGATTGAGGTCGCCGCGCGGGTCGTTGGTGAGCGCGGTCTCGGTGCGCGTGGTGAAGTCGTAAACGAAGAGCTGGGCGTAGCCCGCGCGGCTCGACACGTACACGAGCTGCCGGCTGTCGGCCGTCCACTCGACCTGCTGTTCGCGCTCCGTCGTCCGGGTGACGCGCGCCGCGTCGCCGCCGTCCTTCGCCGAGACGGCGAAGACCTCGCCGCGCACCACGAGGGCGAGCTTGCGGCCGTCGGGCGAGAGGGCGATCTCGGAGAACCCGTCCGTCACCCGCAGATGCTCCGCGAGGGGTGACGCCGGGGCGCCGCGGAGGGTGATGGGCACTTCGCGGGCGTCCCCGGTGGCCGGATCCAGCATCCAGACCGTGAAGTCCCGCTCGAACACGATGGCCCGGCCATCTTCGTCCCGCCGGCGCTCACGCGCTCGTAGCGCGGCCGGTCGAGTTCGCGGACCAGCCAGAT
>ERZ1292640.622-Hain-H43-02um-R1-622-length-28861-cov-45_pt1 | contig 12191 bp, 11 predicted proteins | sample MGYA00564404_ERZ1292640 | MGnify/ENA primary metagenome ERZ1292640 (study PRJEB36523, sample SAMEA6512636) | groundwater metagenome | collected 2019-01-08 | study: AquaDiva: Metagenomics assemblies of 32 groundwater samples | reverse complement strand
CCACGAGCGCGCGCTGGAGGCGTTCCGGAAGGCGGCCGAGCTGGACAAACCGACCGCCGAGTTGTGGACCTACCAAGCGGTCGCGCTCAACAAGCTGGGCCGATGGGAGGAGGCGCTGCGGTGCGCCGAGGAGGCAGTGGCCCTCGACACTGCGACTGCCGACGGCTGGGAACAGCTTGGGATTGCGGCTGGCAACCTAGGCCATCACGAGCGCGCGCTGGAGGCGTTCCGCAGGGCGGCCGAGGTGGGCAAACCTACCGCCGGGTTGTGGACCGACCAGGCGATCGCTCTCAACATCCTCGACCGGTCGGAGGAGGCGCTGCGGTGCGCCGAGGAGGCGGTGGCCTTGGATGCCGCGGCTGCCCGGGGCTGGGAGCAGCTTGGGGTTGCGGCTGGCGCTTTCGGGCGCCACGAGCGCGCGCTGGAGGCATTTCGCAAGGCGGCCGAGGTTGGGTCGCCGAGCGCTGGAATAGTGGCTTTGCAGGCCAGATCTCTCCGGCACCTGGGACGCCACGAGGAAAGCCTATCTGTCATAGAGTCGGGCGTGAACCGGGAACTCGATTCCGCTCGCTTGTGGCACGAAAAGGCCTGGACTCTGGCTGCACTCAAGCGCCTCGAAGAGGCTCTCGAATGTCTGGAGCGCGCACGTGAACACGGCGCCGGCGCGAGAGCGTATCACCATGACCGCGGAGACCTGCTCCTGTTGATCGGGCGGTTCGCAGATGCCTTGAACGAGTTGGATGGCGGCTTGAAGGTCGAGCCCGACGACTGGGATCTTCAAGCGGATCGGCTCATTGCCGTTGGATGTCTGGGGCAACATGGCCCGCTTATGGAAGCCTTGCCCGTGGCCCTTGCCCAAGTGCAGATTCCGCCGGCGTCTGTTCCCGAGGTGTGCGACTTCATCTGCGACGTGGCGCTGAACTGCCTCAGCCGCGGTGAGAGCCAGACTGGCCGCGGGTTGTTTGCCGCCGCGCTGGGAATGAAGTCCTGGCCCAGTTCCGAGTGGTTTGGGAAGCAGGTCGGGAATCTCCTCCGGAGGTTGCTGGACGTAAGGCCGGAGATGTTCCAGAGCTTCGCGAGCCTGGTCGCTGAGAAAGTGAGCAACGAAGATGTGTTGCAGCTCCTGGACCCGTTCTTAAAGGCGAACGAGTTCATACAAACAAGGAATCTCGGGATTCTTGAACGCCTCTTTCCTGAGGTGCGGGAGCTAGTGTTGGACGTAATCCGCCGCGTTGATCCTGCTCTGCGCGAACAACTCGGACGGCTGACATGAGAGGGGTTGCCGGCCCCGGACCGCTTCTTCCTGCACGCCCATCGCATCCGGTTCCTGCATCCCTCTACGGGTGAACCAGTTACGGTGGAGTCGCCGCTGCCGGCGGAACTGAGGCGGTGGGTGGCCGAGCTGCCGGCTTGAAGGGTCCTGTACGTACCATGACCTGCTGGCACTGGTTAAGTCGTGCGGACTAGTCGTACAATCAATTGAGAACCACTCAAAGGGGAGGAGCACCAATGGATAGCCACTTTGCGTTAGCCCTTAGTCTGGCCGCCGTCTGCGGCACGGCGTGGGCTCAGGGCCAGAACCCTCCGCGGCCGGTGGTGCGGTACGCCAGTCGCACCGATACCACCGTCGCTTTGCGAAGAATGCCGCCGATTCCACCGATGCCGAAAGTGCTCGGGCAGATCTTCGAGCGCCCGCGCAAGATGCTGCCCAATCGTGAAGGCAGCCTGGCGCCGGCCGGGCAGGACCCGGCGTTGCAGAGCGCCCTCCCGGGCCCCTCGGCGCCGACCACCGGGCCTAACTTTGAAGGTGTGAGCAACGTCAACAGCGTCCTGCCGCCCGACACCGACGGCGACATCGGGCCCAACCACTATGTGCAGATGGTCAACCTGTCCTTCGCCATCTGGAACAGGAACGGCACTCTCCTGTACGGTCCGGTCAACAACAGCACGCTGTGGCAGGGCTTCGGCGGCCCGTGCGCGGCAAACAACGACGGCGATCCGATCGTGCTCTATGACCATCTTGCCGATCGCTGGATGATGAGCCAGTTCGCCCTGCCCAACTACCCGCTCGGCCCTTTTTACCAATGCATCGCCGTCTCTCAGACGCCCGATCCGCTCGGGGCCTGGCGCCGGTACGAGTTCCTGATGAGCCAGACCAAGCTCAACGATTACCCCAAGTTCGGTGTCTGGCCGGACGGCTACTACATGTCGATTAACCAGTTCAACTGCAACGTTTCCGGGTGCAGTTGGGGAGGCCAGGGCACGGTGGTTTTCGAGCGCGACAAGATGCTGCTGGGCCAGCCGGCGCGCATGGTCTACTTTGATCTTCACTCCACCGACCCCAACCTGGGCGGGATGCTGCCGTCGGACCTGGACGGGCCGGCGCCGCCGGCCGGCGCGCCGAACTACTTCGTCGAGGTGGACGACGACGCCTGGGGCTATTCGCCGGACCAGCTCCAGATCTGGGACTTCCGCGTGAATTGGTCCAGCCCATCGGCCTCCACGTTCACGCGGCAGGCCACGCTGGGGACCGCCGCCTTTGACACCAACCTGTGCGGCTACTCCCGGAACTGTGTCCCGCAGCCGGTGACCGCGCGCAAACTGGACGCCATTTCCGACCGGCTGATGTACCGGCTTCAGTACCGCAACTTCGGCTCGCACCAGGCGCTGGTGGTCAACCACACGGTGGACGCCAATGGATTGGACCGCGCCGGCATCCGCTGGTACGAGCTGCGCAAAACCAGCGGCGGCTGGAGCATTCGCCAGCAATCGACTTTCTCGCCGGACAGCGATCACCGCTGGATGGGCAGCCTGGCCATGAACGGCGCCGGCGACATGGCCCTGGGGTACTCGATTTCGAGCGGCACGCTGTATCCGTCGATCCGCGCCACCGGCCGGCTGGCTACCGACGCGCTGAGCCAGATGACGCAGGGCGAGATCGTGCTCAGGCTCGGCAGCGGCTACCAGACCCACAGCGCCAGCCGTTGGGGCGACTACAGCATGATGGGCGTGGATCCGGTGGACGATTGCACCTTCTGGTACACGCAGGAGTATTACGCCGTGGCTGGCTCGGCCCCGTGGCAGACCCGCATCGCCGCCTTCAAGCTGCGCGATTGCGGCCCCGCGAACAACCCGCCGGTGGCGTCGTTCACTTACATTTGCACTGGGCTGACGTGCACCTTCGACGGCTCGGGCTCTACCGACAGCGACGGAAGCATCGTCAGTTACGCCTGGAACTTCGGAGACGGCGGAACGGCCACCGTAGTGGCTCCTTCTCACACGTACGCGGCCAGCGGCACTTATCCCGTGACGCTCACGGTCACCGACAACGGTGGGGCCACCGGTTCGCAGACTCAGAACGTGACCGTGAGCAGCGGCCAGTCAACTGTGCACGTCGGCGACCTGGACGGCGCGAAAACCAGCCAAGCCAAGACCTGGACGGCGCGGGTAACGATCACGGTCCACAACGCCAGCCATGCCACGCTGGCAGGCGCCACGGTCACGGGCAACTGGAGCGCCGGCGCGACGGGCACATCGTCCTGCACCACCGACACCACCGGCCGGTGCTCCGTCAGCAAGAATAAGATCAGCAACACGGTGGGCAGCGTGATGTTCAGTGTGACCAACGTGACCGCCAGCGGGCAGACTTACAACTCCGCCGCCAACCACGACGGGGACACCCCGGCCGATAGCACCGGCACGAGCATCACGGTGACCAAGCCGTAGCCGCTTGCCGCCCGCAGCTTTACTTGACTTCCGTCTTGACGTGGCGGATGACTTGCGGGCTCTCTTTGACCGTGTAATCCGGCGGCACCTGGAAGAGCGAGGCTAGCGGTTCGCTGCGGTTGGTGTTGACCAGCCGGTAGGTGGTCTCGCCGAAGCGCGGGTCGTTGCGCTTGCTGTAGACCACCACCTGCAACTGCGGCGAGTACCAGCGTTCGGAGACGATCTCGATCGGGCGCTCGTTGCCGATCTGCCCGGCCGGGATGGTCATTAGAGTCCGCGTTCCCTCGGCTTCCAGTCCTTCGATCATGCGCTTGCCGAGCGATTCGGTCTTCCCGGTCTCGGAGCCGCGCCTGCTGACGAATCTGGCCTCGACCTGATGCTGCGCCTCGGCGGACTCCCCTTCGATCACGATCTTGCGCTCGAAGACCTCGGCCTCGCCGGGTTTGGCGCGGGCTTTCACCATGGCCGCGGGCGGCGGCACTTTGCGCGCCGTTTTGGACCGCGACTCCAGGTGGTAACTGACGCCGACGACCGGGTCGCTGATGAAGATGGTCTGAAGCGGCTCGCTGGCGGCGGCAAAGGGGCCGACACCGCTGAGCGTTTGCTCACGCCGGGTCCGGCCTTGACTGTCGCGGTACAGCATGGCCGTGTTCTTGTGCTGGATGCGGTTGCCGTCGGCCAGCGTCTGGGTGGTTTCGGTGACGGCCTCGGCCGAATAGGGCGCGCCTTTGACGACCTTGCCCGGGGCCACCTCGACCGCGATGAATTCCGCGTGCATCTGCGGCCCGGACATCGACGCCGGGCCGCGGATGATGACGTCTTGCGCGGCCAGCGCGAGGCAGGCCGCCAGCAAACAAATGATGACTCTCATGTTTTCCTCCTTCAACGCACAAACCGGATTGCCCGCGCCACACCGTCCTGGCCTAGAACCACGTCGGCCTGGATAGGTTCGAAAGCGCGCTCCTCGTTCATCGGCAGCCCGAAGGAGAGCAGCGCCGTGCGCGGCAGCCGCACGCGCACGGTCTGGCCGCTCTCGGCGGGTTGCCAGGCAGGGTCAAGCAGAATGAAATCACTGGCGATCTCGGGCGCGGGGCCCGGCAGTGGCGCCGGCTCCGCGGCCGGCCCGCGCACGAGCAGGGCCGCGCCGGCCGCCACGACCAGCGCCGCCGCGGCCGCCCACCACCACCGGCTCGGGCCCGCACCGCCGGCGGGTCGCCTGAAAGCCGCGCGCAAGGCGGCCTCCACCCGAGGCGGCGCTTCGGCGCCGGCCGTAGCCGCCGCCAGCGCCCGCAACCGGGCGTCCAGCTCCTGTTCGAAATCCTGGCAGCTCATGTCAAACACCCCGCTCGATTCACACCGGCCGGTTCGGCTACGCCGCTGCGGCGCAGCTTCTCAGCCAGCAGTCCTCGCGCCCGGTGCAGCCGGGACCGCACGGTACCCACGGCACACTCCAGCGTGGCCGCGGCTTCCTCGTAGCTCATCCCATCGAGGTCGCAGAGCGCTACCACCTCGCGGTAATGCGGCGGAAGGCTCAACACCGCCGCCCGCACCCACTCGATGCTCTCCTCGCGCGCCAGCCGTTCCAGCGGGCCGGCGCCCGGCTCCGCCTGCTCCGGGAGCGGATCGACCGCCCTCTCCAGGCGCGTCCGCGCCACCCAGCGCAGCACCTGTTTTCGGGCGATCCCGAAAAGGTACGCCGTCACCGGACCGCGCGCCGGGTCGTAGCGGGACGCCTCGCGCGCTAGCGTGAGGAAGACTTCCTGCGTCACATCCTCGGCGGCCGCTTCCGAGCCGCTCATCCGCAGCGCGAAGCGGTAGATGCCCGCCTGCCGCCGCCGGTACAGCACGGTGAAGGACTCCTCGTCGCCGGCCACGACGCCCCGCAGCAACTCCTCATCACTCGGCCGCTGGTTGTTCATTGAGCGGTCTAACAACTATTCCGGTGGCGGCCCTCGAAAGTTCCACGAATTGCGGCTTCACAGCTACTGGAAAGAGGCCGCCGCAAACAGGACGAATAGCACAGAGTAGGCCACCTCGAGCCAGCCGATGCGCTTGAGGTTCAGCCGCCCGGACGGCCGGACCAGGTGCCAGAAGGCGCGGGCCAGGACCGGGGCGAAGGCGATCAGCGCGAACAGGTTCAGGCTGCCGGTGGCGGTCAGCGCGGCCAGCGAGGCAAGCAGGAAGGAGTGATAAGCGGCGCACCAGCGCCGCACCCGCTCGTCGCGGGCGTGGGCCGACAAGACGCGGAACTTGACGTACAACACGCCGCTGGCGAAGTAGAGCCCGCTGAGCAGCCACAGCCAGAGGGCCTCGACGCTCCATCGGCCTTGGGTGGCGTAATGGGCGGCCGGCGCCGCCAGCGCCAGCCCGGCGATGGCCAGGATCGCGCCAGCCACGGTCCGATCCCGCCGCCCGCCAGCGCGCCGAGCAAGAGCGGAACGTACAGCATGCCCCACGCGCCATGTTCTTTGGGAAGCCTCCAGGTCGCACGAAGACTCATCACGGCTCTTCCCATTTTCGCCTGCGCGACGAGGCTCGTGTGGAGGGGACGCGTCAGGCGGCGCCTTGCGCCCGCTGGCTCATTTCGCGGAAGGCGGCGGCGGCGCGGCGCTCGATCTCCGCGGAGCTCACGTCCTCGATATGGGTAGCCACCGACCACTCATGGCCGAACGGGTCCGACAACTTGCCGTAGCGGTCGCCCCAGAACATGTCTTGCACCGGCATCTGCACCTTGGCGCCGGCGGCCACGGCGCGGTTGAACAGCGCGTCCACGTCCTCGACGTAAAGGTTCAAGCCGCCCGTGGCGCCGCCCAGGGTCTTGGGCGACTTGCAATGGCCCATCGGGAACTCGTCGCCCATCATGATCATCGAATCGCCGATCTGGAGCTCGCAGTGGGCGACTTTGCCATCCGGGCCGCGCACAAGGCACTTGACCTCGGCGCCGAAGGCCTTCTGATAGAACGCGATGGCGTCCGCCGCTCCGTTTACCGTCAGGTACGGCGTGACGGTGCGGAAGCCATCGGGAACAGGTTTTGCTTTGGTTGCCATATGCCCCTCCAATAACTTCAGTCTACCCGGTGTCGGGCCTTCATGAATGTAAAATGGGCAGGTGCCGATGATGGTCCGACCCCAGGAGATCCGGGAGGCAGCCGGGCGCATCCGCCCGATCGCGCGGCGCACGCCGGTGCTCACTTCGCCGGACTTCGATGCCGCGGCCGGCGTGCGCGCGTTTTTCAAGTGCGAGAACCTCCAGCGCGGCGGCGCGTTCAAGATCCGCGGGGCGTCCAACTTCATTTTCCAGATCGCGCCGGAGCGGGTCGCCCGGGGCGTGGTGGCCTATTCCTCCGGCAACCACGCGCAGGCGGTGGCGATCGCGGCGCGGCACGTTGGCGCGCGCGCCACGCTGGTGATGCCCACCGACGCGCCGCGCTCCAAGGTAGAAGCCACACGGGCCCAGGGCGCGACCATCGTCACCTACGACCGGCTGCGCGAGAGCCGCGAAGCCATCGGCGCCGCCATCGCCGGCGAGACCGGAGCCACCCTGGTGCCGCCCTTCGATCACCCCTGGATCATCGCCGGGCAGGGCACGGCCGCGCTCGAACTTCTGGAAGAGGCGCCGGAACTGGACGCGCTGATCGCGCCCGTCGGCGGCGGCGGTCTGCTCTCCGGTTGCGCCATCGCCGCCCGCAGCGTCAACCCCGGCATCCGCATCTTCGGCGCCGAGCCCGAAGACGCCAACGACTGGTTTCTTTCCCTCAGGGCCGGCGAGCGCATCGAGATCCCGCCGCCCAAGACGATGGCCGACGGTTTGCGCCCAACCCGGCCAGGCGAGCTGACGTTCGCCATCCTGCGCGAGCGGGCCGAAGCGATCCTGCTGGTGAGCGAAGACGAGATCCGCGCGGCGCTGAGGTTCCTGCTCGAGCGGCTTAAGATCCTGGTTGAGCCGAGCGGCGCGGTGGCGGCGGCGGCGGTGTTGAACCGCAAGCTGCCGCCGGGGGTGCGCTCGGTGGGCGTCATCCTCTCCGGCGGCAACGTGGATTTCGAGGTGTTGCAGTCGCTCTGAAACCGCCCCCGCACTGCGCACGTCCCACCTGCTTGCCATGATCCTGCTGGCAGCACTCGTCCTGGCCCTCCCGCTCGCGGCCGCCGATCCGGCGCGCGACACGCGCTGGCGCGAGGACTTGCAGTACCTCGCCGGCCAGCTTCCGCAGCGGCATCCGAACCTGTTCTTCCAGATGAAGCGGGAGAATTTCGACGCGGCGGTGAGCGACCTGGAGCGGCGCATCCCCGAGCTCACGGACGCCGAGGTGACGGTGAGCATGATGCGCATCGTCGCCGCGGCGGGCGACGGGCACACCGCGGTGTTTCCCCTGCCATCCTGGCGCCGGCTGCCGGTGGCGCTGCGCTGGTTCCAGGACGGCCTGTTTGTCATCGCCGCCGCGCCGGAGCACTCCCGCGCGCTGGGCGCCCGCGTCGTCCAGATCGGAAGCTACCAGACAACGAGGGCCTATGAAGCAATGAGCGCCGTTATCTCTCACGAAAACGACGCGTGGCTGCGCCAGCAGAGCGCATCCTACCTGACCATCCCCGAGGTCCTGTTCGCTCTCCGGATTACGCCCGACGCTGAGCAGGCGCGCTTCGTGCTGGAGGACACCGGCGGGGCGCGGTTCACTCTCGATCTGACGCCGTCTTCAGTCTCGTTGAGGCAGGCGCCCGATCCGGCCATCGGCTTCGTCCCGTACTGGAGACGGAACACCAGCCGCAACTACTGGTTCGAGATCCTGGAAGGTTCCCGCACCCTGTACCTTGCCTACAACCAGTGCCAGAACATGCCCGGCCTCCCGTTCGCCGCGTTCGCCCAAGAGGTCTTTGCGGCTGCGGAGCCCGCCGGTGTCGAGCGTCTGGTCATCGACGTCCGCAACAACACCGGCGGGGACAGCAGCGTGATCGAGCCGCTGCTCCAGGGCATCGAACAGGGGATCCGCAACACCGGGATGAACCCCGAGGGGCGGCTCTTTGTGATCATCGGCCGCCAGACCGCTTCCTCGGCCATGATGAACGCGATCACGCTCAAAGATCGTTTGGGCGCGCTGCTGGTGGGCGAGCCCACCGGCGGCAGGCCCAACCATTACGGACAAGTGCAGAGCTTCGAGCTGCCGCACTCGCGCTTGAGAGTCCAGCATTCGACCCGATACTTCCGGCTGCGCCCGGACGATACGCCGTCCCTGATCCCGGACATCGCGCGCCAGGTCGCGTCCACCGACTACTTGGCACGCCATGACCCGTTTCTGGCGGCGGTGCTGGCGTACCCGGATCTCGCCCCGAAGACGGAGGCGGCGCCGGGCGCGCTGGTCGTGGTCAACGCCGCCGGCTTCCGCGGCCCGGTCGCGCCGGGCTCGTTAGCCTCGATCTTCGGCGATTTCGACGGCATCACGCCCGGCGACGCCACTTCGGTTCCGCTGCCCGGCCAGATTGCCGGCGTTCGGCTCCTGGTGAATGAAGCCAGCGCGCCGCTGGTCGCGGTTCGTTCCGGGCAGATCAACTTCCAGGTCCCGGCTGCAACCGCGCCCGGTCGCGCTGCGATCCGTGTTACCGCTTCCGGCCGCGAGCTGGCCGCCGGCGCCGCGGAGGTCGCTGCGGCGGGTCCGGGTCTCTTCGTTTTGGACCCCGCGAGCCTCGACCGGCGCGGCGCCATCCTCAACCAGGACTCCCAAATCAACAGCGAGTCGGCGCGCGCCCGGCGCGGCGAAGTGATCCAGATCTTCGCCACCGGAGGGGGCGCGGTGACGCCGGCAATCGAAGATGGAGCGGCCGGGCTGGCGCGGACGCTCGCATGGCCCCGAGTCTTCATCGGGCTGGAGGAAGCCCCCGTGGTTTTCAGCGGTGTGTCCTCCCAGTTCCCGGGTCTCTGGCAGATCAACGTGCGCGTCCCGGAGCGGTCCAGCCTGGTCGGGCAGGCGCCTGCGTTCCTTCACATCGGGGGCAGGTCGAGCAACGCCGTCACCGTTTGGGTGGCGGAGTAAGAAACCCCGCCGGGCCTGTGTGCTACAATCCCCCCACCAGGAGAAACCGGAATGGCGGTGCGCAGACTCTTCCTAACGCTACTGTGTGCCTTCGGCGTTTTCGCCGAGACGAAAGTTCTGGAGAACTTCACGCTGATCGACGGCGGCGGCGGGCCGGCGCGGGCGCGCTCGGCGATGATCATCACCGACGGCCGCATCCAGTGGGTCGGGCCGCAGGCGCAGTTGAAGGCGCCGGCCGGGGCCGAGAGGATCAACGTCTCAGGCAAGTTCGTCATGCCCGGCATCATCAACCTGCACGCGCACCTCGGCAACACGGTGGACCTGGTTCAGGATCCCAAGTTCTTCACCCGCGAGAACCTGGAGAAGCAGCTCAAGACCTATGCCTCCTACGGCGTCACCTCGGTGGTGAGCATGGGCAGCGACGCCGACCTCGTCTACCAGGTGCGCGCCGGGCAGCGCGCCGGGCGTCCCAGCCTGACCCGCATCTTCACCGCCGGCCGGGGCTTCACCGGCAAGGCCGGCTACCCGAGCATGCTGCCCGGCATGCAGGGCGTGCCCTTCGAGGTCGCGACGCCGGCCGAGGTCGCCAAGGCGGTGGCCCAGCTTGCCGACCGCAAGGTGGACATCGTCAAGATCTGGGTGGATGATCACCTGGGCCGCGAGAAGAAGATCCCCATCGCGCTTTGCCGGGCCATCGTCGAGAACGCGCACCGTCACGGGCTCAAGGTTGCCGCGCACGTCTTCTATCTGGAAGACGCGAAGCAACTGGTGGAGGCGGGCCTGGACGGGCTGGCTCACAGCGTCCGCGATGCGCCGGTGGATGACGCGCTGATCGCCGCGCTGAAGAAGCGCGGCGCCTGGCAGGCCGCGCCCACCATCGTGCGGGAGTGGTCAACCTTCATTTATGCGCGGCCCGGCCCGGCGCTGAGCGACCCGTTCTTCACCCGCTCGGTGTCCCCGAAGCTGCTGGCGGCGCTGAACAGCACCGGGAACCAGAAGAAGATCGCCGCCTCGCCGGACTTCCACCACTTCCCGCAGTGGTTCGAGATGGCGAAGAAGAACCTGAAGCGGCTGGCGGACGCCGGGGTGAAGTACGCCTTCGGCACCGACAGCGGCCCGCCGATGCGCTTCTTCGGGTACTTCGAGCACCGCGAGCTGGAATTCATGGCCGACGCGGGGCTCACTCCGGCCCAGATCATCACCGCGGCGACGCGCAGTGCCGCTGAGTTCCTCGGCGTCTCGAAAGACCTCGGCACGCTGGAAGCGGGCAAGTGGGCCGATATGATCGTGCTGGGCAAGAACCCGCTGGAGAACGTTACTAATACGCGGTCGCTGGAGATAGTGATGATCGCCGGCAACCGGGTGAACTGAAGGAGGCATCCATGACCGTGAATCGCAGGCAATTCCTGACCTCGGCGCTGGCGGCGCCGCTGGCCGCGGCCCCGGAACCGCGTTACCGCGTCGGCATCACCACCAACACCCGCGGCGGCTGGGAGAAGGACGTGTTCCTCTCGTTCCGCGAGGCGCGCGAGGTGGGCTACCGCTACGTCGAGTCGTTCATGAGCTACTTCGTGGATTACTGGGAGCGGCCGGAGGACCTGCGCAAGAAGATCGAGGAGATCGGCGTGCGCTTTGTCACCATCTCGAACAGCGGCCCGATGGAGACGCACTTCGAGGACCCCGCCCGCCACGAGAAGCTGCTGGCCGACCACATGCGCCTGGTGCGGTTCATCAAGCACTTCGGCTGCGCGCATCTGAAGATCAACCTGGGCCCGCGGCGCCCGACCGGAACAACCGACGAGGACCTGCGGCACATGGCCGCGGCCGCCAACGAGCTCGGCAAGCGCAGCGCCGCCGAAGGCGTGCGGCTGGCCGTCCACGCCCACATGTGGAACCAGTTCGAGAACCGCCGGGAGATCGACTACGTGCTGGGGCACACCGAGGCGAAGTACGTCGGCTTCGTGCTCGACACCGGGCACATTACGCTGGCGGGCATCGACCCGGTCGCGCTGGCCCGCGAGATGGGGCACCGCGTTGTCGAGTTCCACATGAAGGACGTCAAACCCGAGAACCGCGGCGGCGCCAAGACGCGGCTGGACCGGCCGGACATCATGAACGATCCGCCGTTCCTGCCGCTCGGCAGCGGCGGCGTCGATTACCCGGCGCTGAAGGCCCACCTGGACAAGATCCGCTGGCGCGGCTGGCTGACGGTGGAGCTGGATTCCTCGCCCTTCCGCCCCCCGAAGGAGAGCGCGCGGATCAGCAAGGACTACCTGGAGAAGACTCTGGGGCTGAAGGTGGATGCAGCGTAAGCGTCAGAGCAACCCATCTGTTCACGCGGTGAAGTTGGTGGTGAAGCGGGGGAGTGAGCGAAGAGCAGGTGGGAAAGGTGCGCCGCCGCCGAAGCCGGGCCGAGGCCGAGCAGTTGGTGGCGGAGTACGA
>ERZ1292640.3515-Hain-H43-02um-R1-3515-length-12192-cov-4_pt1 | contig 12192 bp, 8 predicted proteins | sample MGYA00564404_ERZ1292640 | MGnify/ENA primary metagenome ERZ1292640 (study PRJEB36523, sample SAMEA6512636) | groundwater metagenome | collected 2019-01-08 | study: AquaDiva: Metagenomics assemblies of 32 groundwater samples | reverse complement strand
CTGCGTTTTAGCATCTCGAATTGCCCGAACTAGCGCCGTGTACACGATGGAGGGGCGTTTTAACCTATCTAACAGCCGTTTTAAGCGCGATTTCACCGCGATAGATGATGAATGTGACTGTTATACCTGTACGCACTACACACGGGCGTATATGCACCATGTATTTAGAGGAAAAGAGATTATCGCCGCAACACTTGCAACGATCCATAACGAAAGATTTATTGTGCGCTTAGTCGATCAGATGCGTCAGGCTTTATTAGATGGAAACTTCGTCGATATGAAGTCCGATTTCCTTGGTCGCTACACACATCGAAGCGGTCAAGCCGGCGACTAGTACGTGGTTAAGGGCTCTTATCTGCAGCTTTACCGCAGATAGCCCATCCCCCTGGCACTAAATCCAGGGCTTCATCGGGACCCCAACTCCCTTCAAAATATGGCTGCAGTTTTGATGGAGCTTTTAGGACATCATCAAAGATTGCCCATGATTGCAGCACGGCATCAATTCGAGTAAATCGAAAATGGTCTCCGAGAATTGCGGCATCGAGCAGGCGTTCATATGCCTCTTTGCGCTCTCCTAAAGCTGCGGAAAATTCAACTGTTAAGTCAATCGTGTTTGTAGTCAAAGCATAGCCTGGAGACTTTGCTTGAAGTGAGAGATCTACTCCATCATGACGACCCAATCGAAATCGGACAATATTTGGATCGGGTAGTTTCGAACTGTTAAGTGAAAATAATTGACGTGGGGGTTGTTTAAATTCAACAACTGCCTCCATTGTAGTTTCAGCCATTTTTTTACCAGTACGTAAGTAGATAGGAACTCCAGCCCAACGCCAATTATCTATATACAATTTCATTGCAATAAAAGTCTCAGTCTGTGAATTTTTTGCGACACCGGTTTCTTCTAAGTAGCCGACATACTGACCGCGAATAACATCACCTGGAATTTGTTTTCGCACGGAAGATAAGGTTTTTAACTTTTCATCTTGTAGTGCTCGAGAGCCCATGTCAATAGGTGGCTCCATGGTTAACATGGACAAAACTTGCAGTAAGTGATTTTGCACAACATCGCGTAGTGCACCAACCTCATCGTAAAAATTGCCCCTACCTTCAATTCCAAAATCTTCGGACATAGTTATTTGAATATTTGAAATATAATTACGATTCCAAACTGGTTCGAATAACGTGTTTGCAAAACGAAAAGCCAGAAGGTCTTCTACAGACTCTTTACCCAAGTAGTGATCGATACGATAAATTTGATCTTCTGGTAATAGTTTCTTAAGAGAGTCATCCAAATCGATGGCACTTGATAAATCTCGTCCGAAAGGCTTTTCGACAACCACACGTGCACTTGCAGTCAGGCTAACATTGGCTAAACCTTGAGTCACATCCGTGAACATTCCAGGAGCAATAGCTAAATAGATCACGGGAAGTTTAAATCCATTTAGCGCTTCGCGAAGCTTCGTGAATGTCAGTGGATCTTTGTAATCTCCTACAACTAAATACAGCTTGCCCAAGAGCTTATTTAAAATATCTTCATCGACAGGCTCTTCCAGGACCTCTTTTCGCTCACGAATAGAGGAACTAGCGCGCATTTTAAACTCTTCCTGAGTCCACTTTGAGGAAGCTACTGCAAAGACGGGAATTTCTAACTCGCCAGTCGCTTCCATTTCGTAGAGAGCTGGAAATAACTTCTTCTTAGCTAAATCACCGGTAGCTCCGAATAGAACCAAGACATCGGCACGAGACAATTAGTGTCCACCAAATTTACGGCGCATCGCACTTAATACGCGGTTTGAAAAATCTCCGTTTTTTCGAGATGCAAAGCGGGAAAATAGAGAGGCGCTTAATACATGAGCTGGTACCCCGGCTTCAATTGCCGCTTCAAGCGCCCAACGACCTTCGCCACTGTCGCTAACCTCTGTTGAAAAACCATTGAGATCTTTATTTTCATGCAATGCCTGAGCCGTTAAATCTAGAAGCCACGATGAAATAACACTTCCGCGGCGCCACACTTCGGTGATTTCGGACAGATTTAATATGTACGCAGGATCCATCTTTTGCGCGGCGTCAAAGATTGCTAGGCCTTCGGCATATGCCGCCATCATCCCGTACTCAATTCCATTGTGGACCATCTTTACAAAGTGCCCACTGCCTGCTGGACCACAGTGTAAATATCCACATTCACTTGGTGTTGGTTCACCTGATCGCCCAGCGGTTCGCTCCACGGCTTCAAAGCCAGGTGCAAGAGCTTTAAAGATTGGCTCCAAATCCTTAACAACGGCCTCCTTTCCGCCAATCATCAAGCTATACCCGCGTTCTAATCCGTAAATACCCCCACTTGTTCCGACATCAACAAAATTAATCCCTTTTTCTGCAAGCAGGGCTGCATTGACGATGTCATTTTTGTAATAAGAGTTGCCGCCGTCGATGACCGTGTCACCCGGTGATAAATAGCTGGCAACATCTGCAATAGTTGAATCAGTAACCCCAGATGGAACCATTACCCACACCGTTCGTGGTGTTGAAAGCGCTCCAACTAACTCAGCAAGGTTCTTCGCTGGTGTGAAACCCTCATCAGCTAGCACTTTTAGTGCGTCAGGGTTTACATCATGTACGACGCAAGTAACTCCAGAGTGCGCCAAGCGGCGAACTATATTGGCCCCCATTCGGCCTAGGCCGACCATTCCAAAGTTAATATCGCGCTGCATGTCGCTGAGTCTAACTGCTTAGATTTTTAACTCACCCGTTAGAAAAGGCTTCATTATCAAGAAATAGGCGGGTTAATCCAGCGGCTTCTATGTGTCCAGCTGGCACGGATGTATCGGCCTCTAAAACCGCCTTAGCCGCGGCGGCTTTGATTTTTCCGCTGGCAATAATCCATACCTGATCCGATGCGTTAATAAAGGCCATTGAGAATGAAACGCGTTCAGGGGGTGGCTTCGGTGAATCAGCAACCGCAATGGCTGCGTCGGCTGCTTGCGAATCCCAGTGCATGGGGAAAAGAGAGGCCACATGGCCATCGAAGCCAAGACCTAATATGCACAAATCCATTGTGACACCGCGAAGCTGCGCCACATATGAGTCTGCGGCTTCATAAACGCTCACGCCACCTTCAGAAGACATTACCTCGTGCACGGTAACTGTGGAATTATTCAAACCATCCCGAACTGGCCGAGAATTACGCAATGGGCTATCTGCAGTATCGAAACGCTCATCGCTAAACCAAATATTTAAACCCGTTAAATCGCCTGTGCTGTTAATTGTTGTAACAAGTCTTTGAGCAAACTCAGTTCCAAGTGGTCCCCCAGTTAGCGCGATGTGAAAAACTTTCTTTTCTGCAAGCAGACGCGCAATCATTTCCATCGCTTCATTGGCTGCGCCAACGACTAGTTCGGCTGAATCCTCATACAGAGTCAGCTCAAAGTTATTGCGCACAAGCTGAACTAATTTTTAGCAGCTAAACGGGCCTCACGACGAATGCGCTGTTCGGCAGGATCAGGTACCGGAACCGCTGAAATCAATCGACGTGTGTAATCATTTTGTGGACGTTGCAAAATATCATCGCGATCACCCGCTTCTACAAGTAGACCGTTCTGCATCACTGCAATTCGGTGAGCCAAAATATCGACAACTGCTAAATCATGGCTAATAAAGAGACAGGCAAACTTTAATTTCTCCTGAAGTTCTGTCAGGAGATCTAAAAAGCGCGATTGTACCGATACATCAAGGGCCGATGTAGGTTCATCTGCAATTAAAAGATCCGGTGTCAAAGCGAGTGCACGGGCAATACCCACCCGCTGGCGCTGGCCACCTGAGAGCTCATGCGGGTAGCGGTTTCGGTAGCTGCGAGGAAGCTCTACTTGATCCAATAGCTCCTCGACCATCCGAGCGAGGTCAGCTCCTTTTGCAATTTTTGCTAAATAGATTGGTTCGCCAATGGATTCCCCAATAGGTAATCGGGGATTGAGCGAAGATGCTGGATCCTGAAAGACAATTCCTGTGTGGCGGCGAATGGCAGAAAGCTGAGCTTGATTGGCACCAGCGATCTCATTTCCGACGATTTCAATACTTCCCGCTTTTACTGGTAGTAAGCCAATCGCTGCGCGTCCAACAGTTGTCTTACCAGAACCTGATTCTCCAACTAGGCCAACGATTTCACCGGGATAAATCTCTAGACTGAAGTTCTTGACCGCAGTAAATGCTGGAACACGTCCGCGCTTTGGGTACTCAATTGTGACATCAGTAAGTTTTAAAACAGGAGCTGGCTTGGCATCCGCCCTATAGGCAAGAACGCGTTTAACGCTGGAGCCAAGTTTGGGTACTGCGCTTAATAGCTGCTGTGTGTACGGGTGTCGTGGCTTATTAAAGATTTGATCAGCGGTTCCATGTTCGACGGTAATTCCATCCTTCATCACAAGAATCTCATCGGCCATATCTGCCACAACTCCCATGTCGTGAGTGATAAGCAAGATGGCCGAGTTAAGTTTGTCCTTGAGCCCCCGCATTAAATCGAGAATTTCAGCCTGCACTGTTACATCAAGGGCGGTAGTCGGCTCATCGGCAATAAGCAGTGCAGGATCGCATGCGAGTGCCTGAGCAATCATTGCCCGCTGTCGTTGTCCACCAGATAGTTGATGTGGATATTTATTAATTGATTTCTCAGGTTCTGGAAGATCAACCATTGTTATTAACTCCAGAGCCCGTTTTTGAGCTTCCTTTGGACCCATATCAAAGTGATTTCTTAAAGTCTCAACTATTTGAAAACCTATTGTGTAAAGCGGGTTGAGCGCGGTCATTGGCTCTTGAAAAATATATGCCACTTCTCGCCCACGAAACTTATGCAAAATAGCGGATTTTGCATTGACCATCTCTTCGCCTTTTACCTTTACACTGCCATTAATCCGGGCATTAGAGGCTAGTAAGGACATTAAACCAAGGGCGGTTGTAGATTTTCCAGAACCCGATTCACCAACAATTGCAGTTACCTTGCCGGCAGCTAATCCAAGATTCATATCGATTACAGCTGGATACCAAACACCATCTACCCAAAAATCAACATTAAAATCAGATATTTCAAGAACTTTTTCAGTGCTCATATCTATGCACCTGCCTTTACTTCGAACTTAGCTTTAAGGCGATCCTTTTTGGTAATTCGGCGACGTTGACGTGGATCAAATGCATCGCGCAGACCATCGCCGATGAAGTTAACACATAAGGCAATGGTAATAATGAAGAATCCTGGCCACCAGAAAAGCCAAGGTCGCGTTGTAAATGAAGTCTGGAATTCGCTGATAAGTAACCCTAAAGAAACATCGGGAGCAACAACTCCGAAGCCAAGATACGAGAGCGCAGTCTCGGTCAAAATAGCACCTGCCATGATTAGAGTTACGGTAACGATTATCTGACCAACAGCGTTAGGCAGGATATGCTTAAATGCGATTCGAGCATTTGAAGCACCAGCAACACGGGCGGCATCGACAAACTCCAATTCACGCAGAGACAGGAACTGGGCGCGAACTAAACGAGCCAAACCAGTCCAACCAAGAAGCCCTAGGAAAAGCGCTAAAAATACTGGACCAACCCGACCAGAGGCCTTGCCGATAACTGCAGCTATGAGGATGATTGGAACAGTTTGGATGAAGTCAACCAAGCGCATCAATATCGCATCGATTATACCGCCGTAAAAACCAGAGATAGATCCGACAACGACTCCAATGAAGCCCGCGACGATTCCAATAATAAACATAATCATCAGTGAGCGCCGTGCGCCATTCATTACCAGCGCAAAATAATCGCGACCAATATCATCTTGACCAAATGGGTGGGTTCCCAGTCCAAAACCTGAAAAAGGATTTACCGACAAGGTCGGGCATCCAATCGTTCCCCCTGGGCAGTCTTCAAAACGTAGTTCGGGAATATCCTCAACGGTCCATCTCCACCAGCCCGGAATCCTTAGCGGACCGATCTTGGTATCTAGGGCCGACATAACAAAGACAATGACACTGAAAAGAACGAAAAGTGCAATAACTGCAGCTCGGTGTCGAAAGAAGCGTCGTCGAACAATCTGACCGAGACTTAATCCCTCAACCTCTTTATTTGCAATGGCGCTTTCACCACCACTGAGAATCTCGCCGATTGGCTTTTCTCTGCGACCAAATAGTTTCATTATTCTTTGACCAATCTAATTCGAGGGTCCAGCGCTGAATAAACTAAATCTGCCAACAAATTCCCTAATACAACTAAAATGGACAAAAGTAAGATAACACCCATCAATAGATTCAAGTCGTAGCTATTAACCGCCCTAATAAATAGAGTTCCCATTCCTTGCCACCCGAATACCCGTTCGGTAATGACCGCCCCGCCGATGAGGCCGACAAATTCGCCAACGAATAAACTTGACAGTGGAAGCATCATATTTCTAAGCGCGTGACGAGTGATAACCGTCCGTTCATTTAAACCTTTAGCTCTTGCCGTGCGAATGTAATCTTGGTTGAGAACCTCTAAAAGCGCTCCGCGTGAGTATCTCATCCATGCAGCAAGAGAGATGAGAATTAAAGCAAGCGTTGGCAAGATTAAGTGCATAATAATGTCAAGATTATTTAGCCAAAAGTCATCGGTAACTAATTGATCCTTGCGTTGACCATACGTTGGTACAGGACGCCCATTGACGGCATCGGTTATGAAATATGGTTGCCAACTTTGCATGATGCGGTCGATGAAGAGGAGAAAACCTGAAATAACTCCAGTAATTATCGCCGTCCTTGCTATTGGAACACGGTCAATTTTACTAAAGAGCGATGCACAGATTAACCCCGTCCCGACAATTAATGCCAGCATAAGGAGAATAACAAGGTAAGAGCCGTGATTATTAAATATCCACTGTGCTGGGTAATACCAGAGCACTGCTAACCCTGCCATGGTCAGTGCCGCGTTTCGAGCGGGAATATTTGTAAGGCCAGTTGAAATCGACGCAACACCCATGGCGATTCCAACGGATAGAAATCCAATAAGTATCGGGCCAAGTCCCGGATGTAGATACCAATCCGTTAAATCAATTGCCCATAGAATCACAAAACCCGTTGTGAAGGCGCCAGCAAAAACGCTCCAAAACCGCTTACGTTCTCCACCAAATAGGGAGCTCCAAAAAACTCCAGTAAAGCCCGCGAAAATAAACATCCACTTGAGAGGGATATTTGGTTCACTTAAAAAATTGTTAAATTGAATCGCCATAAACTCTTTTAAAAGCACTGCAACCCAAAATATTGGAAGGGAGAACAAAACAAATGCCATAAAAGTCATTGCATAATCAAAGCGGCTGTATTGACGCAGAGCTGAGATTATTCCCAATGCAAGTCCCAGTAGAAGCGCGGTAACCGATGCGACCAGGACTAATCGCAGGGTGACCGGAATAGCATATGCCAACTCTTCTTGAACTGATGAGGCCTCACGTGTCATACCCATATTTAATTTTCCAGCAAAAATCCCAAGAATGCCTTTTAACCATAGAAAATAGCGAAGCGGCGGAGGAACATCTAGTTGAAGGTCACGAGTTAATGCGATTATCTGCTGCCGGGCGCCATCATCGGCGCTCAGGCGAAGCTCTGCAAGTGGATCGCCAGCGTAAGCGGCTAAATTGTACACTAAAAAACTAGATCCAAAAAGAATCATTATGGAAATGCCAATTCGGCGCATGATGTAGCCCAGCATCACTTCTCCTTCAAATTTTCTTTACTTCAGTTAATCCAACTTGTTACTTCATCCAATCGTAGCAGGAGTGGCACTCGTAATTAACTTAACGAGTGCCACTCCACTTTTACGAATCTGGTCCTTGCATAATTTCTATGCTCGGATAATAACTAAAGAATAGTTATTAGTAGGCCCAATCCCAATAGTTCCACACGAGAGTTGGGCTAAGTGGTGCTGGCTTGACTCCCTTGAGTTCCTTGTTATAGGCGGTCACAGCTGGGAACTGGAACACTCCAACTGTAAGTCCCTCACGGTGAATAATGCGCTCTGCTTGAATCATCAAAGAGACCATTTGGCGATTATCCAGAGGAAATTGCAATTTAGTTAGAATTGTATCCAGAGCTGGCAATGCCACGCCTGTGCGGTTGTTTCCTCCACCGATGATGAAGTTAGCATTTGTGCCTGCCTGTGAAACAGCGGTCTGGCAATATGCAAAGAACATTGCATCGTACTCAGAGAGCTGAATCCTTGGACTCCACGCTGCTTGAACATCACCTTGAAGATCTATGCCTGCTTTAATTGCATTTGCCTTAGCAAGTGCAAACTCTGCAGCACGGCGAGAGTTGTTACCAGGAACAAGAACCTTCACCTTTATAGGATTACTTGGACTTGCCGTTGGGAAGTGCTTCTTAATTAAGCGAAGAGCCTTGGCGTTCTTTCGGTCCTGATCTCCGTCATAGAAAATTGATCCATTTGTCGCAACGAGGCGATCGTATCCCTCTTGACCCGGTGCGAGGAAGGTTGATCCAAGGACAACTGCATTTGGGTTGATTGGACGGATTAACTTCTCAGTGATCTCTTCGCGAGGAATTGATAGTAAGAATGCTTTACGTAGATCTGCACCCTTTCCGCCATGTCCCTTGAAGATTCCGTTGTAATCAGGCTGTCCTGGGGCGGCATTTACACGAGTATCCCAGTGCTCGTAGCAGGATTGAATTCCACCCTTAATGGTGACATTTGTGAGCTTCTTGAGCGCAGCAACAGCATCGGCCGTTGCTTGGCCTTGGTAGATATCAAGCTCACCATTGGCTAGCGCCTGTGCAGCTGCAGTTCCATCTGAGATGAACTTAAAGATAACTGTATCTATTCCTCCGCTTAACTCAGGACCTGAGTTGTACTTAGGGTTGACCTTCAAGGTAACCGAAGACTTTGTCACTGCGCTTTCAACTAAAAATCCACCGTTACCGACAAAAAGAAGTGGGTTAGTAGAAGCATTTACCTCAGTGATGTTGTAAGCCTCTGACCAGACTTTGCCGATTGCCTTCAAGGTTGCGGTGTTCTTTGTGTTGTATGCTGTTAGGAAGCGATCACGAGCTGCATTGTTCTCAGCAACTGATCCAAGAGCTTTCTTTCCTTCAGAGATCAAGACCATTGTGTGAACTGCTGATGGTCCAGGACCAAAGAGATCCCAGTTAGCAATCCTCTTCTTGTACTGAAGGGTTACTGACATTTTGTCGGCAGAGAGTACTGGCTCTCCAACGATATTATCGCTATATGTTCCACCATAACCATTTGAGTTAAATGCTGGAACATCATCACTGTCAGGATCGCCTAAACCAGCAGCCTTTGAGTATGCGTTACTGCTTAGTACGTGTGATAGAAGAAGATCCACGGCTGTAATTGTCGTTCCATCTGACCAGAGGCGGCCTGGATTGACCGTGTACTGAACACGGAAATCATCGGACTTATTCTTAACAATCTTGTATGAACCGAAGACCTTATTCTGAACTACATTCTTCTGATCATTGTAATAATTGAAACCTATGCCTGAAAGATAACCAACCGCACCATTGATTGTGAGGTTGGTATCTGGAGTTCCAGAGTTAAAGGATGTTAATGAGTTTGTATCATGAACAACTACAGTTGAACGAGTTGCAGCCTGCGCCGGGGCTAGCAGAGATACTGCTAACGCACTTGAAGCAGCAACAGCTAGTGCAAACTTTGCACTGCGTGTTAGTTTCATTTGATCTCCTCGAGGGTAATTGAGGCTGAATGTGGAGAGTCGACCTTCCCCACACCTACGCCTTTGGTGGATGGAGTCTGCCCTAGACTAAGCGTGTTTTGCAAGATATACGAGCCTGTTATGAGACTACAGTTCTATAACGATTTCGCAATTAGTTACTCATTATTTATTTAACTCTCAGATTTGACCCTAGATGCATCGATTTTTGCCGTGGTCAGACGGGGGGCGGCTAGTGCCAGTAAAACGAAACCCAATACGGCTGAGGCAAAAAAAGGCGCCCGTAAGGCGCTCTCGCGGGAAAAGTAGTGAGCTAAAACCGTGACCAGTCCACCGCCAAGGAGCATTCCGATTGGAATCGATCCCCACGCAAAGAAACGGTAAACGGAGTTCACCCGTCCTAGCAAGTGGGTAGGAATGATGCTTTGACGCAGCGAAACGGTAATTGTGTTCCAGAGAACAGCTAGGAAAGTTTCAAAGGCGGTGACTATCCAAACTACTTGCCAAGAAGTAGTCATGCCGATTATGAGATTACCAACTGGACCGGATGCCAGGGCAAGCGATAAGGCAGGACCACTTCCTAATGCGGCAGAGATTTTGGGAGCAAAAATTCCGCCCAGGATTCCGCCAACAGCACCGCCAGTACCAAGAATTGCGAAGATAAATACCGTCGTATGTAAAACCTCTTGGGCATAAAGAATAAAGACAGCGCCGACCATAGTGCCTAATCCATTTAAGCAGCCCAAAATAATTGCCATGGGACGCAGAAGTGGATGTGCCCATAACCAAGCAAAACCCTCCTTAATTTCAGCTTTGAAATTGATTTTTTCTCGAGGTTCCTCGCTTTCAATTGGTCTAAAGCTTCCAGCAAGAGATGCAACTAAGGCAACTGCAATAAAGAAAGAGATTGCATCAAAGAAAAAGGGTAGGAATATCGCTACACCAATTAAGACTGAACCCAGTGGTGGACCGATAAAATTATTGGTCAGAGCTTCAGCCGACCACATTCGACCATTTGCTTTTTCTAAATTCTCTTTATCAACTATTGCTGGCATCAAAGTCTGTGCGCTGTTATCTCGCAAAACCTCGGCAAGGCCAAATAGAAATGCAGTAAACACAAGAGTTAAATAGAGAGGCCAGTTAGTTTCCAGATCGGTAAACTTCGTTAAGTCATTGAGTGAGGGAAGTGAATCTTTATTAATCCACACAATTACACCTACAAAAACCGTGAGAATTCCCCGCATGAAATCCATACCGACAATGAGTTTGCGCCTATCAAAGCGATCAGTGAGAACACCTGCATGCAAAGTAAAAATTAACCAAGGTAAGCGTGAAGCAAAACCAGCGGCTGCAATTAATAATGGCGAGCGCGTAACTGCAGAGGCTATCCATGGGTAAGCCACCATGGATACGCCATCACCTAGGTTTGACACTGCGGTAGCGATCCACAACTTCCAGTACGAACGTCCGAGAGGTTTAGACATCCTCGGATATTACGGCGACGCAGTCAAAAATATAAGTACAGAGATTGAAAAAGTTTTACCTACTTTCCTTTTAAAACTGTAAGCGCCCAGAAAATGGCGACTACATCTATCAGCTCTTGGGCCAGTGCACCTTCGCTAGCAGTTGCAAAGCCAAAAGCTCCCGCCATCATGACTAGAAAGGAGAGTGACATACCTATAGCGGCCGCTTCAATGGCCTTACCCCTAGAGCGTTGAGCAGTCCCAATTGCCTGCGCCAGATTCTCAAGTGAATCATCAACAATGACCACATCAGCGGCTTCACTTGCAGCCGTTGCACCACGCGCACCCATTGCAACACCAACATGGGCGATTGCTAATGCTGGGGCATCGTTAATACCATCACCGACAACAACCACACTTCCGCGAGAGTTTTCCATTAATTTTTCGGTTAAATCTAACTTGCCTTGTGCACTCACGTTCGAATAAACCTCTGTTACACCGACGGACGCGGCAACTTCTTGGGCGGTCGAATCTTTATCTCCAGTAACTAAGGCGATTCGCTGTACTCCCAAGCGCCGAAGATGCGCAATTACAGATTTAGATTCCGGACGAAGCGGATCGCTTAAACCAATCGCACCTATTAGTTCGCCATCGCGTGTCACTGCAACAACTAAAGGTTGTGAGAGTGTGAGCCAGTCGGGTGCCACTAAAGTTAATTGACCTACCGTAATTTCAGAACCATTGATCACTCCAGAGATATGGTGACCCGGCACCTCTTTAACGTCGTTGACCGCCATGAGTGCAAGTTTCATCTCTTTTGCACTGAACACCAGCGCTTTGGCAACTATATGGTGGCTGTATTGATCAACTGATGCTGCGAGCTGTAGAACCTCATCACGGTTTAAATCGCCCGAAACAACAATCTCATCTATTCGTGGACCGCCATGTGTGATTGTTCCGGTCTTATCAAGTAAGACACCTTCAGCACGTGCTAAGGCTTCAAGAGTTGCACCACCTTTTTTT